>FWPV01004235.1_pt1 | contig 30989 bp, 29 predicted proteins | sample 2228371 | NCBI WGS metagenome assembly FWPV01 (sample SAMEA103939776, study PRJEB20133) | metagenome | reverse complement strand
CGCGCCGCGCCGGGCACGGGCGCGCAAGGTGCCCCCCGCGCCGAGCGAGGAGGAGTCGGCCGGCTAGCCGCGCAACGCCTCGACCCGGTCGAGCCGCTCCCACGGGACGTCGAGGTCGGTGCGGCCCATGTGCCCGTAACAGGCGAGCCGGGCGTAGAAGCCCTCGGGGCTGGTGGCCGGCAGTCGACGCAGGCCCAGAGCGGCGGTGATCGCCGCCGGCCGGAAGTCGAAGACCCGCTCGAGGGCCGCGGCCAGGACCTCCTCGGCGAGGCGGCCGGTGCCGAAGGTGTCGACCCCGAGGCTCACCGGCCGGGCGCGGCCGATCGTGTAGGAGAGCTGGACCTCGCAGCGTTCGGCCAGCCCGGCCGCCACCACCGTCTTGGCCGCCCAGCGAGCGGCGTAGGCGGCGCTGCGGTCGATCCGCCCGGGATCCTTGCCGGACAGCGCCGCACCGCTGTGCCGGGCGTATTCGCCATAGGTGTCGATCGCCGTCTTGCGTCCGGTGAGCCCGGCGTGTCGGGCCGGTCCGCCGACCAGGAAGGGGCCGCCGGGGTTGACCAGGAACGCGGTGCGGCCATCGGGGCCGGTCTCCTCCTCGGCGAAGGCGGGCTCCAGGACGTGGACGCGCAGCGCTTCCTCGAGCTCGCGCGGCCGGGGCAGCCGCTCCGGATCGAGGGCCACCAGGAGCGCCACCGCCTGGATCCGCGCCGGCCGGCGATCGCGGTACTCGACCGCCACCTGGACCTTGCCGTCGGGCATGATGCCCGGGACCAGGGGGCGGGCCCGCTCCAACGCCCGGGCCAGCCGGTGCGCCAGATGGATCGGCAACGGCACGAGCGTGGCGGTCTCCCGGCAGGCGTAGCCGAACACCGTGACCTGATGACTGGCCGGGATCGCCTCGAGGCCGGCCTCGTCGAGCAGCGCCTCGTCGATCGGCGGCGGCTCGGGGGGCGCCAGCTCGACCAGGCTCGTGAGGACGGCGCAGCTCTCCGGGTCGAAGGCGTCCCCGGCGTAACCGGCGGCGGCGATCCGCTCGCGGGCGATCGCCGGCAGGTCGAGCCGGGCGGTCGAGGCGAAGCGGGCGGCCAGGAACAAGGTGCCTTTGGCCACGGCGCACTCGGCCTCGACCGCGGCCATCGGATCGAGCGCCAGGAACCGGTCGACGATCGCGTCGCTGATCTGGTCGCACAGCTTGTCGGGATGACCGGCGGTGACCGATTCCGAGGTGAAGATGAAATCGCGCATCATCGCTCGGACACTCCCTCGGGCTCGACGGCCGCACCCGCCCCCCGGGCGACCGGCAGCCGGTCGAGGGCCTCCTCGAGCAGGAACGGGCCGAGGCTGGCCCCGACCACCGCCGCCAACTCCGCCACACCCAGCGGTGCCAGGCCCAAAAGGCGGCGCAGCGGAGGAAGGAGCAGGGTCGACAGCTGCAGACCGGCGCTTCCCAAGAGCGCCAGCTCGAGCCAGGGGTTGCGGGCCAGCGGGCGCCGATCCGGCCCGGACCGCTCGCGCCGGCAGCGCAGGGCGTGGACCAGCTGAGCCAGGGTCAGACCGTGGAAGGCGACCGAAGCCGGGACGGGCGAGCCGACGCCGTGTCGGGCGCGCGCCCAGGCCCAAGCGGCGAGCGTGCCGGCGGCGAGGACGAGGCCCTCGCGGCCGTAGCGGATAAGCTCGGCGTTCGAAACGAACGGGGTGCGGGGATCGCGCGGCGGCCGGGCGAGCACGTCGGGCTCGGGGGGCTCCAGGGCCAGCGCCAGCGCCGGGGCGACGTCGGAGACGAGGTTGAGCCACAAGAGCTGAAGGGGGCTCACCACCGCCCCTGCGCCCACCGCCGCGCCGAACCCGGTGACCGCGATCTCGGAGAGGTTGGTGGCCAGCAGGTAGTGGACGGCCTTCTTGATGTCGGCGTAGGTGGTGCGACCCTCGGCGATGGCCGCGGCCATGGTCGAAAGCTCGTCGTCGGCCAAGACGATGTCGGCCACCTGGCGGGCCACCTCGCTGCCGCCCCGGCCCATCGCCACGCCGACGTCGGCGGCCCGCAGGGCCGGGCCGTCGTTGACCCCGTCGCCGGTCATCGCCACCACCCGGCCGGCCCGCTGCATCGCCTGGACGATGGCCAGCTTGTGCGACGGGCTCACCCGGGCGAAGACGTGGGCGCGAACCGCCAGGGCTTCGAGAAGCTCGGGATCGAGCTGCTCCAGCCGCACGGCATCGAGGATCTCGATCGGCTCGCCGTCCGCCAGATCGAGCTCCTTGGCGATCGCGTAGGCGGTGGCGCTCTGATCTCCCGTGATCATCACGGTGCGGATGCCGGCTCGGTGGAACACCCGCACGAGCGCCTCGGTGCCCGGGCGGATGGGATCGGCGAGCCCCAACAGGCCCAGCCAGACGAGCTCGTCCTCCGCCGCGCCGTCCGCGGTCGGCTCGCTCGCGGCGAAGCCCAGGATCCGCAGCCCCTCCGCGGCCATCGATTCGTTGAGGGCGGCGATCTTGCGGCGCCGCTCGGCGTCGAGCGGGACGCTCGTGGCACCCTCGCGGACCCGGGTGCACAGCTCCAGCACCGCGAGCGGGCTGCCCTTGACCGCGGTCCAGATGCGGCCGTCGGCGAGCCGATGGCGGCTCACCATGAACGGCCGGGTCTCGGTGCGCGGCTCGAGCGCGATGCGCGGCCGGGCGGCGCGCAACGCCGCGACGTCGAGCCCGGCTTCGAGCGCCAGGCGGACGAGCGCCGCCTCGGTGGGCGAGCCGTCGAGCAGGGCTTCGGGTCCCCGGCCCACCACCGCGACCTCGCTGCACGCGGCCGCCACCTCGAGCAGCGCCGTGGCCGCGGCCCGATCGCTGCTCACCAGGTCGGCCGCCGTGCGACCTCGGTGGTGACCGGGGCCGCTGCCGAGCGCGATCGCCACGACCGTCATCCGGTTGACGGTCAAGGTGCCGGTCTTGTCCAGGCAGAGCGTCTGCACCGCCCCCAAGGTCTCGATCGCCGCCAGCTTGCGCACGAGCACGCCGCGCTCGCGCATCCGCCCGATCCCGAGGGCGAGAGTGGTGGTGGCGACCGCCGGAAGGCCCTCGGGCAGCGCCGCCACCGCCAGCGAAACGGCGGTCTTCAGCATCGCCAGGGGCGCGATGCCGCGGGCCAGCCCCACGGCGAAGATCCCCAGGCACAGCCCGCCGCACAGTAGGACGAGGCGGCGGCCGAGCTCGTCGAGCTGGCGCTGCAGCGGGGTGGGCGGCGGCGTCACCGCGCCCAGGAGCGATTGGATCCGGCCGATCTCGGTGGCCGGACCGGTGGCCACCACGACCGCCGCCCCGGCGCCACCGGTCACCGCGGTGCCGCGGAAGACCATGTTCCGGCGATCGGCCAGCGGCACCCGTGGATCGGCGAGCGCGGCGACCTCCTTGGCGACCGGGACGCTCTCGCCGGTCAGCGCCGACTCGTCGACGGCGAGGCCGCTCGTGGCGACCAGTCGCCCGTCGGCGGCGATCCAGGTTCCGGGCTCGAGGAGCAGGAGGTCGCCGCGCACCACGTCCTCGGCCGGAACGCGCTGGTCGACACCCCCGCGCCGGACCCGCACGGCCGACGGCTCCTCGGCCTCGAGAGCGGCGATCACCCGCTCGGCGCGGCTCTCCGTGAACCAGCCGATGGTCGCGTTGAGGGCCACGACCCCGAGGATCACCACCGCATCGGCGAGTCCGCCGGTCACGAGCGACACCACCGCCGAGCCGGCCAGCAACGCCACCGGCAGCGAGCCCAGCTGGCCCAGCAAGATCGCGAGCTCGGAGCGGCGGGCCGGGGGCGGCAGCCGGTTGGGCCCGTCGCGCAAGAGGCGGGCCCGGGCCTCGGCGGGTGCCAGCCCGCGCTGCGGATCGGACTCCAGGCGGGCCGCCACCTCGGCGGCCGGCAAGGTGTGCCAGGCGGCCGAGGGGGGATCCGCTGGATCCCGCCCGAGTCGGGCGGCCCGCTGCTCCCGGGCCGAGGCGGCCGGGTCGCCGGCGAGGAGCTCGGGTAGCCGATCGAGCAGCGCCCGCAGGCCGGCGAAGAGCGCGTCGAGGCCGAGCGTGTGCTCGATCACGAGCGACCCGGTGAGCGGGTTGGCCCGCGCGCTGCGCACGCCCTCGAGCGCGCAGAGGCCGCGTTCGAGGGCCCGCGCGGTCCGAGCACAGCCTTTGAGATCGGCGACTGCGACCCGCAGCCGGCCGGGCACCGCATGGTGCACGGGGCGCAGGCGGGGTCGTGGGGTGCGGCGGGCCGGCACGGGCGGTGGGGTGCTCCCGATCTTCGCGGCGAGCCTAGCGGTCCTACGCGCGTCGCGCAGCCACCGGCGCGTTCGCGCGCGCAGCGCGCCGTTCGCTGTTGCCCACAGGCGCCTGTCAACTTTAGGTTGTCGAGCCGTCGCCGTCCCGTAACCGTGGCAGGCTTTTCGCGACCGCAGCGGGTGGCGGTGGAGCGGGCCGAGGAGTCCGCTGTCGCCCGAAGTCGGTCGAGGGCGATCGGTCGCGATCGTCCGGGAGGTGGGAGATGAGCGTGTCGTGGATCGTGCCGGCGTCGCTGGCGCCGGCGGCCGTCGAGGGTGAGGGTGAGCTGCGCATCGCGCCCGGCCAGGTGGCGATCGGGGCGTTCGTGCGGATGGTCGAGGAGCTGCGCACGCCGGGCCACTGGGGGGCATTGTGGCGGCCGCGGGCCGGCACCGCCGGGCGGTTGGTGGCGCTGTTCCGCACCCGGCCGCGCCTGCCCGGGCTCGCCGAGGCGGTGCTCTCGGGCTGGGGGCCGCCGGCCGAGCCGATCGGGCGGCTGCGCCGGCTGGGTGAGCGGGCGTTGGAGCTCGATCCGCTGCTGGATGCCGAGCTCGACCCGGCGCACGGTGCGGCGATCCTGGTGCGGCTCGCCGACGGCGAGCCGGTCCGACTGGACGGGCCGCTGGCACCGCTGCGTCGCCGGCTGGGCCAGGAGCTGGCGGCGATCCTGGGTGGTGGTACGGGCGGAGGGATTCGAACCCCCGACACCGACGGTGTAAGCGTCGTGCTCTACCCCTGAGCTACGCCCGTTCGCCCGCGCAGGCTAAGCAGTGCCGGCGGTCGCGGCAAGCACGCTGCGCCGAGGCCACATCGGACGGGCGGCCGGGGAGGGCCGAGCACGCGGGCATCACGGGCCGGCCTGCGGCCGCCGCGCGGCGCCGCCGGCGTTGACAGGGCGGCCGGTCGCGCCTACATGCGCGCGGGTCCGCAGGGGGACGTAGCTCAGCTGGTCAGAGCGCCGGCCTGTCACGCCGGAGGTCGCGGGTTCAAGTCCCGTCGTCCTCGCCACTGCCGATCCCGCCACCACCTCGCGCCGCAGCGCAACAGGTCCGTGTCGAGCGGGCCGCGGGGCGGCTTGGCTTTCGCGGTGCAGGAGCCTAAGGTCCGCGGCGCGCCGGCCACGGCCGGGCTCCAGGCGTGAGGTGCGGATGGACGGCTATCTCGCCGAATACCTGCCCATACTCGTGTTCCTCGGCATCGCCGTGGGCCTGGCGGTGGTGATCGTCGGCGCCTCGCTCCTGGTGGCGCCGCAGCGCCCCGACGCCGAGAAGCTCTCGGCCTACGAATGCGGCTTCGCGCCGTTCGGCGACGCCCGCCAGCGGTTCGACGTGCGCTTCTACCTCGTGGCCATCTTGTTCATCATCTTCGATCTCGAGGTGGCCTTCCTGTTCCCCTGGGCGGTGGCACTGGGGGAGATCGGCGCCTTCGGCTTCTGGTCGATGGTCGTGTTCCTTGCCGTGCTCACGGTGGGCTTTATCTACGAGTGGCAGAAGGGGGCCCTGGAGTGGGAGTGAGCATGAGCGCCGATCTCGCCACCGCCGCCCGGCCGCGGCTCGACCCGTTCTTCGCCGACGTCGACGCCGAGGTCCGCAACAAGGGCTATCTGGTCACCAAGCTCGACGAGCTGGTGGGCTGGGCGCGGTCGGGCTCGCTGTGGCCCATGACGTTCGGCCTGGCCTGTTGTGCGGTCGAGATGATGCACGCCGCGGCCTCGCGCTACGATCTCGACCGGTTCGGCCTGGTGTTCCGGCCGAGCCCCCGCCAGGCCGACGTCATGATCGTGGCCGGCACGCTGTGCAACAAGATGGCGCCGGCGCTGCGCAAGGTCTACGATCAGATGGCCGAGCCGCGTTACGTGATCTCGATGGGGTCCTGCGCCAACGGCGGCGGCTATTACCATTACAGCTATTCGGTGGTACGCGGCTGCGACCGGATCGTGCCGGTCGACGTCTACGTCCCCGGCTGTCCGCCCACGGCGGAAGCGTTGGTCTACGGGATCTTGTTGTTGCAGAAGAAGATCCGCCGCCAGGCGACGATCCTGCGCTGAGGCGGGAGGAGGACCGATGGCGGTGCCGACACCGGCCGAGCGCGAGGCGGCGCTGCGCGACCTGCTCGCGCAGATCGAGACGGTGCTGGGTGACCAGCTGCTCGACGCGCGGATCGCCCGCGGCGAGCTCACCGTCACCGTGCCGGCGGCGGCGATCCGCCGGGTGCTGGCGTTCCTGCGCGACGACCCGCACATGCATTTCGCGGAGCTGGTCGATCTGTGCGGGGTCGACTATCCGGAGCGCGAGCGGCGCTTCGAGGTCGTCTATCATCTGCTCTCGCTCGAGCACAACCAACGGATCCGGGTCAAGGTCGAGACCGACGAGGCGACTCCGGTGCCCTCGGTGGTCGAGCTGTATCCGACCGCGGGCTGGTTCGAGCGCGAGGCCTGGGACATGTACGGGATCTACTTCGCGGATCATCCGGATCTGCGCCGGATCCTGACCGACTACGGGTTCGAGGGACACCCGCTGCGCAAGGACTTCCCGCTCACCGGCTATGTCGAGCTGCGCTACGACGACGAGCAGAAGCGGGTGGTCTACGAGCCGGTCAAGCTCCGCCAGGATTTCCGCACCTTCGACTTCACGAGCCCCTGGGAAGGCGGCGGCGGCCTCCTCCCCGGCGACGAGAAGGCGATGCGCTGAGCCGCTGCGGCGCGCCGTCGCGTCGGCCGCGGCTTGCCGACCGGCCGATCGCGGCGGAAACAGCGCGGCGGGCGAGGAGGACCACGTTCGGCCATGGCCGAGACCACGCTCGAGACCTTCGCCATCAACTTCGGGCCGCAGCATCCGGCGGCGCACGGCGTGCTGCGCCTGGTCCTGGAGATGGACGGCGAGGTGGTGGAGCGGGCCGATCCCCACATCGGCCTGTTGCACCGCGGCACCGAAAAGCTGATCGAATACCGGCCGTATCTGCAGAACATCCCCTATTTCGACCGGCTCGACTACTGCTCGATGCTCTGCCAGGAGCACGCCTACGTGCTGGCGGTCGAGCGGCTGTTGGGCTGCGAGGTGCCGATCCGCGCCCGGTACATCCGGGTGCTGTTCGACGAGATCACCCGCATCCTCAACCACCTCTTGAACATCACCACCATGGCGCTCGACGTCGGCGCCATGACGCCGCTCTTGTGGATGTTCGAAGAGCGCGAGAAGCTCATGGGCTTCTACGAGGCGGTCTCGGGCGCGCGCATGCACGCCAACTACTACCGGTTCGGCGGCGTGGCGCGTGACCTGCCCGACGGGCTCGAGGAGGAGATCGTCCGCTGGATGGACCAGTTCATCCCCAAGTTCGACGACATGGACGCGCTGTTGACCGAGAACCGGATCTTCAAACAGCGCACGGTCGACATCGGCGTCGTCAAGCCCAAGGACGCGCTCGCTTGGGGCTTCAGCGGCCCGATGCTGCGCGCGTCGGGGATCCCTTGGGATCTGCGCAAGGCGCAGCCCTACGAGGTCTACGACCGGATGGATTTCCTCGTTCCCGTCGGCAAGAACGGCGACTGCTACGATCGCTATCTCGTGCGGATGGCGGAGATCCGCGAATCGCTCAAGATCATGCGCCAGTGCCTGGAGCAGATGCCGGAAGGGCCGGTGCGGATCGCCGACTACAAGATCACGCCGCCGCCGCGCGCCCTCATGAAGAGCTCGATGGAGGCGCTCATCCACCACTTCAAGCTCTACACCGAGGGCGTGCGCGTTCCCGAGGGTGAGGTCTACGCCGCGGTCGAGAGCGGCAAGGGCGAGTTCGGGGTCTACCTGGTCTCGGACGGGAGCAACCGGCCCTATCGCTGCAAGATCCGTTCGCCCGGCTACGTCCACCTCCAAGCGCTCGACTTCATGAGCAAGGGTCATCAGCTGGCCGACGTCGTGGCGATCATCGGCTCGCTCGACATCGTCTTCGGGGAGATCGACCGATGAGCGGGGCGCCCGGCGCGAAGAAGCCCTACGGGGCGATGGCCCCGGACGTGGACCATTTCGCCTTCACCCCCGAGAATTTGGCCGAGGCCCGGCGCATCGTGGCCCGCTATCCGGAGGGCCGGCAGGCGAGCGCGGTGCTGCCGCTGTTGCACCTGGCCCAAGCCCAACACGGCGGTTGGCTGCCCCGAGTGGCGCTCGACTACGTGGCCGATTTCCTGGGCATGCCGCGGATCCGGGTTTACGAGGTCGCCTCCTTCTACGACATGTTCAACACCGAACCCGTGGGCCGGGTGCAGGTGCGGGTGTGCACGACCACGCCCTGTTGGCTGTGCGGCTCGGATGCGGTGCTGAAGGCGGCGCGCGAGGTGTTGGGCTGCGAGCCCGGCCAGAGCTCGGCCGACGGCCGGTTCTATTTGCGCGAGTTCGAATGCCTGGGGGCCTGCGCCAACGCGCCGGTCCTCTGGGTCGACGACGATTTCTACGAGGATCTGACCTACGAGCGCGCGAAAGCGGTGCTCGAGGCGATCGTGCGGGGGGAGCGGCCCACGCCGGGGCCGCAATCGGGCCGCAAGGGCTCGATGCCGGCGGGCGGCAAGACCACACTCCTCGAGGTGGGCGAGTGATGCTGCACGACCGCGATCGGATCTTCACCAATCTCTACGGCGAGCGACCCTGGAATCTCGCGGCGGCGCGGCGCCGGGGGGACTGGGACGGCACCAGGGACCTGATCCTCAAGGGGCGCGACTGGCTGGTCAAGGAGGTCAAGGAATCGGGCCTGCGCGGGCGCGGCGGGGCCGGCTTTCCCACCGGTCTCAAATGGTCGTTCATGCCCAAGCAGGCCGACGGGCCGGTCTATCTCGTGGTCAACGCCGACGAGTCCGAGCCCGGCACCTGCAAGGACCGCGAGATCATCCGCAACGAGCCGCACAAGCTGATCGAGGGCTGCGTGCTGGCCGGGGCGGCCATGGGCTGCACCGCGGGCTACATCTACATCCGCGGCGAGTTCGTCCAGGAGGCCAAGATCCTCCAGGCGGCCATCGACGAGGCCTACGAGGCGGGCCTGGTGGGCAAGAACGCCTGCGGCTCGGGCTACGATTTCGAGCTCTACCTGCACCGTGGTGCGGGGGCCTACATCTGCGGCGAGGAGACCGGCCTGCTCGAGAGCCTCGAGGGCAAGAAGGGTCAGCCGCGCTTGAAGCCGCCCTTTCCGGCGGCGGTCGGTCTCTACGGCCGACCCACCACGGTCAACAACGTCGAGACGATCGCCGTGGTGCCGACGATCCTGCGCCGCGGTGCCGCCTGGTTCGCCGGGCTCGGCCGGCCCAACAACACCGGGACCAAGATCTTCTGCATCTCCGGCCACGTGAACCATCCCTGCACCGTCGAAGAGGAGATGGGCATCCCGCTCAAGGTGTTGATCGAGAAGCACTGCGGTGGAGTGCGCGGCGGCTGGGACAATCTGTTGGCCGTGATCCCCGGCGGCTCGTCGGTGCCGCTGATCCCCAAGTCGGTGTGCGACACGGTGCGCATGGATTTCGATTCGTTGCGCGAGGTCCAGTCCGGCCTGGGGACGGCCGGGGTGATCGTCATGGACCGCTCGACCGACATCGTGAAGGCGATCGCCCGGCTCTCGAAGTTCTACATGCACGAATCCTGCGGCCAGTGCACACCCTGCCGCGAGGGGACGGGCTGGCTGTGGCGGATGATGGAGCGGCTCGCGCGCGGCGAGGCGGAGATCGCCGAGATCGACCATCTCCTGGACGTCACCAAGGAGATCGAGGGGCACACGATCTGCGCGCTCGGCGACGCAGCGGCCTGGCCGGTGCAGGGTCTGATCTGCCACTTCCGCGGCGAACTCGAGCGGCGGATCAAGGATCGCCAGTTGCTCGCCCGGCAGGCGGCGTGAGGAGGCGGCGATGCCCAAGCTCGTGATCGACGGCCAGGAGGTCGAGGTCCCGCCGGGCTCGACCGTGCTGCAGGCCTGCGAAGCGGCCGGCCGCGAGATCCCGGTGTTCTGCTACCATCCGCGGCTCGCCATCGCCGGCAATTGCCGGATGTGCCTGGTCGAAGTCGAGCGGATGCCCAAACCCCAGGCCTCCTGTGCGCTGCCGGCGGCCGACGGCATGGTCGTCCACACCGACAGCCCGACCGTGCACAAGGCCAGGAAGGGCGTACTGGAGCTCCTGCTCATCAACCACCCGCTCGATTGCCCGATCTGTGATCAGGGTGGCGAGTGCGACCTGCAGGACCTCACCCTCTTCTACGGGCCCGACAAGAGCCGGTTCAAGGAGAACAAGCGGGCGGTCGCCGACAAATATCTGGGGCCGCTGATCTCCACCCACATGACCCGGTGCATCCACTGCACCCGCTGCATCCGGTTCTTGAACGAGGTGGCGGGGGTCGAGGAGCTGGGTGCGGTGTTCCGCGGCGAGCACATGGAGATCTCGACCTGGATCGAGGCGGCCTTGAGCTCCGAGCTACAGGGCAACATCATCGATCTGTGCCCGGTGGGCGCGCTCAACTCCAAGCCCTACGAATACCGGGCACGCACCTGGGAGCTCAAGAAGACCGAATCGGTCGACGTGCTGGACGCGGTCGGCGCCGCCATCCGGGTCGACAGCCGGGGCAACGAGGTGATGCGGATCCTGCCCCGGCTCAACGAAGAGGTGAACGAAGAGTGGCTCGCCGACAAGAGCCGGTTCGCCTACGACGGGCTCAAGAAGCGCCGGCTCGACGTGCCGATGGTCCGCCGCGACGGTCGGCTCGAACCCTGTTCCTGGCAGGACGCGCTCGAAGCGGTGGCCGCCCGGGCGCGCGGCCTGGCACCCGACAAGATCGCCTTTCTGGTGGGTGATCAGGTCGACTGCGAGGCCATGGTGCTCGTCAAGGAGCTCGCCGCCCGTCTCGGTACGCCGCACGTCGAGTGTCGCCAGGACGGCGCGCCGCTCGGCACCAGCCCGCGCGCCCAATACCGGTTCAACACCACGATCGCCGGGATCGAGGAGGCCGACGTCTGCCTCCTGATCGGCACCAACCCGCGCTGGGAGGCGCCGCTCGTCAACACCCGGCTGCGCAAGCGCTGGCGGCGCGGCGGCTTCACCGTGGCGCGGATCGGTGCGCCGTTCGATCTCACCTATCCGGTCCAGGATCTGGGGGCCGGTCCGCCGACCCTCGAGGAGCTGGCCCGCGGCCGGCACAGCTTCGCCGACCGCCTGGCGGAGGCCGCGCGGCCGATGGTGATCCTCGGCACCGGGGCGATCGCCCGGCCGGACGGGGCGGCGGTCCTGGCCCTGGCTCACGAGCTGGCGGAGCGGGTCGGCCTCGTTCGCGAGGGCTGGAACGGCTTCAACCTCCTGCACACCGCGGCGGCCCGGGTGGGCGGGCTGGAGCTCGGTTTGGTGCCGGGGCCGCGGGGCCGTGATCTGGCCGGGATCCTGGAGGACGTGGAGAGCGGCGCCATCGAGCTGGTCTTCGCCCTCGGCACCGACGAGATCGAGCCGAAGCGGCTCGAGAAGGCGTTCGTGGTCTATCAGGGCACCCACGGTGACCGCGTGGCGCCGATCGCCGACGTCATCCTGCCGGGTGCCGCCTACACCGAGAAGAACGCCACCTGGGTCAATCTCGAGGGTCGGCCGCAGCGGGGTCGGCTGGCCGTCTTCCCGCCCGGTGAGGCCAAGGAGGACTGGCGGATCCTGCGGGCCCTCTCCGAGGCGCTGGGCGCCACCGTGCCGCTCGACACGCTGGCCGCGGTGCGCGCGCGGATGGTCGAGCTCGCGCCGCAGCTGGGCGAGATCGACCGGGTCCGGCCGGCCGAGTGGGGACCGTTCGGCCGGCCGGGGCCGGTCACGAGCGCGCCCTTCGTCTCGCCGATCCGCGATTATTGGCGCACCTGCCCGATCAGCCGGGCGTCGGCGGTGATGGCGCAGTGCAGTGCCCTGTTCGCGCAGCGGGCGCAGGAGGCGACCGGCACCCATGGCTGAGGCCTTCACCTCGACGATCTGGCCGGTCGGCGTCCTGGTCGGCCAGGTCCTGGCGATCGTCGTTCCGCTGCTCCTGGCGGTGGCCTATCTGACTTATGCCGAGCGCAAGCTGATCGCCGCCATGCAGCTGCGCCAGGGGCCCATGACCGTGGGACCTTACGGGCTGCTGCAGCCGTTGGCCGACGGTCTCAAGCTGTTCCTCAAGGAGACGGTGATCCCGACCGGGGCGAACAAGGTCGTGTTCGTCCTGGCACCCATGGTCACCTTCGTCCTGGCCTTGATCGGCTGGGCGGTGATCCCGTTCGGCGACGGGCTCGTGCTGGCCGACGTCAACGTCGGCGTGCTCTACCTCTTCGCGGTGAGCTCGCTCGGCGTCTACGGCATCATCATGGCCGGCTGGGCGTCGAATTCGCGCTACGCGTTCTTGGGGGCGCTGCGCTCCTCGGCGCAGATGGTCTCCTACGAGATCGCCATCGGGCTCATCATCATCAGCGTGCTGATCAGCGCCGGATCCTTGAACCTCTCGGCGATCGTGCGCGCCCAGGCCGAACACGGCTGGTACGTGTTCTGGCATTTCCCGATGTTCATGATCTTCCTGGTCGCGATCCTGGCCGAGACCAACCGGCACCCCTTCGATCTGCCCGAGGACGAGAGTTCGCTGGTCACGGGCTACAACGTCGAGTACAGCTCGATGACCTTCGCTCTCTTCTTTTTGGGCGAATACGCCAACATGATCCTCATGAGCGCGATCGCCAGCATCCTGTTCCTGGGCGGCTGGCTGCCGCCGCTTGCGATCCGGCCGTTCACCTGGGTGCCGGGGCCGATCTGGTTCATCCTCAAGATCTGCTTGGTGTTGTTCGTGTTCATCTGGGCCCGGGCGACTCTGCCGCGCTATCGTTACGACCAGCTCATGCGGCTCGGTTGGAAGGTGTTGCTGCCGCTCTCGCTGGCCTGGGTGCTGCTCACCGCGGGCGTGGTGCTGGCCTTCGATGTCTCACCCGGGCGCGGGTGAGGGAGGGGTCATGGCGACACTCGACCGGCTCGCGCGCACGATCCTCTGGCAGGAGCTGATCAAGGGCTTCGCCTTGACCTTCCGCTACATGTTCATGCCGAAGGTCACTTTGAACTATCCTTACGAGAAGGGGCCGCTGTCGCCACGCTTCCGCGGCGAGCACGCGCTGCGCCGCTATCCCAACGGGGAGGAGCGCTGCATCGCCTGCAAGCTGTGCGAGGCGATCTGCCCGGCCCAGGCGATCACCATCGAGAGCGAGCCCCGGCCCGACGGCAGTCGGCGCACGACCCGCTACGACATCGACATGACCAAGTGCATCTATTGCGGCTTCTGCGAGGAGGCCTGCCCGGTCGACGCGATCGTCGAGGGGCCGAACTACGAATTCGCCGCCGAGACCCGGGCCGAGCTCATCTACACCAAGGAGAAGCTCCTGGCCAACGGCGAGCGTTGGGAGCGGGAGATCGCCACCAATCTCGAGCGCGACGCGCGCTATCGCTGAGCGGCGGGGAGGGGGAGTCTTGACCGTCGAGCTCTCGTTGTTCTGGCTGTTCGCACTGGTCACCGTGGGCTCGGCGGTCATGGTGATCTCGGCCCGCAATCCGGTGCACTCGGTGCTCTTCTTGATCTTGTGCTTCTTCAACGCGGCCGCGCTGTTCGTGCTGATCGGCGCCGAGTTGCTGGCCATGCTGCTGGTCGTCGTCTACGTGGGCGCGGTTGCGGTCCTGTTCATGTTCGTCGTGATGATGCTGGACATCAACTTCGTCCGGCTGCGCGAGGGCTTCTTGAACTATCTGCCGGTGGGTGGGCTCGTGGGTCTCGTGCTGTTGGCCGAACTCGTGCTCGTGGGCGCGAGTTGGGCGCTGCGCGAGCCGGCGGCCGCGCCGGTGGTCGAAGCGGCGGTGGTCGACAACACCACGGCGCTGGGCCGTGTCCTCTACACCGAGCATGTCCTGGTCTTCCAGATCGCCGGAGTGGTGTTGCTCGTGGCGATCATCGGTGCGATCGCGCTGACCTTGCGCGAGCGGGTCGGTGTCAAGCGCCAGGACGTCGCTCGCCAGGTGCACCGGCGGCCGTCCGAGACGCTCGTGCTCGAGCGGGTCGAGCCGGGCAAGGGAGTCTCGTCGTGACGATCCCGCTGACACATTACCTCACCTTGGCCGCGACGCTGTTCACGATCGGCGTGTTCGGGATCTTCTTGAACCGGAAGAACGTGATCGTGATCCTCATGTCGGTCGAGCTCATCCTCCTGGCCGTCAACATCAACTTCGTGGCCTTCAGCGTGGCGCTGGGTGATCTGGCCGGTCAGGTGTTCGCCATGTTCATCCTCACCGTGGCAGCGGCCGAGGCGGCGATCGGCCTGGCGATCGTGGTCGTCTATTTCCGCAACCGCGGCTCGATCGAGGTCGAGGACATCAACTTGATGCGGGGCTGAGCGGCCGTGCTGCACCTGATCCTGGTCTTCTCGCCGCTCCTGGGCGCGGTGCTGGCCGGCCTGTTCGGCCGGCGGCTGGGTGACCGCGGCGCCCAGCTCGTCACCTGCGGGCTCATGGTCGTGTCGGCGACCTGCTCGGTGATCGGGCTGTTCCTCCATCTGGGCGAGCCGGCCTTCAAGGTGCCGGTGGCACGGTGGATCGAGGTCGGCGGCCTGGAGGTCGACTGGGCGCTACGGGTCGACACGCTCTCCACGGTGATGATGTTCGTGGTGAGCTTCGTCTCCTGCTTCATCCACATCTACTCGATCGGGTACATGGCGCACGACGCCAGCATCCCGCGCTTCATGAGCTACCTCTCGCTCTTCACCTTCATGATGCTGATGCTGGTGACGAGCGACAACCTCCTGCAGCTCTATTTCGGCTGGGAGGGTGTGGGCCTCGCCTCCTATCTGCTGATCGGCTTCTGGTACACGCGGCCCTCGGCCTGTGCGGCGGCGATCAAGGCCTTCGTCGTCAACCGGGTGGGCGATTTCGGCCTGGCCCTGGGTGTCGCGCTGTGCTTCTTCATTTTCGACAGCATCCAATACGACGTCATCTTCGCTTCCGCCGCCGCGCACGCCGAGCAGCGGGTCGCGGTGTTCGGCCTCGATGCGCACGCCCTCACCCTCCTGGCGCTCCTCCTGTTCATCGGTGCGATGGGCAAATCCGCGCAACTCGGCCTGCACACCTGGCTGCCGGACGCGATGGAGGGCCCGACCCCGGTCTCGGCGCTGATCCACGCCGCCACCATGGTGACCGCGGGCGTGTTCCTGGTGGCGCGCTTCTCGCCGATCTACGAACTGGCCCCGGCGGCACTCGCCGTGGTCACCGTGGTGGGAGCGTCGACCGCCCTGTTCGCCGCCACCATCGGTCTGACCCAGTTCGACATCAAGCGGGTCATCGCCTATTCGACCTGCTCGCAGTTGGGCTACATGTTCTTCGCCTGCGGTGTCGGCGCCTACGCCGCCGGTATCTTCCATCTTATGACCCACGCCTTCTTCAAGGCGCTCTTGTTCTTGGGCGCCGGCTCGGTGATCCACGCCATGTCCGACGAGCAGGACATGCGGCGGATGGGCGGGCTGGCCGACAAGATCAAGATCACCTATGCCATGATGTGGATCGGCACGCTGGCGCTCGTGGGCTTACCCGGCACCTCGGGCTTCTTCTCCAAGGACGCGATCCTGGAAGCCGCCTGGGCGTCGCACAACGCCTTCCACCTCTACGCTTTCTGGCTGGGCCTGCTGGCGGCGGTCCTCACCGCGTTCTATTCCGGGCGGCTCATGTTCCTGACCTTCCACGGAGAGCCGCGCGCCGATCGGCCGGTGATGGAGCACGTGCACGAGAGCCCCCCGGTGATGACGATTCCTTTGGCGGTGCTCGCCGTGGGGGCCCTCGTCGCGGGCTTCGCGGGCTCGGCCATGCTCGATCCCGACGGCCGCTTCTGGGCCGGATCGATCGTCACCGGCCCGGACAATCACGTGCTGCACGCGATGCACGAGGTGCCGTGGCCGGTGAAGCTCGCGCCCACGCTCGCCATGGCCACGGGCCTGGGCCTCGCCTGGTGGTTCTACGTCGCGGCACCGGAGCTGCCGGATCGCGTGGCGAGCGCGCTGCGGCCCCTCTACCTGTTCCTCTACAACAAATGGTATTTCGACGAGCTCTACGACGCGCTGTTCGTCCGTCCCGCGCTGCTGCTCGGGCGGGCCTTCTGGCGGGGCGGCGACGTGGGCCTCATCGACCGCTTCGGCCCCGACGGGATCGCCCATGCGGCGCTCTCGGGCGGGGCTCGGGCCGTGCGGTTGCAGAGCGGCTACGTCTATCACTACGCCTTCGCCATGCTCGTGGGCGTGGTGATCCTCGTGGGGCTCTACCTCTTCGTGGTGGGAGGCTGAGCCGATGAGCGATTGGCCGCTGCTCTCGCTCACGACCTTCCTGCCGCTCGTCGGCGTCGCCTTCATCCTCTTCATCCGCGGCGAGGAGGAAATCGTCGCCCAGAACGCGCGGGCGGTGGCGCTTTGGACCTCGCTCGCCACCTTCGTCCTCTCGCTCATGATCTGGGCCAACTTCGACCCGGCCCAGGGCGGCTTCCAACTCGTCGAGCAGGCGGCCTGGCTCGAGCCGCTCGGCATCCGCTACGCCATGGGGATCGACGGGATCTCGCTGTGGCTGGTGCTGCTGTCGACCCTGCTCACCGTGGTCGTGGTGGTGGGCTCCTGGTACTCGGTCACCGAGCGTGTCAAGGAGTACATGATCACTTTCTTGATCATGGACACGCTCATGGTCGGGACCTTCTGCGCGCTCGACATCGTCCTCTTCTACATCTTCTTCGAGGGTATCCTGATCCCGATGTATCTCATCATCGGGATCTGGGGTGGGCCGCGGCGGATCTACTCGGCCTTCAAGTTCTTCTTGTACACCCTGGCCGGCTCGGTCCTGTTCCTGATCGCCATCGTGGTCATGGCCCGCGAGGCCGGCACGACCTTCATCCCCGAGCTCGCTCGCCACGACTTCCCGGTGGCGATGCAGACCTGGTTGTGGCTGGCGCTGTTCGCCTCGTTCGCCGTCAAGGTGCCGATGTGGCCGTTCCACACCTGGCTGCCGGACGCCCACGTCGAGGCCCCCACCGCCGGTTCGGTGCTGCTCGCCGGCGTGCTCCTCAAGCTCGGCGGCTACGGCTTCCTGCGGTTCTCCTTGCCGATGCTGCCCGAGGCCTCGGCCTATTTCGCGCCGATGGTCTACGCGCTGTCGATCGTGGCGATCGTCTACACCTCGCTCGTGGCGCTGGTGCAGACCGACATGAAGAAGATGATCGCCTACAGCTCGGTCGCGCACATGGGCATCGTCACGATCGGCTGTTTCACCGCCAACGCGCTCGGACTCACCGGCGCGCTCGTCCAGATGCTGAGCCACGGGCTGGTGTCGGCGGCGCTGTTCATGGTCGTGGGGGTCGTCTACGACCGGATCCACTCGCGCGAGATCGACGCTTACGGCGGCCTCGCCGAGCGCATGCCGATCTACGCCACGATCTTCATGCTCTTCATGCTGGCCTCGGTGGGCCTGCCCGGAACCTCCGGCTTCGTGGGCGAGATCCTGGTGATCGTCGGCATCTTCAACGTCACGCCCGAAAGCCCCGGCATCCCCGCGGCCGGCTCCTGGGTGGCGCTGTTCGCCGCCACCGGCATGATCCTGGGAGCCGCCTACATGCTGTGGCTCTATCGGCGAGTGATCTTCGGCGCGCTCGAGAAGAGCGCGCTGGCCGGGATCAAGGATCTGCGGGCCAACGAGGTGATCGCCTTCGCCCCGCTCGTGGTGCTGGTGCTGCTCATGGGTCTCTACCCCTCGCTGTTCACCGATCCGATGGCCGCCTCGATCGAGCGGGTGCTGGCCGAGATCGGCGCCACCGGCCCGGACCGGCTGGCCGCGGCGGTTCCCTGAGGTGGCCGCGATGTCCGACACCCTCCGCCTCGACCTCGAGCCGCTCGTCCCCGAGCTCGTCCTGCTGGCCGCGGCGCTCGTGCTGCTCGTCCTGGGTGCGCTGCGCGAGCGCGCCGGGGCGGCGTCGGTGGTGGGTCCCCTGGCCGTCGTGGCGCTGCTCGTGGCGGCCGGACTGGCGGGCGTGCTGGAGCGCACGCCGCAGACCCTGATCGGCGGCCATTTCCGCTTCGACGGCCTGGCCGCCTTCTTGAAGGTCGTGGTCTATCTGGGGGCCGCGGCGGCCATCCTCTCGGGCTTCGGCTATCAGGAGGACGAGCGGATCGACCGCTTCGAGCTGCCGCTTCTGGCGCTGCTGTCGGCGCTCGGCATGGGCCTGATGGTGAGCGCCGAGAGCCTGTTGGGCCTCTACATGGCCCTCGAGCTGCAGAGCCTGCCGCTCTACGTCATGGCCGCCTTCCACCGCGACCAGCTGCGCTCGACCGAAGCCGGCCTCAAATATTTCGTCCTGGGCGCCCTGGCCTCGGGCCTGCTGCTCTACGGCTGCTCGTTGGTCTACGGCTTCACGGGGACGCTCTCCTTCGCCGAGCTCGCCCGCGGCTTCGGCCCGGATAAACCCGGTGGGCTGCCCACCGGCGCGGTGGTCGGGCTCGTCTTCGTGATCGCCGGGCTGGCCTTCAAGCTCGCCGCCGTGCCCTTCCACATGTGGACGCCCGACGTCTACGAGGGCGCGCCCACCTCGGTGACCGCGTTCTTCGCCACCGCGCCCAAGGTCGCGGCGATCGGCCTCACCGTCCGGCTGCTGATGGGGCCGATGGCCGATTGGGTCGGTGCCTGGCAGCAGGTGGTCGTGCTGTTGGCTCTGGCGTCGATGGTGCTGGGCGCGCTGGCCGGCCTGGTCCAGACCAACATCAAACGTCTGCTCGCCTATTCCTCGATCGCCAATGCCGGCTTCGCGCTCGTGGGCGTGGCCGCCGGGACCGGCGAGGGCGTCCAGGCGGCGCTGGTCTACATGGCGATCTATCTCGTCACGACCCTGGGCGCCTTCGGCTGCGTGCTGGCCATGCGCCGGCAGGGTGTGTACGTCGAGCGGATCGACGAGCTGGCCGGGCTATCCACCCGCCGACCGCTGCTCGCCGCCGGCCTCGCGATCTTCATGTTCTCGCTCGCCGGTATTCCGCCGCTGGCCGGCTTCTTCGGCAAATATTTCGTGTTCCTGGCGGCGGTGCGGGCCGGCCTAACCTGGCTCGCGATCGTGGGCGTGCTGGCGAGCGTGGTAGCCGCGTATTATTATTTGCGGATCGTCAAGCTCGCCTATTTCGATCCGCCGGCCGAGCCGTTCGACGCGCCGGCTGCGGCCGGGCTGCGGCTCGTGACCGCGCTGGCGGCGGTCCTGGTCGTGGGCTTCGTCTTGTGGCCCGGGCCACTCTTCGAGGCGGCGGCCGGCGCGGCGGCCGGCCTGGCCCAGCTCGACGCCGCTGCGGCCGTGCGTTGAGCGGGAGCGGCGTTGCGCTTTCGGGTCGAGCACCACGCCACGGTCACGAGCACCAACGAGCTCGCGCGGGCGGCGGCCGAGCGCGGCGAACCGCCAGGCTTGTGGATCCTCGCCCGCGAGCAACGCGCGGGGCGCGGTCGGCAGGGTCGCAGCTGGCTGTCGCCGCCCGGCAATTTCTACGGTTCGCTGCTGTTGCGGCCGCGCCGGCCGCTCGGCGAATGCGCCACGCTCTCGCTCGTGGCGGCCCTGGCGGTGGCCGAGGCGGTCGAGGCGTCGTGCGCCGGTCGGGTCCGGCCGACCCTCAAATGGCCCAACGACGTGCTGGTGGCCGGGGCCAAGCTCGCCGGCATCCTGCCCGAGGCGATCGCCGCGGCGGACGGCTCGGCCGCGGCGCTGATCCTGGGGATCGGCGTCAACCTCGCCTGGCACCCCGAGGATCTCGGGCGTCCCGCGACCTCGCTGCGGGCGCTGGGCGAGCCGGGGATCACCCCCGAAACCTTCCTGGCCGCTCTTGAGGGGCCGCTCTCGGCCCGCCTCGAGAGTTGGGAAAAGGCGGGCTTTACCGCCTTGCGCGAAACCTGGTGCGCCCGGGCGGTGGGACTGGGCGAGCCCGTTCAGCTCGTGTTGGGCCAGCAGGTGCACACGGGGCGGCTGGTCGAGGTGGCGGGGGACGGGAGCGTGCTGCTCGAGACCGCGGACGGGCGGCGGCGCTTCACCACGGGCGAGCTGTTCCTGGCCGCGGCCGGGGAGGCCGCCTTCGCATCCGCAACAGAGGCTTCAAGCGACGGCTCCGGCCGGCTATGAGGACGCGCCCCGGGGGATGCGGGGCGGAGCCTCGACCATGCTGCTCGCGATCGACGTCGGCAACACCAACACGGTCTTCGCGCTCTACCGCGAGCGCGAGCAGGTCGGCCAGTGGCGCTTGTCGACCAACCGTGAGCGGACCATGGAGGAGTACGCGGCGCTGTTGGTTCAACTCATGGGACTCAAGGGGTTCGGCCCCGCGGAGGTGGGGGCGGTGGTGATCGCCTCGGTCGTGCCCCCGGCCAACTTGCCGCTGCGGCGCATGAGCCGGCACTTCTTCCACTGCGAGGCCTTCGTGGTTGGCGAGGACCTGCCCTATCCGATCCGGATCGATCTGCCCAACCCGGCCGAGGTGGGCGCCGACCGGGTGGTCAACGCCGTGGCGGCGACGACCCGCTACCGTCCGCCGCTCGTGATCGTCGATTTCGGCACCGCCACCACCTTCGACGTGGTCGACGCCGAGGGCGTCTATCGCGGCGGGGCGATCGCTCCGGGCATCAATCTGTCGATCGACGCGCTCGCCCGCGCCGCCGCCAAGCTGCCGCGGATCGCCATCGAGCCGCCCGAACGGGTGATCGGCCGCTCGACGATCGAGGCCATGCAATCGGGCATCTTCTGGGGCTATGTCGGCCTGATCGAAGGGCTCGTGAACCGCATCCGCGCCGAGTACGGGGCGCCCATGACGGTGATCGCCACCGGTGGGCTCGCCCCTCTGTTCTACAAGCGCGCCGGCCTGTTCGATCATCTCGATCCCGATCTCACCATGGCCGGTCTGCTCGAGATCTACGAGCGCAACCGCGAGACCGTGCGCGCCGGCAAGCGGCGGGAGAGCGCGTGATGGCCGAGGAGCTCCGCTTCGTGGCCCTGGGCGGGGTCGGCGAGATCGGCATGAACGCCTATCTCTACGGCTACGGCTCCAGCTGGCTGCTGGTCGATCTGGGCATCGGCTTCGCCGACGATCGGCTGCCCGGTGCGGACATCGTCCTGCCGGACCCGCGCTTTCTCGAAAGCGAGCGCGAGCGCCTCGCGGGCCTGGTCCTCACCCACGCCCACGAGGACCATCTGGGGGCCGTGCCCTATCTCTGGCCGCGGCTGGGCTGTCCCATCTGGTGTACCCGCTTCGCCGCCGCGGTGCTGCGCCGCAAGCTGCTCGATGCCGGCATCGCCGCCGGCGACGCGATCCGCGAGGTCGAACCGCGGCGTCCGTTCGCGGTGGGGCCGTTCCGCTGCCGCTTCCTGCACGTGACGCACTCGATCCCCGAGGCCAACGCGCTCGTCCTCGAGACCCCGGCCGGGCGGATCTTGCACACCGGCGACTGGAAGCTCGACCCGGCGCCGCTGCTGGGGCCGACCACCGACGCCGACGGGCTCGAGGCGGTCGGTGCCCAGGAGGTGCTGGCGATGATCGGCGACAGCACCAACGTGCTCTCGGCCGGCACCTCCGGCTCCGAGGCCGAGGTCCGCGACAGCCTCATGGAGCTGATCGCCGCCCAACCCAACCGGGTCGTGTTCACCACCTTCGCCTCCAACATCGTGCGCATGGAGACGGCCATCCTGGCCGGGGTGGCGGCCGGCCGACGGCCCTTCGTGATCGGCCGCTCGATGCGGCGGATGATCGAGGCGGCCCGCGAGGTCGGCTATCTGCAGGATCTGCCGCCGTTGGGCGACGAGCGGGAGTTGATGGAGCTGCCGCGCCATCGGGTCGTGGCTCTGGTCACCGGTAGCCAGGGCGAGGCGCGCAGCGCCTTGCAGCGGATCGCTGCCGGCGGCCATCCACGGCTGCGGCTGGACCCGGGGGACACCGTGATCTTCTCGGCGCGGATCATCCCCGGCAACGAGCGGGTGCTGTTCGACCTCCACAACCAGTTGGTCGCAGCGGGGGTCGAGGTGATCACCGAGGAGGACCATTTCGTCCACGTCTCGGGTCATCCCTGTCGCGACGAGCTCGAGCAGATGTACCGCTGGATCCGACCGCGGATCGCCATTCCGGTGCACGGCGAGGCGCGCCATCTGCAAGCCCATGTCAGGCTCGCCCGCAAGCTCGGCGTGCCGACCGCGCTGCTCGTGGGCGACGGCGATCTCGTGCGGCTCGCCCCCGGACCGGCGGCGGTGGTGGGCAAGGTCCCGGTCGGGCGCCTGGCGGTCGACGGGACCGGCTTGGTCGACGCCGGCGACGAGCTGTTCCGCACCCGCCGCCGGTTGGCCGGCAACGGGGTGGTGAGCGTGAGCCTGGTATTCGACGAGCATGGCAGCTTGTTGGCCACGCCGCGGATCGCCGCGCCCGGGGTGATCGAGCCGGGGCGGCTCGAGCGCGAGCGCGACCGGCTGCAGGAGGCGGTGAGCGAGGCGGTCGAGGCGCTCGACGACGAGGCGGTGCTCGACGACGACGAGGTCGAGGAGGCGGTCCGCGTGGCGATCCGCCAGGCCCTCGACCTGCCGCGCGATCGCCGGCCCCTGGTCCAGGTCCACATCACCCGGCTCGACGCCGAGACCCTCGCCCGTCTGGAGGATGCCGAGGAAGGAGGCCCCACCCGATGATCGGTCGGCTCAACCACGTCGCGATTGCCGTTCCCGACCTCGAGGCCGCCCGCGCCCTCTACCGCGACACGCTCGGGGCCACGGTCTCGGCGATCGAGGACCAGCCCGAGCACGGCGTGCGCACCGTGTTCGTCGAGCTGCCCAACACCAAGATCGAACTCCTGGGTGTGCTGGGCGAGCGCTCGCCGATCGCCGGCTTCCTCGAGCGCAACCCGGCCGGCGGCATCCACCATCTGTGCTTCGAGGTCGAGGACATCCACGCCGCGCGCGATCATCTGGTGACCCGGGGGGCGCGCGTCCTGGGCGACGGCGAGCCCAAGATCGGCGCTCACGGCAAGCCGGTGCTGTTCCTCCACCCCAAGGATTTCTGTGGCACGCTGGTCGAGCTCGAGCAGGTCTGAGCGCACCCGGGCATGACGCTCTACGAGGGCATCGTCACCTTCGCGGTCGCCTGGTGGCTGATCCTCTTCATGGTCCTGCCCTGGGGAGCGAAGCCGGCCGAGGAGCCGCCACCGGGCACCGTCCCCTCGGCCCCGGCCCGACCGCGCCTGTTGCTCAAGTTCGCGATCACGACCGTGCTCGCGCTGTTGGCCACGCTCGCCGTCAAGGGCGTGATCGAGAGCGGGCTCGTGAGCTTCCGCCCGCCGCCGCCGTGAGCGGCGCCGGCGGCGTCCCGCTCTGTTCGCCAAATGGTTGATGGCGTTCGGCTTTTCGCGGCGGTTTGTGGCCCTGGTCGGCACGAATTCGCAAAGTCTCTAAAATTTTATTAAACCTTAGGGAAAGTTGCATACGAAAGTCGGCTGGAAGAGCGCACTCGCCTGCGTTTTCTTCTTGCCAGCTTCCTCAACCTGTAGCATATAGGTGGCGTGTTCATGGGTTTCCCCTGTGACACCCGACTTGAGGCGTTTCCTCCCTACCACTGGCCGGGGCGCGAGCCCCGGCTTTCTTTTTGGTCCGCCGGTCTCGCGAGGTCTCGTTAACCCGAGGTAGAAAGCCGACCCGGCCGTCTTGGTTGACGGCGCTTCACACATCGCCGGCGCGATCGCGCTAAGATCCTCCGCATCGCCGACGGGCCGAACCCGTCGAACGGAGGGAACGCCATGCCGCCTCGCACCTCGCGCCGGCTCGCGCGCCGGCTCGCTCCCGCCCTGTTCCTGCCCCTCGCACTGGCCGCCCCGGCCGAGGCCGGCGGTGCCCGCGGCTCGCTCGCCGTGTCCGTCGAGGTGGTCGAGAGCTGCCGTGTGCCCGCCGCCTCGGGCCAGGGCAGCGAGCTCGTCCCCTGTCCGCAGGCGCGCACCGCCCCCCTGGGCCGCGCCCCGGCGCGCGCCGCCGCCCCGATCGATCCGCCCGCCGCGGCCCGCACCGTGGTCGAGCCGGCGGCGAGCGGGACGGGCCATCTCCTCGTCGTCTATTGAGGGGCGTCGCCGCCCGCGCCGAGCGGGTTCCCGCGGGCGCCGCTTGCCCTTAAGTTCGCACCCCGGCGCACCGAGAGACGGGAGGGCGCGTGAGGCCGGCGGCCAGACGAACGATCCTGGGGCTTTTGGGCGGCGGGCTCGTGGGCCCGTGGCTCTCGCGCGGCGCGCTCGGCCGGGCGCGGACGAGCTTCGAGGCCTGGCTCGCCGACTTCCGCGCCGAGGCGCGGGCGCAGGGCATCTCCGCCGCCACGCTCGAGCGGGCCTTCGCCGGCGTCCGGCCGCTCGCGGCGGTGATCGAGGCCGATCGCCGGCAGCCCGAGCGGCGGCTGACCTTCGCCGAATACCGGGCCAAGGTCGTGAGCGAAGCCCGGATCCTGCGCGGCCGCGAGCTGTTGGCCGAGCACCGCGAGCTTCTGGAGCGCGTGCGCGCCCGCTTCGGCGTGCCGCCGGCCGTGATCGTGGCCCTGTGGGGCGTGGAGTCGAGCTACGGGGCCTACAAAGGCAGCTATCGGGTGGTCGACGCGCTGGCCACGCTCGCCTGGGAGGGCCGCCGCGCCGCGCTGTTCCGCAAGGAGCTCCTGGCCGCTCTCCAGATCCTCGAGCGCGGCGAGCGCGAGCCCGAGCGGCTCCTGGGCTCCTGGGCCGGGGCCATGGGGCAGTGCCAGTTCATGCCCTCGAGCTTCCTCTCTTACGCTTTCGACTTCGACGGTGACGGCCGGCGCGACATCTGGACGAGCCTGCCCGACGTGTTCGCCTCGATGGGCCATTACCTGGCGCGCGCCGGCTGGGCCGCGGGCGAGCGCTGGGGCCGGCCGGTTCGCGCGCCGAGCCGCCTCGATCCCGGGCTTTTGGGCCTGGATCGAAAGGCTGGTCTCGAGGAGTGGGCGCGCCGTGGTGTACGGGCGGTCGACGGCGGCTCGCTGCCGGCCGCGGCCGTCGAGGCCTCCTTGTTGCGCATGGACGGCCCGCAGGGCCCGACCTTCCTGGTCTACGGCAACTTCCGCACGCTCATGGTCTGGAACCGCTCGACTTATTTCGCGCTTTCGGTAGGACTTCTAAGCGATGCCGTGGCGGGGGCCGAGGTGTGAGCACCCCGCCGGTCGACGAACCGGAGACCCACGCATGCGGCTCGCTCGCGCCCTGGCCTCGAGCCTCGTCCTGCTGGCCGCCGCCTGCACGGCCAGGCCGCCCGGCGCACCCGATACCCCGGGATCCGGGCCGCTCGGGGTCTACAAGCTGGGCGAGCCTTACCGGATCAACGGTCGGCTCTACGTGCCGGAGTACGATCCGACCTACGATCGCGTCGGCATCGCTTCCTGGTACGGGGACGCGTTCCACGGCCGGCCCACCGCCAACGGCGAGATCTTCGACAAGGACCGCATCAGTGCCGCCCACCCGACCTTGCCGCTGCCCAGCCGCGTGCGGGTGACCAATCTCGACAACGGCCGTTCGATCGAACTGCGTGTCAACGATCGCGGGCCGTTCGTGGACGACCGGCTCATCGATCTCTCCCAGGCGGCGGCCCGCGAGCTCGGCTTCGAGGAGCAGGGTCTGGCCCGGGTCCGGGTCCAGTTCCTGGCCCTCGACGTGGCCCGCGGTACGCCTCCCGAGCCCACCGTGCGGGTGGCCCGCGCCGCCGAGCCGGCCCCACCGCCCACCACCGAGCCGACTGCCGCGGCGGGCGAGCGGACCTCTGCGGCTTCGAGGCCGAGCCCGGACGCTCCGCGGCCGTCCGGTGCGCCCGCCACCCCGCGACCGCCGGCTTCGGTGCCGAGCGTGCAGCTGGCGTCGCTCGGGCCGACACCCGACATCCGGACCTGCCCGCTCGGGCCGCACTGGGTCCAGGTTGGCGCCTTCACCGAGGAGGCCCGCTGGCGTGCTGCGATCCGCACGCTCTCGGCGATCGACCGGCCGCGCACCGAGCCCGTGCTGATCGGTGGCCGCGCCGCCTTGCGGGTGCGGTTGGGCCCGGCCGCCGACCGCGGCGAGGCGGCGGCGCTGGCGGCCCGGGCCCGCGAGCTGGGCTTCACCGAGGCCGTGCTGGTGCCGGTCGAGCCCGGCCGCGTGCAGAGCTGCTGACCCCGGCCGGCGACCGGAGATTGCCGATGCCCCACCGCTCTCGGCCCGCACCGCTCCCGCTCCTCCTCGTCCTGCTCGCGGTCCTGCTGCTGCCCTTCGGACGCTCGGCCCCGGCTTTCGAGACCGCGGCCAAGGCGGCGATCGTCATCGATCACCGCACCGGCCAGGAGCTGTTCGCCAAGAACGCCGACGAGCCGATCCCGCCGGCCTCGATGAGCAAGCTCATGACGGCGCTCCTCGTGTTCGAGGAGATCGCCGCCGGCAGGCTGTCCCTCGACGACACCTTGCCGGTCTCCGAGCGGGCCTGGCGGACCGGCGGCTCCAAGATGTTCGTGAAGGTCGGCGAGCGGGTGCGGGTCGAGGACCTGTTGCGCGGGATGATCGTGCAGTCGGGCAACGACGCCTGCGTGGTCTTCGCCGAGGCGCTGGCCGGCAGCGAAGCCGCCTTCGCCGAGCGGATGAACCGCCGCGCGGCCGAGCTCGGGCTCACCAACAGCCGCTTCAAGAACGCCACCGGGTTACCCGATCCCGAGCACCGGATGAGCGTGCGCGATCTGGCCAAGCTCGCGAGCCACATCATCCGCGAACATCCGCGCTTCTACCGCTACTATAGCGAAAAGGAGTTCGAGTACGCGCGGATCCGCCAGCCCAACCGCAACCCGCTCCTGCAGGCCGGCGTGCCGGGCGTGGACGGGGTCAAGACCGGCTACACCGAGGAGGCCGGCTACGGTCTCGTGGTCTCGGCCGAGCGCAACGAGCGCCGCGTCGTCGTCGTGGTAGCCGGCCTCGAGACCCTGCGCCAGCGCCGCACCGAGGCCGAGCTCCTGCTCGAATACGCGTTCCGCGAGTTCCAGGAGTATCAGCTGTTCCGCGCCGGGGAGACGGTCGTCGAGGTACCGGTCTGGATGGGCGCCAGCGCCACCGTGCCGGCCGTGCCGCGCGAGCTCGTGGGCGTCACGCTGCGCCGCGAGGAGCGCAAGGATCTCAAGGTCACCGCCCGGTTCGAGGCCCCGCTGCCGGCGCCGATCGAGGAGGGTCGGCCGATCGCCGAGCTGACCATCGAAGCTCCCGGGCGCCAGGCGCTGACCGTGCCGCTCGTGGCCGGGCGTGCGGTCGAGCGGGCCGGGCTGTGGGGCCGGCTCACCGGTGCACTGGGCTATCTGGTCTTCGGCGGAGCCTGAGGCGAGGTGGCCGACACCGTCACCGGCCGCTTCCTCACCTTCGAGGGAGGCGAGGGGGCGGGCAAGAGCACCCAGATCGCGCACCTCGCGGCTTGGCTCGAGGGGCGTGGCCTGCGCGTGCTGCGCACCCGCGAGCCGGGTGGGACCGAGGGGGCGGAAGCGATCCGCCGGCTCCTGCTCGACGGGCAGGTCGAGCGCTGGACACCGTTGGCCGAGCTGTTGCTCGTGAGCGCCGCCCGCGCCGAGCATCTGACGCGGGTGATCGAGCCGGCGCTCGCTGCCGGATCCTGGGTGCTGTGCGACCGCTATCTCGATTCCACACGGGTCTATCAGGGTCTGGCCGGGGGACTGGGCCTCGAGCGGGTCGACCGTCTGCAGCGCGAGGTCGCGGGCTTCCGGCTCCCCGATCTCACCCTCGTGCTCGATCTTCCGGCGCCGGTCGGCCTCGCGCGACGGCGGGCGGCCGGCGCCACGAGCCGCTTCGAGCGCAAAGGCGAGGCCTTTCACGAGCGGGTGCGGGAGGGCTTCCGCACCCTGGCCGCGGCCGAGCCCGAGCGCCTCGTCCTGGTCGACGCCGAGCGGCCGGTCGAGGAGGTGGCGGCGCGGATCCGCGAGGTGGTCGCCGCCCGCTTCGGCCTTCGGCCGTGAGCGAGCAGCTCGAGCCCGCCGCCAATCCCCGCCTGTTCGGCCACGGGCCGGCCGAGGCCCGGGTTCTGGCCGCCTGGCGGGCCGGCAGACCACCCCACGCCTGGCTCCTGACCGGCCCGCGCGGGGTCGGCAAAGCGACGCTCGCCTACCGCTTGGCCCGGCGCTGGCTCGCGGGCGATCCCGACCACCCGGCCGCCGACCAGCCGAGCGAGCGGATCTTCCGCCTCGTCGCGGCCGGCGCCCATCCCGATCTCGTGCGGTTGGCCCCCCGCCACCGCGGGCTCCTGCGCGGCCGCCGCGCCGAACTCGAGGTCGAGCTCGTGCGCGAGGCGCTCACCGCCCTGCAGCGCACGGGCCTGGCCGGCCACCGCCGGGTCTGTGTGATCGAGGACGTCGAGGACGCGCTCAACACCGAGGGCGAGAACGCGCTCCTCAAGCTCCTCGAGGAGCCGCCGGCGGGGCTGTTGTTCCTGCTCGTGGCCCAGCGACCGGGCCTGTTGCCCGCGACCTTGGCCTCACGCTGCGCCCGGCTGGTCTTGCGCCCGTTGAGCGCCGCCGAACTCGACGCGGCGCTCGCGGCGCTGGCTCCCGAGATCGGGCGAGACCGGCGCACCGTACTCGTCGAACTCGCGGCCGGCAGCCCCGGTCGGGCCCTCGAGGCCGAGCGCAGCGGCTGGCTCGACGCCTACGCCATCTTCCTGGAGGCGTCGGAGCGCGCGGGTGGCCAGCTGGACGGGGCGCTGCGGGCGAGCGAGCTGTTGGCCGAGCGGGCCCGCGAGCACGGCCTTCTCGACGCGGTCGAGCTGTTGGCCACCTATCTGCGGCGCTGCGCCGGCACGGCTGCCGGCCGACCACCGGCCGTCGAGCTCGTCCCCGGGGAGGCCGGGCGGCTCGCCCGCGGTGCGCGGGAGCTCGGCCTTGATCGCTGCCTGGGCTTGTGGGACAAGCTGCGGGCGCTCGCCGCCTCGATCGAGGCCGTCAACCTCGATCCCGTGCAGGCGCTGCTGCCGCTCGTGCGGACCGTGGGCGGCGCAGGGGCGGGGCCCGCCGCGAGCCCATCTCGAGCGGAGTGAGGGTCGATGGCCGCGCGGGACGCGTTCTACGTCACCTCGCCGATCTACTACGTCAACGACAGCCCGCACATCGGCCACGCTTATACCACGCTGGCCTGCGACGTGCTGGCCCGCTTCGCGCGCCTGGACGGCCGGCGGGTGCGCTTCCTCACCGGCACCGACGAGCACGGCCAGAAGGTCGAGAAGGCGGCCCGGGAGGCGGGGCGCGACCCGCAGAGCTTCACCGACGAGGTCTCACAGCGCTTCCGGCGGATGGTCGAGGTCATGGGCACGAGCCCGGACGACTTCATCCGCACCACCGAGGCCCGGCACGTGCGGGCGGTGACCGCCTTCTGGCAGAAGCTGGTCGAGGCCGGCGACATCTATCTCGGCACCTACGCCGGCTGGTACTCGGTGCGCGACGAGGCGTTCTACGCCGAAAGCGAGCTCGTCGACGGCAAGGCGCCGACCGGGGCACCGGTCGAGTGGGTCGAGGAACCCTCCTACTTCTTCCGCCTGTCGGCCTGGGGCGAGCGGCTGCTTGCCTATTACGACTCCGACCCCCAGGTGATCTTGCCGCTGGCCCGCCGCAACGAGGTGGTGAGCTTCGTCAAGAGCGGGCTGCAGGACCTGTCGATCTCCCGCACGAGCTTCCGCTGGGGCATCCCGGTGCCGGGCGATCCCGCGCACGTGATGTACGTGTGGCTGGACGCGCTCACCAACTACATCAGCGCGCTGGGCTATCCCGACACCGAGGGCGAGCTGTTCGAGACCTTCTGGCCGGCCGATCTGCACGTCGTCGGCAAGGACATCTTGCGCTTCCACGCGGTCTACTGGCCGGCCTTCCTCATGAGCGCCGGGCTCGCCCCGCCGCGGCGGATCTTCGCCCACGGTTGGTGGACCAACGAGGGCCAGAAGATCAGCAAGTCGCTGGGCAACGTGATCGACCCTTTCGAGCTCGTCGAGCGCTACGGACTCGACCAGGTCCGCTACTTTTTGCTGCGCGAGGTGCCGTTCGGCAACGACGGCGACTTTTCGCGCGCCGCCATGCTCCGCCGAGCCAACCACGATCTGGCCAACGACTACGGCAATCTCGTCCAGCGCGTCTTGACCCTGGTCCACCGCAACTGCGAGGGGCGGATCCCCGATCCCGGGCGGCTCACGGCCGAGGACGACGCGCTGCTCGCCGCGGCCCACGGGGCGGTGGACGCGGTGCGGGCGGCCATGGCCGAGATCGCCCCGCACAAGGCGTTGGAGGCGATCTTCGAGGTGGTGGGTGCGGCCAACCGCTACGTGGATGCGCAAGCACCCTGGGCGCTCGCCAAGCGCGATCCGGTCCGGCTGCGGGCGGTGCTGTGGACCGCCGCCGAGACCATCCGGCATCTGGCGACCCTCACCCTCCCGTTCATGCCGCCGGCCTCCGCGCGGATCCTGGACCAGCTGGCGGTGAGCGAGCCGGTGCGGCGCCTCGCCAGCCTCGGCCCGGAGGGCGCCCATCTGGTCCCGGGCACGCCCCTGCCGCGGCCCACGCCCGTGTTCCCCCGCCTGGTCGAGCCCCAGCCGTGATCGTCGACAGCCATTGCCATCTCGACTATCCGGGCCTGGCCGAGCGCGAGGCCG
>FWPV01004233.1_pt1 | contig 31005 bp, 28 predicted proteins | sample 2228371 | NCBI WGS metagenome assembly FWPV01 (sample SAMEA103939776, study PRJEB20133) | metagenome | reverse complement strand
CCGACGCCGGGGAGCATGCCCTGGAGATCGCCGAAATCCTGGTGCCCAGCAACGCCGTGGACGTGGTGGTGGTGGACTCGGTGGCGGCGCTGGTGCCGAGAAGCGAAATCGAGGGTGACATGGGGGACGCCCAGATGGGCTCCCAGGCCCGGCTCATGAGCCAGGCCCTGCGCAAGCTCACCGCGGCCATCAACAAGACCCAGACCGCCATGATCTTCATCAATCAGATCCGCATGAAGATCGGCCAGCTCTTCGGCAACCCGGAAACCACCACCGGCGGCAACGCCCTGAAGTTTTACGCCTCCCTGCGCCTGGACATCCGCCGCATCAGCGCCATCAAGGAAGGCGACGAAGTCATCGGCTACCGCACCCGGGTCAAGGTGGTGAAAAACAAGCTGGCGCCGCCTTTCCGGGAGGCCGAGTTCGACATCGTCTTCGGCCAGGGGCTGTCCCGGGAGGGGGAAATCCTGGACATGGCGGTGGACGCCGGCCTCATCAGCAAGAGCGGCGCCTGGTACAGCTTCGGCACCGAGCGTCTGGCCCAAGGCCGGGAAAAGACCAAGACCTACCTCAAGGAGCATGGGGACTTCACCGCCGAGCTGGAGCGGCAACTGCGGGCCCTGCACGGCCAGGTGCCTGCGGTGGCGCCGCCGCCGGGCGGCGAAGACCTGCCCCGAGAACAGGAGGCGCCATGAACAGCCGGGACGTGCGGACTACCTTTCTCCAGTACTTTGCCGGCCGGGGGCACACCGTGGTGCAAAGCTCCTCCCTGGTGCCCCACGGCGACCCTTCCCTCCTGTTCACCAACGCCGGCATGGTGCAGTTCAAGCGCTGCTTCCTGGGCGAGGATCAGCGGCCTTACAGTCGGGCCGCCACTTCCCAGAAATGCGTCCGGGCCGGGGGCAAACACAACGACCTGGAAAACGTGGGCTACACCGCGCGGCACCACACCTTCTTCGAGATGCTGGGTAACTTCTCCTTCGGCGACTATTTCAAGGCCGGGGCCATTGAAATGGCCTGGGAGCTGTTGACGGAAAACTACCGGCTCCCCAAGGAGCGCCTCTGGGCCACGGTTTTTTATGACGACGACGAAGCTGCGGAGCTCTGGCAGCAAATCGCCGGGCTACCCCCGGAGCGCATCGTGCGCCTGGGGGAGAAGGACAACTTCTGGGCCATGGGGGACACCGGCCCCTGCGGCCCCTGTTCGGAGATCATCATCGACCAGGGCGAGGCCATGGCCTGTGGGCCGGACTGCGGCATCGGCCGCTGCGAGTGCGATCGCTACCTGGAAATCTGGAACCTGGTGTTTATGCAATTCAACCGCAGCGCCAAGGGGGAGTTGACGCCCCTGCCCAAGCCCAGCATCGACACCGGCATGGGCCTGGAGCGCCTGTGCGCCGTGGTCCAGGGCGTGAAGAGCAACTTTGACACCGATCTCCTCAGGCCCGTCATCGGCCGGGTGGAGGACCTGGCGGGATTGGCCTACGGCCAGGACCCGGAAAAGAATGTGGCCTTCCGGGTCATCGCCGACCACGCCCGGGCCACCGCCTTTCTCATCGCCGACGGGGTGCTGCCCAGCAACGAGGGCCGGGGCTATGTGCTCCGGCGCATCATGCGCCGGGCGTTGCGCTTCGGGCGGCTGCTGGGTCTCAAAACCCCCTTCTTCCCGGCGGTAACGGCCCGGGTGGTGGACCTGATGCACGAGATCTATCCCGAGCTGAAGAGCGCCCAGGGCATCATGACCCAGGTGGTCACCGGCGAAGAGGAGCGCTTTGCCGAGACCCTGGACCACGGCCTGAAGCTTTTGGCCGAGGAGCTGGAAAACCTCCGGCAGAAAGGGGGCGACACCCTGCCCGGCGAGGTGGCCTTCAGGCTCTACGACACCTACGGCTTCCCCCTGGACCTGGTGCAGGACGCTCTGCGGGAAGCGGGCCTCAGGCTGGACGTGGCGGGCTTCGAGGCCCACATGCAGCGGCAGCGGGAGGCCTCCCGGGCGGCCTGGCGGGGTGCGGGGGAAGAGATTCCGGAAGTGTACCAGGAGCTGGCCACCTGGCCACCCACCCATTTCCTGGGCTACGAGGTCCTGGAGGCGGACAGCACCATCCTGGCCCTGATCCGCCATGAGACCGCAGGCGACCAGGCCCGGGCCGGGGAGGAAGTGGAAGTGGTGACCACCGCCACCCCCTTTTACGGCGAGGCCGGCGGCCAGGTGGGCGACACCGGCTGGATCACCGGCGAGGGCTGGCAGATCGAGGTCACCAACACCCAGAAACTGCCCAACGACCTCATCGTGCACCAGGGGGTGGTGCGGGAGGGGGTGGTCAAGGTCAACGACCCGGCCCACCTGGTGGTGGACCAGGAGCGCCGCCGCCAGATCGCCCGGCACCATACCGCCACCCACCTCCTCCAGGCCCTGCTGCAAAAGCACCTGGGCCCCCACGTCAAGCAATCCGGCTCGCTGGTGACCCCGGAGCGGCTGCGCTTCGACTTCACCCACTTCGCCCCCATCAGCCGGGAGGAGCTGGAGGCCCTGGAACTGGAATTGAACCGGGCGGTGGCCGACAATCACCCGGTGGAGGTCGCCCTGCTCAGCATGGCCGAGGCCCTGGAGAGCGGCGCCATGGCCCTGTTCGAAGAAAAGTACGGCGAGCAGGTGCGGCTGGTGGCCATTCCCGGCCTCAGCAAGGAACTGTGCGGCGGCACCCACGTGAGCCGCACCGGCGATTTGGGTCTGGTCAAGATCGTCAGCGAAGCGGGCATCGCCGCGGGCATCCGGCGGGTGGAGGCGGTGTGCGGGCCTTTGGCGGTGCGTCTGGTGCAGGAGGAGGAAGACGAGCTGGCCCGGGCCGCCGCGCTCCTCAAGGCGGGCAAGGGCGAGCTCAGCGAGCGCCTGCACCGGGTCCTGAAACGCGTCCGGGAGTTGGAAAAGCAGGTGGAGGCCCTGAAGAGCAAGCTCACCTCGGCCCAGGCCGGCGACCTCCTGGAGCAGGTCCGCCAGGTGGACGGGGTCAAGGTCCTGGCCCTGGAGGTGGAGGCCCCGGACCCCAAGGGCCTCAGGGAATTCGCCGCCAAGCTCTTGAACCGCCTGCAAAGCGGCATTGTGGTGCTGGGGAGCAAGGCCGACGACAAGGCCCTGCTGGTGGCCCTGGTGACCAAAGACCTCACCGCCCGCTTCAGTGCCGGGGAGATCATCCGGGAGCTGGCCCCCCTGGTGGGCGGCAGCGGCGGCGGCCGGGCGGACATGGCCCAGGCCGGCGGCCCGGACCGGGAGAAGCTCCCCCAGGCCCTGGGCCAGGCCTTCGAGGTGGTGGCCCGCAAGGCCAAAGGGTAGCACCTGCCAATGGGTAAGGGTAACCCCGGAGGGGTGATGAACCTTCAGCGTCCCGGGAGGGGGATGAAGACGGCTACCTGGTGGCCACCGGGCCGGCGCTCAAGAGCTCCTCTACCCAGGCCGAACCATGGAGGAGCCCCTGCCGCGCATTCAAGAGGTGATCGAGCTCTGCCGGGAAGAGGAGGAGCCTCTGCCGTTGACCTTTGCGGCGGGGCAGCAGATTGAGCTGGCGGTACGAGCCGCTTGCCCGGCAACGGAATTTTCCGGCAAATTGGGCAATTGCCCTCCGGGGGCTGCGCGACCTTGAAAGAAGAACTGCTGAAACAGCTCATTGACCTGGCCGGTCAGATCAACTCCTCCCTGGACCTGGACACCGTCCTGGACCATGCCATGCAGGCGGCCGAAGAGCTCATGCAGGCCGAAGCCAGTTCCATCTTCCAGGTGGACGAAGAACGGGGTGACCTCTACTTCCGGCTGGCCCGGGGCGAAAAGGCCGAACAGGTGAGAGAAATCCGGGTCAGGATGGGGGAGGGGGTGGCCGGCTGGGTGGCGGCCCACCAGACCCCCCTCGTGGTGGCGGACACGAAACATGATCCGGTCTTCAACCCCCGGGTGGACGCCCAGACCGGTTTCGCCACCCGTTCCATCCTCTGCGTGCCGTTGAAACACCGGGAGCGGCTCCTGGGGGTGATCCAGGTCCTGAACAAGCGCGCCCCCGGCAGCTTTGACCACTGCGACCTGGAGATGCTCACCCTCCTGGCCAACCAGATCGCCGTGGCCCTGGAAAACGCCCGGAGCTACGAGCGCATCGAACGCCTCCTGGCCGAGGTGGTAACCACCCTGTCCACCACGGCGGAGCTGCGGGATCCCTACACCGCCGGCCATCAGCGCCGGGTGGCCCAACTGGCCGGCGCCATCGCCCAGGAGCTGGGGCTGACTCCGGCCGCCCGGGAGGGCCTCCGGGTGGCTGCGCTCCTGCATGACATCGGCAAGGTGGGGCTGCCGGCGGAGATCCTCAGCAAGCCGGGACGCCTGAGCGACCTGGAGATGAGCCTGATCCGGACTCACTCTCAGGCGGGCTATGAGATCCTGAAGGGGATCCGGTTCCCCTGGGGAATCGCCGCCGTGGTCTTGCACCACCATGAGCGTCTGGACGGTTCCGGTTATCCCCAAGGGCTGAAGGACCGGGACATCGAGCTGGAGGCCCGCATCATCGCGGTGGCTGACGTGGTGGAAGCCATGGCCTCCCATCGTCCTTACCGTCCGGGCTTGGGGGTGGCCGCGGCCCTGGAGGAAATCCGCCGCCACCAGGGCGATCAGTTCGATCCCGTGGTGGTGGAGGCCTGCCTGAAGCTCTTCAAGAACGGCTTTCAGTTCGACTGAGAACCCGGAGCCCGCCACACAAAAGGCCCCGCGGCGGCTTGCCGGCGGGGCCGGGGCACCCCTGCCGAGGAGGGGCTCAGTCCAATTCCTCCCCCGTCAGGGCCTTCAGGGCCTGCAGATACTTGGCCCGGGTGTTGGCGATGACCTCGGGGGGCAACGGCGGCGGCGGCGGCTGCTTGTTCCACTTGAGCGACTCCAGATAATCCCGCAGATACTGCTTGTCGTAACTCTTCTGGGCCCGGCCCGGGGCGTAGTCTTCCTTGGGCCAGAAACGGGAGGAGTCCGGGGTCAGGACCTCGTCGATGAGGAGGAGCCGGCCGTCAGCCAGGCCGAACTCGAACTTGGTGTCCGCCAGGATGATGCCCCGGGGCTCGGCCCAATCGCTGGCCCGGCGGTAGAGGGTGAGGCTGAGGCGGCGCACCTGCTGGGCCAGGTCCGGGCCGATGGCGGCCGCGGCCTGCTCAAAGGTGATGTTCTCGTCGTGGGTGCCCAGCTCCGCCTTGGTGGAAGGGGTGAAGATGGGCTCCGGCAGCCGGGCCGATTCGGTGAGGCCCGGCGGCAGGGCAATGCCGCACACCGTGCCGCTCTTTTGGTATTCGGCCCAGCCGGAGCCGGCCAGGTAGCCTCTGACGATGCACTCCACCGGCAGCGGCCGGCACTTTTGCACCAGCATGGCCCGCCCTGCCAGCAGCTCCCGGTAGGGCCGGCAGGCGGCGGGAAAGTCCTCCACCTCCAGACTGATGAGATGGTTGGGGGTGACGTCCGCCAGGTGTCTGAACCAGAAGGCGGACAGTTTGGTGAGAATGCGCCCCTTGTCCGGGATGGGGTCGGCCATGACCACATCGAAGGCCGAGATGCGGTCGGTGGCCACCAGGAGCAGGCGGTCCCCCAGGTCGTAGATGTCCCGCACTTTGCCCTGATGGCGGGGTCCCAGGCCGGAGAAATCCGTGGTCAGTACCACCGGCGTCATCGTCTCGTTCTCCCGATGGAGGAGTTGGCAGCGGCAGAGTTCTTCAGGCGCGCCAGTTTGGGGGAAAAGCCTTCGCCCTTGAGTTTGCGGGCCGCCTCCTCAGCCCCGGCCCGGCTGGGGTAGGGGCCCAGGCGCACCTGATAGACCGGCTTGCCGCCGGGAGCGGTGCGCATCACCCCGGCGGGCAGCTGCCGGGCCTTGAGCTTTTGGGACAGGGCCTTGGCCTGCTCCAGCTTGGCATAGCTGGCCACCAGCACGATGTAGCGTTCTTCTTTGGCCGGCGGCGCGGCCGTCAGCGGGGCGGAGGAGGCCGGCGGGGCCAGGGCGGACTCGGCGGGCTTGGGGGCCGGGGCCGGAGGCGTGGCGGGAGGCCCGCCGGAAACCGGCAGTTTCAAGGCGGCGGGCTCCGGCGGCGGCAGGGAGCCGGGCTGGCTCCGCCACAGCAGGCGGGAGGCCCCCCACAGGCCAAGGACCAGCAGGAAGAGGGCTCCCAGGCCGTACCAGAATCGGGGCGAAGCTTTCCGGGCCTTGGCCGCCAAGGGCTTGAAGCCTTCGCCCAGCCGGCCGCCCAGGGTCTTGCCCTCCTCCCAGAGCTTGCGGGCCGCAGCCAGGGCCGCGCCTTTGCCGCCGGCCTCCTGGGTCTCAAAGGGGTAGCGCTCCTCCCGGGGGGCGGCCCGCCACAGCTCCCGGGCCTGGGCCAGGGCTTCGAGAAAGGCCTCGGCGTCAGTCAGGCGATCCTCGGGGTGGGGCGCCAGGCACCGGAGAAAGAGGTTTTGCAAGGGGACGGGGATTTCCTCCAGATCCGCCGGCGGGGTTTCCAACCGGTAGGGGAAGGGCTCGTCGAACGTCAAGGGATAGGGGAGACTGCCGGCGGTGAGCCGAAATCCCAGGACTCCCAAAGAAAAGACGTTGGCCGCCGGGGTGATCTCCTGTCCCCGGAGCACTTCCGGGGCCACGTAAGCCTTGAGCTCCAGATGGCTCAGGTCTTCTTCCTCCCCGGGCGGGGCGGCGAAGTTGGCCACCTTGAGGCGTTCGCCTTCCACCAGCACGTTGATGGGGTTGAGGCCCTGATGCACCACGCCCCGGACGTGGGCCAGGGCCAGGGCCCGACCCAGCTGCTCCAACAGGTGCAGGGCCTGGGTGAGGCCGTAGCGGGGCATCCGTCCCAGGCGGGCCAGCAGGCTTTCTCCGGCGAAGGGTTCCAACACCAGATAGACGCCTTCCTCACTTTCGCTGCCGTGATAGACCGCCAGGATGTGAGCCTGGCGCAGGCGGAAGGCCAGGATGGCCTCCTCCAGCAGGAAATCCCGGGCAGTCTCAAACTCGGGGGCCTCCCGGGGGAGGAATTTCAGGCCCACGTCGATGTTCAGCAGGCGGTCCCGGGCCAGCCAGACGTGGCCCCAGGGCTCCTCCCGCAGCAGGCGCCCCAAAGCGTAGCGCTGCCCGATGAGCTGCAGGCTGCCGCTGTTTCCTCGCACGATGTCCATTGATGGACCTCAGCCTCGCATTGGAGGGCGAACGGATGGCTCGAGGGAGGTCCTGGGGGCGCCGGGGCCCCCAGGCACGTCTCCCCTCCCCCCCCGTGAATTTCTTCCTCATCATAGCATAAAACCGCAGGCCGCAAAAGCCCCCGGCGCCGGCCGCCGCTTCCGCCGCCGAATTCCCTGCGATAGCCATAGCCAAGCCGGCGGCATTTTGATAAGGTTATCTGAGCTTTTGTGTGAATCGGTAGGCCCATGGCCCTGGCAAATCTCATCACCCTGGCCCGTTTGCCGCTGTTGCTGCTGCTCCTGGGGCTGCTCTTTGGGGCGCCCTCCTGGAGGTGGCAGGTGATCGGCTTGGGCCTGCTCATAGTCCTGTTCCTCTTGGACTGGTTCGACGGCTACGTGGCCCGGCTGCGCCAGGAAGTCACCGAACTGGGCGCGGTCCTGGACGTGGCCCTGGACCGGGCGGTGGAAAACATCCTGTGGGTGGCCTTTCTGACTCTGGGGCTGGTGCCCCTGTGGGTGCCGGTGATTTTCCTGATCCGCTCCTTCGTGGTGGATGGCATCCGGGGAGTGGCCCTGACCCGGGGCAAATCCGGTTTCGGCATGATGCATTCCCCCCTGGGGCGTTTTTTGGTGGCTTCCCGCTTGATGCGGGCCCTTTACGGGTTGGCCAAGGGAGTGACCTTCAGCTTCCTCTGGCTCACCCACGCCCTGACCTATAAAGACGCGGCCGCGGCCGCGGCCTTGCAGCCGCTGAACGCCGGCCTTATTTTGTTCACCACAGCCCTGTGCGTGCTGCGGGGCGTCCCGGTGTTGCTGGACGGACGCCTCTACTTCCAGACCCAGGACCGGTAGCGGGCCTCTGGCCCCGGGATCGCAGGCAGGGAGGGAGCGCCGGACCCCCCAGCCCTCTTCGCAGAGGACCCTGACAATGAGCCGGGTGGCGGCCATCTTCGATGTGGACCGGACGCTGGTGCACGGGCACACCGAGCGCCTCTTTTTCCGGCATCTGGTGGCCTGCGGGGCGCTGTCCCGGCGGGCGGCCCTGGGTTTTCTGGCCCGCCTGGCAGTTCGCCCCGAAGAGCGCTTCCGGGACAAGTCCTATCTGGCCGGGTTGCTGACGGAGCGCGTCCTCTCTCTGGCGGCGGAATGTTTCCGGCAGCGCATCCGGCCCCGGCTGAGTCCGGCGGGACTGGCCTGCCTGCAGGAGCACCGGGTGCGGGGGCATGCCATCATCCTGCTCACCGGTTCCCTGGTTTTCCTGTTGCGTCCCCTGAAGGAGCTGGCCGGCGCCGATTGGCTCATCGCCACGGAACTGGTGGAAAATGGCGGCCGCTTTACCGGGCAGATCCAGGGGCTGCATCCCCGGGGCATCAACAAAGCCCTCCTGGTGGCGGAGTTGAGCCGGCGCCAGGGTCTGGACCTGTCCCGCTCCTTTGCCTACGGCGACCACATCGCCGACACCCCGCTGTTGGAGTCGGTGGGCTATCCCGTGGTGGTCAACCCCTGCCGCCGCCTGGGCCTCCTGGCCCGGGAACGCGGCTGGCCCATCCGGTCCTTCTGAACGGGCAGAGGCCGCGTCGGGCAGGAGCGATTGCCGGCGCTTTTTTTCCGCCCTGTCAGAAACGGGGGAATTGTGATAAGCATTAGGGTGTGTTGCAGGCTCCACGTCCGAGGGAGGCGCACATGGACCCGGCCCTGGTCAGGCAGTTGAAGCAGAAGGTGGAAGAGGAGCTGCGCCAACGGGAAAAGGCGCTCCTGGAGTTCTGGCTGGAGGAACTGAAAAAGATCGAGGCCAAGCGCCACCGGGACCTGGCCGGGCTGCAAACGGATCTGAGAGCTCTGGTCAGCCGCATGGAAACCCGCCTGAGCCGCCTGAAAGGAGGCCACCCCTGACCCCATGTATGAACTGAAGATCGTCACCCAATTCTCCGCCGCCCATCGGCTGGCGAATTTCTACGGCAAATGCGAGGCCCTGCACGGCCACAACTGGAAAGTGGAGGTCTGCCTCACCGGCGATCGGCTGGACGAAGCCGGCCTGGTCATGGACTTCGGCGTGGTCAAGGCCAGAACCAAGGAAATCCTGGAGGAGATTGACCACAAATTCCTCAACGAGCTGCCGGCTTTTCAGAGCATGAACCCCTCTTCGGAGAATCTGGCCCGCTATCTGGCGGAGCGCCTGGCCGCGGTGCTGAACCGGGAGGGGGTGCGGCTGAGCCGGGTGAGCGTTTGGGAGTCGGACACCTCCTGCGCCACCTTTATTGCCGACGGCAAGTCTTGACAGCGGACCGGGGGCGCCCGGCTCCTCTCGCCGCCGCCGAACTCCTTGCCTGTCCATGAAAGCCTACCTGCTCAACGTCATCCGCACGCTGCACCGGGAGCGGGTCTTTTCCCTGCTCCTGGCGGTGACCGCCTTGGTGCTGTTGAGCGCCCTGGGCTTTACCCTGGCGGAGGAGTGGGGAGGAGAGGGGGCCTGGTATGAGCGGTTTTTCCTGGGTGCCTACTGGGCCCTGGTGACCATCACCACCACCGGCTATGGGGACTTGGTCCCCAAAACCGTGGCCGGCCGCCTGGCCGCCGTCGGCCTGATGCTCAGCGGCCTGATAAGCATCTCGCTGGTCACCGCCACCGTGGCCTCCATTTATGTGGGCCGCAAGTTTCGCCAGGAGAGAGGTTTGGAACCCGTCACGTGCAAGCAGCACATCCTGATCCTCGGCTGGCAGGAAGACGGCGACACCCTGCTGGGCCAACTTCTCCGCCGCCTGCCGCCGCAGGTGCCGGTGGTGTTGGTCAACCAGCTGCCGCCGGAGCACCTGGAGACCCTGAAAAGCCAATACCGGGACCACGACCTGGCGTATGTCTGGGGCGACTTCTCCCGGGAGGACGTCCTGGAAAAGGCCAATATCCGGCAGGCCGCCAAGGTCATCATCCTGGGTCTCCGCCAGGAAGGGGAAACCGCCCTCCAGGCGGACCAGCGCACCCTGCTCACCACCTTGACGGTGAAGTCCCTGAACCCCAAATGCCGCATCCTGGCGGAACTGCACCGCACCGAGAACCGGCCTTATCTGGAGCGGGCCGGGGTGGACGAGGTCCTGGTGCGGGGCCAGTACGACAGTTCCCTGTTGGCCAGCGCCTTAGGCGCTCCCGGGCTTTTCCGGCTGCTCACCAGCCTGCTCACCGGCGAAGGGCCGGACCTCTGGGGGGTGGACATCCCGGCCCGCTTCCAGGGCCGCCCGGTCCAGGAGTTGGCCGATCACCTGCGGGAGCAGCACCAGGCCCTGCTCATCGGCCTTTACACCGAGGTCAGGGCCCTGAACCTGGAGGACCTTCTGGGGGACGAACCTTCGGCCATCGATGATTTCATCCGCCGCAAGTTCACCGAAACCGGCATGACCCACCTGTTCGGGCGTGCCAAGGTGGAGGTGCAGATCAACCCCCCCGGGAGCCAGCCCCTGACCCCCCACCAGAAGGCGGTGGTCATCGCCAGCCGGCAGCCTGTGCTGTGATGAACGACCTTGCCTTTTACCAGAAAATCTTCCTGTTCCAGGACCTGGACGAAGCCCAGATCCGGGAGGTCCTGGCCCTGGCGGTCCCCCGGGAATATGCCGCCGGTCAGGTGATCATCCGGGAGGGGGAGCCCGGAGACAGCATGTTCATCATGGAAAAGGGGGAGGTGGAGATCACCAAGGCCCTCACCCTGGTGCTGGACGAGGACACCCCCAAAGAGCGGGTGATGATCCGCCTCCGGGCCGAGGACGGGGTGTGTTTCGGGGAGATGGCCCTGCTGGAGAACGAGGCCCGCTCAGCCACGGTGGCCGCCTGCACCCCCTGCCGCCTCCTGGAGCTGGCCCGCCGCGACTTCCTGGGCTATGTCCAGGCCCACCCCCAAGTGGGCTGCCAGCTCATGCTGCGCCTGGCCCAGCGCCTCTCTTCCTACCTGCGCAAGACCAACCAGGACGTGGTGAAGCTTACCACCGCCCTGGCCATCGCCCTGGGGGGCTGAGGTCCGGGGTATCCTCCCGGGCGTCTCAGGCAGCGGCGCCCGAGGAGCCTCGGTCAGGCTGAGGGCCGCGACCCGCAGAGAAATACCGGGGGCCGTGCAGGGTGCCCTGCCCCGGCGTCAGTTGTCCAGGTAGGCGAAAATCCACTCCCCGCCTTTGTCCCCCAGCCAGGCTGCCATTTCCTGAAAGCCGGCCGCCAGCAGGCGCCGGGCGGCCTCCCAGGAGGCCGTGAGGTCCTCCGGCGGGCCGGCCAGGATGAGCCGGGCCATGACCTCTGCGGGCCGCTCCTGCCAGGTCTTCAGGGCCAGTAGCAGCGCCCTGAGATCCCCTCCCTTGACCCGCTGCCTCAGAAGGCCGGGGTCGGAAAGCGCGTCCAGGCGGTAGTGGCCGGCCTCGTCGGCCCCCAGTCGGTGGAGCGCCGCCCGGCGCACCAGGCAGGGGTAGCAGTAACCGCAGGCGCCCGGACCCTGACCCTGCCACCGGGAGGCCACCGGCCGGGCGCAGGAGACGGTAAGGGGCGCCAGCCGTTTCAGGAGGGCCGGGTCCCGGCTCTGGGCCAGCAGTTCCCCCTTGCTCAGGCCCTGATACGGGTTCGCCAGGGCAGGCTCCAGGCCGGCGGCCTGCCAGAGGCGGGTCAGCCCCGCCAGGGTGAGGGGGTGGGTGGTGCGGGTGCTCAAGGTGCCCAGGCGGTTCACAGTGAGGGGCGGGTTCAGGCTGATCCAGCCGTTTTCCGGCACGACCACCGGCAACTGGGGGCCGAAGGCCGCGGCCGCAGCCATTCCCAGGGTCAGATAGAGGAAGGAGCGGCTGCGCAGGGTAAGCTCCGGGGACCGGGGAAACTGCAACCGCAGGCTCAGGTGATGGCAGCGGTCCGGGCCGAAGTGGCCGCGCCCGGCGGCGGCCAGGGTCTGCTGCACCTGGGCCAACTGGCCGAAATCATAATGGCTGACCAGCACTACTCTCCGGCCGGCGGCCAGCAGGTCAACAGCCCCGGCCAGCGAATCCAGGCCGCCGGAGAAGAGCACCACCGCGTCGGGCTGCCAGGGGTGGCGCCAGCGTCCCTGGAGCCCCAGGTCCAGGCGTTCTTCCCGAAACTTCAGGGTCCAACGGTCCCCGGTGAGAAAGTTGAGCAGGGAGCTTAAAGGCTCAGCCAGGCCGCACCAGCGGGGGGCCGCCGGCAGCTCCAGGGTGATCTCCCGGGTCCAGGCATCCGGCGCCAGGCCGCGCTCCAGAAGCTTGTCCGCGGCCCAGACCGCGGCTGCGGTGAGCAGGGCGGCCTGGGTTTCCTGCCCGGTCTGGCCGTCCAGGGAAAACAGCCGCGGCAGGTTGTGGTGGAGAGGAAGGCCGGCAATGCCGTCTTCGTCCAGGTGCAGGACGGCGTCCACTCCGGGGGGCGGGGGGCGGCGCTCCCCCGGGGCCCGGACATAGAGGCGGGTCACGGCGGCGGCTCCGGGGGCAGGGACGCGAGCAGTCCTTGCAGGGCCTGCGTAATCCAGGTCCACCCCGCCAGCTGGCGCCAACCGGAAGCTGGCGCCGGGGGCAAGGCGGCCAGGCCGCCGGCCACTGCCGCGGTCAGCCCGGACTGTCCGGCCTTCAGGGCCCCGGCGCTGGTGGCGGCGGCTTCCAGGACCTCCCCCAGGTCGAGGGAAAGCCGCGTGGCCACCGCCCGGGCCAGAAAATCCCGCACCGCCTCGGAGGGGCGCATCTCCCGGCCGGCCGCATGAGGTCCCAGAATCTCCTGAAGCACCGAAACCAAGGCGGTGCGGGCCGCGGCCCCCTCCAGGGAGCCGTCGGGGGGCAGCCAGGCGGCGGCCAGCGCGTGGGCCCGGACAGCCGGGGTCAGGGCCGGCGCGGCGGCTTCGTCCGCCAACGACCGGCCGGCTTGCAGCTCGGCCAAGAAATGCCCCAACTCCTGGGCCGCCTGGCGGGTGAGGCGGAAGGCCGCCGGAAAGCCGCCCTCGGCTGCCGGCGACTCCCCCAGGGCGGTGAGATAACGGCGCACCACTTCCCGGGCCGGGACGGCCGGGCCGCTCTCGGGGGCGAGATAGCGGGTGGCCGCAGTCTTGGCCTGTCGCCAGACCCGGCTGCTGGGGGCTCTCCGGGCCGTCGAGGTTCCCATGGGTGCAATCAGAGGCGTGGCATTGCGGCAAGGGCGGCAGGAATCTTTGCCCCCGCCTCCTTCCTCAGCCACCACCATAGCACATCTAAGCCCCCTGGGCCAGGCGTTTCAGGCGGGTGAAGCGCTGCCAGGAAAACTCGGGCCAGCAGGGGAACAGGGAGTTGTTGTGAAACAAAGGCTCACCGGCCAGGTCGAAGCGGCTGGCGGCCAGGGCCGCGGGCCAGAGCGCGGTGCCCGGAATGGGGGAATACTGGGCCAGAATGGGGGCGGCTCCCAAAGCCCGGACCCGGCGGAGGGAGGCGGCCACCTGGCCGTCCTCCTGACCCGGCAGGCCCAGGAGCAGATAGACTCCGATGTCGCCGGACCGGTAGCCCGCCTGCCGGAGGTTGGCCACCGCCGCCTCCAGTTCGCCGGCGGCCAGCTTGGCGTCGTGCCTGGCCGGCCCCAGTTCGGTGGTCTCCACGCCCAGCCGGGGGTTGACAAAGCCGGCCCGTTTGAGCCAGCGGGCCACTTCCGGCGTCAGGAAGCGGGCGTGCAAGGCATTGGGAGTGTGAAACCGGAGGCGCAGTCCCCGCCGGAGCACCTCCTCCAGGAGGGGGAGCAGATGCTCCTGGGCCCGGAAGAGCAGGGCGTCGTCATAGAAGGCCACCTCACTCAGGCCCAGGGTGCGGTGCCAGTGGGCCAGTTCCGCGGCCACCAGCAGGGGCGGCCGGGGTCGCCAGCCGGGGAAAAGCAGCCGGGAAGCGCAGTAGGCACAGGCAAAGGGGCACCCCCGGGAGGTGAGGAGCGGGATGAAGGACAACCCCGGCAGCAGGTGCAGGGCGGGCGGGGGAAGATCTGGCGCCTCTTCCCCGGCCGGAGTCGGCGGCAACACCCCCAGAGCCGCCAACTCCCTCAGCAGGGCGCCTTCCCCGGGGCCGGGGATGACCAGGTCGGCGCCGCTGTGCCGCCGGGCATGTTCCGGGCAGAGGCTGGCGTAGATGCCGCCCAACAGCACCGGAGCCCGGGGGAAAAATTCCCGGACCAGGGCGATGGCCGCAGCCACCCCGGGATACCAGTAGGTCATGAGCGAAGTCACCAGTACGGCCCCAGGCGGGGGCACCCGGGCCAGCCGGGCCCGGACCTGCGCCGGGGAGGCGCCGTAGCGCCCGTAGCGCCGGGGCACGCCGGCCAAGGCCGGGGGAGTGGGGAGCACCTCTTTGGGGTAGCGGCCGGTGCCGCCCCGGAGGCGATGCCGGGGGGCCTCCAGGAAGTCCACCAGGTGCACCTGGCAGCCCCGGCGCTCCAGCCAGCCTGCCAGAGACAGGAGCCCCAGGGGGCTGGCGAAAAAATCATAGGCCGCGAAGTCGTAAATCCACGGGTTGATGAGCAACAGACCGGGGCCGGAGCGGGGCATGGCAACGTCTGGGTCGGCAAGGGGGCCGGGGAGCTGCAGGCCCGCAGGCCCGCTTTCACCCTCCCTTACCCCTCAAAAAGGTGAATGAGGTTTCGGCCCCCATTTTCTCTGAATGTTCAGGGGAAGGGCCGGAGGCCGCGGCCCCTCAGATTGACGCCTCGGATCCCGGCTCCCCAGGCAGGGTTCGGGGAGCCTCCCTGGGGGCGAAAACCCTAAGATATTCCCAGACCCGGCGGGCCGCAGGGGCGACCGGAGTGACGCGGAGCCTGAGGACCTCCCGGGTATCCGGCCCGACCTGCACCGGGTGGGCCGGTCTCACCCCCGCCACCCAGAGGACCTGACCCCGGCTGACGGCCAGGGGCAGGTGCGGCCTCAACCAGCGAGGGATCTTGCAGTCCACCAGGAAATCCTGGAGCTTTTTGCCGCCCGGCGCGCCCGCCGGCCGGAAGCGATCGCCCGGCCGGGGGGGCCTGAACTCCAGGGGAAATTCCACCCGACCGGGGTCGAGCACGGCGGTGTCCGGGGGTAGGTTCCGAGGCTCTGTCGGCCCGGGACAACGGAGTGCCTCCCACCGCCACCCCGAGGCGGTGGCCACTGTCCCCGGTGTTTCCAGTCGGGCGAGGGGCGCCTCGGGCGGGGGCGGGGGCAAGGGCGGAAAGAAGTGCAGCTCCGCTCCGGCCCTGGCTGCGGTGCACCCCGGCAGCTGAATTTCCCCCCCGCTCCGACGGCCCCGGGCCAGGGCCAGGAGGTTTTCCACCAGGCCGGCGGTGAGCCTCAGTTCACCGCTGACCGCGGTCACTGCGGCCTGGAGCACCCGACCCTGGAGCGCCGGCGGCAGGGCCAGAAGGGCCGGGAGGTCAAGGGCCAGGAAATCGGGGGCCGGTTGCCGGGCCACCTGCGGCCAGGCCCGGGCCGTTTCTGCCCGGAGGAAGCGCTCGTCCTCCTGGAGCAGGGCCATGAGGCGCCAGACCCCGGCCTTGATTTCGGGGTTATAGCGCCGGGCCAGTTCGGGAATGAGCTCCAGGCGCACCCGGTTCCGAGGATAACGCCGGCTTAAGTTGCTCTGGTCTTCCCGAAAGTCCAGGCCTTCCTGAGTCAGCCAGGCCAGGATGACCTCCTTGCCCACGGCCAGGAGCGGCCGGATCAGCCCCTCGGGGGAGGCCGGCCACATGCCCTTGAGGCCGGTCAGGCCCGCGCCCCGGAGGAGCCGCAGGAAAAAAAGCTCCACCTGATCGTCGGCGGTGTGCCCCAGGGCCGTCTTGGCATAGCCGTGGCGCCGGCAGACGTCCCGGAAAAAAGCCCGGCGCAGTTCCCGGGCCGCCATCTGGAGGGAAATTTTCCGGGCCCGGCCGTGGGTCTGCACGTCCCCCTGCCCCGGGTGGAAGGGCAGGCCCAGCCCGTGGGCCAGGCCGGCCACGAAGCGGGCCTCCTCCCGGGAGGCCTCCCCCCGGAGGCCGTGGTCGAAGTGGGCCACCCCCAGGGTGACGCCCAGTTCCGGGGCCAACCGGGCCAGGAGGTGCAGCAGGGCGCTGGAGTCCGGCCCGCCGGAAACCGCCACCAAAAGGCGCTCGCCCGGAGAGCACAAGTTTTCCCCGGCGATATAGGCGCGGACCCAGGCCGGCAGCGCCGCCGCGGCCCCCACCTGGAAAAGCGGCAACGCTACCGGCATGGACAAAGGCGGCCCACTGCCGCCAGGATGGCTTCTTTGGAAAAAGGTTTGGGGAGAAAGTGGTCGATGAGGCCGGGAGCGGCGGCGGCGGCCTCCCGGTCCGGCAGTTCCGAGGACATGAGGATAATGCGGCAGCCGGGCATGGTGGTTTTCAGGCGCCGGGCGACCTCCAGCCCGGTGCCGCCGGGCAGGTGGTAGTCCACCACCGCCACCCCGAAACGGCGGCCGGCGGCCACGGCTTCCAGATCGGCCTCGCCGTCCCAGGCGGCCACCCGGTAGCCCGCCCGGCCCAGGATGGCTGACAGAGCCTCCCGGGTCCCCGGGTCGTCATCCACCACTAAAATCCAGGCATCCATGCCGGTTTTCAGGCCTCCAAACCGGAGTGGCCGTGCACCCCGAAAGCTTCTGGACCGCTACCGGGGCCGTCAAGCCTCGGAGCGCTCCTCGGCCCCGGCGGCCGGGAGGGTGAGGTGAAAGGTGGTCCCCCGGCCGAGTTCGCTCTCCACCCAGAGGCGCCCCTGGTTGGCTTCCACCAGGGTGCGACAGATGTAAAGGCCCAAGCCGGTGCCGTTGCCCTGGGCCCGGCGGGAGCGGAAATGATCGAACAGCCCTTCCAGGTCGTCCCGGCTGATGCCTTTGCCGGTGTCGGCCACCGTCAGTTCCACCGCCGGGGCCTCGCCATCCAGGCGGCGGCCGGCCACCCGGATCTCCCCGCCCCGAGGGGTGGCGTTCAGGGCGTTCACCAGGAGGTTGGCCAACACCCGCTCCAGGGAGGGCTCGTCCACCACCAGGGGGGGCAGGTCCGGGGGCAGGAGGGCCCGCATCTCCACCCCCTGGCGCTGGGCCAGGGAGCTGAAATGGTCAAAGACCCGACGGACCACGTGCCCCGCCGGCACGGCCTCGGGCCGCAGGGCCAGAAGCCCGGACTCCGCCCGGCTGAGGTAGAGGACGTTGTGCAGGTGCAGCAGGAGGCCCTCGCTGCGCTGGATGATCCCCTGCAACTTCTGCTGGAGGCCCGGCGGCAGGGGCTCGTCCTCCAGGGCCTCGATGGTGAGGCGCAGGCCGGTGAGGGGCGCCTTGATGTCGTGGACGATCATGGAGAGGAAGTCGGCGTTGGCCGCGATGCGGTCCCGCTCCTCCTCCAGGAGGCGGGTCTTTTCCTGCACCGCCCGGGTCATGGCATTGAAGGATTCGGCCAGGTCCCCCAACTCATCCCGGCTGGTCACCGGGATGTCGCCGGGCAGTTCCTGGCCCGCCGCCCGGCGGGTGCCTTCAGCCAGGTGGTTAATCTGACGGCGCATTCCCCGGGAGAGCCAGCTGCTGAGCAGGGCCGCCAGCAGCAGGCCGGCCCCGCCCACCCCGAAGATCACCAGTTTCAGGGTGCTCATGGCCGGAGCCAGCTCCCCGCGGTTCACTCCCACCACGATGACGTTTTCCCAGGGCTTCTCCTCGTCCAGGGGCAGGTAGGTGACGGTATAGGACTGGCTCGCCAGGTCCAGGGTCTGAACCCGCTCCCCCGGGGACTGGGTCCGGGCCGCCAGGTCCTTGAAGCGCCGGAGCGTCGCCAGGGACTCCTCGGGCAAGTCCTTGAAGGAATTGACCACCAGGCGGTTGGCAAAGAAGATGGCCACCTCCGCACCCGGGCGGGAGAGGGACTCCACAAAGCCCTTGTCCACCAGCATACCGGTGACCTCGGCCCCCGCCACCTTGTCCTGGTGGAGAATGGGGGCCGAGGCGGACAGCGACACACTGTCCTGCCACTCGGTCATGCGGCTGGCGCCCCGGCCCTTCAGACCGGCCCGGACCAGGGGGTTGGTGGCGATGTTCACGCCGATGGCCCCGGGGTCGTGCCCCCGGACCTGGATGACGCCCTGGGCGTCGGTGATGGTGAGGATGTGCAGCCCGGTGGCCCGCATCACCGGCACCGCCAGGGTGCGCAAGCCGGCAAAGTCCCCCTGGGCCAGCAATTCGCCGTAGGCGGGGTTGTCGGCCAGCAGATTGGCGGCCTGGACCACCCGCTGGATCTTGCCCTGATACTCAGCCAGCACCAGACGGGCCACCAGCTCCACCCGTTGGGCGTGCCACCCCAGGATCTGCCGGGTGGCCAGATACTGCATGACCAGCAGCAGGCTGAGGAGCGCCACCAGCAGGGACAGCAGGTTGACGCCCAGGAGCTTCAACCCTACCTTGCTCTTGACCCGCATGGCTTAACCTTAGCATATCTTTGAAAGTTTGGGAATAGCCAGGGACCTGCGCCGGGTTTTCGGCCCGGCGGGGCGGGAACCGGAAAGATTCAGGGGAAGAGCCGGGCCCGGGAGCTCAGCCTGCCCTTTGGCTCTGCCGCTGACGGGAAACGTGAACCCTGCGCGTTGCTTGGCTTCCCGCCGCCGGGGCTAAAGCCCCATGAGCAGGCGGAAGATGAAGGCATAGAGGGGCATCAGGACCAGGCTCAGCAGGCCGGTGTAAAAGAGCGCCAGGATGAGGATGAAGCCGAAGGGCTCAAGCTGCTCATACAACCTTGCCAACTGCGGGGGCAGGAGCGCGGCCAGGAGATGGGAGCCGTCCAGGGGCGGGATGGGCACCAGATTGAAGAGGGCCAGGAAGATGTTGATGCTGACGCCGTAGTAGGCCAGCTTCATGAAGCCCACATTGCCCGCGCCCAGTTGCATCCCCGCATGGAACAGCAGGGCGAAGGCGGCGGCCAGGGCCAGGTTGCTCAACGGCCCGGCGGCGCTCACCGCCATCTCCCCGGCCCGGAGGTTGCGGAAGTTCATGGGGTTTACCGGCACCGGCTTGGCCCAGCCGAAAATGACCGAGGAGCCGCTGAACAGCAACAGGGCGGGCAGGATGATGGTGCCCACCAGGTCAATGTGGGGGATGGGGTTCAGGGTGATGCGGCCGGCAAAGCGGGCGGTGGGGTCGCCGAAGCGCCAGGCCACATAGCCGTGGGCCACCTCGTGGACGATGACGGCAAAGAGGAGCATCACCACCCGGAGGGCCAGATCGAACAGATTGGGGACGTTCATGGACCCGGAACCCCGCCAGCCTAGCCCGCCGCCAGCAGGACTTCCCCGGCCTGGCGCAGACGCTCAAGTCCTGCCGGGGTCGGCGACTCCAGATAAAAGCGCACCACCGGCTCGGTGCCCGACGGCCGGAAGCACACCCAGCCGCCGTCCTCCAGGAGGTACTTGTGCCCGTCCAGGGTGACGTGCCCCACCACTCTGAGGCCCGCAAAGCGCTCCGGGGCCTTTTGCAGCTGCGTCAGCAGTCGCTCTTTGACCTCGGGGGCCAGCCGGTAGTTGAGGCGGAGGGTGAAAAGCGGCCCCACCTTGGTATAGAGATCCTCCAGCAGGGCCGGCAGGTCCTTACCCTTGCGGGCCACCATCTCGGCCACCAGCAGACAGGCCAACACGCCGTCCTTTTCGGGCAGGTGGCGGGCCATGGAGAAGCCCTCGCTCTCCTCGCCCACCATGATGGCCTGGCCGCTGGTGATGTACTCGCCCAGGTACTTGAAACCCACCTTGGTTTCAAAGACCGGCCGGCCATGCCAGGCCGCCACCCGGTCAATGAGGTGGGTGGTGGCCACCGAGCGGGCCACGCCGCCCTCCCAGCCCCGGGTCTCGATGAGGTAGTCCAGGAGCAGCGCCAGGACCTGGTTGGCTTCGTGATACTCGCCCCGGGAGTCCATGACCCCGAAGCGGTCGGCGTCGGCGTCCACCGCCAGCCCCAGGTGCGCCCCCGCGGACTTCACCAGGGTCGCCAGTTCGTTCAAAAACTCGCCCGAAGGCTCGGGCCGGTGCCCCCCGAAATAGGGGTCCCGAAAGCCGTGCAAGAGGTCCACCCGCACCCCGGCCTCTTTCAGGAAGCCGTCCAGGTAGCCGTGGCCCGTGCCCCAAAGCACGTCCACCGCCACCCGGAGCCCGGCTTTGGCCAGCGCCACGGTATCCACCAGGGTCCGCAGATGGGCGAAATACTCCGACATGGGGTCGATGTCCTGCACCCGCCCCTGCTCCCGGGCTTGGGCCAGGGGGAGCTTCACCACCTCCGCCTCGCCGATGCCGGCGATGAGCTGTTCAATGGCGTCGGTCACCGGCGTGGGCGCCGGCCCGCCGCTCGCCGGGGAGAACTTGATGCCGTTGTATTCCGGCGGATTGTGGCTGGCGGTGACGTTGATCCCCCCGGCCAACTGCCGGTGCACAATGGTAAAGCCCACCACCGGCGTGGGGATGTCCCGGGTGCTGAGCCAGCAGGGGATGCCGTTGCCCGCCAGGACCTCCGCGGCCGCGGCCGCGAAGGCCTCGGAGCGGAAGCGGGTGTCGTAGCCGATGACCACCCCCTGGTGGGCCAACCCGGCCTGCTTCAGATAGGTGGCGATGGCCTGACAGACCCGGCGGGCGTTGGGGAAGGTGAAGTCCTCTGCCAGAATACCCCGCCAACCCGAGGTGCCGAACTTGATTTCGCTCATGGGAGGTCCTTTTATAGGGGGAAGGTGGGAGAGGGGGGAAGGGTCCGGCGGCCCTGAGCTCCCTCCCCCGTCGCTCACGTCCCCAAATCGTAGGACGCCAGATATTTTTCCTGTTCCGGGGTGAGGGTGTCGATTTCCACGCCCATGGCGGCCAATTTCAGCCGGGCGATTTCCCGGTCGATCTCCTCGGGCACCGGATAGACCTTCTTGTCGAAGCGGTCATGGTTCCGGAAGATGAACTCGGCGGCCAGGGCCTGGTTGGCGAAGCTCAGGTCCATCACCGCGCTGGGGTGGCCTTCGGCCGCGGCCAGGTTGACCAGGCGACCTTCCCCCAGGATATAGAGGGCTCGGCCGTTTTTCAGGGTGAACTCCTCCACCTGCTGGCGGATGGGCCGGCGTTTCACGGTGAGCCTTTCCAGGGCCTCCAGGTCGATTTCCACGTTGAAGTGGCCGGAGTTGCACAGGATGGCCCCGTCCTTCATCCGGAGGAAGTGCTCTTCCCGGATGACGTGGATATCGCCGGTGACGGTGCAGAAGATGTCGCCCAGGGCCGCGGCTTCGTGCATGGGCAGCACCTGGTAGCCGTCCATCACCGCCTCCAGAGCCCGGAAGGGATTGACCTCGGTGATGATGACCCGGGCCCCCAGGCCCTTGGCCCGCATGGCCACCCCCCGGCCGCACCAGCCGTAGCCGGCCACCACAAAGATGCTGCCGCTCATCAGGCGGTTGGTGGCCCGCAGGATGCCGTCGATGGTGCTCTGGCCGGTGCCGTAGCGGTTGTCGAAGAGGAATTTGGTGTGGGCGTCGTTCACTGCGATCATGGGGTAGCGCAGCACCCCGTCTTTGGCCATGGCCTTGAGGCGGATGACCCCGGTGGTGGTCTCCTCGGTGCCCCCCAGGATGTCGGGCAGCAGCTCCTGGCGCTGGCTGTGGGCGGTGAATACCAGGTCGGCGCCGTCGTCCATGGTGATCTGGGGCTTAATGTCCAGGGCCTGGTGGATGTGCCGGTAATAGGTGGCGGCGTCCTCGCCCTTGATGGCGAAGGTGGGCACCCCCTCATGCTTCACCAGGAAGGCGGCAGCGTCGTCCTGGGTGCTCAGCGGGTTGCTGGCGCACAGGCGCACCTCGGCGCCGCCGGCCTTTAAGGTCATCATCAGGGCTGCGGTTTCGGTGGTGACGTGCAGGCAGGCCGCCAGACGCAGGCCTTGCAGCGGCCGGGTCTGGGCGAAGCGCTGGGCCACCTGCTTCAGCACCGGCATCTCCCGCATGGCCCACTCCACCCGGAGCTTGCCCTGGTCGGCCAGGTTCAGGTCTTTGACATCGTAATCCATCTGCTGCTCTTTTCCTTTCCAGCCGCTCAGGAAGCGGGACGCAGGCCGGCTTTCTCCCGGAGCTCCTCCACTTTGTTCAGGTACTCCCAGGTGAAGTCCGGATCGGTGCGGCCAAAGTGACCGTAGGCCGCGGTTTTCTTGAAGATGGGCCGCTGCATGTCCAGGTACTGGATCATGGATGCGGGCTTGAAGCCGAAGGTGGACTTGATGATCTCCAGGATCTTTTCGTCCGGGATGACCCCGGTGCCATAGGTATAGACCATGATGGACAGGGGGTCGGGCAGGCCGATGGAGTAGGCCACCTGGACCTCGCAGCGCCGGGCCAAGCCGGCGGCCACCACGTTCTTGGCCACGTGGCGCAGCATGTAGGAGGTGGTGCGGTCCACTTTGGTGGGGTCTTTGCCGGAGAAGGCGCCGCCGCCGTGATAGCCCCGGCCGCCGTAGGTGTCCACGATGATCTTGCGGCCGGTCATGCCGCAGTCCGCCTTGGGGCCGCCCTCCACGAACCGGCCGGTGGTGTTCACCAAGTATTTGGTGTTGTTGATCAGGGATGCCGGCACGGTCTTTTTGATGACCTCCTCAATGATGGCTTCCTTGAGGTCGTTGTATTTGATCTCCGGGGTGTGCTGGGCGGCGATGACGATGGTGTGGATGTCCTTGGGGGTGTAATCTTCGTAGCGCACCGTCACCTGGGTCTTGCCGTCGGGCCGCAGGAACGGCAGGGTGCCGTCTTTGCGCACCTTGGCCAGCCGTTCCGCCAAGCGGTGGGCGTACCAGATGGGCATGGGCATGTAGTTTTCCGTGGAGGTGGAGGCGTAACCGAACATCAGGCCCTGGTCGCCGGCTCCCTGCTCCGGAGTCAGCCCCCGGCCCTCCACGCCCTGGGCGATGTCCGGGGACTGCCGGTCGATGGAGGTGAGCACCGCACAGGTCTCCCAATCAAAGCCCATGGAGGAGTCGCAGTAGCCGATTTCCTTGATGGTCTCCCGGACGATACTGGGGTAGTCCACCCGGGCGGTGGTGGTGATCTCGCCGGCAATGAGGGCGAGACCCGTGGTCACCAGGGTTTCGCAGGCCACCCGGGCGAATTTGTCCTGGGCAATGATGGCATCCAGGATGGCGTCGGAGACCTGGTCCGCCACCTTGTCGGGATGCCCCTCGGTGACCGACTCCGAGGTGAAGAGAAAATCCGATTTGGACATGTACGGCTCCTTGAGAAAGAATAGGCCAAAAGCGCGAGTCCCGGCTAAAAGCATAACTTTATCGTAAATCCCGGCAAAAAACACAAGAATTTTTCCGGGCCGGCGCGGGCAAACAACCGGCAGGAGGAAATGGGGGCAGCTTCGGGCGCGGCGGGCATCCGGCACCGCCTTGCCAGGTGCGGGGAGAACGTGAAGTCTCAGCGGCAGGGGAGGGAGCTCCGGGACTCCCGGCTCCCTCCCCCCAGGCTTTACGACGCCTTCTTGATGGCGTGGGGCTCTTTGATGCGGTTGTTGGCGTCCACCAGGACAATCTTGGGGCGGTGCTCCTTGAGTTCCTCGGCGGCGTAGGCGGCGAAGGTGGTGACGATGATGAGATCGCCCACGTGGCCTTTGCGGGCCGCGGCGCCGTTCAGGCACATGACGCCGCTGCCGGCCTGGCCTTCCATGGCATAGGTCTCGAAGCGCTCGCCGTTGGCGATGTTGAACACATAGACCATTTCATAGGGCAGGATGTCTGCGGCCCGCATCAGGTCGGCGTCGATGGTGAGGGAGCCTTCGTAGGCCAGGTTGGCCTCGGTGACGGTGGCCCGGTGGATTTTGGATTTCATCATGGTGCGGTGCATCTCAAGCACCCTCCTTAAGGAGCAGATTGTCGATGAGACGGGTGTGCCCCACCCAGGCGGCGGCCAGCAGGCGGGCGGCGCCCCGCAGCCGGTCCGTTTCTTTCAAGGTGTCCGGGTCCACCAGGCTGAGGTAGTCCAGGCGGGTGTTGGGGGTCCGGGTGATGATCTCCCGGGCCGCCGCCACCAGCCTCGCGCCGTCCCGTTCCCCGGCCGCAGCCAGGTCCCGGGCCGTGCTGAGTCCCCGGTACAGGCACAAGGCGTGCTGCCGGTCTTCGGGAGAGAGATAGGTGTTGCGGGAGCTCAGGGCCAGGCCGTCGGCCTCCCGCACAATGGGCCGCCCCACCACCGTCACCTCCAGGTCCAGGTCCCGCACCAACCGCCGGATGACGGCCAACTGCTGGTAGTCCTTTTCCCCGAAGACGGCCACGTGCGGCTGCACCTGGTGAAACAGCTTCAGGACCACGGTGGCCACCCCCCGGAAATGCCCGGGACGGGAGGCGCCGCACAGCCCCTGGCTGAGTTCCTCCACCGTGACGAACGTCTGGTAGCCCGGCGGGTACATCTGCTCCGCCCCGGGATGATAGAGGACGTCCACGCCGGCGCCCTCGGCCAGAGCCTTGTCCCGGGCCAGATCCCGGGGGTAGCGGGCCAGGTCTTCGCTGGGGCCGAACTGGGTGGGATTGACAAACAGACTCACCACCAGCCGGTCGCCCGCGGTGCGGCCATACTCCATGAGGCTGAGGTGGCCCTGGTGAAAGTAGCCCATGGTGGGCACGAAGGCGATGGTGTGGCCCTGGCGCCGCCATCCGGCGGCCAGGCTCCGCATCTCTTCAGGGCTGCTGATCAGGCGCATAAAAAAACCCGGACTGGTCTCCGGGTGCAGGCTTCACTGCTGGGAGAGTCTCAGTCCGCCAAAGTGCAGGATCCAAGCTCTTACTTGTTATACTCTAACACTCCTTCAGGCACCCTGTCAACGGAAGTTTTGACCCCGGGGTGGGGCAGGCCGCCGCCGCACCTGGCCAGCCGACCCTCAAGTTCCTGGCGCGGCTGCCGAAAAGGCTTGCAAGAAGAGAACGCCTGGCCGCGGCAGGCGGAAGGAAGGCCTGACAGTGCTCCTCTGTCGGCACCCCATTTTCAACCGGAACCACCGGGTCTGGGGCTATGAGCTGGTGGCCAGCAGCGGCCCCCTGCCGGCCGGCGCCTTCACCGCCGGGGAGCGGGAGGCGTTGGCCCTCCCGGACCAGGGGCCGCCGGTGCCCTGGGAGCAGTTCCGGGCCGGCAAACGCCTGTGGCTCAAGGGTTCCCCGGAGTTCTTCCTGGCTGCGGCCCCCCGGCCCCTGCCAGCGGAGATGGTGGTGCTGGAGGTGCCGGAGGCGGCCGGAGCCGACCCCGGCCTGCTGAGTGCCTTGCGGCAGTGGCGGCAGGCCGGCTGCCTCCTGGCCGTGGGCCCCGCCGCCCGGCCCGAACTGGCCGATCTCGCCGGCTTGGTGAAGGCCGACCTGAAAGAACTGCCCCCCGACCTGCGGTCCTCCCTGTCGGCCTGGTGCGCCCGGCGGGCGGTGCCGCTGGTGGCTGCCAACCTGCAAACCCGGCGGGAATTCCAGGAGGCCCTGGAGGACGGCTGCACCTTCGGTGAAGGACCCTTTTACAGCCGGCTGGCGGAGCCGAACCGCCAGGAGCCCCCGCGGTATAAGTTGAACTACGTCAGGCTCCTGAACGAATTGGGGCAAACCACCCTGAATTTTCCACGCTTTGCCTCCCTGATCCAGAGCAACCCGCCCCTGGTGCACCGGCTCCTCAATTACCTCAATTCCGTCTTTTTCGGCCTGCCCTGCCGGGTAGCATCGGTGTCCCAGGCGCTGCTCCTGTTGGGCGAGCAGGAGCTGAGGAAATGGGCGGCCATCGCCATCATTCACCACCTGGGGGAGGATCAGCCGGAGGAGGTCCTGCGCCTGTCGCTGGTGCGGGCCCGACTGGGGGAGCTGCTGGCGGTCCGGGCCGGGCTGAGTCAGAGTTCCGAGCTCTTCCTGGTGGGCCTGCTGTCTCTTCTGGATGTGTATCTGGGGCGGCCCCTGGCGGAGGTCCTGGCCGACATGCCCCTCTCTGCCTGCATTAAAGACACCCTGTTGGGAGTCCCCTGCCCGCATCACCAGGTGTTCCGACTGGTGCTGGCCCTGGAGCAGGCCGATTGGGGGGCAGCCGCCGGTCTGGCCAAGCGCCTGGGCCTCCCGGAGCCGGACATCGTCGCCGACTACCTGGCAGCCCTGGAGACCGCGGAGCAGGCCTGGCGCTGCTGGGCTGCCTGAGCCCCGCCGGGGGGGTGAACCGGCCTGCCGCGGGGCTCAGGCCTCCTCTCCCCTTCCCCAGCCGCCGCCCCCCGGCGTGCGCAGGGAGAGGACGGCGCCCGCGGGCAGGGTGAGGTTTGCTTTTCCCGGAAGGACTTCCTGGCGCCCATCGGCATGCAAAAGCACGTTTTCCCCCCGGGCCCCCGGGCCGCCGCCGGCCAGGCCATAGGGGGCATGCCGCCGCCGCTCCGTCAGGAGGCTCACCCTGACGGGGCAGAGAAACCGGAAGTCCCGCACCAGACCCAGGCCGCCGGGATGCCGTCCGGCCCCCCCGGAGCCCTGCCGCCAGGCATAGCGTTCCACCAGCACCGGGTAGTCGTGCTCCAGGACCTCGATGGGGGTATTTTGGGTGTTGGTCATGTGGGAATGGGTGCCGGACAGCCCCGGGCCCGCCGGCCCGCCCCCCAGTCCCCCGGCCACGGTCTCATAGTAGGTGAACTCCCGGCCCCGGGGGTCCACGCCCCCGAAGGCCAGGTTGTTCATGGTGCCCTGGGACGCCGCAGGAATCAGCCCCGGCAGGGCCCGGGAGAGCGCCCCGAAGACCACGTCCACCAGGCGCTGGGAGGTCTCCACGTTGCCGGCGGCCACCGGCGCCGGAAAGACGGGGTCCAGCAGGCTGCCCGGCCGGGTCAGCACGGTGAGGGGGCGGAAACAGCCCTGGTTGATGGGGTAGTCCTCGGCCAGCAGGGTGAGGAAAACGTAATAGCAGGCCGCTTCCACCACCGGCGGCACGGCGTTGACTCCCCCGACGGCCTGGTCGCAGGTTTCCCGGAAGTCCAGGACCGCCTCCTCGCCCTGCACCGTGAGGGCCACCCGGATGGCCAGGTCCTGGCGCCCCCAGCCGTCGTCGTCCAGGAAATCGGCGAAGTGATAGACCCCGTCCGGGATGGCCCCGATGCGCTGCCGCATGGCCCGCTCCGAGTAAGCCAACAGGGCCTGCCCCATCTCGGCGAGCCGCGCCGGGCCATAACGCGCCAGGAGCTCCTGGAGCCGCACCTGGCCGCGACCCAGGGCCGCCAGCTGGGCCGCCAGGTCGCCCCGGCGCTCCAGGGGCGCCCGCATCCGGCGGAGCAGACCCGCGAGCAAGTCCTCCTGCACCTCGCCCCCCCGACAGAGGTAGGAGGGCGGGATGATCACCCCCTCCTCCCGCAGGTCCCGGGCCAAGGGCATGGAACCGGGGGCCGCGCCCCCCACGTCCGCATGGTGGGCCCGGTTCGCCAGATAGAAAGCGGGGGCGGCAGGCCGGGGGCTTTTTCCCTTTTCCCCCGGCCTCCTCCCCGGAAAATTCTCGGCATACACCGGCGCGATGAGGGTGAGGTCAGGGAGATGGGTGCCGCCCCAATAGGGGTCATTGAGGAGGAGGACGTCGCCGGGCAGCAGGGGGAATTCCGGGAGCAGGCGGGCCATGGTGTGGGGCAGGGCGCCCAGGTGCACCGGGATGTGGGCCGCCTGGGCCAGGAGTTCGCCCCCGGCGGTGAACACCGCGCAGGAGTAGTCCCGGCGCTCCTTGATGTTGGGGGAGAAGGCGCTCTTGCGGAGCACAATGCCCATCTCTTCGGCCACCGCCGCAAAGAGCTTGGCGAAGATGGTGAGTTCCAGGGCCAGGGACATAACCGGCATTGTAGCCGACTCTCCTGAAAAGACCAAGGCGGCAAACCGGCGGGAGGCTGGACGCGGGGGCGGTTTCCGGGGGTGGGGGCGGCGGGAAATTTGGTGGAATTCCCCCCGTTAACCTGATATAAGCAGCCTGCAGAAGCCGGAAGGAAGCAGGGGGATATCATGCAGACCGTGCGCATCGGCTACGTGGGCACCGACGGCCGCAGTTTCCTGGCGGCCCTGGAGACCAGCCGGGCCACCAGCGAATTCTACCCCGGAGATTACCGGGGGGTGGTGGTGCGGGGCACCCCGGCCATGCCCGCCTTTGTGAAGAAAATGGATTGGCCGGTGGATTTCCTGCCGGTGGGGGAACACACCGCCCCGGCTTACGCCGAGGCCTTGATCGCCGCGTTTCGGGAGGGTTTGCTGGATTACGCCCTCATCATGCCCGAGGCCTTGGTGTTCGAGGGGCTGGTGGACCGGGTGGAGCAGGCCGGATTCGGCGGGCGCTTGGTGGGCCTCACCCAGGCCGGGGCCTTCCTGGAGGCCGACAAGCTGGCGGCCAAGCGCCTCTGCCGGGAAGCGGGCCTGCCGGTGGCCCCGGAGTGGGAGGAAGTGGACGCCCGCCACTACCGGGCCGTGCTGGCCGTCTGCCTGACGTATCTCCACCGCCACGGCGGCGCGGTGCTCAAGTACCCCTACAGCGCCGGCGGCAAGGGGGCCCGCATCATCCTGGACGCCTGGCAGATTCGGGAAGTCTATGACGGCCTCCTGGCCGACTACCGGGAGGACTACATTCGGCTGGCCGGCAAGAAAGGCCCCTGGCCGCTCCTGGTGGAGGCCCGGATGAGCGGGGTGGAAATCAGCTTCACCATCTTCGTGGACAAAAGGGGCAACTTCCGGATCCTGCCCACGGCCATGGACTATCCCGAGCGCTTCGCCGGGCCGCCGGGGATCGACAACCCCATCACCGGCGGCATGGGCTCCATCTCCCCCCACCCCCTGGAGTCCCCGGAGCTCCTGGCCCTGGCCGAGGCCAGCCTTGCCCGGCCCTTGGTGGCCGCTCTGGAGGCCCGGGGCCTGCTCAGGCCCTGCGTGCTCTATCCGGGGTGCTTCGTCTCCTTCGGGCCGGATTTCAGCCCCACGGCCATCCGGGTGTGCGAGATCAACATCCGCCCCGGAGAGCCGGAGTTCCAGCCCGTGGCCCGGCGGCTGCGCAACCTGGGGGCGCTGGTGGCGGCCATGGTGGAAGGCCGGCTGGACCGGGTGGCGCCCGAGGTCCGGGAGGACCAGCTCTCCCTGTGCGCCGCCCTGGTCACCGGCCCCGGAGGCCCCAAACAGCAGAAAGGCTACCCCTGGTCCCTCACCAAGGGCGAACCCCTGGAGCTGGACTTCGAGTATTTCGACAAGAAAAAGATCCTGGTGGTGCCCTCGGCCATGACCTGGGAAGACGAGCGCTTCAAGTCCGATGGCTCCCGGGTGGCGTACCTGTTGGCCAACGGCACGCTGAAGGCCGGCCAGTCCCGGGGCAAACTGGCCGAGACCTTGCGTCAGCGCCTGCTCAACGCCTTTGATTTGGGAAAAATCCGGGTCATCCCCCGGGAGAACCCCGGGGGCAACCGCCTGGACCTGCGCCGGGACATCGGCCTGCACTACCTGAAGGCGGAAAGCCTCATGGCCATAAAGGCGGGCGGCTAGAGAAAATGAGCCGTGGAGGCCAGGATCGGGAGCCTTGGCCCTGCCCCGAATCCACCCCGGCAACCGCCTCTTCTGGCAATTTGGGCGGGGAGTTTGACGGCAGGCCCCCCGCCCCGGTTCCCTGGTCTCATTGCAGCGGGGCGGGCCCCGGCTCTTCGTGGAATTTGAGGAGGTCGGGCCGGCCGGTGGAGTCCATGAGGCGGTTCCAGATGTCCCGCAGGTCCTGGATGGCCTGTTTGACCTCCAGCCCAACGCCGCGGGCCCGGAGCTGCCCCAGGCAGTAGTAGAGTTCGTTCAGCAGCCGGATCTGGGTGATGCCCACCACCTGATCCATCGCCTCGGGCCCCAAATCCCCCCAATCCAGCTGCTCCAGGTCCGCCAGTTCGGCAAGAATCTCCTCTGCCAGGCCGGTGAGCACCTCCTGATAGGAGTCGGGCCCGCGCCAGGCCAGGCGGCGGCCCCGGCTCAAAAAGATGTCCAGCCTCTCGGGGCGCATCAGCAGGCCAGCTTGTCCTTCAGATAGTGGGCGATGGCCGCGTCGTAACGGGAGGTGAGTTCGAAGACCTTCCGGGCCAGGCGGAAGCGGGTGCCCAGGTTGGTGGCGCCCTTGTGGGCCTTGATTTCGTGGAGTACGGTGGCGTAGTCCGCGGGGTCCACCACCACGGTCACCGCGGCGTAATTCTTGGCCGCGGCCCGCAGGAGCGTGGGCCCGCCGATGTCGATGTTTTCGATGGCGTCTTCCAGGGTGCAGCCCGGTTTGGCCACCGCCTGCTCGAACTGGTAGAGGTTGACCACCACCAGATCGATGGGCAGGATGCCATGCTCCGCCATCTGCTGCAGGTGCTCGGGCAGGTCCCGGCGACCCAGGATGCCGCCGTGGATCTTGGGATGCAGGGTCTTGACGCGGCCGTCCAGCATTTCCGGAAACCCGGTGAAGTCGGAGACTTCCACCACCGGCACGCCGTGTTCCCGCAGGAGCCGGGCGGTGCCGCCGGTGGAGAGGATCTCAATGCCCAGGGCGGCCAGTTCTTTGGCAAAATCGGCAAGGCCGCTCTTATCCGTGACGCTCATCAAAGCCCGGCGGATGGGGACCATGGGGACCTCCTTTGGCAGGTGCTGTGCTGCTCCATTCCTACTACAACCTCGGGCTCGATGCAAGGTGGGAAGCGAGGCCGGCGGCGGCGCGCCGGGCCTGAAACCCGCCAAACGGCAATTCGAGGCCGGCCTCACCGCAGCAGATGGACGTTGCCCACGTTGACGTGTCTGAGGCCCGCAGCCAAGGCGGTGTCACGAGCCTTAAGGGCGAATTCCCGGGAGGTCACCGGCAGGTCCGGCAGGTAGAACTGGGGGTAGAAGGCCAGCAGGCTGTAAGGGATTTCCGGATTGAGG
>FWPV01004232.1_pt1 | contig 31007 bp, 30 predicted proteins | sample 2228371 | NCBI WGS metagenome assembly FWPV01 (sample SAMEA103939776, study PRJEB20133) | metagenome | reverse complement strand
ACTTAAAAGAAAGCACACTAGCGATTTACGAAAAAGACCAAAGCTGGACACCCGAATACAAGGCCTTGACAGCAGCATTCCACCTAAAGTGATTGTTAACTGACTAACGTAAACCGGAATTCCCAAGCTCTTAGCCCTCTGCCCTCAGCCCTCAGCTCTCTGCCCTCAGCTCTCTGCCCTCAGCTCTCTGCCCTCAGCTCTCTGCCTAAAACAGGCCATTCACCTCCGCATCGATCTTGCTGATCACCGCACCCAAGTCTTCCGGGTTATTGTTGATGTCGAGGTCGTCGATGTTTAGGATGAGCAATTTGCCTTTGTTATAAGTAGAGATCCAGGCTTCGTAACGCTCATTCAGGCGTTTGAGGTAATCAAGACGAATAGAATCTTCGTATTCTCTGCCTCTTTGCTGGATGTGATTCACCAGGGTTGGGATACTGGCTCTCAGGTAAATGAGCAAGTCGGGGGCTTGAATAAAGGAGTTCAGCGAGTTAAACAGGCGCGTATAGTTGTCGAAATCGCGGGTACTCATCAATCCCATCGCATGCAAGTTCGGAGCGAAGATGTAGGCATCCTCGTAAATCGTTCTATCCTGAATGATGGTTTTGCCGCTATTGCGAATCTGCATGATGGTATTGAAGCGGTTGTTCAAGAAGTAAATCTGAAGGTTGAACGACCAACGCTGCATGTCTTCGTAGAAATCGTTGATATACGGATTATCCTCAACGTCTTCAAAGTGCGGTTCCCAGCCGTAATGTTTAGCAATCAGGGTAGTTAATGTGGTCTTTCCGGCTCCAATGTTTCCTGCAATGGCGATGTGATGCATAGCGTCAAAAATAATTTGAGGAAAACGAATAAACGAAACTTTAGGGACTTGATAATCCTAAATTTTCGTTTAGGCCTCCTTAATGTTGGTGAGGGTAACGACTATTCTGGATCGGGATGCGGTTCGTTTTGAAAAAAGGATGGATGTTTTCCGGATCCAATAAATACAATTGAGCGAAATAGAAAAGCCCGTCCAGGTAGCGTTTCGCCGCTTTTTCATGCTTTGCCAACTCGTGATCCGACAGAAAGAACCAGGGAATTTTTCCGGGATTCCATCCTGCGTATTTCCATTCCGGATGAATCAATAATCCCCAGTGGTTTATTTTTAATTCCCGGCCGTCTAAATGTCCGCTCACTAGAAATCCTTTGTATTTCTGTTGATTGGAAATCCCCAACCAGGCTTTGCTGAAGCCCTGCTCGCCCATATCAATATCTTTTAATTCGCTGATGCGCTCCATGACTACGGTATCCGGCATAGGCCTGCCGGTTTCGTAATAGGCCCTGAGTTTCTTGTTCACTCGCACTTCTGCTTCGAGCACCTTCTGCAAGCTATCGAAGGCCAGCATGCCATACGTGTAAATGGTGGATTCTTCCATGGCTCGGTTTTCTGAGAAAAAATCGCTGTAGCGCATCATGCCCTCCAGAACAGAGGCGGCAGGTTCCGGACAAAGGTTCAAGGCTTCTATTTTCTTCACCCAGCCTATTTCATGCGTATCGCCTAAAAAAGCATTGGGGTGGAAAAGCTCCAGGTAGTCGTTCCGACTCCGAAAATAGAGGCGTTCAATCGGGAAATAGAGCGTGTCTTTGGCCACCGGATCATAGGCCGGCAGCACAAGCAAACGAGAGGTTTCTTCTGTGTTATACGCTTTACCGTTGGTCCTAAACAGGGTGAGTTTTCCTGATTTAAGCTGATCGAGACAAGAGGTCTCGAATTTTTCCCAGGCCTTGAAAGTTGAATGGATAGCTAAATCGGAAGTAAGGTAAGTTTGAAAGCTATCTTGTGCTAAAGCAGAATAGCCGAGGCAAAGGCCAATACAAAGCGAAAGGAGTGTCCGCATGCACCGAAGGTAACAAAAAAAAAGCCCGACTAAGTCGGGCTTTGGGGGTTGAATAATCTTAATCGACCATCTTTCGAATTTCCTCCGCATAATTTGGTGCGGTGGCGTAGACCCTCGAAAGGAAGTCTATGTATTTGCTTCTTGCTTTAAAAGAGTAATCCTGCCACATCTTGTAATCGGCAACGGCATCTGTCCAGTGGGCATACACAGCATAGGTTGGGCGCTTGAGGTATTTGCGTAATTCCTTTTGCGTTCCATAGATGATGCTGTCTTTGCCTTGAAGGTAAATGCCGATAGCGGTTGTTTGGCGGACAGACGGAAAGCGCATGCCGAAAAGGTTATTGGTCTTTTTGGAACTTCCGGCAGTCAATAAAGCCGATTCCAATTGTCCTTGTGCCAATACGACTTTAGGATACGCTATTCCTTGTTTTACAATTTCTGCGTAAAGAGATTCTGCACTTAATTCTGGTAATTCCTCTGCGGTGCTAATTGCAACGGCATTGGCGTTGGGCAAAATCTGCAATTCATCCTGGCGGCTGTCAGCACTCGCCAAAAAGAACATGGCAGAGGCTCCCATACCGAAGGAGAATAAAAAGAGAAAAATGGAACGGTATTTCGCGTACCACTTTTTGAGGTCTACTTCAACCCGTCTCTTGTAGTAGAAATCCCACAGCTGCTGTGAGTTTACTGTTGAGGCGCTCATGTTTTTCATGACAGTCATTTTGAAGTCGCTCCCCATTGTCCAAACGCCATGCCAAATAACCTAAAATTAACATTGGAAGTCTTGTGGATAAAGTGATTCAGTCCTAAAGTGCCACTAAATCTGGGTTTAACAGATATGGATTATTTTTATGACATTGTGGAAAAGGTAAAAAATTTACACTATTGCGCATTGGTCTTTACATGCTGTTTAAAGTCAATTTGGGACGTCATTCTGCCTCTGCTTCCCGATTTTGTACGAAAGAATTCTGTAGTTTCGAGTCATGTTGAGCAGAAAACTAACCTGTATTGCCTTGTTCTGTAGTCCGGTATTTGGCTTTTCCCAAAGCCATAAAGAAAGTAGCATACTGAAACTAGAACCCTTGGGGACATTGAACTTACGTACGATTCCGGAATTGGGCGTTGCTATTAAAACGCAGGAAATCGCTCAACCTATTTTTAAGCGAATCGACGCTGAGAAAACCAAGATTAAAAACACGCCAGGTCAGAACCGGAAATTCGCTAAAAAAGCCGGCTTAGATCCGGTAGTCGGTTATGAGTTTGCCGCCCAAAGCCCTTCCGGTACGCCGCTCGACAACAATATTGCTATTTCCAATTCTGGGAAGATACTGTCTGCTGTGAATACCACCATTCGGGTTTACGATAGCTCAGGGGCCATCCTTTACGGTAGAACATTATCGGCTATAGCCAATGCCCTAGGCACTTTAAACAGAACTTTTGATCCGCATGTGCTTTATGATCCGGAAGAAGACCGCTTTATACTGGTCTTTTTGAATGGTTCAGACCATACGAACACGAATCTGATCGTAGGCTTCTCTGCAAGCAATGACCCGGCAGGTGCATGGAACTTTTATAAAATTCCGGGTAACACCCAAGCGGAAGAGTGGTGGAGCGATTACCCTTTTATTGGTTTATCCAAAAATGAATTGTTTATCTCCGTTTTGCTTTGGAGGGATGGCGACACAGGTTGGGAAACCGACGCCGTAGATGAAAACATCTGGCAGATCAATAAACACAAAGGCTATAAGGGCGATTCACTTGATATGGTGCAATACCATGGTTTGACGGTTTCAGGAAGACCGCTTTGGAATATTCGTCCGGTAAGCATGGGCGATCAGCTTTACGGTCCAGATTTTTATTTAATCAGCAACCGCTCCAAAGACCTACAAAACGACAGCATCTTTATCATCCACATCAGCGGAGAAATCAATGATCCCAACCGCAGGTTGACCATCGACATCGCGAAAACCAATCAACCTTACGGACTTCAGCCCAATGTGACGCAGCTCGGTGGTCGTAGGTTACGCACCAATTACTGCGATATCCATGAAGCTTATCGCTTAGCGCATCACATCTACTTTGTGGGCAATAGCATCGACTTTCAAACCGGTAGGCCGGGTATTGCTGTCGGACGAATTGACGAGCTGGGTCAAGTCCCTGTAGTCAACTTAACGGTATTTGGCGTAGATAGCTTAGACCTCTGTTATCCATCCATTGCTTATGCGGGGGCAGCTTGGCCGGATCAATCGGCCGTGGTCTTATGCCTGCACAATTCAAAAAACGCTTATCCGGGCAGCAGTGTCTTTTTGATGGACCGCGATTTCCAGCCGTCTAACTTGCTTCAACTGAAAGAAGGCGAGGGCGCTATGGATATCTTAGCGAGCGATAGCCTGGAACGCTGGGGCGATTATACCGGTGCACACCGTCGCTACAGCCACCCGGGCGAAGTTTGGGTAGCGGGTTCTTTTGGTAGGAGCAATGGCACATCCCAGACGTGGGTGGCTCAAATCCTGAATACTGATCCGGCTCTCGGACTGGATATCGCTCAGAAAAACTTCGACTACAGCCTATTTCCGAACCCGGGCACAACGGCAAAACTTCGGTTTACCTTGGAGCAAGCTGGTGACTTGAGAATCCTTATTCGTGATATGCAAGGCAAGGTCATACTCGATCGAAATACCTTGGTTTCTGCCGGCGAACAAGAGCTTACTTTAGCTCAAGATTTGAAATCGGCTGTTTACCTGGTGGAAGTCTACCAAGGCTCACAACTGCTGGTAAGCGATAAATTCGTGGCGCCTTAGTTGTTTTTTAAACTCGACCAGGAATCGAATAAAAGCGATTCAAACCGAGCTAATCGGGTGGAATCGAATTTTGCTCCTTTGTACAGGCTGAGGGTTGTGTCTTGGAAAATGCCGCGGTAGAGAACAGCTTTGGAACTGTCCAACTGATTGCTCAGTCTTTCCGCAAACTCAATTTCAGCCGAGGCATTAGCAGGCTCGCCGTTCATGTGATAAAGCATGCCACGGATGAGGTATACAGCAGGATCTTCTGACTTCAACTTCACTAAACCTTCCGTTGCCGGTAAGGCATCTTTGTACTTTTTCATCTGCAAGAGAATGCCCAGCTTGTTTACTTGAGGTTTGATATAACTTGGATCCAAGGCGATGGCATCATCCAATACCTCAACAGCGTAGCGTCCTTGACGTGTCATGTCTTTAGCAGCAATCGATATGGCCGAATCATTCAACTCCCGTGCTCGGAGAGAAGAGTCGGTTGTGGTGGGCTCTATGTCTTTGAATGGGTTGTTGTCGACCAGCTGCTGACAAGACGAAAACCCAAGTAAGCCAACAGAAGCGCTAAGTAGCAGATTTTTTATTTTTAAAAACATAGTGATGCATTAAGAATACAAGCAGTCCGGCAAGGGCACTTTTCATGAAAGCACCCGGTAGGAAATTGATTCCACCTTGGAAAAGGGCTTTGCTCCAGTCGTAATTTTCATGGAAGCCAAGCCAAACCACACCAAAGCTGAGCACAATAAAATGGGCCATTACAGCCATGGATATGAGCGTGAACAAGTCGGCTTTTTCTCCTTTAGCCATCCAAGCTAAAACAAACGCGGCGGGAAGAAATCCGTAGATATAGCCCGCAGAATATCCAAAAAATACTGCTGCTCCGTGGTAAACAGGGTGACTAAATACCGGAAAGAATATCCCCAGAATCAGATAGAGCACTTGTCCGGCTGCTACTTCCCAACGACTGAAAAGTAAGGCGCTGAGGCACAGAAAAAAGGTTTGAAAAGTGCCCGGAACATCCATCAGGGTATAGGGAATTTTGGCACCAATGGTCATGGAGCCAGCCACCAACATGACTTTAGCGAGTATCCGGATTTTTTCCTTGTTCATGTGCGGCAAAGATATTCAGCTTTTGCTAAAATGATTTTCACCTTATTTTAAGTCGCTAAGATTGATGATTCCTTGCCGCTGATGTATTTTCGCCGCGTATGAAAGTTGCGCTCTCCTGGCTAAAAGACCATATAGACCTATCCAATTCAGCATCGGAACTCGATGCACTCCTTACCGGCTGCGGCTTGGAAGTGGAACATATCGAAGACGTATGCAGTGTGGAAGGCGGTTTGAAGGGATTGGTAATCGGTGAGGTTCTCACCTGCGCCAAACACCCCAATGCCGATAAACTTAGCGTAACCACCGTAAAAGTTGCTGAAGACCGAATTTTACCGATTGTGTGCGGCGCTCCCAATGTGGCTGCCGGACAAAAAGTAGTTGTGGCGGTGCCGGGAACCACCATTTACCCTACCCAAGGAGAGCCTTTTACCATCAACAAAAGTAAAATCAGAGGCGAGGTATCGGAAGGGATGATTTGCGCCGAAGATGAAGTGGGATTGGGAGAGAGCCATGCCGGCATCATGGTATTGGATGCTAGCGCCCAAGTGGGTATGACTGCCGCTGATTACTTCAAGATTGAGCAAGATTCGGTATTGGAAATCGGACTCACAGCCAACCGAGGCGATGCGGCCTCACATCGTGGTGTGGCGCGCGACCTGAGCGCATTGCTCGATAAGCCTCTCAAAAGACCAAGCTTCAACTTGGCTACATCAACTGAAAACAAACACTGGACAGTCAAGCTTGAAGACCAAGATTGTCCGCGGTATACCGGCATTTTGCTGGAAAATATTGAAGTGAAAGAGAGTCCGGATTGGCTCAAGAATCGCTTAAAATCCATAGGACTTAACCCGATTAACAACGTGGTTGACGTCACCAATTTTGTGCTGCACGACCTCGGTCAGCCTATTCACGCCTTTGATGCAGATCAGATTAAAGGCGAAACGGTGATCGTGAAGAAAGCGGTCCCTGGTTCGGTTTTTATCACACTGGATAAGGAAGAAAGAAAGATGCAAGGCACCGAGCTGATGATTTGCAATGCGGAAGAACCCATGGCCATTGCCGGGGTTTTCGGCGGATTGAAATCGGGCGTGAGCAGCAGCACCAAAAGGGTATTTATCGAAAGTGCCTATTTCGACCCAACGTCCATCCGTAAAACAGCCAAACTTCATGGCCTCAGTACCGATGCTTCTTTCCGTTATGAGCGCGGCACCGACCCGGAGATCACCATTTACGCTTTAGAAAAAGTAGTGGACTTGCTTCAACAGGTTGCGGGAGCGAAAGTGGCTAGTCCGCTGATCGACGAATACCCGGTGCCGGTAAAACCTTTTGAGGTGAAGCTGGAGCGTGTGTATCTTGATCAACTCTTAGGCGTGCATGTTCCTACAGCCGAGCTAGAGCGTATTCTGCTGGCATTGGAGATTCAGATAAAGCAGAAAGACGCTGATTCCTGGACGCTGGAGGTACCGGCTTTCAAGGGCGATGTAACGCGTCCGGCCGACGTAGCCGAAGAAATCATTCGAATCTACGGCTTAGATAAAGTGCCTATGCCTGAAAAGGTGGCGGTGAACTTTGGCGCGGCTAAAAGACCGGAGCCCTATAAAATGCGCAAGAAAGCGTCTGAGCTATTGGTATCGCGCGGTTTTAGCGAGGTGGCCAATAACTCCATGACCAAGGCTTCGCACTACAGCGATGAGGTCTTAGCAAAGGCAGTTTACCTGAAAAATCCGCTATCCTCTGATATGAATGTGATGCGTCCGGGTCTACTGGCAGGACTGCTGGAGAATGCGGCGTATAACCGAAATAGAAAGAACCAAGATCTCAAGTTTTTTGAGTTCGGTAAAGTATACAGCAAAGGAGAAGACGGCAAATACCGTGAGTCGCTCCGTTTAGCGATGCTGATCAGTGGTAGCTGGACGGGAGAGAACTGGCATGGCGGAAGCAGGGCTAGCGATTTTTACCTCTTAAAGCAAGAAGTGGAAGCCGTGATGTTGCGCATGGGTATGAAATGCCGGGACAGCAAACGCAGTCACGAGGTATGGAACGCCCCGCAAGCCACCGAAGCTTGGATGCAAATTGCGCCGGTAAGCAAGAAACTCTTGAAAGCCTTTGATATTCAAGCAGACGTTTACTATGCTGAGTTAGATTGGGATAAACTGAGTTCCAGTGTGAGTGCCACCAACAGGTTCCACTCGAAACCGGCCCCGAAGTTCCCTGCCGTACGCCGCGATTTAAGTTTGGTGTTGGAGAACAACGGCCAGTTTGCCGATTTAGAGAAGATCATCAAGGAGACCGACAAGGGTCTAATCCGCGATGTGCATGTGTTTGATGTGTATACGGGCGATAAATTACCGGAAGGGAAAAAGTCGTATTCCATAAGCTTTATCCTGCAAGACGAAGAAAAAACATTGAGCGATAAGGAAATCGATGCACTCATGAATAAGTTAATCCTTAACTTCGAGCAAAGGGCAGGAGCTCATATTCGAAAATAAGATGACAGAACTTCAAGAGCGTTTGGGGCTTATTTTAGCGAAGCTGAATCAGCTGGAACAGCAGCTGGAGCTCAGTCAGGCGGAACTGGCTGTTGTAAAGCGCGATTTGCGCCAATCACGCGAAACCATTGGGCTTCAAAAAAATACCATACGCTCATTAGAAGAAAAGAATAAATTAGTTAAAATTGCAGAAGCAGTGGCATTGTCCAAAGAAGACAAACGGACAGTTAAGCTGAAAATCAATGAGTTTATCAGAGAAATTGATAAATGCATTGCAACGCTGAGTGACTAAACAGAAGGAAGTGCAGGAACTTTCCATTAAAGTTAATATAGCCGATAGGCAGTATCCCTTAAAGATACAGGCCGGTGATGAGGAGAATGTGCGGAAGGCGGCGAAAAAGGTGAATGAACGCTTGCGGGAATACACCGAAAACTATGCTGTAGCAGATAAGCTAGACGCTTTGGCCATGATCGCCTTGGAATTGGCCACGGAATTGTCGGAACGCGGCAGCAATGGAATAGTAGATCACCAATCCGAACTTCTTCTGCGGGATATAGAAGAGCGCCTCGATCTGGCGCTGAAGAAAAATACCTGACATCAGTTTGCAGCATTGTCTTTTCTCCAAACCGGAAATAGAGGAATGGAAATAGGATTAATTATGGGGGCCATCGCAGGTGGCGCCGCAGCGGGAGCAGGACTAGTCTACGTCATAGGCTCCAATCGCAATAAGGGAGCAGCTGCTCAAATCATCAGCGAAGCGAAAAGCAAAGCCGATGTGCTCATCAAAGAAAGCGAGCTCAAAGCCAAAGAAAACTTCATGCGCTTGAAAGAGAAACATGAAGCCGAGCTGCAAGATAAGAACAGGAAGATGCAGGAGGCTGAAGGCCGCGTGAAGCAAAAAGAGCAATCGCTTAACCAGAAGCTGGAAAACCTGAACCGCAAGGAAAAGGAAATTGAAACGGTAAAAGAAAACCTCAATGTGCAGCTCGAGATTGTCGCTAAAAAGAAAGACGACCTCGATAAATACCACCAACAGCAGGTAAAACAATTAGAGAAAATGGCCGGCCTAACCGCCGAAGAAGCCAAAACACAATTGATTGAAACCCTCACTGCTGAGGCACGTACCGAGGCTAGCGCCCAAATCAAGGAAGTGGTGGATGAAGCAAAACTGACGGCTACCAAAGAATCCAGACGCATCATCATTCAAACCATACAGCGTACCGCCGCAGAGCAAGCGATTGAGAATTCCGTATCGGTGTTCAATATCGACAGCGATGAGGTGAAAGGCCGTATCATCGGTCGCGAGGGTAGAAACATCCGCGCCCTGGAAGCGGCCACCGGAATTGAAATCATCGTAGACGATACCCCGGAGGCCATCATCCTATCAGGCTTTGACCCAATCCGCCGTGAGATTGCCCGTTTGTCTTTGCACAAATTGGTGAGCGATGGTCGTATCCACCCGGCACGAATTGAAGAAATCGTGGCCAAAACGAAGAAACAGCTGGAAGAAGAAATTATTGAAATCGGAGAAAGAACCTGTATCGACTTAAACGTTCATGGTTTGCATCCGGAACTGATTCGTATGGTGGGCAGAATGCGCTACCGTTCTTCTTACGGACAGAACCTCTTACAGCACTCGAAAGAAGTAGCGAACCTGTGTGCCACCATGGCGGCAGAGATGGGCTTAAACGTGAAACTGGCTAAACGTGCCGGGCTCTTACACGATATCGGGAAAGTGCCTGACGACGATGCCGAAACGCCACACGCGATCCTCGGTATGAAGTTGGCCGAGAAATACAAAGAGCATCCGGAAGTATGCAATGCCATTGGAGCTCACCACGACGAGATCGAAATGACCGCTTTGATTTCTCCGATTGTTCAAGCTTGCGACGCCATCAGCGGTTCCCGCCCTGGTGCCCGCCGCGAAGACGTAGAAAACTACATCAAACGTTTGAAGGACCTCGAAAACTTGGCCTTGGGATACGAAGGCGTTGAAAAGGCATTCGCTATCCAAGCCGGACGTGAGTTGCGTGTTATTGTAGAAAGTGAGCGCGTGAGCGATGAGAAAGCCGAAATGCTGTCGTTTGACATCTCTCAGAAAATCATGAAAGAAATGATTTACCCTGGGCAGATTAAAGTGACGGTTATCCGCGAGCGTCGTTCTGTAGCCTACGCCAAGTAAGAAAGCTAAGGTGCCTTGAGCACCTTTTTTTATATGCTGAGAAGTGCATTCATATCGCTAAGCATTCTATTTAGCCTTACTCAGGCAGATGCTCAACTGGGCCGTGTGGTGCAGTTTGAAGGCTATATCGATGGCATAGATCACCGCTGCTACCTTTTCAATACCAATTATACCTGCGATTCGCTCAATCTAAAAACGGCAGCCGGTAAAAAACCGGAGGCAGAAGCCTTGATCTGCTATGTCAATGAAAACAAAGACGGCGTGGATTTGAGCATCTACGACAAAGGCGGCGTATCTATCCTGATTGATTCAACCGGCAGACTGTATAGCCGGGATATGATGACGCAAGGGGCACCCTTTTGGCTGAACATTCATTTGAATGATATCCTGAAAGGCCGCAAAAACATGGTCTTGGAAGTGGATGATTACGACTACGATAGCTTGGTTATTCGGGCAACGCCCGTAGAGAAATACAAGCTGGGTCAGGTCAACACGAAATTCGCAACGAAGGTGGCGATCTTTTACGATGATTTCACCTACCCTGCAAAAGGAGAAATTTCGCCTGCCGTGCTGAATCAATTGTATGATGGGGTGAAGCTCCTACCTGAAGACGGCAAGGTAACGGATAAGTTTACCGTTCTGCTTCCTGTTAACAAAGTAAATATTCCGGGTACTTGGTCCTTTTATATCTACGACCTAGCAGGCAATATCCTGAAAATGTATACCAACCTTACTACGCCGGAAATCACCATCTACCGTGAAAATATCACCACGGGCACATACAAATATGCCGTCTACTTTAACCGCGATTTAGAGATAAAGAAAGGCATGATTTACTTCAAGGAGCCACCAAAACCGGAATAATGCAAGGTTCAGTTCAGCTGAAACAGTTCTTATCGCATTTGTTCCGAGGCGAAGAGGGCATCCTGGATGATTACATCGCTCTTTGGCAACCTTGTTCAGCAAAGCGCAAAGAAATCCTGACCGCAGAAGGGGAGGTAGAACGAAAACTCTACTTCGTATTGGAAGGCATCCAACGTTCATATTACTTGCATGAAGGCAAGGAGCACACCCTCACCTTTACCTATCCGCCTTTCTTTACAGGCCTTCCTGACTCTTTTTTAACCGGTCGCCCGGCTAGGCATTTTTTAGAATGTATCACAGCGAGTGAGTTTCTGTATATCACCAAAGCACAGCACGAAGCGCAGATCCAAGAACACCGCAGCTTGGAAACCATGATGCGTCGCTTTACCGAAGAAGTTTTAAGCGGCACCTTGCAGCGCATTCACGAATTGCAAGCCTTGAGCATGGAAGAGCGATTTCAGGCCTTTATGGAACGCAATGCGGCGCTGGTAAACAGCATACCGCATAAATACATCGCTAGCTATTTGCACATCGATCCTACCAATTTTTCCAAGCTGCTGAAGAGCTATTAGTTTCTTGGTATAGACCAAGAATGGGCTCAGTCCGGCGTGGCAGCTTTGTAGCATGAAATTCATCCTATTCATCATGACTACATTATTTAGCAGTTTTAGCGGGGCATTCGACACAACAGAATACCCCTTCCAATCGCATTTTTTCACCTTACCAGATGGGCAGCAGATGCATTACCTCGACGAGGGGGATAGCAGCGCCGAAGTATTGCTTTTTATTCACGGCACACCGGCATCCTCTTTTCTGTACCGCCAGTTTATCCATCATTTTAGTAAGGACTACCGTTGTATTGCCATCGATCACATAGGCTATGGCTTATCCGCTAAACCGGAGCACTATGCCTATACACCGGAACAGCATGCTAAAAACCTGGGCGTGCTGGTAGACTCCCTTCAGCTGGATAGCTTTCACCTTTTTGTTCACGATTTTGGCGGACCTATCGGCCTAGCGATGGCTATGCAAAGAGCCGATAGAGTGAAAAGCATCACGATTTTCAATACATGGCTATGGAGTTTGGAAGCGGAGCCGGAAGCCAAACAGATTGCTCTTTTTTTGAAATCGGGTTTAGGTAAATGGATTTATACCTGTACCAATTTCTCGCCGGGCTATTTAGTGAAGAAATCCTTTTACCAAAAAAAGGCCTATACTAAGGCGGTTCAGCAGGGTTTCAAAGCACCTTTTCAAACCAAATCGGATCGCTTTGGTATCTATGGTATGGCACAATCGTTATTGGGCAGTTCGGCGTGGTATGATTCACTTTGGACAAAAGCCGATGTTTTGCAAGGCATACCCAAACTTATCCTTTGGGGTATGAAGGATCCTTTCTTAAAACCGATTATGTTAGAGAAGTGGTCTTCACGCTTCTCGGATGCGCATATTGAGCGATTGGAAAGTGGGCATTTTGTTCAAGAAGAAAAGACGGAGGAGTCGATTCAGCTCTGGCTTAAATGGAGGAAGAGTCTTTCTTAAAGGCTTCCACGGCAGCGCGAACGGAGCCTTCCTTTAATAGGAGGGCTTTGGCTGTTTCATAGTCTACCCCAATGGCTTCTATCACCATGCGCGTGCCTCGGTCGATGAGTTTATCATTACTCAGCTGCATGTCCACCATTTTGTTACCTCTCACTCGGCCAAGGCGAATCATCAGACTGCTTGATATCATGTTCAGAATGAGTTTCTGAGCCGTGCCGGATTTCATCCGCGTGCTTCCGGTTATAAACTCCGGCCCCACCACACATTCAATTGGATATTCCGCCAGCTGTCCCAGTTTGCTGTTTTGGTTGCAGGTAATGGCTCCAGTAGGGATTCCGTTGGCTTTGCATTGAGCGATGGCGCCCAAAACATAGGGCGCAGTGCCGGATGCTGTAATACCCACCACGAAATCGCTTGAATTGATTCGGTGTTCTTGCAGGTCTTTCCAGCCTTGCTCAGTATCGTCTTCAGCGAACTCCACCGCCTTACGTATTGCTTGGTCTCCACCGGCAATGAGTCCGATCACCATACCGTGCGGTACGCCAAAGGTAGGCGGACATTCCGAGGCATCCACTATGCCCAATCGGCCGCTGGTACCGGCTCCAATGTAGAAGAGTCGGCCACCTTGTTCCATCTGTTTCAGACAAGCCTCCACCAAGGCTTCAATCTGCGGTATCACAGCCTGAACCGCCGGAGCTACCAAATGGTCTTCTGCATTGATGTGCGTCAGCAGTTCGGTGGTGCTCATCGCTTCCAGGGCCTGGTAACGGGAGTCTTGTTCGGTGGTGCGTTTGTCCATGGTTTACAAAGTAAGGAGTTAGCGAGCAAACTTTCGGATAGTGAGCGACGTTATTTCATAGTTATCTGAACGCCTGCCACCCGCACTATAAGTACCAAGTTCCAAAAGCCAAAATCCAATTATTAAACTAATTCGAGATACTTTTTTGGAATTTGGTATTTGATTATTGGAATTTAAATCCGGAAGTCGGAGAACCATGTTATTTACTCATCGCCTAAAAAGTGAATTTGACAGGAAATAGACCTTCAGCCAGGCAATTCCGACTATATTTGAGCGAATTATATGACAACGAGAGACACCTCAAAGCATTTTATACAACCCTTTCTTTTCGCGTTATTTTTAGCCGGTGGTTTGCTGCTGGGTATTGTTCTGGCGCCTACGTCCACCCGTTCTGAAAAACAAGAATCCGGAAGACTTAAAGAAGTGTTAAGTCTGATCGATGGATTTTACGTAGACACCATCGATCAAAATGAAATTGAAGAAAAGGCCATTGCCGAACTGCTCAAAAAGCTGGATCCTCATTCGGTTTTTATTGCTTCCAAAGACATTCAAGCTATCAGCGAACCCTTAGAAGGGGAGTTTGAAGGCATTGGTGTAGAGTTTAATGTTTTGGAAGACACCATTTATATTGTCAATGTGATTCCGGATGGTCCTTCAGACAAAGCAGGTTTACAGGCCGGAGATCGCATCATCCGCGTAGAAGACACTTTGGTGGCAGGTGTTGAAATACAAAACGACGAGGTCATTAAAAAGCTGAAGGGGCCAAAAGGCACCAAGGTCAAGGTGAGTATACTCCGTCGCAGAAACGAAGCCTTGCTGGATTATGAAATCACACGCGGTACTATTCCGGTGCGCTCTGTGGAAACGGCTTACATGATGGACGACCAAACCGGTTATATCCGATTGCTTCGCTTCTCAGCCACTACGGCCCGAGAAGTGAGGGAAGCTCTAGAAAAACTGAATGAAAGCGGTATGAAGAGCCTAGTATTCGATTTAAGGGGCAATCCGGGCGGATACTTGAATGCCGCAACAGAGGTAGCCGACGAATTCTTAAGCGGTGATAAACTGATTGTCTATACCAAAGGCCGTATTCAACCTAAAAAGGAAGTCCACGCTAGAAGGAAAGGTGCCTTTGAAGATGGAAAGCTTATCGTGTTGGTGGATGAGCATTCAGCTTCGGCTAGCGAAATTGTATCGGGAGCTGTTCAGGATTGGGATAGAGGATTGGTGGTAGGCAGAAGAAGCTACGGTAAAGGTTTGGTGCAGGAGCAGTTTGAGCTTTCCGACAAATCGGTGGTTCGCTTAACCATTGCCCGGTACTATACCCCAACCAACCGTTCTATCCAAAAACCGTATTCCGGGGGCTACGACAATTACCAAATGGAAGTTTACGAGCGATGGGAACACGGAGAGATGGAAGTGCACGATAGCGTGAGGAGCATAGACTCCCTTCGCTATACCACACCTAGCGGACGATTTGTTTACGGAGGGGGTGGCATTTACCCGGATATTTTTGTGCCGGTTGATACCAGCTTCAGCCGGAGCTTGGTTTCGGCAATTTATGCTAAGTCATTGCAGCGGAAATTTGTTTACCATTATTTAGACCAGCACAAGAATGCGCTCAAGCGCTATAAAGATGCAAAGGCCTTTACCAAGTTATTCACGTGGTCGGCTAGAGATGTCCAAGATTTCAGGGGCTTGATCGAATCTGAACAGATTGACCCGGCAGAAGAAGACTGGAAAAGAACTGAGGCGTATCTGCTTTTGGAAATGAAGGCTTTGTTGGCTCGTCAGCTCTACGGCGTGGATGCTTACTATATGGTGAGCAATTTGAACGACAAAGCCATTGAAGCTGCCTTGAAGGGTTTGCTCAACTATGAGGAAAGCTTCATCGCCGGCGTGGATATCAAATAGGAGCAAGCCATATCGACATAAAAAAAGCCACGGTGAATACCGTGGCTTTTTCTTTTTAGCCGTATCTAGGCCATAAAAAAAGGACCACTCCGTGGCCCTTCCTTATGTTTTAGTGACTCAAGCTTAGTTAGCAGCTTCAGTAGCTTCAGTAGCAGTAGAATCCATAGAAGTAGAATCCATAGTTTCTGTAGCTACTTCAGCTTCAGCAGCAGCAGCTTGTTCAGCAGCAGCGTTAGCAGCAGCGATTGAGTCTTCAATACGTTTTTTTTCAGCTTCGTCGTTGCCTTCTTTAGCAGGACCACAAGCTACCATGCTAAACATGGCTACAATTGACATAAGAGCAAATACTTTTTTCATTTTTCTCTGTTGTTTAGTAATTAATTTGTTGTGAGAATTGGTGCGAAAATAAATAAAAAATCAATTCTGCAAGGAATTTGATTATTTTTTTCTGAAGAAAATTCGAATCGGAACTCCCTCGAAATTAAAGCTTTCGCGTAATTTGTTTTCAATAAAACGTTTGTAGGGGTCTTTGATGTACTGAGGAAGATTACAGAACAAAGTAAAGATTACGCTGCGGGTCTTGAGCTGCGTGGCATATTTGATCCGAATATACTTCCCTTTGGTTGCCGGAGGTGGTTGGTGTTGAATTAATGGGAGCAAGAACTCATTTAATTTATGCGTCGGCACCCTTCTTTGCATGTTTTCATACACCATCTCAATTTTCTCCACCGCTTTAAAGATTCTTTGTTTGGTTAAAACAGAGATGAAGAGAATAGGGAAATCGGTAAATGGAGCTGTTTTAGCCCGAATGCTTTCTTCAAATTTTTTGATGGTATTGGTTTCTTTGTCTTCTACCAAATCCCACTTATTCACCAAGATGATAATACCCTTGTTGTTCTTCAGTGCCAGGAAGAGCAAGTTCATATCCTGTGCTTCCAAACCTAAGGTGGCGTCGAGCATAAGTACCACTACATCTGAATTTTGAATGGCCTTGATGGAGCGCATTACAGAGTAAAACTCGATGTTCTCATGTACCTTGCCTTTTTTACGGATACCAGCCGTGTCTACCAAGTGCATTTCCTTGCCAAAGGCTTTGTAATGCGTTAAGATGGTATCGCGTGTTGTACCGGCAATAGGCGTAACGATGTTTCGGTCTTCGCCTAAAAGCGCATTCACGAAAGAGGATTTCCCTACGTTCGGGCGACCTACTACGGCAACTTTAGGGATGCCATCGTACGGTTTCTTTTCTTTGTCTTCCGGACTTTCCTCTACTTCTTCTTCGTAATCTTCTTCAGCCCAAACCGGGTATTCAAATTCTTCGCCTTCTTCATCTGTCTCCACTTCCATGTGCGGATCTTCAGCGGCTTCTTCTACAATTTCTTTTGGAATAGCTTCCGGTTCTTCTTTGAGATTAAGTCTTTTGTAAATCTCTTCCAAGAGTTCACCGGTTCCAGAGCCTGTCATGGATGAAATGGTAAACAAAGGATCAAAGCCCATGCTGTAGAATTCGGCAGCTTCCATCAGGCGTTCGTTGTTGTCTACCTTATTGACTACCATCAATACCGGCTTATTGCCTTTGCGCAATACTTCGGCGAAATTGAGGTCTAAATCGGTCACGCCCACGGCAGCATCTACCATGAACAAAAGAATATCAGCTTCCGACATCGCTATCTTCACTTGATCGCGGATGGCAGCTTCAAAAACGTCGTCAGAATTGGTCACGTAACCACCGGTATCGATTACCGTAAACTCGCGGTTCAACCACTCACAAACACCGTAATGGCGATCGCGAGTCACCCCACTAAAATCATCAACTATAGCCTTTCTGGAACCAATCAATCGGTTAAATAAGGTTGATTTCCCGACGTTGGGTCTACCTACGATGGCTGCTATTTTACTCATTTTTAAGATTAACTAAGCCGCAAAGGTAAGCGAAATAGCGGCTATCCACTAATCTGAAAAGAGTTGGGTATAATAGGTTCGGCCATCTTTGGCTACCGAAATTCCATAACCGACCTTTTTCCAGCTTCTATCTTGCAGGTTTTCGCGGTGACCTTTGCTGTCAATCCAGGCTTCTAAGGCCTCTTCCGGTGAGGAAATACCGCTGCTCATAAAAACATTTTCACCTAGGCTGCTGGCTATTCCGGCTCCGATGGCTTGTTCCAGGCGCTGTTTAAATCCTCCGTGCCCGAAGCGCACTTTTCCCTTGGCCATGTTCTGGCTGTGTTGCAGGGCTATGGCACATAAAGTAGAATCAAGCACCAAACTGTCTCGGTGCTTTTTGACACGGTAAGCATTGCTGAGGTTGTGGATCTGCACCACGTTGCTATCGCTAGGCACATAGCTGAACGAGAGCGCCAGAAAAAGAAACAGGGCATTCATACGTCGAATTTACGTAAGAACGCCCTGCGAAGTATCGTTCGTATGGCCTTAAGAATGGAAAAATTCGCGCATGCGATCAAAGAAGCCTTTTTCATCTTGCGACGGATTTGGCTTGAAATTATCCGAATCGCGCAATTTCTCCAATGCTGCTTTTTCTTCTGAACTGAGTTTGGTGGGTGTCCAGATGTTGATGTATACCAGCTGGTCGCCGGTACCGTAACCATTCACACTCGGTAAACCTTTGCCACGTAAGCGCAATACTTTACCCGGCTGGGTTCCCGGCTCAATTTTAATCTTCGCTTTGCCATCCACCGTTGGCACTTCTACCGATGTGCCTAAAGCCGCATCGGCAAAGTTGAGGTGCAGGTTGAAAAGGATGTTCTGGCCATCACGCTTCAAGGTTTCGTCTTCGATTTCTTCAATCAAGATGATCAAATCACCGTTCGGTCCGCCACCCGGGCCTGCGTTTCCTTTGCCGCTTACCGACAATTGCATACCATCAACCACACCGGCCGGAATCTTCAATTCCACATATTCATCGGTATAGGTGAGTCCGCTGTTGTCTACACCGCTCGGTTTCTTATCGATAATCATACCGGAGCCGTGGCAGCTAGGGCAGGTAGAGGCCGTTTGCATCTGACCTAAAATGGTATTGGTAACGCGTCGAACCTGTCCGCTTCCCCCGCAGGTATTGCAGGTATTGAAGGTTACGCCTTCAGCTAAACTTAAACGTTGGTATTTGATTTTTTTATCGGCGCCTTTCGCAATCTCTTGCAGGCTCATCTTCACCTTGATGCGGATATTGCTACCACTGCGTGCTCTGCCACGTCCGCCTCCTCCTCCTCCTCCGAAGAAACTTTCAAAGGGGTTGCCGCCACCGAAGATGTCTCCAAACTGGCTGAAGATATCATCCATGCTCATGCCACCGCCGCCGAAACCACCGCCTCCGCCCATGCCGGCATGACCGAATTGGTCGTAGCGTGCTTTTTTATCGGCATTGCTTAGAACCTCATAGGCTTCTGCCGCTTCTTTGAATTTCTCTTCCGCGTCTTTGTCGTCCGGATTTTTGTCCGGATGGTATTTGATGGCCAACTTACGGTAGGCCTTCTTAATCTCATCCGTTGAGGCCGATCGTGAAACGCCGAGTACGTCGTAATAATCTCTTTTCGCCATCTGCTTATTCTCCTATCACTACTTTAGCGAAGCGCAATACCTTATCTTTCAGGAGATAGCCTTTTTCTACTTCGTCTACTACTTTGCCTTTCAGGTCTTCGCTCGGAGCCGGAATTTTGGTGATGGCTTCGTGGAAGTCTACATCAAAATCTTGTCCTACCGATTCCATGGCTTTCAATCCGCGCTGGGTCAGGATATTGTTCAGCTTGTTCTGAATCAACACTACACCTTCTTTTACCGCCTGGATATCCGATGCTTGATCCATCGCTTTCACAGCCCGTTCAAAATCGTCTAAAACAGGCAACATAGCTTCGATAACTTCTTTGCCTGCCGATTGTATCAATTCGCTGCGTTCTTTGATGTTTCTGCGCTTGTAGTTATCAAACTCAGAGTAGAGACGCAGGTATTTGTCGTTTAATTCGTCCAGATTCTTTTTCAATTGTTCTTCCTCACTCAAAGCAGGTTCAGGTGTTGCAGCAGTTTCCGCTTCTTCATTTGTGTTTTCAGCATTGACTGTCTGCTCCGTATTTTGCTCTGATACCGGAGTTTCCTCCACTGTTGCTTTGTTTTCTTTGTTTTCGCTCATGACTTTGAGAAGATTGTATGCTCTGCCGCCTTTGTTCAAAGCATTTGCCAAGGGAGTATTTGTGTCAATATGACATAAAAAAACCGCCTATACTGCGGCGGTTTTCCGATTCTTTTCATTCTGTCAGATTTCCTGACTATTGTAATGCCTTCAATGCTTCGTCGAGTTTTTTACCTCGCAAGTTGATGCCTACAATCACCCCTTTCTCATCCAACAGGAAATTGGAAGGAATGGCTTCTACGCCGTAGGTAGCCGCAGCAGGAGAGTCCCAGCCCATCAAATCGCTCACGTGGTAATCCCATTTGAGGTCGTCTTTTTTGATGGCCTTCAACCAAGGTGCTTCGTTGTTATCGAGCGATACGCTGTAAATGGTAAACTCCTTGGCGTTTTTAAAACGGGCATTGTGGAAGTTATCGTAGGTACGAACCAAGTTCGGGTTTTCTTTTCTGCAAGGTCCACACCAGGAAGCCCAGAAATCAACCAACACGATTTTACCGCGTAAGTCAGACAATTTATACATCACGCCATTTGCGTTGGCTAATGAGAGATCGGGTGCCGTATCGCCCAGCTGAGGTGCTTTGATATACATTCTAGCCGGCGAGGGTTTATCGCTCATAAAGGCGAAAACCAAAACGGCTACAAGCACCAAAGGAATGAGAAATGAGAACTTCTTTGTCATTGCCACAAACTTACTCAAAATCCGTTCCTAAGAAATTCGAGTGATATCGGCGCCTAATGCCCGGAGGCGGTCGTCGATAAACTGATAACCTCTATCAATCTGTTCAATGTTGTTGATGGTGCTGGTTCCATCTGAGCTCAAAGCCGCGATCAACAAGGCCACACCGGCTCTGATATCCGGAGAGCTCATGGTAATGCCGCGCAACTTGGTCTTCCGGTCTAAGCCCATTACAGTGGCTCTGTGTGGATCACAAAGTATGATTTGCGCGCCCATGTCGATGAGGTTATCGACAAAGAACAAACGGCTTTCAAACATCTTTTGGTGAATCAGCACATTGCCTTTGGCTTGGATGGCCGTTACCAAAACAATCGATATCAAATCCGGGGTAAACAAAGGCCAAGGACCGTCAGAAATCGTCATGATGGAGCCATCGATAAAGCTTTCAATTTCGTAATGTTCTTGCTCCGGAACGCGGATATCGTCGCCGTTGATTTCCAACTTGATACCCATGCGCTTGAAGATCTCCGGAATGATGCCCAGGTGTTCAACGCCGGCACCTTTGATGGTGATATCACTTCGGGTCATGGCCGCCAAACCGATAAAGCTACCTACCTCAATCATGTCGGGCAGCAAGCGATGCTGACAGCCTCCCAGTTTCTCCACCCCATCGATGTGAATGAGGTTAGAACCTTGTCCGGTAATATTGGCTCCCATGCTATTGAGCATGCGGCAAAGCTGCTGGATATACGGTTCGCAAGCGGCATTGTAAATGGTAGTGCGGCCTTTCGCTAATGCAGCTGCCATGATGATGTTGGCCGTGCCCGTTACGGAAGGTTCATCGAGGAGGATATAAGCGCCTTGTAAGTTCTGGGCGTTTACACGGTAGAAGCTGTTTTCGCTATCGTATTCAAACTGAGCGCCCAGCTTTTGGAAACCGATGAAGTGGGTATCCAATCTTCTACGTCCTATCTTATCGCCACCCGGCTTAGGGATATAGCCTTTACCGAAGCGTGAAAGCAAGGGGCCGAGCACCATGATAGAGCCACGGAGTCCTGCTCCTTTTTTCTTGAAACCATCGCTATTAAGGTATTCCAGGTTAACGTTTTCGGCTTTGAAACGGTAGGTATGGGTATCTTCTTTCGTTACCTGAACACCCATTTCGCCGAGAAGCTCAATTAGCTTCATTACATCGTGGATAACCGGAATATTGGAGATGGTCACTTCTTCTGCGGTGAGCAGAACAGCTGAAATGATTTGCAGGGCTTCGTTTTTAGCTCCCTGCGGAATTACTTCACCTTTAAGGCGTTTACCTCCCTGAATTTTAAATGATCCCATGCCTGCTATTTTTTATTTCCCAAAGAAAGAAGAAAAGCAGGCAGGGTGGGGAAGAACTTGTAAACAGGTGTCTTTTTTTGTAGAAGCGATTAGTTGCGGCGGCGGTTTCTTCCGTTGTTGTTATTGTTGTTATGCTTATTGCGGAAGTTGTTGTTGCGGCCTTTGTTGCGGTTGTTATTGTTGTTTTTGCTCTGGAAGCCCGGATTACGAGGGAAGTCGCGGGTATGGAACAAAATGGTAATCTCGTCGCCACTCAAATTCAACTTACCGCCGGAAAGCTGACGCATATGCTCCGTGATAGCCTCTTCGGTCAAGTCTTCGTTGTTCCAGCTTTTGCACGAGTTGCGCATGAAGGAAGCGATCAAGTTGATAAAGGCGGTGCGGGTTTCGCCTTCTTCCATTTCGGCTGCAGCCAAGATCATGTTCTGCACATTTCTGCCGTAGAAGCGGAAACGAATCATGTTGCTTTGGTATGGAATGCGGCTCGGCTTGCTGAACATTTCAGCTCTTTCCGGAATTGGATAGGGGCTGTCCACGTCCAAGTCAAAATCAGCAATAGCAAACAAATGGTCCCATAGTTTCTGTTTGTAATTGTCCATTTCCTTGATCGAAGGATTCAAGTTGGCCATTACATTCACTACCCCGGTGGCGAGGAGATTCCGTTTGGTTTTGTCATCAATGGTTTTGATGTGGTTCACCATTTCCTGCACATTACGACCGTATTCGGAGATGTTTAGATTCTCCCTTTGGGTATTGTAAAATATGGGGTTGATATGCTCTTTACTCATGAAGATGTGTTTCTGCGCTTTAATTCTTTTTCTATCAGGCTCAGTTCTCTACCGGCTTGTCCGGCTACTGAGCTATTTTCTTCGGCACGTCGGGTGAGGTAAGGAAGAACCTCCTTTACCGGCCCATAAGGAACGTATTTGGCCACATTATATCCGGCATGCGCCAAGTTATAGCTGATATGGTCACTCATGCCTAACAGCTGTGCAAAGTAAACTCTTTTATCGGAAGCGTGCATAGAATTTTCCGACATGAGCTGGGTTAAGAGTTTGCAGCTCTGCTCATTGTGTGTTCCGGCACAAATGCTCACTCTGTTCGCATGCGCTAGGCAAAGCTTCAGTGCCGCGTCAAAATCGCGGTCTGACGAGGCTTTGTCTTTTTGGATAGGCGATGGATAGCCCAGCTTGGCTGCACGTGCTCTTTCCTTTTCCATGTAAGCGCCACGCACCAATTTAAATCCCAAGAAGTATCCGCCGGCTTCGGCTTTGCCTATCATTTTTTCCAGGTAGGCTAGTCTATCGTGACGGTACATCTGCAGGGTATTGTAGATGAAGGCTTCCTCTTTGTTGAACTTCGCAGCAGCCTCTTCGGTCATCCTGTCAATGGTGTCCTGAATCCAGCTTTCTTCGGCATCTACAAAAAGGCGAACCTTCCGTTCGTATGCTTTTTGGGTGATTTTATCGAAGCGGGCCTGGATGCGAGCGAAGGCTTCGGCTTCTTTTCCTGACAATTGTTCAGTGCCTTTGGCAGCATTCTTCAATACGTGGAAAGCCCCGATACCGGTTACTTTGAATACGCTGAAAGGGATGCTTCCGCCTGATTCGGCGGCCCTTTCAATGGTTAAGATAATTTCGTCGCAGGTATGGTCGAAGGTGCTTTCAAGCTCCTGACCTTCAACAGAATAATCCAGGATAGTACCAATATTGGCACGATTTAGCCGTGCAATCGTTTCGGCACAGTCTCTGATTGACTCTCCACCGCAGAACTGGGCGAATAGGGTATCTTTGATCAAGCCTTTAATCGGCAATCCGGATTGAAGTCCGAAACGCGCAAGGGAAGGACCTACTTTCAACAACCATTTGTAGTTGAAAGTGGAAAACAGCAAACGAGCCTTTTTCAGGTCGCGATTGCTTTTATCTTGAAAGGCTATTTCCGTGTTAGTAAAGGAAAAGTCCGGAGTGGGATTCACCTGTGTGTCCAATGTTCTGACCAAAATTTGCGGTCAAAAGTAAACAAATTAGAAGCAAAAAAGTGTTTCTGAAAAGAATCTAAACTAACCTGAATGAAATCAGCCATTTTAACGCCCATCTTATTTTCGAGCGGCTTTTTTCTGATTGTCGATCTACTCACCTGGAAGGCAATCAAACACCTATTACGGAATAAACCTAAGTCGTGGAGATACTGGGCGGCCGGAATTCATTTCGGGTTACTTGCCATACTCCTGGGCTTATTCCTATACTTTTTCCTTTCCCCTCAGCAACAGCGTTACGATCAGTTCCGCACCTTTGTGAGCGGGTTTGTGATGTCGTTCTACCTCTCCAAACTCATCTTTAGCCTCTTCGTATTATTCGAATCGATTTTGAAATTCTTCGCTTGGATGTTTGAGCGATACAACAAGAAGAAAGAAAAGATTGTAGAGAAAAAAGGAGGGATGTCGCGTGCCGACTTCATCTACACCACCGGAGCCGTTACCGCAGCAGCACCTTTTTACCTGATGCTGCAAGGGGTCTATAAGAATGCCTACAACTACAAAGTGCGCAAGGTGAAGCTGGAGATTCCCGGTTTGCCAAGTGCGTATAAAGGAAAAACCATCGTTCAACTGAGCGATATCCACTCCGGCTCTTTGGCCGATAAAGACGCGGTATACCAGGGTATTCGTCAGGTGAAAGACCTCAACCCCGACCTCTTTTTCTTTACCGGCGACTTGGTCAACAATTTCGCTTGGGAAGCCAAAGACTTCGTGGAGATGTTTGGTGAAATCAAAGCTGATATGGGTACCTATTCCATCCTCGGTAACCACGATTACGGCTTGTACCACCGCTGGGAATCCAAAGAAGCGATGCATGCCAACTTCAATGACCTGGTGAACACACACAAAGAGATTGGCTGGAACCTCTTACGTAACGAGCATGAGGTACTGACGTACAAAGGTCAGAAGCTGGCCTTGATAGGCGTTGAGAACTGGGGACATAGCATGCGTTTCCCTAAACTGGGCGATGTAGACAAGGCGCAGGCCGGTATGGAGGACGTGAAAACGAAACTTCTTTTATCGCACGACCCTTCGCATTGGGATCATGTGGTGAGACAGAAATACCCGGATATGAACGTGATGTTCTCCGGACATACCCACGGCGCGCAGATTGGTATTGAAAACGCTTTATTCAAATGGAGCCCGGTACAGTACATGTACAAACAATGGGCAGGCCTCTATGAAGAAGGACAGCAGCAGCTATACGTCAACCGCGGCTTCGGCTTTATCGGCTACCCGGGCAGGGTAGGGATTATGCCGGAGATTACGTTGTTTGAGTTGGCGTAGGGCGTAGGGCGCAGGGCGCAGGGCGAAGGGCTTAGGGCAAAGGGCTTAGGGCAAAGGGCATGGGGAATAGAGTTTAGGGCTTAGGGCGAAAGTGCTGTAGGGGCGACACATGTGTCGCCCCTACGGGCAACCTCCCGTCTCTCCGTCTCTCTGACTCTCTCCCTCTCCCTCTCAACTTCATCCGAAAGTGTCGCGCAGCGTCTACTTTCAGACTTAACCTTTGATTAACAAACCTTTCGTATCTTCCCGATATGTGGAAGAACTTCGAAGGCAATCCCTTAGGCGATAATATCCTCCAAGAGGTGGAGAACGCCATCAAGCGAGAGGCCCAGGCGGGCAATAAGCTGAAAGTGTGCATTGGTACGGACTCCCAAGTGAAAGGGGTGATGGTCGATTTTGCCACGGTCATTGTTTTTTTGCGCGAGAAAAAGGGGGGCTTTATGTTCATCCACCAAGAGCGACTCAAAAACAATATGGGGATCAAAGAGCGCATGATTACCGAGGTGGCCAAATCCGTGGATATCGCTTACCGTCTCTGTGATCTACTGGATCGCTATGAGGTGGAGCTGGAGGTACATGCTGATATCAATACCAATCCGCAGTTCGAGTCCAATTCAGCGCTCAAAGAAGCCACAGGCTATATTCTCGGAATGGGCTTTTGCTTCAAGGCCAAGCCGGAGGCCTTCGCTAGCAGCTACTGCGCCGATAAACTGGTGAACTGAACATCGTCGGGTGAGCCAGCCTGTTAACAGAATTTTTTTCGGCTCTGCTTTCAAATTCTGCCTAATTTCCCCGCATCAAACAAAAAAACATGAAGCGGATCAATTCACGTTGGCCCTTAGCGCTCGCTATTGGGGCCGGAACCTTACTTAGTTTTACACTTGTGCAGGATAAAAAGGGCTACGACAAAGCCAAAATGAACCCCGAAGCTTCGGCCTGCGAAGACTTCTACGAATACGCCATCGGAGGCTGGCAAAAGGCCAATCCAATTCCTTCTACAGAAAGTCGCTGGGGCGTCTTCAATGTGCTGGATGAAGAGAACAGAGCCAAGCTACAAACCATTTTAGAAGACATCAGAACCTCCAAATCGACCTACGCCAAAGGCAGCGACGAGCAGTTATTGGGCGATTTCTACCTTTCTGCCCTCGATAGCACTACCCGCAATACCCTTGGGGTAAAGGCCATCGCTCCCTATTTGCAAGCGATACAAGACGCCAATACCAAAGAGAAGTTGTGGAACCTGATTGCTTCTTGGCGACCAAAAGGTATCGGTGGAGCCTTCGGCTTGTATGTGGGCTCAGATGCGAAGAACAGCGACATGAACACCTTGTACCTCGGTCAGGGAGGCCTGCAGCTGCCGGATAAAGACTACTATACCAAAGACGACTCGGCCTCCAACGCCATCCGCATGTCGTATATGGAGCATGTGCAAAAGATGATGGAGCTGGCCGGCATCGATAAGGCCAATGCGAAAGCGCTTTTCGTTTTAAACCTCGAAACGGACATCGCTAAGATTTCCATGAGCCGCACCGAGCGCCGCGATCCGGACAAGACCTATAACAAATTCACCAAAGCCAATTTCTTGGTGGACTTTGGCGACCTCGACTGGAACAGCTACCTGAATCTGAGCGGCACACCGGAGTTCAAAGAGATCATCGTTTCTCAGCCTGATTTTATCCGCGGACTGGCTAAGCTCTGGAAGGAGCAAGACATTCAAGCTTGGCAGAACTACTTTACTTGGCAGGTGATCCACGAGCATGCCGGGGTATTGAGCGATGACTTCCAAAACGAAAACTTCCGCTTCTTCTCCACGGTATTGAGAGGCACTGAAACCCGCAAGCCTTTGAGCGAACGCGCGGTGCAAATGGTGAACGGCAGCCTGGGCGAGACCCTCGGTAAGATCTTCGTGCAAAAGCACTTCAACGAAGCCTCTAAAAAGCAAGTAGCGATGATGGTGGAGGAGCTGAGAGAAGCCTTCCGCATGCGTATCGTGAAGCTGGATTGGATGAGCGATACCACCAAAGAAAAGGCCTTGGAGAAACTGAACTCCTTTAAATATAAGATTGGTTACCCCGACAAGTGGAAAGACTACAGCATGTTGGATATCCGCGCCAACGACCTGATTGGCAACTCACACCGCATCTCGGAATTGTCGTACAAACGGATGATGGAGAAGCTGGGACAGCCGGTAGACAAGGAGGAGTGGGGCATGACGCCGCAAACGGTGAATGCGTATTACAATCCATTGAAGAACGAGATTGTGTTCCCGGCCGGCATCCTGCAAGCGCCGTTCTTTGACCCGAATGCCGATGATGCCCTGAACTACGGCGGTATCGGTGCGGTGATTGGACACGAGTTCTCGCACGGCTTTGACGACAAAGGCTCTAAATACGACGCAGCCGGTAACCTCAACAACTGGTGGACCGAAGCCGATAAGGAACGCTTTAAAGGCAGAACTCAAAAGATCGTAGAGCAGTTTAACCGCTTTGAGGTGCTGCCGGGTGTGTTTATCAACGGCGAGCTGACCCAAGGCGAAAACATCGCCGACTTGGCCGGATTAACCATGGCCTACCATGCACTGGTATTGCATTACGGCGATAAGGCACCACAGGGCAAAGGCAAAGACGGCTTTACCTGGGAGCAACGCTTCTTTATGGGCTGGGCGCAAGTTTGGGCACAGAACATCACCGAAAAGGAACTACGCCGACGTATCATCACGGATCCACATTCCCCGGGCCGCTACAGGGTATTGGGCCCATTGAGCAACTTGGAAGAATACTGGAAAGCCTTTGGCTGTACCGATAAGCACGCCATGCACGCCAAACCGGAACACCGAGTAATAATCTGGTAAGCACTAAGAAACTATACAGAGAGGCGACCTTCGGGTCGCCTTTTTTGTTGGGGTATAATCCTAATTGAATTAAAAGATTACACGTAATGTATTAACCTCTTTAATTTGGGGTTAATGTTTAAATTTACTCCGCTTAAAAACTAGTTATGGGCAACCAAACTCCAACGCCGAGCAAGAACATAAACAATACAGACTGGACATTAAACAAACGAAAGGTGAGAATACTGATTAACGATTTTGACGACACAAAAGAAGATTACATAAATATATTTCGCAGTTCTGGGTATGAAGACAATGAATTAATTTTCAGCACAACATTTGAATCAAGTCGGGAGTTCATAGAAACGCACCTCGAGAAGAAAAAGCTGCACATTGATTTGATTGTAACAAACGACACAAAAAAAGAAAGCGGTGAAACGCTTAAAGCAAACGAACTCTGTTTTCTCAAAAACAACCTGTCGACTTCCTTTTCTAAAGGTAATTTTCGTATCAGTTCAATCCCCATAATTCTTTACTCAAAAAACGAAACAAAATCATTGCACTTTCAGAGCAGTTTTAATTCAATAATTCAAAAGAATGAATATGGAGAGCATGGATTTTTTGTTAAAGAATGTGAAAGGGTAATTAAAGATTGGAGAAAACTTCTCTATTCAGACTTGGAAGCTTTAGAAGTTAAATTTGAACAACTTCCAGATTTTATAAACTCTGATTACTTCAAGAAGCATTATTTCCGGAAGGTTTCAAGTAATGCTGACCATTACTTTGTTAACAAGACAAATTCTGTTTCAACCGAGTTCATTAAACTTCCAAGACCTCTTAACTATGATTGGGTTATTTTGAGTAATCAAAAAATTGAGCAAGCGATTTTGGGTTACATAGATACTTACAAGAATCACGTCAAGTATGACAGGAAGAATGGTGAACGAGCAATCCTGCATGAGTTCTTCAGACAAAACAGAACTATACTTCTTCGGGACACTTACAGCGACATGGAGTATGAACTAAACCTAAACGAACTTAAAGCAAACAATAGCGAAGAGTGCGACTTCATTTTGAAAACAGAATATCCAGATTTTTTGAACACCACATTTTTTGAAGTTAAAAAAGAGAATGTGACATTCTATGTAAAGAAAAACACAAAGCGACCTCAAATCAGTTCGGAATTTCTTTCACACTTACAGCAAGTATGGGGATACAAACAATATACAGAGAACCCACATCACAAGGTGGAACTAAATGCAAAGTTGAATTATCCTACTGACAATTTTGATTTTGTTTTGCTTGCAGGACGGCTGGAAGAAAAGGAGGAAATGAAAGATTTATTTGAATCTCAACTCAACAGAATGTTTGAAGGAGTTAAGGTCATCACATACGAAGAGTTGGAGGAAGTGAACACAAATTATTTGGACAAGTTCAACCGTCTGGCTATATAAATGCCTGAAAAAATATATCAGCGTAGTTCGTCCAAAGAATTTGGCAGCCCATAACACCGCACAAGCCCAATGCTCCATTCCTATTTCCAAACTGAAGTGAATTACTTAATTTAGAAGTCCGTTTCCAAACTGACCCGGCTGCTAAATGTACCGCACTGGGCCTGTGCGGGGACCGTTGTGCGCAATTCAATTAATATGACAAAAAGTATTCTGAACTTCGTAGGATTGAATCTATTGATAATACTGATCACAAGTTTGACATCAATACTTCTATATTCAAGTCACTATGGATTGAATTCAAATATCATCAATATCTCTTTCCAGAGAACATTGCAAATTGCTGAAATTATATCCGCACTGATCGCACTTGTATTTTATCCCCTAATTTGGATTGGTTTGTTATTCGGATCAAAAAATGAGCCTTGGAAAAAATGGATTGCTTTGAATACAGCATACTCTCTCCTAACTTGGCTTGTTCTTTCATCTTCGATAATTGGATTCAGTCATTTTTTCAATTTTAGATATGGAGCATTTCAATATTTAACTGGGTTCGCAATTGGACCATTTATCTATTCTTTGATTTTGAAAAAGACTGCGCACAACACCGCGCAAGCCCAATGCTAAAATTCGTTTCCAAACTCAAGTGAAATACATACCTTGAAAATCCGTATCCAAACTAACGCCCAGAGTAAAACTCCACACTGGGCCAGCGCGGAGAACGTTAGTGGCAACCATACAAAACCGACAGAGTGAGTAAAATTGACAATATTCTAAAAAAGTATAACTGGCCGACAAAGGACACGGTTGTAGATTTAGATTTCAAAGAAATTGAAAGTCGAATTGGATTTGAATTGCCAGACGACTATAAAGAATTTCTTAGGAAATACTCTTTCTACGAAACTCAAATTGGAGAAGAATCATTCAAACTTTGGGACTTTGACAAGTTGTTAGACTGGAATAATGGATATGAAATAATTGACAATCTAAAAATGACAATTGGAATCGGAGACAACGGTGGCGGAGAATTTATCGGACTTGAAAAACTTACTGATGGAAAAATAAGGACAATCTTAACACCGTTTATTGACCTAGACAAAGAATATCATATAGAAATAGGAAGTTCATTTACTGACTTTCTTACAAGAATGGACAACGGTGAAAATTGGTTTAAAGACAATGAAACAGAAGGATATAATGGCAGCCACTAACAGCACCTACCCAAAAGGCGGGTTTTCGTGTTCCAAAGCTAGTTTTGTGGTTAATCAAACTTTAGTTTTTCAAATCATGTTTTGTGGTAAAAGTCCCGCCCTTCGGGTAGCTGCGAAACGTTATGCCGCAGCACATTGGCTTTTTGAATTGAAGGAGTCTTTAGTGGAAAAATGGGTCTCGGATCAAAGCGCTAAGGCGAATCGCGTTTGAGCTTAGCTTTTCCTTTAACCCACACCCGGACATGCCTCCTAACCAAGAAGCTCAAGTCTTCGCTTCATGGGGCCAACAATTGATCGGAAAAGCTTATCGTAGTGATATGCCTTAGCTCAGAAATGCCATTCGGTAATCAATAAAGCAGTTCCGGTTTTCAAAATGCAGATAAGGTTCAGCCCATTTTTCGGAGTCTGCACGGTAGACTTGGTTTGCTGCGGAAAGTGCCGCTGCATAACACCGCGCAAGCCCAATAC
>FWPV01004229.1_pt1 | contig 31023 bp, 29 predicted proteins | sample 2228371 | NCBI WGS metagenome assembly FWPV01 (sample SAMEA103939776, study PRJEB20133) | metagenome | reverse complement strand
CGCTGCTTGCCCCAATTGTCAAAGATCCTCAAACCCCCACCACCACCACAACCGCAGCAGCAGCAGAGAACGCGAATTGTACCCAATCTAAAATCTATGTCAACACCCCATACTCACCCAGCACTTATGGCACTCGGGGTGGTGGTTGTACTGTTATGGGATTCGCGACGGTTTTCGCGGCGAACTCTCGCTCCAACCACAGCGGTCGGTTTGCGCCGAACTCGTCAGCACAGCATGAAGGTAAACGCCGCAGGAATCCTCACAAGCACTACTCGCGCCTTTCTGTCGCCCCGCTTTTGCTTACCACCGCGTAGCGCATCAGAGTACGCTGCCGCGCTTCGCGATGATCGACGAGGGGCCGCGGGTAGGTTTTGCCTAAGACCACTCCAGCCGACGTGAGCAACTCCGGGGACGCCTCCCACGGTGCATGAATGGCAAGGTCGGGCAGCGCGGCGAGTTCCGGCACATAGCGACGGATGAAGCGTCCGTGCGGGTCGAATTTCTGACTTTGCAGCACGGGGTTGAAGATGCGGAAATGCGGCTGCGCATCGCACCCGGAAGAAGCGCACCACTGCCAGCCACCGTTGTTGTTGGCTAAGTCATAGTCCATCAGCCGGTCGGCGAAATAGGCTTCGCCGCGTCGCCAGTCGATGCCCAAGTCTTTGACGAGGAAACTCGCCGCGACCATGCGTAAGCGATTGTGCATGTAGCCGGTACGGTTGAGCTGGCGCATCGCGGCATCCACGAGCGGGTAGCCGGTTCGTCCCTCACACCACGCCGCAAAAGCCGCTTCGGCCTGCGGGCCTTCTTCCCAGACGATCGCGTCGAACTCGGGACGAAACGCTTTGCCTTCCCCCACATGCGGGAAGTTGGCCAAAATCTGGTGGTAAAACTCCCGCCAGACGAGCTCACTCAACCATTTGCCCGCACCGGCACTTCCCCCCTGCCAGCGCCGCAGCGCCTCGGCCACCAGCTGACGAATGCTGATCGTGCCAAAACGCAGGTGCACGCTGAGGTAGCTGACGCCTTTGACCGCCGGGTAGTCGCGCGTTTCGTGGTAGCGGTCGATGCGGGTCAAAAACTCGGCAAACTGCGCTTGCGCCCCGTCTGCACCGGGACGGTAGGGCAAGGTTGGCAAATCGGTGGGCGCAAACCCCAGCGACTGCAGCGTCGGTATCTCACCCGCCATCCCCTCGGGAAGCGGGGCGAGCGACGCAGCATAACGCGCCGTAGGGTAGGGTTGGAGCGCAAACGCCTCGAGCTGCGCCAGCCACGCCTTGAAGTAGGGCGTAAACACCGCAAACGGCTTGCCGTCGGCTTTGACGACCTCGCGCCGCTCGAACACGACGTGGTCTTTGAAGGTGTGTAGCACCGCGCCTTGCAGCGCCAGCGCCGCGGCCACCGCCGCATCGCGCCTTTTGGGATAAGGTTCGTCGTCGTGGTTGGCAAAGACCGCTTGCACATCCAGCGCCGCGGCTAGGCGCGGAATTTCCTCCACCGCCCGCCCATGCAGCACCAGTAAGCGCACGCCGCTGCGGCCATGGGCGGCGGCAAGCCGCTGCAGCGCTTCATCGAGCGCCACGACACTGGCGTGAATGAACTCGACCCGCCGATCCGCCGTCAAGCCGCGTGCGCGCAACGGCTCGAGAATGTCGGTATCGAACACGAACACACACCACACTTCGCGGCAGGCGCGCAGCGCATAGTAAAGCGCGGCGTTGTCATCGACGCGCAGATCGCGGCGAAACCACATCAGCCCGCGCGTGTAACCGCCAGGCATGGCATAAGGAGCAACGGTTGACATAGGCAAGCTCCGTTTTTACAATAACAGCTTGCTTGCGGGTGTAGTTCAATGGTAGAACATCAGCTTCCCAAGCTGAGAACGTGGGTTCGATTCCCATCACCCGCTCCAGGTTTCCAGGCCCAGCCATCGGCTGGGCTTTTTGCTTTCAAGCTAGCTGCCGATAATTGCCCGCAAAGTAAATGAGCGGTTCTCCCGGCTGCCATTCGTGGTAAAGCACCCGCGCCAAAAAGAGCACGTGATCGCCGCCGTCGTGCTGCGCGTAAGAGGCAAGCTCGAACACGGCGATCGCCCCGTCAATCAGCGGCACCCCGGTGCGGCCCTCGCGCCAGGCAAAGCGACGGAATGCCGCGTCCGCATCACCGGCAAAGGCGTTAGAAACCGCTTCTTGATCGGCACGCAGCAGCGAAATACCAAAATACGGCGTGTTTTGAAACACCGGTAAGCGCTTGAGCCGGCGGTCCAGGCTGAACACGACGAGCGGCGGATCCAGCGAGACGGAGTTGAACGAATTGATGGTCAAGCCCACCGGCGTACCAGCAGCATCGCGAGTGGTGAGAATGCCGATACCCGTGGCAAAGCGCCCCAGGCTGTCGCGCAACGCGCGGTGCGGTTCTGTGGTCATGAGATTCCTTGATGAACGTAAATCGCGGTAATGGCACGTATCGTATCATTCTGCGTGGATAATCCTGCCTGGGCTGCCGCCGCTTTCGGTGTCCGGTAAGTTGTGTATCGTTTCATCGCGCAAGAAAAGCACCTTGGTTACTGCCATCGCTGCCTTTAGCGGATGAAACCATGTGTCGGGTATCCTTTTATCGCCTGAACCGTGACTCCTGTGATTTCGCTGGATTCCTCTGATTTCGCCCGCACCCTCGTGGCCTGGCAGCAGCGTTTCGGGCGGCGCGATTTGCCGTGGCAGGGTCAAGACCCCTATCGGGTGTGGGTTTCGGAAATTATGTTGCAGCAAACCCAGGTCGCGACGGTGATCCCTTACTTTGCCCGCTTCCTTGCGCGGTTTCCGACCGTTGAAGCGCTGGCTGCGGCAGCGTTGGAGGAGGTGCTCGCGGTCTGGAGCGGACTGGGGTATTACGCCCGCGCTCGCCATTTGCATGCGGCCGCGCGGCATATCGTCGCCGCTGGGGCGTTTCCGCGCACACCCGAAGGCTGGGCGGCACTGCCCGGGGTGGGACGCTCGACTGCTGCGGCAATCTGTGCGTTTTGCTTTCATGCGCGCGTGCCCATTTTGGATGGCAATGTCAAACGGGTGCTGGCGCGCTACGCGGCGATCCCCGATCCCATCGATACGCCGGCCACCGAACGGCGACTGTGGCAGCTGGCCGAAGCGCTGTTGCCGGACGATCCGGCGCTGATGCCCGCTTACACGCAAGCGCAGATGGACCTGGGCGCACTGGTGTGCGTGCGCGGCACACCGCACTGCAAACACTGTCCGGTCGCGGCGATGTGCCAGGCGCGCGCGCAAGGTATTGCCGCTGAGCTACCGCAAAAGCGGCATCGCGCCTTGGTCGCCGAACATACGCTGACGCTGCACCGCTTCCGCTTGGGCGAGCGATGGTGGTGGGTGTTGCGCCCCAGAACCGGGATCTGGGCCGGACTGTGGTGCTTGCCGCAGGCGCCTCAAGCGCCGACGCTGCCGCAATCTTCGGCAACGCCATTGCCGCTGCCACCGCCTCAAGTGCCGCTGCAGCCGCCACCCCTGCAAGCGCCGCCCGGGCAATGGCGGGCGGGGAAGTGTTGGTTTTTGACCGAACACCGCTTGACGCACCGTCGGTTGCACCTATATGTGCAAGACTGGGTGGCTCGGTTTTCCGATGAGTGGGGACTTAACGAAGCGAACGAGCAGGGGTTCGCGATTCAGGAGCCGATGCCACCGCTAGCGCAAGGCGCCGAGGAAGCGGAGCGCGGCACGAAGCCTTTTGCAGCAAAATCCACGATGCCGCGGTTCGCTGACGCGGAGGGCAAGGATCGCGGCGAGGTGCCGTCCGCCGGTCGCTGGGCAACGCCTCAGGAAGCGCTGGCGTGGGGGCTGCCGCAACCGCTGCGACGCTGGATCGAGCAGGAACTCAAGGCACAGAACGCGCGGTTTTGCGGCAAAATCGACCTGCAGCGAAATGACGGTGAGTTCGGCAAGGATGGCGGCGCGCCAATTCTGCGCAAGCTCAGCCGTCAAATCCGAGATGGATTTTAGCCGGCGCATTCGCTCCTCTGCAATACTTGAACCGTCAGACCTGAAGCGAGCCTTCTCTATGGAACCGGGTTTTTGGCACGAACGTTGGCAAAAAGGGGAAATCGGTTTTCACCTCTCGGAGGTCAACCCGCGCTTGCGCGCTTTCTGGCCGCGGCTGGGCGTGTCGCCGCATGCGACGGTGTTTGTACCGCTATGCGGCAAGTCGCTCGATATGATCTGGTTGCGCGAGCAAGGGCATCGCGTCGTCGGGGTGGAACTCAGCCCGATTGCGGTGACGCAGTTTTTTGCCGAACAGGGTGCCACCCCCACCGTAACCCCTCGCGATGGGTTCGCGTGCCATGAGTGCGACGACATTGCGCTGTGGTGCGGCGACTTTTTTGCGCTCGAGCCACAATCCGTTTGGGGTGAAGGCACCGCCGAACGCGCCATCTATGATCGCGCCGCGCTGGTGGCGCTGCCTGAGGCGATGCGACCGCGTTATGCCGAACGGTTGCTAACGCTGGCGCGCTGGGGCCAGGAAAACGCCGCCAGCGAAGCATCCGCCGTGCCGATGCTGCTGGTGACGCTGGAATACCCGCAAGCGCAGCGCAATGGGCCGCCGTTTTCCGTGCCGCCCTCGGAAGTCACGCAGCTCTTTGCCTCGGCGAAACGTTTGGAACACTGGCTGGATGAGGACGTGTTGCCGCAGCACCCGCACTGGGTGGCGCGCGGCGTGCGCTATATGCGCGAACACGTGTTTGCGCTGTGGTTGTGAAACCAGGTAAGCAACCGGCGTTTGCATCGCTGCCAGCACTCCGGTTTCCGTCGACCGAAGTAGGCGCGGATGGTGGAACCGCAAACCCCACCGCGATGCATTGACTCAGCTCACCCCATAGTACAATCGCCGCATGGATACGGCAAAGATTCTCGATGATTTGGCCGCACGCGGCCTCATTGCGCAATGCACCAACCTGGAAGGTTTGCGGGAACGTCTGGCCGCAGGGCCAGTGACCTTGTATTGCGGTTTCGATCCCACCGCCGACAGCTTGCATCTGGGGCACCTGGTGCCGGTGCTGGTGTTACGACGCTTTCAACTCGCCGGGCATCGGCCGATCGCGCTGGTGGGCGGCGCCACCGGCATGATCGGCGACCCCAGCTTCAAGGCGCAAGAACGCAAGCTGCAGTCGCTGGAGACGGTGCTCGCTTGGTCCGACAAGATCCGGCGGCAGCTTGAGCCGTTCCTTACGTTCGAAGGCCCGAATGCCGCACGCATCGCCAACAACTACGACTGGTTCGGCGAAATGAACGTGCTAACCTTCCTGCGCGATGTGGGCAAGCACTTCTCGGTCAACGCGATGATCAAGAAAGAGTCGGTGCAGCAACGGCTGGAGCGCGATGAGGTGGGGATCTCCTTCACCGAATTCACCTATAGCCTGCTGCAAGCCTACGACTTTGCCGAGCTCTATCGCCGCCACGACTGCCTTTTGCAAGTGGGCGGGTCGGACCAATGGGGCAACATCACCGCCGGCATCGATCTCACGCGCCGCTATTTCCGCGCCGAGGTGTTTGGCTTGACGCTGCCGCTGATCACCAAGGCCGACGGCACCAAGTTCGGCAAAACCGAAAGTGGCGCGGTGTGGCTGGATCCGCAAAAAACGTCACCGTACCAGTTTTATCAGTTCTGGCGCAACACGGCCGATGCCGACGTGTATCGCTTCCTGCACTATTTCACTTTCTTGCCGGTGGAGCAAATCGCGGCGATCGAAGCGCAAGACCGCACGCGCGACAAACCGCTGGCGCAGGAGGTGCTGGCCGAAGAAGTCACGCGCCTGGTGCATGGCCCAGAGGCGCTGGCGGCGGCCAAACGCATCAGCGCCGCGCTCTTTAGCGGTGAGCTGGAGGCGCTGACCGAAGAGGATTACGCGCAGCTGGCGCTGGATGGGATGCCCCGTGCCGATCTGAGCCGGGAGCACAATTCGCTGGTCGAGGCGCTGGTGGCTTCTGGCCTGGCCAGTTCCAAATCGCAAGCGCGCACCTTCATTCAAAGCGGTGCGGTGGCGGTCAACGGCCGCAAAGTCACCGCGCTGGACGCGGTGATCGATGAAGCCGACCGGCGCTACGGTCGCTATACGGTGTTGCGGCGCGGCAAGAAGCAGTATTGCCTCCTCATTTGGGGATAGACGATGGCGCTGGCGCGCGTCCTCACCCGGGCGGCGGTGGGCATCGCCGCTCCCGAGGTGATGGTGGAGGCGCATCTGGCGAACGGCTTGCCAGCGTTTTCGCTGGTGGGGTTGCCGGATGCCGAGGTGCGCGAAGCGCGCGACCGGGTGCGCGCAGCGATCACAAGCGCAGGGCTGGAGTTTCCGCTCAAACGCATCACGGTCAACCTCGCCCCGGCCGATTTGCCGAAAAGCGGCAGCCGCTTCGACCTGCCGATCGCGCTGGCGCTGGTGGCAGCTGAGGCCAAAATACCGCCGCCGCGGTTGGCCGAGATCGAAGCATTGGGCGAGCTGGGCTTGGACGCTTCGGTGCGCGCCGTGCCGGGGGTGCTGCCAGCGGCACTCGCAGCCCACAAAGCCGGGCGCGTGCCGCTCGTGCCGGCGGCAAACCTGGCTGAAGCGCGGCTGGTCGCACCCAACTCGGTGGGGGTGGCGACGCTGGCACAAGCGCTCGCCTGGCTGCGCGGGGAGCGTGAAGCCTGCGTTACAGGCCCAGGCGGCAATGGTGCGGAAGAAACCTTGACCGCCGCTGCCGGGGTCAAGCGGCTGCCGCTGGCTGCGGACGTCGGCGCGGCGCACGCCGCCTTTGGAAACGCCAGCGCGGTGCTCGATCTTGCCGACGTCAAAGGACAGTCCGCCGCGAAGCGGCTGCTGGAAATCGCCGCGGCGGGTGGTCATGCGCTGCTGTTATTCGGCCCGCCCGGTTCGGGCAAATCGATGCTCGCGGCGCGCTTACCCGGACTTCTGCCGACGCTAGAAACGGACGAAGCGCTGGAAAGCGCCATGGTGCTCTCGCTCACTGGCGGCTTCGATTGGCACTGCTGGCGACAGCGCCCTTTCCGAGCACCGCACCACAGCGCGTCGCTGGCGGCGATCATCGGTGGGGTGGGCCCAGGCGGGCGCACGATTCCGGGGGAAATATCGCTGGCGCACGCCGGGGTGTTGTTTTTGGACGAACTTCCTGAGTTTGACCGGCGGGTGCTGGAGGCGCTGCGCGAGCCGCTGGAGACGGGCGAAGTGACGGTGGCGCGGGTGCGCGAGCGGGTCACTTTTCCGGCGCGCTTTCAGCTCGTGGCGGCGATGAACCCCTGTCCGTGCGGCTATTTGGGCGATCCCCACGGGCGCTGTCGCTGCACCCCAGCGATGCTCGAGCGCTACCGGCAAAAGCTCTCCGGCCCGCTGCTGGATCGCTTTGACTTGATGACCGAAGTGCCGCGTTTGCCCGCAGAGACGCTGGCCAAAGCCCCGCCTGGGGAGACGAGTGCCACGCTGCGCGCGCGGGTGCTGGCGGCGCGGCAACGGCAACTCGAACGGCAAGGCAAGATCAACGCGCAGCTCACCGCCGCGGAAACCTCGACACTGGCCACGAGCGATGAAGCGATGCAGCTATTGGTGCGCGCGAGCGACCGCCTCGGCTGGAGCGCGCGGACGCAACATCGAGTGCTGAGAGTGGCGCGCACGATTGCTGATCTGGCCGGCTCGGAACAGATCGAAGCGCCGCACGTGGCCGAAGCGATCCAAGCGCGGCGGATGCCGTGGTGAAAGTGCGAAGCCCTTTTTCGTAAAATCGCGATGCCAACACCGATGAACCCTGTCGTTTCCCGCTCACCGCTTGTCTCGCTTGCCGCCCTCACGGTGATTGCCGCGGGACTCAAGGCCGCCGCAGGGCTGATCGCGCCGTTGCTGGTGGCGGTGTTTCTGGCACTCATCTCTGCCCCGGCGCTGGTGTGGCTGCACCGGCACCGGGTGCCGTACGCCGCAGGAATGATCCTGATCCTTGCCGCCATGTCCCTGGCGTTGTGGCAGTTGTTTCTGTTGCTGGAATCCACCGCCCGAGCGATCGTGGCGCGCGCCCCGGACTATCAAGCGCGTTGGGGGGGATTTCTGGCGTTGGCGCTGGATTGGCTGAAAGCGCATGCCCACCTTCTTTCGCTCGAATGGCTGGAACAAGCCCGGCAGAACTTGAGCGAGTGGTTGCTGGCGTTCTTCACCCAAGGCGCACGAACCCTGGCTGCCTCGATGGGCCAGCTCACCGCTAACTTTACCTTAGTGCTGCTTGCCTATGGGTTTTTGCTTTTGGAAGTACCGGCGCTGCCGCAGCGCATCGCCGCGGCGTTTCCGCGCAACCGGCGCCTGCACGTGCGGCTGCGCCGCTTCGTGCGCCTGGTCAATCACTACCTGGTGATCAAAACCAGCGTCAGCGCGCTCACCGGGTTGGCGGTATGGGCGCTTTTGGCATGGCGTGGAGTGGACTTTGCGGCGTTTTTTGCGGTGCTGGCGGGACTACTCAATTTCATCCCAACGATCGGTTCGATTCTGGCGGCCGTGCCGGCGGTGTTGCTGGCCTTGCTGCAACTGGGGCCGGGCGAAGCGCTGATCGTCACCGCCGGTTACCTGGCGATCAACGTCGTGCTCGGCAACGTCGTCGAGCCGCGCTGGATGGGCAATGCCTTTGGCTTGTCACCGTTCGTGGTGCTGCTGTCACTGCTGGTCTGGGGCTGGGTGCTCGGCGCAGTGGGGGCGTTTTTGTCGGTGCCGTTGACGATGGTCGCGAAGCTCGCGCTGGAAAGCCAGAAGAGCACTCGTCCCTGGGCGGTGCTGATGGGGGATCGATAGAGGGGCCGGTCCTGCTTTCGGGATGAAATGCTTTTGGGATGAAAATACCCGGGCGCGCCACTCATTCGGTGTCATCTGGGCGAACATACACCGGCGCCAGCCCCCCGCCGGCGGTGCGCAGGTTCGTGGTCTGGCCTTCATACACGCGCGCGACCAGCAATTGCACCTGGCCGGCATAAACATAAGCACGCAGGTCGAACTTACGCGGCGTTTCCTCCCCCGGCATCGTCACGGTTGCGGGAGGCACCAGCGCTTGCGCGAGGTAATCGCCGCGAGTGACGATTTCGTTCCAGACGCGGCGGGTCAGCGACGCGCCACGATAAGCGGCTTTGCTGCCATAGCCCGTGGCCGGTTTGAAAAACCATTCGCGGCGCTCCTGCCACAGCCGCTCGGCATTGTCCGTTCCCACCGCCAGGGTAAGCGGTACGGTGCGCGCAAGCACCGCACGCGCCCCCTCCGATATCCCCAAGCGCGCCAGCTGCGCCGGGTCACTGAGCGCGATCAAGCGGCGCTTGTCCGCCAGCCGCGCGTACGCGACCGGATGCGGCGTGATCACCGCCGCTTCGGTAAGAAAAGCCTGTCGCAGTACCTGATGTCGCGGCTCGCTGAGAGAGAAATCGGTGAGCCGGTTGTAGACGAGATCGATCGCCGTGCCGCCGGACCACAGCCGCCCATCACGCAGGGTCAGTTCGGCGGCGTCCACCACCACGGCGCGGTACCCGGCAGCGCGAAAGAGCGCCGCGAACAGTTGAAATTCGGGGTAGAAAAACTGCGCCTCAGGTTCATCATCAACAATCGCGATCGAGGTGAGCGGCTCATCCCCCCGCGCCAGGCGCCACTCTGCTTCAAACATCGCGACGAACGCCGTCATCGGCGCGGCGGCAAGACCAAACGCGGCCAACGCGTCGCCAGACAACCGCGGCAGCAACGCTTGCGCCTTTTCTTCGCTGGGTTGACGCACCAGTGCCTTTACCTCGTCGGTACGCCGCCCACGCGCTTTTTCCTCACCAGCCTCCCACCCCTGCCGCTTCTCATCGTTGGCGCACCCCGCCATCACTTTGGCCATCGTCTCATCGCACGGCCGGTGCGCCTGCCGCAACAACGCCGCGAACATCGCCCCGCCGGCGTTGGTGTTGATCTCGATGAGCTTGACGCCGCCAGGGGTGAGATGCACGTCGATGCCCCAGAACACCCCCTCGGGTAACGCCTCGGGTCGCGAGGCCATCGGAACGCTGTCGCTGTCGTGTGCTACCCATGCCTGCCACCCCGGATGGTGGAAGACTTCGTGCAAAGCCGACGCAAGCGCCGCGATTTCCTGCGCCACCGGCGGGCACAGCAGCAGTGCTGCTGGGGCAAACGCGGTAGGATGGCTGGCCCAGCCCCTGGCCCATCGCGGTTCGATGCCGGGAAGATGCGCGGCGACGTCGACAAACCGCTCCGGGTCGAACGAACGGCAGGGCGCCGCACAGCAGACACACGGGTCGGCGCACGAGGCAACCAGGTGCTTACGCGGCACGGCTCACCCCCTTTTGGCCCACCAATACACGAGCGCCAACGAAACGAGCCAAACCACCGCCCATCCCAACCGCCGCCAGCGCAGGCGGGCCTGTTGCTCCGCCATTTGCCGCGCCGCGATGCGTGCTTGGCGGCGCTGCGTCTCCCGCGCCTCCATCTCCCGATGCAGCAGGCGCGGCAGCTGCGGCAGGATCTGCGCCCACTGCGGCGCTTCCTCGCGCAGCATGCGCCGCAACGCCCGCCAACCCACCTGTTCGCTCATCCAGCGTTCCAGGAACGGTTTGAAGGTCTTCCACAGGTCCAGGTCGGGGTCGAGCTGGCGGCCCAGCCCTTCGATGTTCAGAAGCGTCTTTTGCAGCAATACCAGCTGCGGTTGCACCTCCATCTCGAAGCGGCGCGCCGTCTGGAAAAGCCGCAGCAGCGTTTTGCCAAACGAGATGTCCTTGAGCGGGCGATCAAAAATCGGCTCGCACACCGCGCGGATCGCCGCTTCGAACTCATCGACCCGGGTATCGGGCGGCACCCAGCCGGCTTCGATGTGCGCGATCGCCACGCGCCGGTAGTCGCGGTTGAAGAACGCGAGGAAGTTCTGCGCCAGATAATTCTTGTCCTCATCGGACAGCGTGCCCATGATGCCGAAATCGAGCGCGATGTACCGCCCATCCGCGGCAACAAAGATATTGCCCGGGTGCATGTCGGCGTGAAAAAAGCCGTCGCGAAACACCTGCGTACAAAAGATCTCCACACCGGCTTCCGCCAGACGCTTGAGGTCGATGCCTTGGGCTTTCAGCGCTTCGATCTGCGAGATCGGCGTGCCATGCATCCGTTCCAGCACCAGCACCTGTGTGCCGGTGTAGTCCCAAAACACTTCCGGCACGAGCAATAGCGCCGAGTCGCGAAAGTTGCGCCGCAGTTGCGAGGCGTTGGCACCCTCGCGCACCAGGTCGAGCTCGTCTTCCAGCGTCTTGGCAAATTCCGCGACCACCTCGCGCGGCCGCAGCCGTCGCCCTTCCCGCCACAGCGCTTCCAGCGCCCGCGCCGCAGTGTCCATCAGCGCCAGGTCGTGTTCGATCACCGTGCGAATCCCAGGGCGCAGCACTTTGACTGCGACCTCCCGGCCGTCGAACAAGGTGGCGAAATGCACTTGTGCCACCGAGGCACTGGCCACCGGCTGCGCGTCGAACGTCGCGAACACCTCGTGCAACGGGCGGCCGTAGTGCTGCTCCAGGATGGCGATCGCTTGAGCGCTCGGAAACGGCGGCACGCGGTCTTGCAGTTTTTCCAGCTCTTCGGCGATGTCGTCGGGGATGAGATCGCGCCGCGTGGAGAGCATCTGACCGAACTTGACGAAAATCGGCCCCAGCGACTCCAGCGCCACGCGCAAACGCAGCCCACGCGGTACTTCATCATGGCGCCAGAAAAACAAGCGCTGCCACCACCGGTACAGACGACCGCTGGCGTCGAGCTGCACCACCAGCTCGTCGAGCCGGTAGCGATAAACGATCCAGAGAATGCGCAACAGACGAAAGAGACGCATGGGGGTAAATGCTATCACGGGCGCGAGGTCATCGCGCCGGCTTGGGAATACCCGCTAATCGCGTACAATCACCGTAACGTGACACTGACCAGGAGAAACCTCATGGCCACTCGAGTTCCCTCGCTGGATGCCAATGGCTTGTACCGTGAAGAGACGATCTCCGACCCGCGTGTGGGCGCGATCCGGCGCATGGTGCCGGTCACCGCTGACGGGTTGCCGGACCCAGCGCGCGATGAGCAGTTCGTGGGTGAAATCACGGTGATGACGCCGATGGGGGCGCTGCCGCTGTCATTTCCGATTCCGGCCAGGACGCTTGCCGAAGCGGTGGCGGGTTTTTCTGCCGCCGCGGAAAAACAACTCGAGCGCATGCAGGACGAGATCCGGCGTTTGGAAATCGAGCAGTCGTCGCTACTGGCCAAACAAGCGCTTGCCGGCGGCGGACTGGGCGGAGCCGGCGGTCTTGGCGGCGGCATGGGAGGCGCCGGCGGCGGTCGGGGCGGCAGCGGGCTGATTTTGCCCTGAGCCATTAGGCCCGATCATGGAACCCACCGACATCGTCCTCGCCATCGCCGCGGCAGCCGTCCTGTACGGTGTGCTCATCTACAACGGCCTCGTGGCGCTGCGTAACCGGGTCAAAAACGCCTTTGCACAGATCGACGTGCAGTTACAGCGGCGTTACGATCTCATCCCGAACTTGGTGGAGTCGGTCAAAGCCTATCTCAAGCACGAACGCGAAACGCTCGAAGCCGTGATCGCGGCGCGCAACCAGGCCAAAGCCGCAATCGAGCGCGCTGAAGCGAGCGGCGGAATGAGCGGCATGTCAGCCCTGGCAGGGGCAGACGCTGCGCTGGAGGGTGCGCTGGGCCGGCTCTTCGCGCTCGCCGAAGCCTACCCCGATTTGAAGGCGAACCAAAACATCGCCCAGTTGCAAGAAGAGCTCGCCAGCACGGAGAACCGCGTCGCGTTCGCGCGCCAGGCGTACAACGACGCCGTGATGGCATACAACACCAAACGCGAGCAATTTCCGGACGCCATCATCGCCAACCTGTTTCGCTTCGAACCTGCCGAAACATGGCAGCTCGAAGTCATCGAAGCGCGCCAAGCGCCGCGAGTGCGTTTCGACTAAACGATGGACTTTTTCGCCGCACAGGATCGCGCCCGCCGCGCCAGCCGCTGGCTGGTGGTGGGGTTCCTGTGGGCAGTGGCCGCATGTATCGGGCTGGTGTATCTGGCCGTTGTCGCCGCATTGACCAGCGGCGCTGGCCCCTGGTGGCAACCGGCGCTCTTGGGCAAAACCGCTTTTGTCGTCGGTAGCGTCATCATCGCCGGCACCTTGATCAAACTTGGCGAGCTCTCCTCTGGCGGTGGTGACAAACTGGCGCAGTGGCTGGGAGGTCGGCGCATCATGCCCGATACCGCCGAGGCGCGCGAACGGCAACTGCTGCACATCACCGAGGAAATGGCGATTGCAGCCGGCATTCCCGTGCCGCCGGTGTATGTGCTCGACCACGAACCGGCAATCAACGCTTTTGCCGCTGGCGGCACCATCCCCGAAGCCGTCATCGGGGTGACGCGCGGCGCGTTGGAAGCGCTCGATCGTGACGAATTGCAAGGCGTCGTCGCGCACGAATTCAGCCACATCGTGCATGGCGACATGCGCTTGAACATGCACTTGCTGGGCGTGTTGCACGGACTGTTCATGCTCACCACCCTCGGTCGGGTGTTGTGGCGCAGCAGCGCCCATCTTCGCCGAAGTCGCGACGGGGCGCGCGTCGTGCCGCTGGCGATCGCCGCCGGACTCGTGCTCACCGTCGCTGGGTCGCTGGGCGTGGTTTTCGGCCAGATCATCCGTGCGGCGATTTCGCGTCAGCGCGAATACCTTGCCGATGCCGCGGCGGTGCAATTCACCCGCAATCCCAGCGGGCTGGCGGGGGCGCTACGCAAAATCGCCGAACGCCCTCATCCCATGACCAACCCGCGTGCCGAGGAAGTCAGCCATATGCTGTTTGCGGGAAGCCTCGCCGCTGGCCTGGGATCGCTCCTGGCCACACACCCGCCCATTGAGGAGCGCATTGCTCGCCTGGAAGGGCAGCGGAACCTCGTGACACGGCAACCAAGAGCAAGCTCCGCAACGACTAACGAACGGGATGATCGGTCGATTTTCCCTGATCATCCCCGGCAAGCCACAGCATTATTCAGCGGCCTCGCTGCCGTCGCACCACCCCCTGGTGCATCGACCGCAGGCGTATCTGACTCTCCAGACATCCCAGCCGCGTTCGTCGCGCGCATCGGCACGCTCGACGGTGAGGCGCTGACTACCGCCCACACGATCCTGGCGCAAATGCCAGAGACACTTCTTGCGCGCTTGCACACTCCATGGGGAGCAGTGAGCGTGCTGCTGGCGCTGCTGCTCGACCGCGATGAAACCATCCACCAACACCAGCGGGCGCTGCTGGATGCCTCGCCACTGTCTTCCCTGCGACTGCCCTTTGACGAGGACCTGGCCAGGGTACTGGAACGCGCGTTGCCTGCGCCCCTGACGCCAGCGATGCGGTTGGTGCTGCTGGAATTGGCGTTGCCTGCACTGCGCGCGCTTTCCGACGAGCAGCGAAGCGCCTTCTTGGACACCGCCAAAATTCTGGCCGCTGCGGACAATCGCTTGAGCCTGCGCGAATACCTACTGTTGCGCGCTCTTGAGCATGCGTTGGGCGTGCGGCCCGCTTCTCACCGTTCCTCGTTGCCTCGCTCGTGGCACGAGGCGGTGGCATTGCTGCTGTCGCTGCTGGCTCATGCCGGCCATCGGGATGAAGCCCAGGCACGCGCCGCCTTCACTGCCGGCGCTGCCGCCGCGCCCGCGCCGGATCTGTCCTTCCTGCCTCGCAGTGCACTCCAGCGCGACGCCCTCGACGACGCCTTCGCGCTGCTCGCGGCGGCCACTGGCCGCTACCGCCGCCGGGTCGCCGCAGCGCTTGCCGCCGTCGCGATGTATGACGGCCGGCTCACCACTGCCGAAGCCGAAGCCCTGGCGTGTGCCTGCGCCGCCCTCGATTGCCCGGTGCCGCTGAACGCAACCGCCGGCGACGGCAGCGACCTCGGGGATGGATTGTGATGCCTTTCTGGATTGGCGGCGATAGGGGCGGTTCCCGCAATTGACAATAGGCGATCTTTATGCAACTTCACCTTCGCCTATGGCCGCTGGGTCCGTGGCCATAGCGTTGACTTCCCCACCCCGGCCCGCCGAATCCCGTATCAAGCCTCTTCAGTAGCCTTGCGTTCCTGTAAATGCCGCGGTAGCGGCGCCTCAGAGCGGCTGCGCCGCGCGAGCGCCGCCTGCGCGAGCAGACTTGCCGACACCGGGGCGGTGATGAACACGAACAAGGTGATCAACAGTTCCTTGAACCCCGGCCGCCCTTCCAGCCAGGCAGCAAGCAACGCCGCGATCAACAGCAATCCCAACCCCAGCGTGGACGCCTTTGTGGGCGCATGCAGGCGCTGGTAAAAATCCCCCCAGCGCAGCAAGCCCACCGCGCCGACGAAAATGAAAAACGCTCCCGCCACGAGGAGCAGCGCCAAGAGATTCTGCCAACCGGCAGGAATGTCCGAAAGCATCAACCTCTCTCCTTCGTCTATCGGCTATTGCGAATGCCAGTGTCGGGGCAAGCGTAATGCCCCTGCACTTTCGCTGCCGCCAGCTAGAATCTGTCCAATGGGGTTGTGCGCCCACCCTCATCCCAAGAGGCTAACTGCGGGGCAACGCTTTTGACCGCGCTCTCATTCGATCACTCGCTGCCGCGCCAGATAGCGCGCCGCCGCGACCGTGCCGATGAACCCGAACGCAACGATCAACAGCGCCACTTCGAACAACAGCGCCTGTGGCCACAGTAAATGCCATAGCAACAGCAACGCGACCAGATTGACGTACAGCGTATCGAGCGCCAACACCCGGTCGAGCACCTCTGGGCCCGACCACACCCGCCACGCCGTCATGAGTGACGCCATCCCCACCACCGCCAGCGCGCTCATCAGCGCGATCTGCAACCACCCGCTCATTGCCCCTCCTCGCCAAACACGCGCAGCAAGGCCTGCTGATACCGCTCATCCATCTGTCGCACCGCCGCCGCTTCGTCCGGACAATCGAGCTGATGCACCAGCAACACCCGCCGCGCCGGATCGAGACTGGCGGACAACGTCCCCGGGGTCATCGTGATGATGCTCGCCAAAAGCGCGTTGAGCCGCTCGTTTTGACTGCGCAGCGCTAGCTCCAACCAGCGCGAGCGCGGACGAAAGCGCAGATCGAGGGTGGCGCGCGCCAGGGTCAGGTTCGCAACCACAATGTCCCAGAGCACCACCGCCAGCAAGCGCAGCGCTGCCCACCAACGCACCCGCTGCGCCTTTCCAAGCACTGGTGCAGCCAGGCGCGGAATCGCCCACCCCAGGAACACGGCAGCCAGCAGCGTCAAAGGGGCGACGTTGGCTTGCAGCAATACCCACGACAGCGCCAGCAGCAGACTCAGATGCGGGTAGGGAAACCAGCGCCGCCAAAGCGGTGGGGCGTTGCTGTGGTAGGGCAAGCCCGTCGGCGCTGCAGCGCTAATCGTCTTTTCCCTCATGGCATCGGCGCTCCCGGCAATGGGCGCAACCACGGCGATTCGGCTTCGGCCTGCGCCCGTATGGCCACGTACGCGAAGGGTTCGGCGTTTTGCGCCGCCGCTTCCCGCACAAAGCGATACACCGGTTGTGCCGCCAGCGTCATCACCACCACGAGAACCGCGAGCGCCAACGCCGGCCGCATCAATGCGAAGTGGCTTCCGGCCGGCAAATCTGCCGTCGCCGCACGCGGCAGCGTATGCCACAGGACCAGAATACCCGCACGCACGAGCGCGACCAGCACCACGGCGCTGGAAATGAGCAGCACCGCCCAGACAGCGCTCATCGCCGCATGGACACTGCTGGCTTGCAGCACCAGAAGTTTGCCCAAGAATCCGGGCAACGGCGGCACACCGATCACTGACGCCGCGGCCAACAACAACAGCAGCCCCAACGCCACTGGCTGCTGCAACCCCTGCCCCGGGCGCACCCAGTCCTCGTCGCGCCCGCGTTGCGCGGCAATGAGCGCCACGAGCACGAACAGCAGCGCGATGCTCAGCGTACTTTGCGCCAGATAAAACAACCCTGCCGCCGCCGCGTCGACTGAACCCAACCCTACCGCGACCAGCATCACCCCCACCGATGAGACGGTGAGATTGGCCACCACCGTGCGCAACCGGCGCGCGCCCAGCGCCGCGAACGCGCCGATGAGCGCTGCCGCCAGACCCGAGACCATCAAGATTTGTCGCAAGGTCTCCACCCCCGGAACCTCAGCCAACGCGCCCCCATGCACGCGCATCAGCGCATACACCCCCACCTTGGTCAGGATCGCAAAAAACGCCGCAACGGCGGGCGTCGCGGCAGCGTAACTCACCGGCAACCACAGATGCAGCGGAAACGCTGCCGCCTTCAATGCAAACACCACAAACAGCAGCGCCGCCGCCGCAGACGCCAGCCCCTGTTGTGATGCCGACAAGGTGGCGGCCTGCGCTGTCATCAGCGCCAGGTTCAAATGCCCAAACGCCCCGTAGGTAAGCGCCAGCCCCAGGAGAAACAACGCCGACGCAAAAAGATTGACCACCGTGTAACCAAACCCAGCACGCAACCGCGACGTCGCACCGCCATGCACCAGCAGCGCGTAGGAAGCGATCAACAGCACCTCGAAAAACACGAACAAATTGAAAATGTCCCCGGTCAGAAACGCGCCGTTGACCCCAGCCCACAGCAGATGCCAGAAGGAATGAAACGCCCGTCCCCGGTGATCCCAAGTGCCAAGCGCAAACCACAACCCTGCCAGCGCCACCAGCGCGGTCAGAAGCACAAACCCCGCGCCGAGGCGATCGGCGACCAGCACGATCCCAAACGGCGCCGGCCAATTGCCCAGCGCATACACCAGCACCGTCCCATCGGCGACCACCGCCACCAGCGCAAGCGCCAGGAGCAGCGTCACCACACCGGAGACGAAGCTCAAACGCCGCTGCCATAGCCAACCCGCCGCCACGTGGTCGCTGCCGCGCGCCAGTTCCTCCTGCGCTGGCTGGCGCCACAACAGCCCCAGCGCCACAGCCAGCGGCCAGAGCACCAACAACGCGGGTAAATGCTGCCCAGCGTCCCTCATCGCGCCTTGTCCCGCATCGCCACGCCATCGTCTCCTGTCTCGGCATGGCGCCGCACCGCCAGCGCGATCACATAAGCGGTCGTGGCAAAGCCGATCACGATGGCGGTCAGAATCAACGCCTGGGGCAGGGGGTCGGGAAGCGGCCCGGCGTGCACCAGCACCGGCGAACTTCCCAAGCGCAAGCCACCGGCGGTAAAGATGAACAAATTCACCGCATAGCTCAACACCGACAACCCCAAAATCACCGGAAACAAGCGCCGTTGCAAAAGCAGATACACCCCAGTGGCGCTCATGAGGCCCAACGCCGTCGCCAAGAGCAGTTTCATCGCGCGTTTCTCTCCTGAGAGGTCGGACTGGGCACTGGCGGCAGTGCAATTAGGTGGCGCCGAGCGATGCCTTGGGTAGCGCCATCTTCTCCCCCCGGCGCTGACGATCCCTCAGGCACAGGGTGCTGTGTAAGTCGCTCGCTTCCCTCTGTCGAGACCGGCGCCACCCCCTCGGCGCCGGTGCGCTCTCCCGCCGCCAGCGTGGTAAGCATCAGCACCGTGGCGCACACCACCGTCACATACACCCCCAAATCGAACAACGCCGCCGAAGCCAGCGGCACCGTCCCAAGGCCCGGAATCGTCAGCTCGGCATGCGCGCTGGTCAAAAAGGGAGCGCCGAGGAGCATCGCCGCCACCCCAGTGGCCAGCGCGATCGCCAGACCCAGTGCGATGCCGTGCGCAAAGCGCCACCCCCCCTGCGCCCCGAGCAGCAGCAGCGCGCGCTCATGACCATGCGCCAGAAACACCAGCAAGATCGCCGCCGCGGTCATCAACCCGGCAATGAAGCCGCCGCCCGGCAGGTTGTGTCCGCGCAGGAACACATAGACGGCCAGCAGCAACGCCAGCGGCAACAGCACCGACACCAACGCCCGCAGCAGCAACGGCTGCCGCTCGACCCAGGGCTGATGGTCACCTGCAGGCGTTGGCCGACGCGCCGACCAACCCGCGAGCACCGCCCACACCCCCAAACCGGCAATCCCCAATACCGTGATCTCGCCCATGGTATCGTAACCGCGGAAATCCACCAAAATCACGTTCACCACGTTGCTGCCGCCCCCCCCTGGCAGCGCTTCGCGCAGGAAATACCAACTGATGTTCGGCGCTTCGTTTTCGAGCAACGCCAGCGCCAGCACCGTCACCGCCGCGCCAAACATCAGCGCAATGGCGGCATCCATCCCCCTGGCCGCGCGCGGGCTGGGTGCGCTCGTCGTGGGTAAATGCATCAACGCAATGAACAGCAACACCGTCGTCACCACCTCCACCGAGATCTGGGTCATTGCCAGATCCGGCGCCGAAAACGCCGCAAAAGTCGCTGCGCTCAGAAGTCCCAACACCCCCGCGACGATCACCGCCAGTACATGGCGATGATGGTGCCGCCACAGCACCCAGCAACTGATCGCCGCGGTGAGCCAAAAGAGCAACGCCAGCAGATCGGCTTCCTCACTCCCAGACACCGTCGTCACCCTTCCCATGACGCTCACCCCGGCTTCCCACCCCAGTCCCACCACAACCGCCAACGCTGCCAGCGCCGTCAAGCGCAACACGCGCCGCAAGTCGCCGTTGTCCAGGCGTTCGCTCATCCCGCCGGCCCAGCGCACCACCCGGCGTAGCGTGCGCGTAAACACCTTGCGCCCGGCGTGCGGCCCGAACCAGGTGTCGATATCCACCGCATGCAACCGCCGATTCATGATCAACAGCGCGTACAGCAACCCGCCGCCGGTCAGTGCGATTGCGCTCATCAGCACGTGCAACCCTGGATGGTGCCAGATCACCAGGTGTAGCTGCGGCACCGGCGCAGCGATCGCGGCTTCCGCTACCCGAACGATGAGCGGCTCAACCGCCGCGGGCAGCACCCCGAACACGATCACCGCAGCGGCCAGAAGCATCACCGGCACCCGCATTCCCCACGGCGGCTCGTGCGGGTGCGGGTTGGGCAAATGCGGCGAAGGGTCGCCGTTGAAAAACGTGTCGTGGATGAAACGGAACGAATAGGCCACACTGCCAATCGCCGCGATGGTGGCCAGAAGCGGCACCACGGGATGGCCGGCGGTGAGCGTCTGCGTGAAAAAGAGTTCTTTGGAGATGAAGCCGTTGAAAAACGGCAAGCCAGCCATCCCAGCCGCCGCGATGATCGCCAGCACCGCGGTTACCGGCATAAACCGGATCATGCCATTGACGTGCCGCAGATCGCGCGACCCCGTTTCATGATCGACGATCCCCGCACTCATAAACAGCGCCGCCTTGAACGCCGCGTGGTTGAAAATGTGCAGCACTGCTGCGGCCGTGGCCATCGGTGTCGCTAGGCCAATGAGCGTCATGGTCAGCCCCAAGTGGCTCACCGTCGAATACGCCAGCAGCCCTTTGAGGTCGTGCTTGAAAATCGCGATAAACGCGCCGACGGTGAGTGTGGCCAGCCCGGCGCTGACCACCAGAAGCGTAAACAGGCTCGAACCCTCGAACACTGGCAGCAGGCGCAGCAGCAGAAACAAACCCGCCTTGACCATGGTGGCGGAATGCAGATACGCCGACACCGGCGTGGGCGCGGCCATCGCATCCGGCAACCAGAAATGAAACGGAAACTGCGCGCTCTTGGTAAACGCCCCCAGCAAAATCAACCACATCGCCGGTACGAACCACGGATGCGCTTGTAGCGCCCGACCTTGCGCCACCAGCTCACTGATCGTGTAGGTGTCGGCGATCTGCCCCAACAACACCGCCCCGGCCAACAGCGCCAGACCGCCGCTGCCGGTGATCACCAGTGCCTGCAACGCCCCCGCGCGCGCGTCGCTGCGGTGCGACCAGTAACCCACCAAAAGGAACGAACTGATGCTAGTGAGCTCCCAAAACACCACCAGCAACAACAAGTTGTCGGCCAACACGATGCCGAGCATCGCCGCCATGAACAGCATCAACGTGGCAAAGAACTTGCCGGGCGGATCATCGGGGCCAAGGTAATAGGCGGCATAGGTGATCACCAACACCCCCATGCCCAGGATCAACGCGGCGAAAAACACCCCCAGCGCATCCAGGCGCAGCTGCCACGCCAAGCCCGCCGCGTCGAACCAGGGCAGCGAGGCGCGCACCTCGACCCCTTGCCACACCTCGGCGGCCAGGGCAACGAGCACAGCCAGCGTCAGCACCGTTACCACGCCGGCCGCCATCGCTGCGGCGCGGTGAGCGCGCCGCCCCAGCCCCAGCGCCGCGCTCGTTCCCACCGCCAGCGGCAGCCCTACGACAAGACTCAGTCCCAGCATCGGCTCGCTGCCTTCGATGAAAAATTTTTTGTTGACTATAGCAAAAATCAGACTCGACCTTCGGCACTCGTTTTCCGAAAATTTCGAAGCTTGCGCGCGAGGAAAGCTGCGATCCAGCGCAGGCGGTGGCAGGACACAGTTATCAAACGTTTGTTTGATTTGTGCTATCATCAACCCCCACCCATCATCTCGATCCTCGACACCATAGGAGATACTCCATGAGCCTGCCTACTGCCTGGTCCGGCAAACTTCGCTTGCCGGTGATCACCGCGCCGATGTTTCTGGTCTCCGGCCCCGATCTGGTCATCGCCGCGTGTCGTGCCGGAATCGTCGGCACCTTTCCCACCCTCAACGCGCGGCCGAGCGCGCAACTCGAAGCGTGGTTCGAACAAATCTCGCAAGCGCTGGCCACCACGCCCGCCGCAGCACCTTTTGGCGTCAACCTCATCGTGCACCCCACCAACACGCGTCTGGCGGAAGACTTGGCGCTGGTGGAACGCTACCGCGTGCCGCTGGTGATCACCAGCCTAGGTAACCCGCGCGAGATCTGTGAGCGTGTGCATGCCTACGGCGGCGTGGTCTTCGCCGACGTGGTGCATGCCGCGCACGCGCGCAAAGCCATTGCCGCGGGGGTGGACGGCATCATCGCCGTGTGCGCCGGTGCAGGCGGCCACGCCGGCGTGCAAAGCCCGTTTGCCTTGGCGCGCGAAATCCGGCGCTTTTGGGACGGCACCCTGGTGCTGGCGGGGGCAATCAGCGACGGCTCGGCGATTCGTGCCGCCGAGGTGCTGGGCGCCGATCTCGCGTACATGGGAACGCGCTTCATCGCCACCCAAGAGGCGATGGCCGATCCGGCGTACAAGGAAATGCTCGTGCGCACCACCGCGCAGGACATTGTCTATACCGACGCCGTCTCGGGCGTGCCGGCCAACTTCCTGTGGCCAAGCCTCGAGGCTGCTGGGTTCAAGCGTGAAGAACTGATGGCCAATTTCGGCAAAGGCAAACTCAAAAGCCTAGCTGACGAAGCCAAAGCCTGGCGCGACCTGTGGAGTGCCGGGCACGGCGTGTCGCTGATCGACGACGTACCGCCGGTCGCCGAGTTGGTGGCGCGGCTGCAAGCCGAATACCGCCAGGCCTGCGCGCTGCCGCCGTTTGCGTCACCCATCGCTTCGCATTGAATCCCTTGATGGCTGCCGTCGTTCCCAAGCCCGATCTGCCGTTTGTGTCGCTCATCGTTGCGCGTTGAATTGCGACGTTGCGCTGCCTGGCGCCGTCCATCAGCGCGGCAGCATCACGCGCCAGCACACCGCGATCACGCGCCTGGCGCCTTTGCCCGTACAATTGCGCCATGCTTGTGCTGTTCAACAAACCCTACGGTGTTTTGAGCCAGTTCTCCGGCGACGGCAGCCGTCCTACACTCAAAGACTACATTCCCATCCCCGGCGTCTACGCGGCTGGAAGACTCGACGCGGACAGCGAAGGGCTGATGCTGCTTACCGACGACGGGCGCTTGCAACACCGCATCAGCCACCCGCGTCACAAATGGCCCAAAACCTATCTCGTGCAGGTGGAGCGAATACCGGACGTTGCGGCGCTTGCGCAGCTCGCCACCGGCGTGGACCTCGGCGATTTCGTCACGCAACCGTGTCAGCTGCGGCTCGTGGATGAGCCGGCCTGGCTGTGGCCGCGCCAACCGCCCATTCGTTATCGCAAAAACGTCCCGACGGCATGGCTGGAAATGACGCTACGCGAAGGCAAAAACCGGCAAGTGCGTCGCATGACTGCCGCGGTGGGGCACCCAACGCTACGACTCGTGCGCATCGCGATAGGGCCGTACCGCGTCGAAGGGCTTGAACCGGGGCAGTATCGGGTGGTGGAATCGCAGCGCTCTTTGTCCGCGGTTACGTCCCGTGATAGCGCCCAGGGCGGTGGTTGAGTGCGATCACCAGGTTCAACGTCACCGCGCCAAGGATTGACAATAGCGCTTGCCACCCGGTCACGAACGCGAACGCCAGCGTCAGGATCGCCATGTCAGCGGCCAGTTGCACGTAACCGGCGCGCCACCCCCAGCGCTGCTGCGCGAACACCGCCACCACCCCGATACCGCCAAGGCTGGCGCGGTGACGAAAAAGGATGAGAATTCCCAGCCCGGCCAGCAATCCGCCCATGACTGCCGCGTACGCCGGCGCCACCGCACCGATGGACAGCCAGCGCGGCACCCATTCGGCAAACAACGACAACAAACCGATCGCCAGAAACGTCTTGAAGGTGAACGCCCGCCCCAGCGCCAGATACGCGAACGCGTAGAACGGTAAGCTGATGACAAAATACCACCCCCCGAACGGCCACCCCGTGGCGTAGTGCGCCAACAGCGCCAGACCAGCGGTGCCCCCGGTAACCAACCCGGCTTCGCGGAAAAACACCACCGCCAGCGCCACCAACAGGGCCGCCGCTAGCAACGCCTGCGCATCGTCGAGCCAGGTGTGGGAAAGGGGGGAAGATAAAGAATGAGCCGAATGTTTCATCTTCGCTTAGAACGGACTGAAGCTTTGGTTAAGGTATCACAAATCCGGCCACCGAGGCTTCCTTGCGGCGAAAGGCAAAGGGACGGTAAGTTTGCGTCTGCAGCAACGGGTATTCCGCAATCGCAGAATGGCGCAGTATCAGCGAACGACCGGCTAGCATATTGCACAGTGTCCCCTGCTGCCCAACCGCCTTGCCCACGCCACCACGCCCTACCTGCGCCAACACGCCAACCATCCCGTGGATTGGTATCCATGGGGCGAAGAAGCGTTGGCCAAAGCCAAAGCCGAAAACAAACCGATTTTTCTCAGCATCGGTTACGCGGCTTGCCACTGGTGCCACGTGATGGCGCACGAGTCATTCGCAGACCCCGCCTCCGGCGCTGTTAGCCCAACGGCCAACACCCCCCGGACGAACCACGGCCTATTTGTGCCGCGGTATGACGTGTCTGCCGCCCAGGGAGGATGCCGCGCCGCTCGCTCAGGCGTTGGAGGGAGGCGACACGGACAACGATCGCTACGAGCTGCTACGAGGAAGCTCACCCGCCCGGGATGTGGTTTTATACCCGAGGCAGCGCCTCGATCCAGCGCTGATAGACCCGATCGGCCACTGCCTGCAACGCTGCCAGGCGCTCTTGAAGCCCCGGCGCCAGGATCTCGGCTGGTGTCTGCACGGAAGGACCGGGGGCCGCTTTCTCCTTGGCCCAGTCCGCACACCAGGCGCGCAACAGCGGTTCGGTCATCTCGATGTGAAACTGCATCGCCAAATGCGGGCCGCGGGCAAACGCCTGATGGCGGCAATGGGGGTTGGTCGCAAGCCAGGTCGCACCAGGCGGAACAGAAAACGTTTCCCCGTGCCACTGGAATACCGTAAATCGCTCGTGCGGCCCAAACCACGCGTGCGCCTCCGGTGCCATCACTTGCACCTCGCTCCAGCCGATTTCCTTGACCGCGTTGGGTTGCACCTGGCCACCCCAGGCTTTGCTCATCAGTTGCCCGCCGAGACAATGGCCGATGACCGGCACCCCCGCCGCGTCGGCCGCACGAATGAGCGACAGCACCGGTTCGATCCACGGCAAAGGATCATTGACGCTCATCGGCCCGCCCATCAAACACAACCCAGAAAAAGCACGCGAGTCGGTGGGCACCGCTTCCCCGGCATCGATGGCCAGCAATTGCCAAGCGATGCCGCGCGCGGTGAGAAAATCGGCAAAATACCCCGGGCCTTCTACAGGCGAGAAGCGCAAGATCGCCACGGGTTTCATCGTTTTTTTCCTCGCTTTTGCTCCCTAAACCGTCACAGTTTTTGCGCGCTATGACATCGGCAGCACAAATGACCCCCTTTGCCTACGCCCGCTCGACCTCAAGCCCCACCACATGGCGCGCCCGGCGGCTGAACTCGATGCCCACAAGCACCAGCGGCCGGCCGTCGGCGCGGTACTTTTCGGCGTAACCTTTGGCTTTGAGTCTGGGGCCATCACCTCCACGTCAAACGCCGACAGCAGCGCCTCGTCGGCATAGACCCGCTCCAAGCGCGGATCGCCTCGCGATTTAGCCCCGGCAGTTCCGGCGCAAAGACGGTGTCGACGTCGGCCTCGGTGTAGCCGCAAATCGCCGAATACTCCGGCGAAACCGTGATGTCGCGCAGATTGTTAAGCCCGGAGAAAATGCTCACCTTGCTGAATTGGGACACACCGGTCAGAAACGCAAAGCGTAAGTTTGCATCCTGACCTTTGATCACTGAACAGCGGCTCGTTGCCGGCAAAGAGCTCGGCGAGCGTATCCACCAGCAGCGATTTACCGAAACGGCGCGGACGGGAGAGGAAGTAGTAGCTGCCTTCGCGCACCAGCTGGTAAATGAACGGGGTTTTGTCGACGTAGTCATAGTCGTCGCCGCGGATCTTCGCGAAGGTTTGAACGCCGATGGGCAGTTTCTTGCGCTGCATGAACCCATTATGCCACAGGCGCTTTTTGCTTCAGCATGCAGCGCAAAACCGGGCGTTTTTTCCGTCGCTGTCATCTGTGCAAGTGTGAGTCATATCCATTCGAACCGCCACCTGGGTCTTGCGCTTCGCGCAGCACCCCCTCGATGAAACGACTCTTCTCTTTGGCATAACGCTGGCGATCGTGCGCATGGCGCCGTGCCAGCTCGCGTTTGAGGCGCGCGTACGCTTCGCGCAAACGGGAATCGGCACGCAGACGGTCACGAAAACGCAGCCGTTCCTGCCATAGCGGCGATCCGGCCCGGAAGCAATGCACATGCGCCACCCGGCGCCCCGTCTCGTCGCGGCGCAGGAACCAGGCGTATTCTGGTGCCGTACCGAGGTCGTTGCGGCGCCAAAAGTACTCGTACCCCGCTGCCTGCAAACGCGGTGCCGCCACCTCATGAACCCATTCCAGGCTCGGCACTTCGACCATCAGGTCGATGATCGGTTTGGCGGCAAGCTCTGGAACGGCGGTACTGCCAAAATGCTCGATCGCTCCGACTTCGGGCAAAAGCGCACGCAGGCGCGCGATTTCCTCAGCGGCACGCTGGGTCCAGCTCGGATCATAGGGCACGACCTGCACGGGTTCGTCGCGTGCAGGCAGATGGGTGGGGGACGTCATCATGGAGCCCGGCTTGTCAGAAACTCACAGCGCAAAACTGCGGATACTGCCGTTCGCTTCCCGCACGCCGGGTTCGTCTTACCGATTCGCCGCAAGCCGAGGGACATACCCGGCAGTCACAAAAACGACCGCCCGGTGACGATCGCTTCGGCTTCCTCACGGCTCAACGGTACCCGCGCGTTGCGGCGCACGTAATCGACAAGCCAGTCTTTAAGCCGCTGCTGCATCACCTCTTCCAGCGCCACGAACTGGCAGCCCAGGCGGACGTTCGCGACCACCGCGCGCACCTCGGCGGTGCCGGTAAACGGCTCCGCTTCCGATGAACAGGTGAGAGTAAAGGCAAACGTCCCGAGCGGAATCTTCTCGGGCATGGCGCAGGAAAAGCCCCCAAGCGACAGGTCATAGACCGGCAACTCCGGCAAGCCATCGCCTAAGCGGACGTGAAAGCGCTTCGGGGAGACGAGCGCGACGTAAATGCGCTGATGGCGCCGCCGATCGCCAAAGGCATCCAGCGCGTAGCTGCCTTCGCCGCTCATTTCCCGTTGCCTTGCCGCTCGGCGCGCACGCGCGCGATCAACGTGTCGGCTTCGCGCAGCGCCTCGGCATGGCTGCCGGTAAGCGCCGCGGAGGTGAGATAACGGCCCGCAATCGCCAGCGTGGGCACGCCCTTGATCTGGTGTTCGCGCGCTGCGCGGTCGGCTTGGCGCACGCGCGTCTGCACCGCAAACGACTCCCAAACCTTGACGAACGCGTCGCGATCCCCACCCTGAGCGGCCACCCACGCTGCCGCCGCGTCGCGCTCATAAAGGGCCTTTTTCTCGTCCTGCACTGCCGCAAAGACTTTGGAGTGAAGCGATTTCGCCAGATCGAGTGCTTCGAGCGTATAGTAAAAGCGCGCCAGCCCCTCCAACGCCCGCTGACCCCAAACCACCGGCACGTGCCGGAAGCGCACGTCGCTGGGTAAACCTGCTGCCCAAACGCTGACCAGCGGGTCGAATTCACGACAGTGCGGACAGCCGTAGTGGAAAAACTCGATCACCTCGATGAACTCGCGCGGTGTCTCTTGCGCAGGTTCCAAAAGCACGTAGCGTTGTTGCGTTTGCGCTTGCGCCAAGCGCCAACCCCCGGCGGCACTCGCCAAGGCAACCACCGCAGCCATTTTCAACCACTCGCGCCGTTGTTTCATCGCTTCGCTTCCTTGTGCTAACGCGCCGCGATCGCGGCGCTCGATGCCAAATCGCGCCCCACAGGTTCGATCAAAATCGTTTCTTTTGGTCAGCGGAAATTCGCACCGGCACTCATCCCTTGACCAACACCGGCTGAAATCCCGCCGCCTGTAAGCGGCCGCGCGCCGCGTTGGCTTCCGGCTGTGAGCCATAAGGCCCAACGCGCACGCGGTAAAGCATCCGACCATCGCCCATGCGCGCCGGTTCCACGGTCGACGTCAGCCCCTGCAGCGCCAGCTCGGCGCGCACGCGGTTGGCTTCCTGCTCACTGCCGTACGCACCGACCTGCCAGAACCACCGTTCGACCGCCCCGGCAGGCGCCGCAGATGCAGCGGGGCTGGGCGCCATGGCAGGGGTTGCCGGCGTTGCTGCCGCTGCAGGGGCCGAGCCCGAACGTGCGCCGTTTTGTCCCGCACCCGCGGCAGGACTGACCTGGGCGATCAACTCATCGAGCGTCTTGGCGGGCGGAGCCGTTCGCCGTTGGGATTCACTGGCAGGAGGCACCGCCGTCACGCTGGCGCTGGGTGCCTCACCGACCTTGGGCGCACTACCGACGGGGGCCGCAGGCGACGGTTCGGCACGCTGCGGCGCTTGGCGCAGCATCTCGGCGATGCCGCTTACGGCTTCCCCAAGCGTCGGCTTCGCGGCGGGCAGCGGCGCTTCGCGAAACGGCGAGTGGCGGGTGACGTACCACGCCAAAGCAAACGCCACCAGCGCCCCCAGCGCCACGCCGATCAAGATCCCCAGCACGGTACCGCCCCGCTGCGACATGGTTTGCCTACCCCGCCAGGGAACAGTCAGCTGCCGCATGAAGAAATGCCGCTGTCACGCTTAGTCCCATTCCACGGCCCCAACGCATGGTTACATCTGCGACGGTGCCGAAACGCCGAGCAACCCCAGCCCCTGCGCCAGCACCACTTGAGTGGCGCGCGCCAGCGCCAACCGTGCTAAGCGCAGCGGTTCTTCCGGCACCAGGATCCGTTCGCGGTTGTACCAGGCATGAAAGTCGCCTGCGACGTCCTTGAGGTAAAACGCCAGGTGATGCGGTGCGCGCTCTTCGGCCGCGAGTTGCACGATCTCGGGAAACTCGCTGAGCCGCTGCGCCAGCGCCACCGCCGGTTCCGAGCTGTCGAGGGGCGCCACCGACGCCTGCGCCAGCAACGCTGGGTCTTCGCCCCACTCGCGCAGCAGCGACGCGATGCGCGCGTGCGCGTACTGGATGTAATACACCGGGTTGTCGTTGGACTGGCGTTTCGCCAGATCCAGGTCGAAATCCAGGTGCTGATCGCTCTTGCGCAGAATGTAGAAAAAACGCGCTGCGTCGTTGCCGACTTCCTGCCGCAGCTCGCGCAGGGTGACGAACTCGCCGGCGCGCGTGCTCATTGACACTTTCTCGCCGCCGCGGTACAGCACCGCGAACTGCACGAGCAGCACCTCGAAGCGTTCGACTTCCCGCCCGAGCGCCTGGATCGCCGCGCGAACGCGGGGAATGTACCCGTGATGGTCAGCCCCCCAGATGTCGATGATGCGATCGAACCCGCGTTCGTATTTGTTGAGGTGATAAGCGATGTCGGAAGCGAAATACGTGAAACTACCGTTGGCGCGCTGCACCACGCGGTCTTTTTCATCCCCAAAGGCGGTGGAGCGGAACCACTTGGCGCCGTCCTGCACGTAAATATGGCCGCGCCGCTCCAACTCCGCGACCGCGCGCGCGACCATACCGGTGTCGTAGAGGCTCTTTTCCGAAAACCACACGTCGAATGTGACCCCGAATTCCGCGAGATCCTCGCGGCAGTCGCCCAGCTGCTCGGTGAGCGCAAAGTCGTGCACCCAGGCATAGTCGGCGCCCAACAGGCGTTTGGCGTTGGCAATGAGCGCATCGAGCCGCTGCTCGCGGATCGCCACCGCTTCGGGGTCGGTGCGTTCGGCGGCGGGGTCTTCAGGCACCCCGCAAAGCACTTCCTCAGCCGTGGCCACCGCAAAGCGCACGCCGTGCCGTTCGCGCAGCGTTTGCGCCATCGCGATCACGTATTCGCCCTGATAGGCGTTGCGCGGAAACGGCACGACCACACCGCACAGCGCCAGATAGCGCAACCAGGTAGATAGCGCCAGGATGTCCATCTGCCGGCCGGCATCATTGACGTAATACTCGCGCGTGACCTCCCAGCCAGCGAACGCCAGCACGTTCGCGAGCGCCGCCCCGTACGCCGCACCCCGACCGTGCCCGACGTGCAGCGGCCCGGTGGGGTTGGCGGAAACGAATTCCACATGAACGCGCCGCCCGTTGGCCTGCCCGCGCCCGAAATCTGCCCCTTGCGCGAGAATATGCGGCACCACCTGGGTTTTGGCCGCTGGCGCCAGCCGCACGTTGATGAACCCCGGCCCGGCCACACTCACTTCCTGCACCCACGGATGCGACGTCAGTTCTCGCACGATCGCTTCGGCCACCGCGCGCGGGTTTTGCTTGAGGCGCTTGGCGGCGGTGAGCGCCCAGGTGCATGCCCAGTCACCATGTTCGGCCTGTCGTGGCCGCTCCAGCGTCACCGGATGGTGCGCTTCCTCGGGAAATGCCGCGATGATTGCCTGATGCAACCAGCCGGCAAGAAACTTGTGCGGAGGAAGGTACGAAATACTCATTTTCGCTTCACGTCAATGCCCTGGTCGCATTATAGCCAACTCCCCGCGCAGCACGACGCCGCACGGTGAGCGTCGCGTTGAAAAAACGAACTGGCCTTGCGGGAATGGCGGGAAGAATCCCTTGGTTCTGGCTTTATATTCCGCAACTCAGCTCACCCCTGCTCCCACGGCAACCCGTCATGGCGCCAGCCGTTGCGGGTGCTGCGGTGGTGATGCTCGTCCAGGTCCCCCTCGAAACCATGCACCACGTTGATCACATGCGTAAAGCCTGCGGCAAGGAGCGCTTCGCCGGCAGAAACGGAGCGATTGCCGCTGCGGCAGATCACCACCACCGGGCGATGGATGCCATCCCCGGCAAGTTTGCGCACTTCACTTTCGAAATGCAGGTTGCGCTCCCAGTTGGGACCATCGGCCCAAGGAACGTTCACCGCCCCGATGGGATGACCCACGAACCAATACTCCATCTCGGAGCGGCAATCGATGAACAGCGCCTCGGGGTGCTGCTGCAGAAACTCGAACGCTTCTTTGGGGGTCATGTGTTGTAGACTCATTGCCGATTCCTTTCTCCCTCGTTTCCACACCACCTCAGGAGAGGTTTTGCCGTGAGCTTACTCGATTTGGCCGCGATGCGGCGGGATTACGACCGCGACAG
>FWPV01004225.1_pt1 | contig 31037 bp, 21 predicted proteins | sample 2228371 | NCBI WGS metagenome assembly FWPV01 (sample SAMEA103939776, study PRJEB20133) | metagenome | reverse complement strand
AAATGCCAATTCCGATATATTTGACTTCAAGTGGCTGAAGGGTAATTTCGATTTTGTCGCCGGGCTTGGCTGAGCCTAAGCTAACACCTTGTGTCAAATCGCTCCAATCCGAGATGCTATATTGTTTATCGGCATCGAGTTCGAGTTCTGGTTCTTCCAATGGAAGGTTAATTTTCTTAATATCTCTTGTCGGATTTACTAGGACGATAAATCCTTTGCCGTCGATTATATGCCCTTCGCCGTCCACATTAACGCCATCTGGAAAGTTCAAAATATGCTGATAGACATCAAAGTATTCAATAAACCGCTTGCGAAATGCAAATAGTTTTCGTAGGAAATCTCGGAACTCGGGAGTCAATTGACGCAAATCGAAACCACCGCCAGCTTGCGCTATTCCATTACCAATCATACTCATTTCGGCGTGAATGAGCTCTTGGAGTGGGCGTTTCAGATTGTTTTCGCCTGCATTATGCCAATTCACTCCATACCAACTTCCCCAAATGGCCTTATATGGATGTTCCCAAGTCATTTGGTAAAGTTGCTGCCTTTGCAAAAGTTCGCTTTGTATCGTTGGAAATGAATATGTGTCCGAAATTTGCTCTTGGTCTATGACGCAAAGCCTATGGTTATCGAATGGCAGGCTAAATACAACAAACATTGCGTCTTTTTTTGCCTCGTGCACTTTATCGCATAAATTGGCCAACCGCCGAGTGGCTTTTACAACCAATTCATCCTGCGATTTATGGTAGTGTTTATCCGATTTGCACTCTGGAATATTCCAGTCAAGCCCATCCCAATATATAATCCTCGCATTCAAATCTTTTACTAACTCAACGAAACGTTTTTCAACATAGTCGTAAAAATCGGTCATTATGCATATCGCTGTAGCGCCGCACTTTCCAGAAGTTTGCCCCGGAACATGCCAGTCTGGATTATCCTCCGCAGATGATTTCCAATATAAGGAGCTGAATGGATTGACCCAATACGTCATTTCGAAGCCGAGTTCTTTTGCCCGGTTTGAGACTTCTTCCATCCCATTTGGGAACTTTGATTCATCGACTTTCATTGGCCACTCAGCTTCCCAACCCAGATCCAAGTGCAGGATGTCATAAAAACCTGCATCTTTCATTCTGTCCAGATATTCCAAAAGAAACTCCGCATTGTAGTTTCCGTATAGCGGCTTGTTATCTTCCAAAGTTATGAGCCAAGTGCTCAGCGTTACTGGCAGATATTTGTCTCGGACTATACAGTAGTTTTCCAAAAGATACTGAGTGTATCTTTTAAAACCTATCTCTAGAGGCCCAACATAGGCCCCTATTGCTGAACTGCCGCTTGTGAAGCCTTCAGAAACTTCAGCGTATTCCTTTTGCCTAATCACTAGGCCGCTTTCGCTTGTCCAAGTTTCGTTGCCCAGAAGTCCTTCGCAAAAGAAGAACAACCCTTCATCTGCGCTGTCGTAAACAAGCACCGCGCGAGAGAAATCGCCAACTTCGAATCGTTTTTCTGGATTTTCAGTTTTTGTTTTATCGGGCTCTGCGTGGACTTTGTCTTCGCCGTTATCATATTGGTGAAGATATCTGGAGTAGGGGACCACACCTTTAACGGGACTCGTAGTTTTCAAAATCTCGATTTTTGTTTCCAAAACTGTCCATTCACACTTTTTGCAAGGGCGAAGGCAAATCCATTTCCGCAAAAAATCCTTTCCAGGTGCTTGATAGTATACTGAAGCTTGTAACTCATTCCCTTCAAATGAAGCCCTGAGGTCGACTTTGAGGAGTTGTTTTTCATTATCCCATTCGTGGCTTTGATATCTAAAATCGTCGGAACTTATTTCCGCTTGAATCCCGTTCTTGCTTAGCCTCAATGAAAACTCACAAGCGGGTTCGTGCAGATATTCAAGTCCGCTGGCGCTTTTCAACGAAGTAGTTCTCAATACCCCATTGTGTATATCAATAGTTCTTGTCAGCCCCGATTTTTCAGCCTTTAGGGTCCACTTCAGGACTTGGTCATCAGTAAACATCGCAAGCTCCGTAACGAGGGAAATATTCTTTGGAAGTTAAAAATATTAAACTGGGCGGATGTAATAACCTACACCCGCCCGTGCATTCAAGTTAGCATTTTTTGCCGTTAACCAACCGCTACCGTCACTATGCCGTGCGCAGGTATTTTAACGCTAAGTATATCACCTGTCATTTTAGCTGACGATTTCTTTAATGGCTGTTCCATCATATCGACTTCCACAACCGGTGAATCTGCTTTTACAAGGTCGCCAATCCTGACTTTAGCGGTAGTATCTTTTCCTTCTACCTCGTAAAGTCTGACTATAAGAGCATTTGAGTCCTCGGCTTTTTTAATTGCCGCTAGCATAACGTTATCCGTCAGCACTTCTAATTGGCTGGCAGATACAGGTAGTTTCCCTTTATGGATATCCGTGCTGACCACGCTCATCGGCACATTGAAAGCCGCCCCACCTTTTGTGGCTTGGGAGACAGAACATTCACCATCGTGAGGTATTAATGCTAATTTGATGTCGTGTTGCCCTAATTCCGGAAGAGGATCCGGATCATAACTGGATCTTATTAGTGTGAGTCGAAGAATATTGTCTTCCGCGTTATGCCCGTATTTGTCCGCGTTGAGTAGTGTAATGCCAGCATACCCTTTAGCTCCAATCTTCTCTCCGGAAAGGTCAGCCCACCTCAAAGCAGGCACTTCCTGCCCGTTGGATTCGCGTTTAATGCTGCCAAACGGTATTTCATAAGTACCTTTTGTGTTTATAAGGTTCGTGTGAAAAGCGACTCTTAACATCGGAATATGATTGGACGGATTGCCCATTTCGCGCCAGTCTACTACATATCTAAAGTTTACTTGGCGGCTTCCTGCATCTAGGCTAATTTCGGACCACACCACAGAATTCCGTACCCTTCGCGCAAATCGCAAACTAGCTCGGTTCGGGCCTTTTCTTTGTGGCTGGTTTCCCAAAGGTCCGAATCCCACTCCTCCATCTTGTGGGAAGTTATATACCTGGGGCTTGTCCAACCACCAGCCGTCTTGATCGAGGACTTCGATTCTTCTGATCTGCCCGATGTCCCAAGAAGACATTAGGTGCGGAATCTCTTCGCAAAGTTCTAGCACTCCCATCAATCCACCTTTGGGGACGAAATCATAGCCAGTGGATTTATCAATCAGGCTTTTAATTGCGCAGGCTCTTTGATCAATTTCAATTCTGAGAAAATCATTTTCCAAAACATTTTCGGAAGCCGAAACACCTTCTCCGCAAACTGGCGATGCTGAGCGTTCAATCGTGAACACCCTATATCCTGTTGCGGGTATATCCTTGGCATTGAATGCAATAGTTGTGAAGTTGTGGCCCCAGAAATGTCCTTTGCCAACTACTTGTCCACAAGTTACATTGCCGGCGTCGTCCCGGACGGTGATTCGATCGTCAGGAAAATCTCTATTCCAAATTTTCGTCTCGATGACTTCTGAACGCTTGAACCCCAAAGAGTTGAATACGACTACAGGTTCTGCGTAGAGCGAACCGCTATTCCAAGCAGATACTCCTCCTGCAACGGAAATGTCTCCTGCTCCAGCTCCGAATGCGTCGCCAATTGAAGCCCCCATTTTTCCTGTCGGGGGCTTGATACCGGATGCTTTGGATGTGTCAATCTGCGAAGCAAGCTTTCGCAATGCCCGTGTTCGTATCGAACCTATTATCGCCTGAATTTCTTGGAATAGTCCTTGGGCATATTCATAAGTAGCTTTGACGCCAGATCCAGGAAGAATGTCGTGGAACTGGTTGAACATTGCCAATCGCCAAGCCCGCAGTAGTTTGTCCGAAGGATAAGGGAAGCCTGTGAGCGCATTCGCCACCAAAGCAACTGCCTCGACTTCAGGAATCACATTCTCGCTTATTCGATTGGCGCGTTTTATATTGCTTTGACTGGTATAACATCCCTCAAATACATAATTCAGCTCATTTTTGATAACCGGCAGCTTGGATGCTTGTTTTTCTACAATGCTGAAGTAGGCGTCAGTTGTGGAAAGTATTACATTCGGGTATATCGGCCAAGAGTTCATTTCCGCAGCGCGGATAAGGTCGCGTCGCGTTGGACCACCACCGTGATCTCCTACTCCGTATAAGAACATCCAGTCCTTTAGCCCGTTTTCTTTCACATAATCTATCAGCCAATCAGTTATCCAAGGCTCGATGGCTCCGTTATAGCCAAGTTTATCACGGAAACAAAGTACTCTACTGCCATCTGGGGCTTCCCACCAAAACAGCCAAATATGCGGCCCAGTCCGATGGAAATAGTATCTTGTAACGCCGCCTCTGTTAAGGATTGAGGGAAGCGTATGCGCGTGACCGAATGTATCGCATTCCCAGTCGATTTTTATGGCATCATAAGGTAACCCAAACTTTTCCTTGAAATATCGCCTTGTGTATAGCAAATGCCTGCTCAAAATTTCTCCGGAGGCCATATTTTTGTCACCCTCAACCCACTGGCTGGCTGTGGGTTCCCATCGGCCTTCTTTTATCCTTTTTTTTATCATTTCGAATACTTCAGGGCAGTATTCTTCCATTCCGGCATAAACAGAAGCTTGGCTCTGTGAAAACTTGAAATCGGGAAACTCGTCCATTAACCGGTCAACTGTTGTGAAAGTATCTTGTGTCACACTTATTGTCTCGTGCCAAGGCCACTGCCAGTTCATATCTATGTGCGCATGCCCACAGCAATGTATGGTGTATTCTTTTGCTACTTTGCCTATGGGCTCCATTACTTTTTCGGCTTTTTCAACCACAGCCGCAATATCGATGGATGAATCCGATTTCAATCCTTTATCCAATATCTCGGCAGCTTTCAAAACTAGGGATTTCCACTTTTCCGCCTTATCCGGGAATAAATCTGCAAACTTATGCGCAAACTCCATTTCGGCCCGAATGCGCATTGCGTATGCGGCCTTGCTCGATTCCGATTCTGTAATGCTGCGAAGCAGGTTGTCAAAAGACTCCATAAAATCCATAACGATGAACCTCTGTATTTGTCTTGCGTATTTGGATGCCGAAACCTTATAAACTGTTGGGAAAGATACCGCAACAGTTTTTCGGTTTCAAAAAACGATTTTGCAGTAAACTACTTGTTTATAAACAGTTAATCTTCCTCCCCTATAAAATTATCAAAACAGCACAAAGTGGTTTAAAAGTAATTGATAATGGTTATCATTTGCAATGTCGGCGGCGGAAAGTTGGTGTTTGCGCTGAGAAATACTAAGCAAAGGCAAGTTATTATGGATATTTTGTCGACGCTCAAAGGTCACCCGACCGCTGAAGAGCTGTTTGTAGCCGTGCGCCAAGATCTGCCGCGAATCAGCCTCGGAACAATTTACAGGAATTTAGATGTTCTTGCGAGGGAAGGGATGGTATCCAAAATTGAAAGCAGCGGCAAACAACGAAAGTTCGATCCTATAGTAAACCAACATTATCATATTAAATGCCTTGAATGCGGAAGGCTGGATGATGTCATTCTCGAACTACAAAGCGATTTGATTTGCAAAGTAAGCAAGATGACTCGGTATCATGTAACAGGCCAGAAAATAGAGTTTATTGGCTTCTGTCCAGATTGTTGTTCTAAGAAGGAACTAATGCGCAAAAAATATAATTGAATCCGGTAGTAAAGTTATTTTAGTATTCTTAAGGAATCCGGCTTGGTTTTACCGGTTTCCATATATTGAAAAGGAGATTATAAAATGATTAGCAAAAAGATGCTCTCCGCAATGAATGAACAAATCGCAAACGAGCAATATTCGGCTCATATTTACCTCGCGATGGCAGCATATTTTCACGATCAAGGCTACGATGGAATGGCCCATTGGATGAAAGTCCAGGCGCGTGAAGAGTTGGGCCACGCTATGAAGTTTTTCGAACATATAGTTGAAAGACAGGGCCGTGTTGAACTGAAGTCTATAGATGCCCCCAAAAAGGACTGGGCTTCGCCACTGGATGCTTTTAAAGCTGCCTATGCTCACGAACAATTCATAACCGGCAAGATAAATGACCTTTGTAAACTTGCGGAATCAGAAAAGGATAATGCTTCTTCGATATTTTTACAGTGGTTCGTAACGGAACAAGTCGAGGAAGAAGCGAACGCAGCTAAAATAGTCCAAATGCTAGAAAGAATCGGCGACGCTGGCCACGCCCTCATTATGATTGATGTTCAGCTAGGCAAACGTGAGTAGTCAATATTCATAGACATTGTTTTAAAAGGGCGAGCGCCTAAGCCATTGATGGCGCTCGCCCTTATTTTACATCTATTAAGTTATTTATTCTTGGCACCATTGACATTGTAAGGATGTATAGCTACAATATTGTAGGAATTGACAATAGTTTTTTCGTCAGTTTGTCGAGGGGGCACTTTGGATGCCAGAAAAATATAAGCCAGGACCAGAAGTTAGGCGAGAAGTTAAAGAGCTTTGGCTGCTTTTTGAGATAAGCACAATACTCCAAAGAAGCATGGACCTGCGCGACGTAGTTGGACCCGTTCTGAAAGCCATTGCGCAGCACATGGGTATGCTGAGGGGCACGCTAACGCTTTTAAATCGGGAAACTGGCGAGATTTACATCGAGGCTGCATACGGACTTTCAGCCAGTGAACAGGAAAGAGGTCGCTATAAAATAGGCGAAGGCGTTACCGGTAGAGTGGTCCAAACTGGCCAGCCAGCTGTCATTCCGAATATCTCAGAAGATCCATTGTTTTTAAACCGTACCGGGGCTAGAAAGCGTCTTGCTAAAAGCGATATTGCTTTTATTTGCGTCCCCATAAAAGTCGGCAACGAAGTTTTTGGCGCTCTAAGTGTTGACCGCGTATCCACTGATGCCGAATCTCTTGACGAAGATGTCCGGCTGCTTACAATTCTCGGATCAATGATAGCTCAAGCAGTTCGTCTTCGCCAATCAGCCTTAGAAGAACGCCAACGCCTCATAGAAGAAAATGCCCGACTACAAGAGGAATTAAAAGACAGGTTCCGCCCTTCCAATATAATAGGAAGTTCTAGAGCTATGCAATCCGTGTTCGATCTTGTCGCCCTCGTAGCCAAAAGCAACAGCACAGTATTAATCCGCGGCGAAAGCGGGACGGGCAAAGAACTGATTGCCGAAGCAATACACTATAATAGCCTCAGGGCGGATAAAGCTCTTATCAAGGTTAACTGCGCGGCCTTGCCAGAAACCGTAATCGAAAGTGAATTGTTCGGGCATGAAAAAGGGGCGTTTACTGGAGCAGTCACAATGCGCAAAGGCCGATTTGAACTTGCGCACGGCGGGACAATCTTTCTCGATGAAATTGGTGACCTTTCTGCGACAACTCAAGTGAAACTGCTTCGAGTTCTTCAAGAAAAGGAGTTCGAACGAGTAGGCGGGACGCAAACCATTAAATCCGATGTCCGCGTCATCGCCGCTACAAACAGGAATCTCGAACAGCTAATGGAGGAGGGCGTTTTTCGCCAGGATCTTTACTACCGACTGAATGTGTTCCCGATTCATATTCCACCACTGCGAGAACGAAAAACAGATATTCCGTTGCTAGCCGATTATTTCGTTGGCAAATACAGTAAAATTAACCACAAAGACGTGCGAAGAATCTCGACTCCGGCTATCGATATGCTTATGAGTTATCATTGGCCAGGCAATGTCCGAGAACTGGAAAATTGCATAGAACGCGCGGTTTTGGTTACCACAGACGATGTCATACATTCCCATCATTTGCCTCCGACTCTCCAAACCGGTGAAGCCACGGGAACTAACTTCACCGGTTCCCTGCAAGCAACATTGGACAATATCGAAAGGGAACTTATTATTGACGCGCTGAAAACAGCACGCGGCAACGCCGCAAAAGCTGCGAGGGCCTTAGGTATTACAGAACGGCTGATGGGCCTACGGCTTCAAAAATACGGCATAGATTATAAGAAATTCAGGCCAAAACAACAGTCGGCTCGCCCACAATTGATCTCCAGCGAAAATATTCATTCTTTGAACTGACCTACAATTTGGTAGATTCACCGAAGCAAAACCATACATAAACGTTGGAGTATTGGTTTACCACAATTGCAGTCTCATAACTGGCAGACCGTAGATTCGTGAAAACAACTGAACTTAGGCAAAGATTTATCTCTCAAATAGCATTAATCCCCACTTAACGGTATGAATGAACGAAAAATTCCTACTTAATGGTATGAATCAATTTTTCAAAAAACACCATTTAGGCGGTTTTTTGAGCGTAAAAGTTGTTAATTCCGCAATAATTTCCCTTTGGCACGGTTTTTGCATTTATGCCGTCATCCGTCGCTATATTGTTTTAGGAGGTTGCAATGTCCTACATAGAGGACGTACTGAAGTACGTACGCCACAGAAATCCACATGAGCCTGAGTTTATGCAGGCTGTCATTGAAGTTCTCCATTCCGTCGAACCTGTAGTCGAAAAACATAAGAGGTATAAAGACGCAAAAATCCTCGAAAGAATCACTGAACCAGAAAGACAAATTATGTTCCGCGTGCCCTGGCAAGATGATAAAGGTGTCGTCCACGTAAACCGAGGCTTCCGAGTTGAGTTTAACAGTGCGATTGGACCCTACAAGGGCGGGCTCCGCTTCCATCCTTCCGTTTGTTTAAGCATTATCAAGTTCCTCGGTTTCGAGCAGATTTTCAAAAACTCGCTTACGGGCTTGCCGATGGGCGGTGGCAAAGGCGGCAGCGACTTCGATCCGAAAGATAAATCAGATTCAGAAGTAATGCGTTTTTGCCAAAGCTTTATGACCGAATTATATCGCCATATCGGGGCAGATACTGATGTTCCAGCAGGCGATATCGGTGTTGGCGCGCGTGAAGTGGGCTACATGTTCGGCCAATATAAACGGATCGTAAATGCTTTCGAATCAGTTCTCACCGGAAAAGGGATTAACTGGGGTGGAAGCCTGGTAAGAACGGAAGCGACCGGTTATGGGTTGGTATATTTTGTCGAAGAAATGCTGAAAGGCATCGGCCGAAGTATTGAAGGCGCGGATGTTTTAGTTTCTGGCTCCGGCAATGTTGCAATTTATGCGGCTGAGAAAATACACGACCTCGGCGGCAAGGTAATTGCAATGTCTGACAGCAATGGTTTTATACACGATCCTTCTGGTGTCAAACTTGAAACTATCAAACAACTTAAAGAAATTGAAAGACGCAGGATAAAAGACTACATATCCATTCATCCGGAAGCCAAATACTACGAAGGATGCAATGGAATATGGACAATTCCTGCGCAAATCGCCCTGCCTTGCGCAACACAAAACGAACTGGACGAAGAAGGAGCTAAAGCGCTTGTAAAAAACGGGTGTGTTGCTGTGGCTGAAGGAGCGAATATGCCCACCACTCCAGATGCGGTCAAAATACTTCAGTCGGCGGGTGTGCTTTTTGGTCCCGGTAAAGCCGCAAATGCTGGCGGAGTTGCGACATCCGGCCTTGAAATGTGCCAAAATGATATGCGACTTCAATGGAGCTTTTGCGAGGTTGATGCAAAATTGAAGGATATAATGATTAATATTCACAGATCTAGCTTGGAAGCCGCTGAGGAATATGGCTACCCGGGCAACTTGGTAGTAGGCGCGAATATCGCGGGTTTCGTGAAAGTAGCCGACGCCATGATGGATCAAGGCTTGGTTTAGTTGCTAACTTCATAGTTTTCAAGAACTTACATCCCGCTTCAAATTAAGAGGCGGGATTTTTCATTGCTGGCAATAATGCAAGGCAATATGGAATAACTTTTTGAAGCATTCACACAGAACCCGTATTGAACGCGGAGATAGAGTATGATGTTGCGGCATATGATAGTAGTTTTAATTAGCTCGGCATTACTGGTTAAATGTGCAAGCTGCCAGGATAACGCCTCAAAGAATGGATGGACATATGCTATTGGCGTCGATGTTTTCGGTAAATATGTCTGGCGCGGAATTAACTACACCGACGGAATGGTTTTTCAGCCTTCATTTATCGCTTCAAATAATGGGCTCAACTTTTCGTTATGGGGAAATATAGATGCTTCCAATGTCAATGGGCGATCTGGTGATTTATCTGAAGTAGATTATAGTTTAGAATATGGCTGGACCTCGGGAAAATTGGATTTCTCAACCGGATTTATATATTATGACTACCCGGGGAGCACTGATCCATCGACAGGCGAAATATACGCCTCCATAAGTTTTAAAACACTTTTGTCTCCTTGCCTGAAAGTTTATCGGGATTGCATCAAAGCTGACGGTTTTTCTGGTAGCTTTGAATTGTCGCATTCTTTCGAAAAAGCCATTAAATTCAGTGAAAAACTTTTCATTCCACTCGACCTGACAGCTGAAATAGGATTTGCCGATAAAAAATGGTGTTCATATTATCACGGCCTTCAGACCTCAGGAATAACGGATGCTCTTTTAACTTTAAGCACTACCATATCTTCAGGAAAGTTTTCACTTACCCCATCGATTAACTACTCGAGCATTTTGAAAGACTCGATACGCGCATATCGGAATAGCTCTGGAAAGGGTAACAACGATAATTTTTGGATTGGGCTTTCCTTCAATACAGATTTTTAGCATAATCTATTCTCTTTAATTAATTGCCAGCCGCAGGAGAATTAGCGGCTGGTTTTTATTTTGCCTAAAAGGCACAAAAATGTATTAAATTAATTTGTGGCATACCTATATGTAGGAAATAGTAAGTTAATTATTTATTGCCACTGTGGATTTTTTCTTTATTTTGAGTTTAAAAAGCCGGTATTTTTACCATAAAAAAATATTTGGCACGTTCTTTGCTATAATTTTGCGCAACTTGGGACGATGCCCGTCCTCATAGGCCTTTTGGCTAATAAACCGTCCGGGGGCCGCTTGCGCAGGCGGCCCTGCTGGACAAAAGGAGCGGAAAATGTTAAGCGCAAAGGTAAGGCAATGGATTTTTGTTGTAGTCAGTGCTTTGTTAAGCCTGACCCTGTTGACAGCGGCAATGGCTGAAGAGGTGGAAAAATGGTCTTTCTCAGCCGCTATGGATGTAAACGGCAAATATGTATGGCGTGGAATTAATCTAACCGATGGTTTGGTTTTTCAACCATCCATTTCTGCGTCGTTGAAAGGGTTTTCCATTTCTGTGTGGGGCAATCTGGAAGCGACGGATGCAAACGACCAATCTGGCAATTTCACCGAAGTGGACTACACTGCCGCTTATTCTTGGGAGACTAAAGGCTTAACTTTGGGCGCAGGCCTGGTTCATTATACATTTCCAAATATCGGCGCGCCGGCAACCACAGAAATATACGGGTCCGCGGCGTTTTCAGCGCCTTTATCTCCGACCATTTCACTTTACTACGATATTGACGAAGCGGAAGGTTTTTATGCCTCTCTGGGCCTTTCGCATACAATAGAAAACGCTTTGATGATTTCCGAATCTAAATCGTTGCCTTTGGAATTATCCCTTTCCTTGGGATATGGCGATTCCAGCTGGAACGGCTATAACCACGGAGTAGCTAAATCCGCGCTGACGGACTTGCTCGTTTCGCTGAAAATACCTTACAAGCTTAGTGAAAAATGGACTATGACCCCGTCCATTTACTATACATCAATATTGAGCGGAGACATTCGTGATAACCGCAATTCACTAGGGCTTGGCAACAACAATAACCTCTGGCTCGGGCTTTCATTTAGCGGAAGCTTTTAACTGAATCAAATTAAATGTTGCGGCGTTTTTAATCCACCAGTGAGAGGAGGCCCCAAAATGAGCAAAGTTTATAAATATTTGGCTTCGATATTAGTGTTACTATGTATTTTGGTATCAGCTTCAGCTTTTGCAGGAACGGGAGATCCGGCGGCAGTGAAAACCGGAAGCGCGCAGGATGCAATTGATATGGTAGAAGGTTCGCCTACCGCCGAAGACTTGAAATCAGCAGAGACCTCAGAACCTTTTGCCGCAAAACTGGCGCATTCGGTAGGTCAAAACAAAGTAGCTATAAATCTCGTTTGGATGCTGATTGCTGGTTTTATGGTGATGTTTATGCAGGCCGGGTTCGCATTGGTGGAGACAGGCTTCACTAGAGCCAAAAACGCCGCGCATACTATGCTGATGAACTTTAGTGTCTATGCTATCGGCATAATCGGTTTCTTTATTTGCGGGTTTGCCTTGATGTATGGAGCCGCAGGCGCAATAGGAAATCTTGGCGGAACGCCGACTTTGGCTGGCGGAAAAGAGGTGACTGTCAACCTTTTTGGCAAAACATTCGGATTGTTCGGCGGAAGTGGATTTTTCCTTGCCGGAGACTATTACGATGTGGCAGTTGCAGCCTTATTCCTATTCCAAATGGTATTTATGGATACCGCTGTTACCATACCGACCGGAGCGTTGGCGGAACGCTGGCGATTGAAGTCATTTCTGATTTATGGCTTCTTTATGTCTATGTTTCTTTATCCAATATTCGGAAACTGGGCTTGGGGCGGCGGCTGGCTGTCTCAACTTGGCGTGAACTTCGGCTTGGGAAACGGCTATGTTGATTTTGCTGGATCGGGCGTGGTGCACGCCGTCGGCGGGCTCTGTGGTCTTGCGGGAGCAATAGTTTTGGGCCCGCGAATTGGCAAGTTCAATAAAGACGGTTCCGCAAATGCCATTCCTGGGCACCATATTCCGATGGCAATTCTAGGGACTTTGATACTAGCTTTCGGCTGGTTTGGATTCAATCCAGGGAGCACCCTAGGGGCATCGGGTGCGGGAAATATGAGGTTTGCATTGGTTGCTACTAACACAATGCTTGCATCAGCGTTTGGGATGGCCGCGGCGATAATTTATATGCTGTTCAAGGTGGGCAAACCGGATCCTACTATGGCCGCCAACGGTATGCTGGCTGGATTGGTCGCCATAACAGCCCCCTGCGCGTTCGTGAACCCCGCCGAATCTTGCATAATCGGAGCAATTGCCGGAATCTTGGTGTGTGCTAGCGTCACCTTCATAGACAAGATCAAAGTCGACGACCCTTGCGGCGCCATCTCAGTCCACGGCACTTGCGGTTTGTTCGGTCTCATCGCGGTTGGGCTATTTGCAGATGGGAGTTATGGAGGAGGTCTAAACGGAGTTGCGAATAACGTTGTCGGACTTTTCCATGGAGGTGGGTTTTCACAGCTTGCTGCGCAATTAATTGGCGTCATCACACTTGGAGTATGGGCTTTTGGAGTTAGTTTTCTGTTCTTTAAAATATCCAATCTCATAGTGCCGATGCGAGTGAGCCGTGAGGATGAATTGGCAGGCCTAGACATTCCTGAAACTGGGATTCGCGCTTATCCAGAGTTCGAGTCTCGCTAGTAAAGGAGGTGCGCTCCTATGACTAAGATAGAAGCGATTATCAGACCTGCCAAGCTAGATGATGTGAAATCTGCCCTGGATAATTTGGGATTGACAGGAGTAACTGTTACCCACGTCCTAGGCAGTGGCAGGCAACGAGGCCGGACGCAATACTACCGAGGAGCCGAATACGTTGTGCATTTGTTAGACAAAGTCAAAATTGAAACAATTGTCACAGACGATATGGTTGATTCTATAGTCAATGCAATCGCCGATGCTGCCCAAACCGGCGAGATTGGTGATGGCAAGATTTTTATTTACCGTTTGGATAATGCAATTCGGATTAGAACCCGTGAATCCGGAGATGCTGCTGTTAAATGAGTTCTAAAAAGGAGGAATTTAGTAATGCAGTTTAAATCACAGGCAAGGCGTTTAGCTTTGGTTGTTCTTTCAGGTCTTTGTTGCCTAATCATTAGCGCAACGGCTGCTTTTGCGCAAGATGCTGCCGAAATAGATACAGGCGATACCGCTTGGGTGCTTGCCTCAGCAGCTTTAGTTATGCTTATGACCCCGGGTTTAGGCCTTTTTTATGCCGGCATGGTCAGGCGAAAAAATGCTTTGGGAACCATCCTTCAAAGCTTTATTATGTGCGGGGTGGCAGGCGTTCTTTGGGTGCTATTTCTCTATAGCCTTTGTTTCGGTCCGGATAAATGGCATTTCATAGGCTCTCTTGATTGGGCAGGACTTAAGGGAGTCGGCCAGGAACCGAATCCGGATTATTCAGCGACCATTCCTCATCAGGCCTTTATGATCTTTCAGGCGATGTTCGCAATGATTACCCCGGCGCTTATCACTGGCGCATTTGCCGAACGAATGCGGTTTAAAGCATTTTTCATCTTTATGATTGTTTGGCTGATTTTTGTTTATTCGCCGGTTTGCCATTGGGTGTGGGGAGTCGGAGGTTGGATTCGAAACCTTGGAGCTTTAGATTTTGCTGGCGGCACAGTCGTTCATATCTGCTCGGGCATTGCCGCGCTGTGCTGCGCTTTGGTCCTTGGAAAGCGAAAAGGGTTTGGGCGAGAAGAGTTCACTCCGCATAACTTGACTATGACTCTGATAGGGACCGCTCTTCTTTGGTTTGGATGGTTCGGATTTAACGCCGGAAGCGCGTTAGGCGCAAACGGCCTTGCGGCAAATGCTTTCGTGGTAACTAACACCGCTGCCGCAATGGCGGCTATAGCCTGGTTGCTAATTGAATGGATACATCGCGGAAAGCCCACCGCTTTGGGCGCGGCTTCAGGAGCGGTAGCTGGTTTGGTCGCTATAACCCCAGCGGCGGGATTCGTAGGTCCAATGCCAGCAATCGTAATAGGCATTTTGGTTAGCCTATTCTGTTACATTACAATTCTAATGAAGACTAAACTTGGGTATGATGACTCACTCGACGTATTCGGAATTCACTGCGTTGGTGGAACTTGGGGAGCCATTGCAACTGGTCTTTTCGCCTCTACCGCCATAAACTCTGGCGGAGCAGATGGCCTGTTTTTCGGTAACCCGTCTTTGCTTGGAAAGCAATTGATAGCAATAGTCGCTGTAATGGCTTTCTCGTTCATAGTTAGCTTTATATTGCTGAAAATCATCGGCCTTTTCACTCCGCTGCGAGTTGACCAGTCAGACGAGGAAACAGGATTGGATCTCAGCCAGCACGGTGAAGTAAGTTATCATTTTTAATGCTTAAAGATTAGGAGGCTCCTCGGATGACGAAGATAGAAGCGATTATTCGTCCCGGCAAACTTGACGACGTGAAAGCAGCGCTTGACGATCTCGGAATAAAAGGAATCACTGTAATGAATGTTATGGGCGCCGGCAAGCAGCGTGGACGGACACAATACTATCGCGGACAGGAATACGTCGTTAACCTTCTCGATAAAACGAAAATCGAAACCGTAGTGCCGGATGATATGGTCGAAAATGTAATTCAAACAATTTGCAAATCCGCATTCACAGGTGAAATAGGCGACGGAAAGATATTTGTTAGTAAAATAGAGAACGTTATGCGGATACGCACCGGAGAAACAGGCGACTCTGCACTGTAGTGAATCGGTAACAACGATATGGAGCCCTTGGTGTCCCTTGCTCTAAAGGTTTAGTAAATATAAGTGCAACAAAATTATAGTAAGCCTTATGCCAGGGCTCCACTACTGAAATCAATAAAGTCGCTATATAATACAAAATCTTGTAAATATGCTAAAATCTGAGCCAAGTAAAATCTATCAGTCTTTTCCCATTGAACTTGGTGGATAATCCTAGTTGATCGGTATATGCTTAATTATTTAAACGCACAAAATGTGAGCAGCGAGGAGAGTAAACATGACAAAGATAGAAGCTGTCATTCGGCCTGGCAAGCTGGATGATGTAAAAGCCGCCCTTGATGACCTTGGTATAAAAGGAATAACTGTAATGAACGTTATGGGTGCTGGCAAACAGCGCGGACGAACCCAATACTACCGAGGGCAGGAATATGTGGTTAATCTTCTAGATAAGACCAAAATCGAAACAATAGTAAGCAATGATATGGTGGAAAAAGCTGTCGAAGCCATAAAGAAGGCAGCTTTTACCGGAGAAATTGGCGACGGCAAGATTTTTCTGTCAAAGGTAGACGATGTTATCCGTATTAGAACCGGAGAACGAGGAGAGGTGGCCATCTAATTGGCGCGCAATGAACCAGAATACGAGTTAGCCCAGGATTTTTCAGAAGCGGAATCCAGCCTGGATCTGGCTCGTATTCTTTTGCGCCGTAGAGAAGAAATTTCAGCATCTGCAAAAGATATGAGCGGCATCGCCGCAATGCACGCCTACAGCAACCTGACGGATTCTTTTATTTCAGCAATCTTTAACCTTGCTGTAGAGGAAACTCGCTCTGCCATTACTCCGCTTAGCCGAAAACGCGGGCTCAAAGGAATCGCAATTGCTGCAGTAGGCGGCTATGGCCGTCGCGAAATGTCACCTTTTTCAGATATTGACGTCGCCTTCATTGCAGGGTTTGAAGAAGACGCCGAGTCAGACCAACTGGTGAAACGCGCATTCCGCTTGCTGATGGACGCGCTGGAAATAGCAAATCTCAAAGTAGGCTATTCCTACCGCCGGTTAGACGATGTTAATAACCTTCCTTTGGAAACTCAAACGGCTTTGCTGGATGCGCGCTACATAGCCGGTAACGAACTCATATTCCATCACTTTAAAACAGCCCTTCATAATTCAATTTCTCCAGCAGCTTTCGTTTTAGGACATATAGAATCCCGCAAAACCGCTGCTGCCAACCAGGACACTCCTTTTTCTGTGGAACCGAACGTTAAAGAGGGACCTGGCGGACTGAGGGACCTTCACGCCGCCCGTTGGATAGCTGATTTGGCCTTTAGGTTGCCGCCGGATAAAGTTTGGGAAGGTCTTCGAGGCCTCGGTATCATTTCGGATGCAGAACTGAAGTCTATATTGGAGGCTTCCGAGTTCATTAGCCGAACTCGCAACGCTTTGCACCTGATAACAGGTCGCGGGCACGATATTTTGAACCCGGAAAAACACTTTGATACAGCGGAATGGATGGGTTTCAAAAATGTGGAAGATTTTGTTGCATCTTACTATAAGTCGGCTCACGATATATGGACCATCTACAATATCGTTACTAACGCTGCTCTAAGCGCGAAACTTGAAATAGAACCTGGCATATCGGCTCAAGATGGCAAACTATTCATTACTGATAAAGGTATCTTCAACCGTGATGAAACTGGGCTTATGCGCGTTTTTCAGCACGCACAATCGTTTAATTTGGTTTTTGATCACGAATCCGCCGATTTGATACGCAATGCGGCGAGAGATGCAAAACTTACTCCAGATTTGGGACACTTGTTCCTCGACATTCTCTCACGCAAAGGCGCTTCGGCAGCTTTGCGTTCAATGAGCGAAATGGGCGTCCTTTCTGTAGTCATTCCAAGATTTGCAGACCTAATGTACCTTGTCCCCTCTGATGCAGCACACTATTTTACTGTAGGTGAACATAGCCTGAGGACTGTTGAAAATTTGGAAGATCTTCTTGCGTGCGACGAAGAACAGTTCACGGATGTTTTTTCACGAATTCAAAACTTTGAAGTACTTTTTCTAGCAGCCCTTCTACACGATATGGGTAAGTTATTTTCGAAAAAAGATCACGCTAGAACTGGCGCAATTAGGGCGGCCAATATTGCAACGCAGCTTGGTATGAATGCCGAATCTTGCGAAAAAGTAGAGTTTCTAATCCGCCATCACCTGAAAATGTCGGAAACCGCAAGGCTGCGTGACCTAAATAGGCAAAAGACAATTAAGGACTTCACAGCGATCGTAAATGATTTGCAGCTTCTCGATATGCTTCTATTATTGACCGTCGCCGACTATAGAGCCGTTGGATCTAGGAATTGGAGCGAAGTTCAAATCAGGTTTTTAATGGAATTGCACGAGCGCGCATCCGCCGCTCTTCGTTTACCAGATTCCGCTTGCGCGGACATAGAACGCCATAGAGCGCGCGTTCAAAGAGAACTGCGCTTGGCTAATCTGCCATCAGATGAGGTCGACGAACACTGCAATTCGATGCCTCCGAGCTATTTGCTCAATACCCCTCCAAATGAACTGGCGGCACATATCGGCTTCGTGAAAAGCGTTAGAAACGGCAACCCGGTAGTCGAGATTAAAGATGATCGAACGGGCAGATTTACACAAATCACGATAGCCGTCTATGACAGACCAGGTTTATTAAGCGACATTGCCGGGGTTGTCCACGCTCTTAACATTGACATCCACGCAGCGCAGATATACACAAGGCTTTCCAAGGATAACATAGCTATCGATTTTCTATATGTGGATTTCGAGGGCCGGCAATTGGCAGAAATGAAGAAATGCCAATTAGAAGGTGATTTGCTTTCTGTGTTGAAGGGTGATATTGGGGTGTCCGATTTACTTAGGCGCTGGGGCAAGGAAATAAAACCAGATCTCTCCGGCCTATCCATCACCATATTGGATAATATGTCGGATCACGAAACCGTATTGGAAGTCAGGGGAGAGGATATGCCCGGCCTGTTATATCAACTCACGAAACGCATTTCGGAGCTTGGTTATGATATCCACAGCGCTCGTGTGGCTACTTGGGGTCACGAAGCGCGAGATGTTTTTTATATCACCAACCGGTCCGGAAATAAGCTATCAGCTGCGGAAATGGAGCGGCTGCCTAAGTTATTAACCGAAGCATAATACTGCCCAATATCCCATTTTCGCCGCAAAAATTTCGCCTTAAAACTAGGAGGATAATAAGTGGCAAATATCGACAGAGAACAGGTTCTAAAAATCGTTAAAGAACAGAATGTAAAATTCATACGGCTTTGGTTCACCGATGTGCTAGGATTTCTCAAGAGTTTTTCGATAACTGCTGAAGAACTCGAAAATGCATTGGATGAAGGTATGGGTTTTGATGGTTCTTCAATCGAGGGCTACGCCCGTATTGAAGAGAGCGACATGATCGCAAAGCCTGACCCGAATACCTTTACCATACTGCCTTGGAGGCAAGGGGAAAACGCCACAGTCGGAAGAATGTTTTGCGATATACTCCTGCCAGATGGCTCTCCATATCCCGGCGATCCGCGTTACGCCCTAAAGCGAAACCTGAAAAAAGCCGCTGACTTGGGATTTACTTTTTATGTCGGGCCAGAGTTGGAGTTTTTCTATTTCGCTGATTCAAGCCCTTGCATCAGAACACTCGATTCCGGAGGATATTTTGACCTAACCCCGCTCGATGCCGCTAGTGATATGCGCCGAAGCACTATTCTTGCGCTGGAAAGTATGGATATTCACGTAGAATACAGTCACCACGAAGTTGCTCCAAGCCAGCACGAAATCGATCTTCGATATGCGGAAGCTCTGGAAATGGCGGATGCCGCAATGACTTACCGCCTAACCGTTAAAGAAATGGCAATGCAGGCGGGGGTGTATGCGACCTTTATGCCCAAACCACTTTTTGGGCAAAACGGAAGCGGAATGCATACTCATCAATCACTTTTCAAAGGCAATGTCAATGCATTTTTCGATCCAAATGACGAGTTTCATCTCTCTTCTGTTGCAAAATCGTATATTGCAGGGCTCTTGAAACATTCAAGGGAAATATGCTCGATAGTCGCCCAGTGGGTCAATTCTTATAAAAGGCTTGTGCCAGGCTACGAAGCCCCAGTTTACGTTGCTTGGGCCAGGCGGAATCGTTCTACACTCGTCCGAGTGCCGATGTATAAACCCGGAAAAGAAAAAGCTACCCGCGTAGAGTTTCGCTGCCCGGATCCAGCCTGCAACCCATATCTCGCCTTTTCGGTGATGCTTGCTGCCGGGTTGAAGGGCATCGAGAAAAACTATGAACTACCGCAGCCTATAGAAGAAGATGTATTTGAAATGTCTGAAGCCGAACGAAGCGCAAGAGGAATAATCTCTTTGCCTGGAAGCCTTGAGGAAGCAATTGAAAAAACAAAAAAAAGCGAACTCGTTCGAGAAGCTTTAGGCGATCATATATTTGGCAAGTTTATTGCAAATAAGAAAATAGAATGGGATAGCTACCGGACTCACGTTAGCCAATACGAATTGGAACGTTATCTGCCTATACTTTAAAACAACGTTGCTATGAAAATAAAGTGTTGGATGCTGAACGATTGGATAAATCAGCATCCAACACTTCTTTTTATTATCCGCCGATAGTAAATCCGCTAAATTAAAACGGAACACGATGCACGTCGACGACGGGATGAAGCGCCGTTCGCAATATTCGGCGGAAATATCGCGGGAGAATGATTATCTCAACTTATTTTCTAAACTATATCGATATTTTAAACAATACAGTCCATTTTGGCAATAGTTCAGCCAATTTCTCTTTGATAGGACCTCCCAAGGTTCAAAGAACTAAAGCTTAAGCTTCGAAGTCTGGCATAGACCTCGTATGGTTGAAATTATCATAATATTGTAAAACATAAAAATTGCCTTTATTGGCAAAATCTGGCTTTTTATTTTTATTGAATGAACTAACGCCTTATCAAAAGAAGGCTGCCTGCGACTTTTCGTTCACGGCCGTCCGATGGATGGTTGACTATTCTTCCGTTTACGAACATTGTGGTTGATCCGCCGCCATCGAAGTTCATAGCATTCCAAGCTCCAAGCTTCCAAAGATATATGCCGGTTTCGAATAAACTCATACCCTTGCTACAAGCCTGGCGGCCATCAACGGCCATTAAAAATAGTCGGCTTCCATCCTGAGATATTCCAACTGCTGTCCTCGGATGGCGTGTTTCAGATGGAGAAACAATTATCGCTCCATTTACAACCAGTCTTGGCATACCAGATGCAACGTTATACCAATCCTCTTCAGGATTGGTAGGGATGCTTATCCTTGGGAACCCGTTTTTGGAAATTATCAACGAAGGTCTCCCTTCGATAATTGGTCTATTAAGGGAAGGCACAAATTGAAGCATTCCGTCAGTCATTGTCCAACCCTGCGGCTCGTGGCGGTTCGCGCTCATGTTGAAATAGTCCGTGTTGACTCCCGCCAATGCGCCGTGGCGAATCGCCATGGACGAGACTGTTTCTCCTGCATCACCTTTCATAGTATCGTTTTTTACTACCGATTTCAGGCGAACGGAAGGATCATCAATATCCACAATTAGTAGATATATATCCCAAGGTTCCGGCGATATTTCGTGAATGTGGGCTGAGCCTGGCGAAATATATTCAAAAAAACATTGTCCATCGAATGGGTATACTAATATGAAAAACAACAAAGAGATAAAAAATAGAACTCGAAACATCTCTAACCTACATCAACAACGCTCGCCATCTCAAAGTAATGTTATTCTCTTTAAACAAATAAAAAATCCATGCGGAGCTGAAAATTTACTACATTTCCATAGTTGTCTATAATCGAAGCATATAGTTTATAAAAAACGCCTGTTCCATTGTTGGAACAGGCGTTTTAATTTGCTCGAAAAATAATTCTATTCTAAGTAGTCCCGAAGTTTCCTGCTTCTGCTGGGATGCCGCAGTTTTTTCAACGCTTTAGCCTCGATCTGCCTTATTCGTTCTCGAGTAACGTTGAAGTGTTTGCCTACTTCTTCAAGGGTCCTTGAATATCCATCATCCAGGCCAAATCGCATTCTAAGCACATCGCGTTCTCGAGATGTGAGGTTTGACAGCGCTTCGTCGATTTTTTCGCGAAGTATCATATTTGAAGCTGCTTCGGCTGGCGAAATCGCCTCTTGGTCTTCTATAAAGTCGGCCAAGTGGCTGTCTTCTTCCTCCCCGATAGGCGTTTCAAGTGACAAAGGCTCAGGCGCGATTCTAATTATTTCGCTGACCCTATCGTTCGGCACCCCCATTTCTTTAGCGAGTTCTTCTATTGTCGGCTCGCGCCCCAAATCTTGCAAAAGCTGGCTGTTTGTTTTTATTAGCCTGTTTATAGTTTCAACCATATGTACCGGGATTCTTATTGTTCGACCTTGATCGGCTATTGCCCTGGTTATTGCTTGGCGGATCCACCAAGTTGCATATGTGCTGAACTTGTAACCTTTGCGATAGTCAAACTTTTCAACTGCGCGAATGAGCCCGATGTTTCCTTCTTGAATAAGGTCAGGGAATGACATTCCTCTTCCGCTATACCTTTTGGCAATGCTAACCACAAGCCTGAGGTTCGCTTCGGTCAGCATCGCTTTTGCATCTTCGTCATTCTGTTCCACTCTTTTGGCAAGCTCGATTTCTTGTTCCGATGTTAGAAGAGGTGTCTTGCCTATTTCCCTCAGCCACATACGCACCGAATCGTCCAGTGGTACGCCTTCCATCTGGACAAGCTCTTCGGTCGCCTGAACCTCTGCTGAATCATCCTCCTCTACAGGTTCGGTTTCCTCATCGAGTTCATCGCCTTTTTCGATTATGCGAATTCCCTCATCCGCAAAAGCCTGCAAAAGGTCATCAACCTGTTCAGCATCCAAATCGTCTTGTGTGCCAAGCGAGTCGTTTATCTCATCGTATGTGAGACTGCCTTTGCGTTTTCCTTCTTCAATTAGCCTTTGCAGTTCGTCGCTGCCTCTGACTTGTTCAACTGCCAAGTTACCGTACCCCCTCCGCATCCGCGAAGGATTTTTATTCATATTTTATTTCTACCCACAACCCCAACATTACACGCATTTTTTGTAGTGCGCGCTTTTCAATTTATTTTAAGAAATAAAAAGGACTGCCTCAGCGAGGACAATTTCAAAAGCACACAAAAGGTTTACACCCAACTACTTATGCAATTCTCGGACCAAAGACCAAAATTCTTCAAACTCTGGGTCGTTTCTGGTTAATTCGCCTGCCTCTATTTTCTTTGTTAGCGTTCTGAGGCGTTTTTCCTTCTGTCTTTTATGATAAATCATTAAACGTTGTATGGCATCCAACACTCCTTGCTCGGTTGGTTTTGGCTCTCCTTGTGATACCAACAAATCATTCAGAATCGACTCAGCATCGGTTCCCGCTATTTTATTCGCTACTTCGTCGATATTAGAAAAACCCTCTAAAAGCGCTTTTGCCAGGTTCTTCGCTGGTTCGTTGATAAAATCATCGCCAGATATTTTTGAACTTATTAGATCGCAATAAATGCGATTTTCCAGCATAGCCTTTATAAGATATTCTTCGGCAGTCGAGATCCCCGCTTTGACCGGTTTTTCAACCTGAATAGGAACATTTCCATATGTAACAGGTGGATTTGGTTTCCTTCGAGAAATTATTCTGTCGATGTCAGCTCGTAAGCTTTCTTTTGCCCTGATATTATCAATTTCAAAACTGGGATGGTACACAAGTATCAAGTCCATAAGCCTTTCGCGTTCGACAGAACTCGCAACTTCCGATATGACAGCGGCGCATTCCCGGAGTATCCTTGCCCGCCCTTGCTCAGTTTTTCCGTCGTGCGCGGCGATTACTTTGTTTATTCGGAACTGGGGGAGGGATACCGCCTCCGAAATTGCTTTTGCGAATACGTTTGTTTGCCCTTTTTGAAGCAAACTATCCGGATCTTCTCCGGCAGGCAGTTCAGCGACGTATACTGCAAAGTCCGCCTCCTCAAACATCGCCGCGCTTCTCATTGCCGCAGAGATTCCCGCAGAATCCGAATCAAAAGCAATTACCGCATTCTTCGTGTATCTTGAAAGTATTGAAACGTGCTCGGCAGTCAGAGCAGTGCCCATTGTTGCAACTGCATTGCCAAATCCTGCCAGTTGCGCAGTGATGGCATCGAAGTAACCTTCAACAATTATCACTCTGTCGTTTTCCGCAATTGCTTTTCTCGCAAAGTTTAAGCCATAAATCACGCGGTTCTTGGCAAACAACGCGCCTTCGGGAGAGTTCAGGTATTTGGGTTTTTCATCTCCAAAAGCCCTCCCGCCAAATCCAATCACCCTATCTTGCAGATCGAAGATAGGAAACATCAATCTATCACGGAAACGGTCGTAGTATCCGTCGGATTGTTCTCGTCTAACAACCAATCCAGCTAGATGCGCTTCGTTTGGGGAAAAGCCCTTTGACTTTAAATGGTCCAGAAGTGCGCTCCATTCCGATGGAGCATATCCGATGCCATATTTTTCCCGAGCATCCTCAGGCAATCCTCGCTTGTTTAAGTAATCAAGCGCCTTTTGGCTCTTGGCAAGGTTGTTCCGAAAAAAGAAGCTTGCGGCAAGAACTGCTTGAAGCAATCGCTGTTTGCGGTCTCGTGTTCCTGAAGCCGTAACCCGTTCAATATTGACCCCGGCTTTTCGAGCTAACTGTTCTACGGCATCTGGGAAGGTAAGCCCCTCCATCCGCATGAGAAACTCGAAGACATCGCCGCTGGCTCCGCAGCCATAACATTTCCATCTTCCGTGTTCTTCGCTTACGTTAAAGGAGGGTGTTTTTTCATTGTGAAATGGGCAAAGTCCAACTAAGTTTTTTCCAGCTTTTTTCAGACGTACGTAGGTGCCAATAACCTCGGCAAGACTGACCTTTGCCCTGATTTCATCGATTGGATATCGGTTAACCGGCAATTTGCCGTTCACCTCACTCCGATGGCAGCGCTATGGTGATGCCTACGAGGGTCTTGCCCTGGAAAGTGAATACCGCGCGTGATCTGTTCAGATAACTTATCCGCAAAAATGCCCCTAGTGATTCGTGGTTTTCGGGATAGCCGTATTTATAAAGAACTTCTTTGTAGGTGTTCGTTAACCTGATCCCTCGCGATGTCCTGGACAATGGCCAAGCTGATCTGCCCGCAACCGTAACCTGCGTTACAGTTCCGCCGGCATTTACAGTAACATCTAGCGATATGCCGGATGGGAACTCGTAACGCCAAGTGACGGTTTGCTCGGTAACTGTCTGCTGTTGCGCTCCACCCGGTGGTGGAGTAGGACCATATCCGGGAGTCAACGGTCCGGTCGGCAATCCACCCAATGGAACGCCGGGCATAGCGCCCGCGGCGAATGGGTCAGGGATTCCTAGATCGCCTAGCGTCCCGGGCATTGCCGGTAGTCTACTGGCTGCCGGCGCAGGTGTTATCTGGGTTTCTTGCCCACCTGTTGGCCGCGCTGTTGAACCAGGGATGATTCTTGTGGGATTGCCATATCTTTTAAGCACCGCAATTGCCGGTCGCCCAAGCTGTATGCCGGCAAGTTGGCGTTCAGGTCCGGCTGCCAGAGCGCTTATGCTTAAAAACAGAATAACTAATACAAGTGCGATTATACGGCTGGATTTCAGAAAATATCGAATCATCATAAACTCCCTATGGTCTCTCTGCGAGACTGTCTCATCCTTCTTTTAATGTGATATAAACTCCTTCATTTAGGTGCGTCTTTTTTATTTTGATTCCAGCAGTTCTGAAACTGTAACAAACTTGAATCCTTTTCTAGTGAGAGCATCGAGTATTTCAGGCAGTGCTTCGGCAGTGACTTCTTCACCATTGTGCATTAAGAAAATGCTACCTGGCTGAGCTTTGCGAATTATCTGCTCCCTATATTTGATGGCGCTCGCTCTCTCAAAAGTTCCACAATTGAAAGTCCAGTAAACGCAACGAATGCCATATTCAGCAAGTTGTGCGCCAATTTTGTCGTTTACGTTTCCTCCAGGAGGCCGAAATAAACGGCATTTTCGGCCTGTGATTGATCTCAATACAACACTCGTTTTGAAGACTTCACTTTCAATTTCACGTTGTGAGAGGAGCTGTATATTGCGATGGTAGTATGTGTGATTGCCGATTTCGTGCCCCTCATTTGCGATTCTCTTTACCACCATAGGATTGGAAGCCGCTCGGTTTCCTACTAAAAAAAACGTCGCTTTAGCGCCAAATTCCTGAAGTGTATCGAGTATATCTTCCGTATTTTCGGCTGGTCCGTCATCAAATGTCATAGCGATAAGCTTCTTTTGCGTAGTCACGTTGCTAATCGCCGTAAATCGTTCACCGGTCGCTCGGATCTGCTTCAAAAGCTTTCTAGCATCCGCCCTGTCTGGACAAAGAGCAATACATTTCTCTAGCCATACGTCTGCCATTTGAACATTTCCGGAAGCCAAAGCCTGCTTTGCAGAAATATAAGACAAAGGCCACAACGAAGGCTTGATAAGGCTGATTTTCCATATCCTGTCACTCCTGTAAGGATCGGGCTCGATTTTGAATGCTGGATTTTCATTTTTTTTGCTGTTGATTACCGACACCTTTTTTTCCTTTTCGGCAATCGGTTTGCCAAATCCGTCATAAGATGTGATGTTTATTATGTAGGTGCCATTGACTAATTTTTCGGTGTCCCAAGCATATTCATAAGGCTCACAGTTCACAATTGCGGCTGTAGCCCCATTAATCTTGAATACAACGTAAGACGGCCTCGCCGTTCGCGAAGTATCCGCTTTCAACAGCACAGTTCCACTTACCGCCGGGAGAGCGCTAAAATTGTATTCTGACAATGAAGTTGGTACCTTGGCTTTTGCTGTAAATATCAGAGGTTTATTTGGATCGAACCACGCAATAGAACCTGTATGTTCTTTCTCTCCAAAACCTTGCAACTCGTTTAGCGATTTTTCAGCAATCGTTGCCGCTTCGCGAAGGTTTCCACTTTTGAAATGGTAAAAAGCGAAAATCGCAGAGCTTAGAAAGTCAATTGGCTGCACGGGTTTTGGTTTGAATTTGAATCCGGCAGAAACCGATTGGACATATTCAATAGTGCTTTCGATTGGTTTATCGGGAGCCATAATCAATGACTTGCGGAAGTAATTGAGGGCATTAGTGAAATCTTTTCTTGCGAGGCTGCACAATCCTAGCCCATATAATCCAATCGCGCTGTCCGGATTTATTTCTACAGCCTTGGTGAACGCCGATTTCGCTTCATCGGTGTGGCCAGTGTGGAGCAAAAAGTTTCCCAAAATTACCAATACTTCTTCGTTGTTAGGATCAATTTTTAAAAGATGTGAAAGCGTCTCACTTGCTGCAGAGTAGTTTCCGGCTTCCATCGATGCCAAAGTTGCCTCAATAGTTGCAGCGATATCATCAGAGGCCAATGACGTGTTAGTCGGAATTAAAAATGCCAATATAAGCAATACAACCAAAAGTTTCATATATATTTCGTTTTTATAGACGGTCGCTATATTCCTGTAGTTCACTATTCAAAATAGGAACTTCATAATTATTCACAAGGTCATTTTAATTAAATTATTGGCTTGCCATTGAAGATGTGAATTGGATTGACTGTCGAACGACGGCGTGTTACTATTCACAAGCATAAACAGGTTTTTTAGAGGTAAGAAATGTTGACGAAGGGTATATATCGTTTCATAATCTGCTGTTTAATAACCGCTTTTCTCAAAACGGCGGCTTCAGCAGATGTAATACCTATTTCTCCCAAAGAAGGTGACACGGTCCGCGAGACTGTAAGAATTGCCGTAGCTAAATCCGACGTCCCTGAAGGCGGGTTTGTTTCTTTTAATGTCAACGGCGAGTTCAAAGGCGCCATAGGGACTCCTAAGGATATCGGCAAAGGCAGGCTCGCTTATGTTTACGATTGGGATACCAAAGCTGTAACAACCATTCACGGAGCTTATGGTATTCCTGCGGAGAAACTCACTGTAGCCGACGGCCGACACGAAATCGAGGTCGTTGTCCACGATTCCAGCGGCGTTGCCAAAAACCGTGGAAAAGTCAGTATACGAGTTGCCAATAAGATTCCTGTTTCAAACCCGCCTAAACCGGTGAGATTGGCTTATAATTTTGCAATCGGGCAACAGTTAAACTTCGACATTTCCGCAAAAGTCGAGGTATTGGATATAGAAGGCCGTCCGATAATAGACAACTCAACAATACTCACTTCAACAAGCCAAGTGGGGCTCTCTATAGAAGATATTGTAGATTCCAGCGCATTGATACGTTATAGATGGCAGCCCGTTGTTCAGATACAATTAATGGGCCAACCTTACTCCAATCCGGTATATGTCCCCGCTCCGGCTTATCGTTATGTTACTGCAGGAGGCAAAGTTACCGAAGCCGGCTTTGGTTCAAAACCGTCGACACCGCTTTTTGATATTTTGGTCGCACTCCCCGGAGGAATGGCAACCATAGGCAAGACTTGGTCTGCAAGCGACCACCTGACGGTCCCTGGAGTGATTAAAGGTGCAAGGATGGATATAAGAAGCACCTTCGATAGTCTCGAATGGGAAAGTGGCCAAGAATGCGCAAAAATCTTGATGAAACTCAACAGCCGTTTCGGACTACCCCTCATCCCGGGCCAACTAGAGATCCCTGAAGGCGATATTTCAGGAACCGGCGTCGCTTATTTCGCTTATAAAACAGGAAGATTGGTTTCCGTTGAATATGTTTTCGAATCTCAATCAAATGTGAGCTCCACAGTCTTGGACAGCCTCAGAAAAGGGCAGGCTGGAGACATTGGAAACACAATGCTTCCGAGTGCAACGCCAACATATCCAGGCGTTGAGGCGCCCGATGAACCATACGGCGTTCCTCCAATGCCTGGAGCCCGCAGAAGCAGCCGATACGGGGGAAGTGACAGGCCTTCCGCCTATAGAAGTTCAGGACCTGCATATAGCCAGCCTCAAGTCGATGCCGAAACCCCTGTTAAGTTCCGCATTTACGTGACCGTGAAGCACAGGAAATAAATTGATTTCTGGAGATAAAGAAGCTGAGTTAACCGAACATCTAGCTGAACTGCGAACGAGGATAATTTGGTCCTCTGTTTCGGTCATACTATGTGCGGTTGTATGCTGGTTTTTATACGACCGCATTTTCGCTCTGCTTACAGCCCCAGTAGCTCACCAACTGAAGCGCACAGGGACTAAATTCCTTTTCACCAGTATTGCGCAGCCTTTTATGATAAGGCTGCAGATTGCCCTTCTTTCCGGGCTGATAGCTGCTTCACCATTTGTAACTTTGCAGATTTTTCTTTTTGTGGCTCCCGGCCTAACGGCGGAAGAAAAAAGGCCCCTTCGATGGATGATTCCTTTGTCGGCATTGCTTTTTGCGGCCGGCGTATTTATGTGTTATAAAATTCTGCCTACTGGTATATCGTGGTTCCTTAGCTATGTCCCACCTGATGTCGCAGAATTGCGCCCGGATGTCAGCCAGACCCTTATGTTCATACTTAAAATGATGTTGGCTTTCGGTATTTCATTTCAATTGCCTATTGTTATGGTATTGTTAGGCAAATTGGGCGTGGTTGACGCAAAAATGATGGCTTCTTACTGGCGTTACGCTCTGGTGGGAATCGCTGTAGTGGCCGCTGTTGCAACGCCGTCCGGCGACGCGCTTACTATGCTAATGCTAGCTGCTCCCCTCGCGGCTCTTTATGCGTTCAGCATTTTGCTCGTGAAACTAACACAGCCCAAAGATGGATCTTAGGCTTTTAATTAATGGTCTAATTGAATCCCGCGATTTCCGTGGCAGGATCGTTCATATTCAGGAATTGGATGCAAAGCAACCGGATTATGCGCCTGCTGATTTCCCAATTAATCCTCGCGTTAAAGAAATGCTCGTTCGTGTGGGGATAACTAGGCTTTATTCTCACCAAGCAGAAGCTATAACCGCTGTCCGCAGTGGATCTAACGTAATCATTGCTTCAGGAACTGCGAGCGGTAAATCACTTTGCTACAACATTCCTGTCCTGGAAACGTTGATCAGCGAACCTCACGCGACCGCTTTTTATTTTTTCCCCACTAAGGCCCTGGCGAATGACCAGCTTGCTAAATTGCGCGACCTTCACACAGGGTCATTGCTTAGAGCGGACACCTATGATGGAGATACGCCTTTAAGGCATCGGCGTGAAATACGGCAAATGTCCCGCATTGTCATCACAAATCCTGATATGCTCCACGTAGGCATTCTGCCGTCGCATACGACTTGGTCCAAGTTTTTCCGAGGCTTGAAGTATATAGTCTTGGATGAAGTTCACGCATACCGGGGGGTTTTTGGTTCTCACGTTGCAAATATCATCCGCCGTTTGCGCCGAATCGCCGAGTTTTACGGTTCATCCCCGCAATTCATCTGCTCTTCGGCAACAATTGGGAATCCTTTGGAATTATGCGAAACTCTAACCGGTGTGCGGTTCGTGGCCATCGAAAAAGATGGAGCCCCTTCAGGCAAAAAGTTTTTCGCTTTATGGAATCCACCGTTAATATCCGATGGCGAAACACGCCGCAGTGCGGGCTTAGAGTCGGCCAATTTGCTTTCTCATCTCGTTAAAAACAACGTAAAAACGGTTCTTTTTACTCGATCCAGAGTTGGTGCCGAGCTTATCGCCAAAAATGCCAAGTCGAGGCTCAAAGAAGAGAACGAACACCTTGAATCTGTGATCAAGCCTTACCGCGCAGGTTACACTGCAGAACAAAGGAGGCGCATCGAAAAAGATTTTGTCAGCGGCAAACTCATTGGCATCGCAGCAACCAGTGCACTGGAATTGGGAGTGGATATAGGTGATTTGGACGCGGTTATACTCTCTGGATATCCTGGTAGTGTCACGCGTACTTGGCAGCAGGTTGGTCGCGCAGGTCGCAGGTCAAATGAATCTGCAGCTTTTTTGATTGCCAGCGGAGACGCCCTTGACCAGTTTCTAATGAGCAAACCCGAGTATCTTTTTTCTGCCCCGATTGAACGCGTTGTGATTAATCCGGCAAATCCTTACATACTTTATTCTCACCTTCTTTGTGCCGCATACGAGTTGCCTTTGGAAGAAAACGATTTGGCTCTGTTCGATAAAAGCATAATATCTTTGATAAATGAAGCTGAAAATCGCGGAGAACTAATCAATCGAGCCGGAAGGTTTTACATTGCCGAAGGTAAATCGCCGGCATCGAGGATAAGCATAAGAAGTGCATCTAACAGGACGTTTCTGATTGTAGATGACTCTAAAAATGGCGAGTTGCTCGGAACTGTAGACGAAGCACGCGCCTATGAAACCGTTCACTCAGGCGCCGTTTATATTCACGAAGGCGAGTCTTACTTGGTTGCGAATTTGGATATTTTAAATGGCACAGCTCACGTAAATCCTGCCGATTTGCCTTACTATACCTTGGCAGATACTCTTAACTCAGTCCAAATAGAGCAGGTAGACTTAACCAAACTCATAGAACCGGGAGCAGTTTGTTTCGGAACTGTGACAGTTTCGAG
>FWPV01001498.1_pt1 | contig 31037 bp, 32 predicted proteins | sample 2228371 | NCBI WGS metagenome assembly FWPV01 (sample SAMEA103939776, study PRJEB20133) | metagenome | reverse complement strand
CGTTAAAATCTATATCCGTATCCTTCTTAAGCAGTAATGCACCATACATTAAAGGCTCCAGTATATTTTTATTGATTTCTCCCTTATCTGCCATGCTATTGATAAAAATCACGGCACCTTTGAATTTTCTGTCATGCCCAAAGTTGAACTCGTGTATTGTCACATCGCTGCTGTTGTGCAAAATTCCTTTAATTGCCTCCAGGTTCCTTTTTAAGTCAGGGAATATCGGTTCACTGTTGTTCTTACCCGCTAAAGCATCCTGATGCATGCGTTTTTCTATATTTTTTAATAATGAACAGCGAATTTTCCTATAAGTATATCTGAACATAAACAATCCTTTCCAAGCAGTTTTATTTATTTTTTGCATGCAGCAGTAATTTATTCATAAACTGAAAAATAAAGCCTTTGACAACTTTGTGGATTCTCTCTTACATATACTATTTAATGGAATCCGGAATAAAAGTAATTAAAATACAAGTAGGCTTACTAAGAAGAAAATAGATTTTATATTCGGAATGTTATTTGCAGTTGCTGCCATAGTATTTTTCATAATACTATTACTGACCAATGATGTGTTTTTTAATTGGAAATTTGAAAGACATCATAATGTATTAGGCTGGCATATAAGACCCCTATTTATAATACCGATTGTTATATTTGCATTCAAAAAAAGTTTTACCGGTATATTTGATTCTATTAACAAGTATGTTCTGGTTCACTGCTCCTGCTGCAAAGAACCCTCAAGTTTTAGAATTTTAGCTCTTGAAATGGAATATCTTATTTGCTTACTACATTTTCTATTGCAAACAGCGGCAGATTAACAAGCCAATCTTCCTTTTTATAGTCCGCCATGGATGTGCGGATTGATATTTCAGGATTGTATTTATCCTTATATACCCGCAAGCTCTTGGCTTTAAGATTGACCTCTGCTTTGACTTCAATCGGAATGATCTGTTCTCCGGTATCGATAACAAAATCAACCTCACAAGAGCCACGATCATTAGTGTAATAATAAACACCTAAATCATTTATTGTTTTCAACTGTTGGCATACATATTGCTCTGTCAAAGAGCCCTTGAATTCGGTAAACAAATCGTTCCCGTCAAGAAGTGTTTGCTGGCGCAAACCGGTCATACAGCCGAGAAGTCCCACGTCGACCATAAACAGTTTGAAAGCTTTCAAATCCTCATAAGCTTTGAGTGGAATACGAGCCGCATTTACACGGCTGACCTTGTGCACAAGACCGCAATCAACAAGCCACATTATTGCTGTTTCGAATTCTTTGGCCCGTCCACCCTCACGTACAAGACCGTAAAAGAATTTCTTGTTCTCTTTGGCAAGCTGGGAAGCGATACTGTTCCAGACCATGCGGATTTTAGGAACGATTTCGTTTGGTGCATGCTTGGAAAAATCCTGCTCATATGCCGCCAAAATCTGCTTTTGAATATTACGTACTTCGTTAAAGTCCTTATCATCTACAAAGCTTTGAACCGCCTCCGGCATACCGCCAACGAAGTAATACTGTTTAAGTGCATCGATATAGGTTTGTTTGAAGGAGTTAATCATCTGGTAGTCCTGCTTGTCCAGCAGCTCTGCAAAGCGTTCTTTCCCGGTTGCCATCAAAAATTCCTTGAAGGACAGCGGATAGAGCTTCATGAAATCCACTTTACCTACCGGAAACGATGTGCCTTGATGCAAAGCGATTCCCAGAAGTGAACCGGCACAGACAATGTGATATTGCGGTGCGTTCTCATAAAAGTATTTCAGTGATGATAATGCTCTCGGCACCTCCTGCACCTCGTCAAAAATCAGCAGAGTATTATCGGGATTAATTTTTCGTCCGGCATATAGCTCCAGTCCCAAAATCAGACGGTCTGTGTCAAGGTCTGATGCAAACAGATCCGCCATTCTGGAATTGGAATCAAAGTTGATATATACAGTATCCGCATAAGCCATTGCTCCGAACTCTTTCATCAGCCAAGTCTTGCCAACCTGCCTTGCACCTTCGATAATCAGCGGCTTACGGTTTTTACTCGCTTTCCATTTATATAAATTCTCGATTGCGACTCGGTACATAACTGCACCTCCATAATATAATACGACTATAGTATAGCACACAATTTCATAAATTACAATAAATTTTAGATTATTTAATACATTTTTTACGACGAATTTTAGCTTCATTAACACATTTTTTACAACGAATATAGCAAATATAAATGTTAAACCGAATTAAATAGGCCTGCTGCACGATTTTTCATTGTGTATCAGGCCCAATTACTTTTATTCATATTCTTGTTCGCACTCTACTAAACTAAAAAAAATTGCTTTATATGTTCTTCACACTGTTCTTTTGAATATGCCCAAACAGCACTTTCTTTTGCCCAAATATCCTCACCTGTGAAAGTATTTTTTATTGGGTAATACATATGAGGTGTAGCGCCCGCCGCTCAATTTGATAATCTCACCTTTTTCAGCAGATCATTCAAAGTTCTTTGTACGGTAACCTGGCTGATGTCGGGGCATTTCTGCAATATTTCGGTTTTTGTGATTTTTCCAAGTGTGCCCTTTATGATTTCACGAACTTTGAAGCTTCAGTGCTTTGAATCTTTGCTATTTCCATGAGTTGTGTCAACGTATCGGCTTTAGCCTCTATAAACAGTGTTTGCTCACTTTTGAATTCATGAATATGCGTCAGTAGGTTAACAATATCCGGTGTCAAAAGCTTTTGCCAACGGTTTGTGTAATCAAAATCTCTCATTTTATCCCTCGCAATGGTCAATTTAATCATACTATGGCCCAATAGTTAAATTAAAGTGTATCATTATAAAATTAAATTACCAAGATTAATTTAATCATTTTGATATAAATGATCAAATTAAATCAGAGATGATAATATAGAAAAATGCGATATACAGAAATAAAAAACGATATGCAAAAAAGAAAAACACCCACAGCCGACCCCAAAAGGGTTCGTTGTGGGCGATACTGGCCTGACTGTCAGAAAACCCTTGCAATGCAAGGGTTTTCTGGTATTTTGGTGGTGTTACGGACGTCAAAGCCGAACCGTGGTCATTAAAAATACCGGATTCGTCCCCTTCTACGGTTGACGCCTTCGGTTGGCCGTCGTCTTCCAAATAGTTATAAGTGACTATGATCTTATCGTCGTACACATAAACAGCGCGAACAAAAACTTCAATGATCCTTTTCCTGAACTCTGGATCGTTTATATCGCCTTTCTTGAATTCATTAAGCCAGAAAATAACCTGTTCCTTCGTTACCTTCGGTTTTACAATGCTTTCCTGGGCAATCCTGACTTCCAGGTCCTGGCGTTCTTCTTCAAGTTCTTGCAGGCGTTTCTGTGTGGATTCATAGAAGGCACCCTGTTCTATCGCGTGGATTATATTTGCAATGCTTTTCTTGACTTCTTTAAGCCGTTCTTCAAGGGCCTTAAGAGCGCTATTATCGTTTTCCCGTTCCTGTAATTCTACGACCCTATCGGCTATCATTTCAATTACTTCGTCCACCAGAACGCGTCTAATGGTTTCGTTAATGACCAGGTCTTCAATCCAATCTTTCGAAACAGGCTTCTTTGAACAGGCTTTTTCCCGCTTTTGCTTAACACACTTGTAATAGTAATATGTGCGGCTTCGGCCGGTTCCGCTTTCGCCGACCATATTCGATCCACACATTCCACAGAAGATTTTTGTTGTCAGCAAATATTCAACCTGGGAACGAGCGCGGGCCGGCGCGGCCTTGTTCTTCTTCAGGATTTCCTGAACCTCATAGAAAAGTTCTTTGTCCACAATTGCAGGGACACCCCCTTCTATAACGACATCATTCCACTTATAAACGCCTATATACTTTTCGTTCTTCAGCAACCGGTGAAGACTATTTTTGTTAAACGGAACGCCGCGGGACGTCTTCAAACCCCGCGCATTAAGGTTGTTAATAATCTGTGTAACGGTCATTCCGGCCGCATACATGGAAAATATTTCACGAACGATCGGAGCGGTTAAGGGATCAATTTCAAATTCCTTATTCGGTCCGATTTTGTATCCCAGGGCAATATTACCACCTGTGACCTTACATTTCAAGGCGTTTTCCCTCATGCCGCGCTTTATCTTCTGGGATAATTCGGCGGAATAATATTCGGCCATGCCCTCCAGGATACTTTCCAGGATAATTCCGGCCGGTTCGTTGGTGATGTGTTCTTTTGCAGATAGGACCTTTACACCGTTCTTTTTCAGCTTTGCCTTATAGATAGCGGAATCATATCTATTCCTGGCGAAGCGGTCAAGCTGATAAACGATAACGGCTTCAAACTGCCCTTTTGCGCTATCGGCAATCATTCTTTGAAATTCCGGCCTGTTATCTGTTTTCCCCGAAACTGCACGATCGGCGTAAACCTTAATAATCCGGATATTATTCCTTTCGGCGAAGGCCCGACATTCTCTTACCTGGCCTTCAATGGATTCTTCCCGCTGATTATGAGAAGAAAACCTGGCATATATTACAGCGTTCACGCCTTCACCCCCTGGTCAGCTTCTTCTTCCTTTTTGCGCTTCCTATAGGCGGTCATTTTATTGCAGGGATCACCACAATACTTCATTCTGGAATTCCCTACAAACCACCTGGAACAGACCTGGCATTGAATAACTGTTTCGCTGTCTGATGGATTGCACATTGTTAAAGAAAGCTGAAGCCGCGCCAAATCAAGCACAGAAGGGAAGACTATCGTCATTTCAGGGACGCCGTCTATTATGTCTATGTCATAGATCAATCTGCCCGACATCACATATTTAAACGTTTTGGATTCCGGCGGATCGTTTATCCATTCATTAAAATTCTTATTTAGCTTAAAAAGCTGGCATAAAAACGGTTCAAGTTCAAATCCGCTTCCTGGGCGTGCTTCTTCAACGGGCAATCCGTATTTATCACACCATGAAAGGATCAGCTTTTGACAAGCTTCATCATGCCCCATCCAGTTTAATAAGGCGCCATGATCATGTTTAATAATGCCGTCTATGGTAGGAACACAGCTACAGGTAAAACTCTTTTTATCGTGGCCGCTGTTAATAGCTTCATAACGCTTCGCTTCCGCCATAAGATCGTCGGCCAAATTCATAAGGCTTACTAATATCTGCTTGTCGGGTCCCCTGAATTTATCCTCTATTATCCTTCCGCTACCGAAAACCGTAAGTATACCGTCTGCTTCTTCGACGGTATACTTTTCATATTTTTTGGAAACAAACAGGGAATCCCTGAAGTCAGTGACGATAATATTATTCTTTTTCATGAAAACACCCTTTTCGGTAAAATGTTACCTTTCTGTATACCTTAAAGTTTGTATCGGTATCCAGTAACAGTGTAACATAAAAACAGGTAAAAAACAACAAGCAAGATTAAAAAGCGGAAAAACCGTAAAGGGGTGAAGTCGCTATGGATAAAAGCGAAAAGAGTTTATTTTATTCTGTCAAAGACCTGATCGCGTTTGGAATTGGGGGTCATAACAAGGTTTACGCTCTTATGAATTCCCCAGACTTTCCTTCTGTTCGTATCGGTGGACGACTGTTAGTGCCGAAAGAAGCCTTTTGGAAGTGGCTTAAGGAACAGTCCCAAAAAGGCGGTGAAGCAAAATGACACGGGAATACTTTCTTTCGACGATAACAGATGTCTTGAAGCCTGGCATTGAAAACGCCGTAAGCCTTGAATATTTGTGTTCTTATTACGGAACAGGTGAACGGACGATCCGCGCTTTTCTCCACCATGCCAGGACAAACGGCATTCCGATCTTATCGTCTACGAAATACGGCGGTTATTATCTTCCAAAAGACCAGAAGGAAGCCCAGGAATTCATTAGATCGCAAACCAACCGTGCAAAAGCCTGCTTTGCCAGCTTAAAAGCAGTAAAGGAATACGTTAAGTCAATTGATAACAGCGGGCAGATGTCGCTTGATATGGACGCTTAAAAACACCAGGAAAGGGGGTTAAAATATGGCGTGGTTAGAAATTCATCAGTCTATAAGGGACCATAGAAAGTTCCTGGCGGTCGCTGACGCTCTTGATATGGCGCCGGCACACGTTACCGGTCATATTATCCTGTTTTGGTTATGGGCCCTTGATAACGCCCCTTCTGGCGAAATAACACAGATTTCAGTCCGTAACATAGCCAGGGCGGCACAATGGGAAGGTGACCCCGAAGTCTTTTTATCTGCCTTAATTGAAGGCGGCCTGGTGGATAAGACTGACGAAGGTTTATTTATCCATGATTGGGCGGATTATGCCGGAAAGCTAATTGATCAGCGCATTGCAGACCGTGAGAGAAAAAGGCGAAGCAGAGCGGCGGCCAAAAAGAAGAATGCAGAACCTTCTAATTGTCCGGAAGATGTCCAGCGGACGTCCGGCGGACAAGATGAGGACGTCCAGAAGATGTCCGTTGCTACAGTACAGTACACTACAGTACAGAACACTACACTACACAACAAAAGAGAGAGTGGCGAAGGCGCCCCCTCTTGTGATAATGATATTTCACTTGATAGTAATTGCAATCAACTGCTATCAGATGATTTTAATAGATTTTGGGAAGTTTATCCGCGAAAAGTCGGTGAACGCCAGGCTTTTAATGAGTGGAAAAAGATTAACCCTGATCCTGACCTGGCAAACGCCATAATTGCCAGTGTCGAGAGATGGAAACAGTCTGAACAATGGACAGACGACGGCGGGCAATTCATTCCTTATCCGGCTTCCTTCTTGGCGAAAGAACGCTGGAAAGATGATTGTCAGCCGGCAATAAAACAGGTCCCCTTCATGAAGAACTATGACGACGACGAAGACTTCCTGGGAGGGTGTAGAGCGTCGCCATAAACGGAAAGGGGGCCGAGTGTGTGGAAAATATTTTGACTAACGAAGAACTGGTCAAGCTGTATCGCGCTGGTAACCCTTCCGCCCTGGAAGCCTTGTATTTACAGAATTACGGCCTGATCTGTCAAACTGTCCGGCGGCTGTGCTGGTCGAAACCGGAAACTTTTGAAGACGAAATGCAGGAAGCATATTTTGCCCTGGTACAAGCTGTCAAAGCCTATCCGGACAATACAGACATTAAGTTTTCGACTTACATAATCAATAGCATTAAGTGGCACAAGTGGCGCCGTAACGATAGAGAACGTCAGCGTAATCCGAATAATTTTATAACTATCAGCTTGGAAGAACCAGTTCCAGGAATCGAAGACGGGGACCTGACCCTGGGAAGTACAATTGCCGATCCAGAAGCCGAACTTGAATTTGAAGACTGTATTAACCAGATCGCGGATCAGCAGGTTCAGAAACGCCTGAAGGTAGTTATAAATGAAATAATATCCAGGCTTCCGAAACGGTCACAAGAAGTTATTAAGGAACGCTTAAAAGGACGAAGCTTAACTGATATTGCTAAAGAGAAAAAAGTCTCATATTCAAATGTTGAAAACCTGGAATACAGAGCGCACAGAGAATTCAGGAAAAAGGAAAACCGCGAAAAGCTGGCCGAATTCCTGGATTATTACAACCTGGGATATAAAAATACAGGATTCGCTTTTTGGAGGGACACGGGATACAGTTCAGTAGAATGGGCGGTTGAACGGAAAATAACCGCCGAAAACCGCTTCCAAAGGGAGGGTTGGTAAAAATGAAAGTTACCACTGAAAAAGTATCAAGACTATTGAAAGGTTATCATGAAGAACCGCGGTTTTTGCTTCATTTGCTCATGGATGAACAGCAAAAGAGACCGGTTAACCAGAAAGCAATTCAAGCTATAAAAGATGAATTGTTATTATTCGATTTACTGTTCGACGCAGTAATGTCACTAAAAAGCAGTTATAAATGTTTTATCATTATGCGGTATTTATCCGGTGAAAAACTGTCCTTGCGGGAATTAAGTGAACATCTTGAATGTGACGCCAGCACATTAGCCCGTTGGAATAGGGACGCGATAAAATCCATTACAAAGTTTATAAATGAAAAATTAAACAGAAAGGATGGTGATAATGATGAAACTGACTGCCAGACAGAAAGTTTTCTGTGACGAATACCTGATTGACCTGAACGCTACACAAGCCGCTATTCGCGCGGGTTATAGTCCCGCAACAGCGAACAGAATAGGAAGTAGGTTGTTGACAAATGTTGACATACGCGCGCGCATAGAAAAGGCTATGGCCGAAAGAACAAAGCGGACCGGTATAAATGCCGACCGTGTTATTCGTGAACTGGCGCGGATTGCCTTTGTAAACGCCGCTGACGTGATCGACTTCCAAACCGCGACGATCGCTCATGGCGCTTCTGAAGACGATACCGCGGCAATAGCTTCATTCAGGGTTAAAAACATACCGACAGCCGAAGGCGAAGGTGTGGAACGGGAAATCCGAATGTTTGACAAATTGAAAGCCCTGGAGTTATTGGGAAAACATCTGGGTCTGTTCAGTAATGATCAGGAATCCAATACCCCTATTACGGTCATTGTTCATTATGATTACGGGGACGAAAAAGCAGACCAGAAAACCGAATAAATAACACATGAACATTTTTAACAGCCGTACCCGTTCCGGCGACCAGACGGGACCGCAAAGCGTGTGGAAGTCACGTTAAACACAGCGGGAATTGTAGATAATGAATAGTTTATAAGAATTACTTTGAAAGGAAGGTGACCATTATATGGCAGGTGTATCAACTAGCTTGTCGATTCAGGATAAAATGACAAGCAAATTAAACCGAATAACGCAGGGTCTTGATAGGATGTTAAGCGTTATGAAGGAAATTGATGTTCAAACAGTAAACATGGACACAAGAAAGGTGCTCAAGGTTGCAGAAGCATCAATTAACCAGACAAGAGCAGAATTAGCAGAACTGATTACCAAACAAAACGAAGCCGCACGAGGAGCGCATAAGTTTAAAAATGCTTGGAGCGGCATAAGTACATTTATAAAATCTGCCGCCGCGGCGTTCAGTATCCATAAGATAATTAACCTGGCTGACACTATGACGCTGACGGAAGCGCGCTTAAACCTTATCAATGACGGCCTACAGACCACAGCGCAATTACAGGATAAAATTCTGGCTTCCGCGAACCGGTCCAGGACTTCTTATAATGCTATGGCCGACGCCGTCGCGAAACTGGGTACACTGGCCGGAAGCGCCTTCACCAGTAACGAAGAAATGCTCGCCTTCGTCGAACTTATGAACAAAAACTTCGTTATCGGTGGCGCCAGCATACAGGAACAGACCGCGGCCATGTACCAGTTAACCCAGGCTATGGCGGCCGGCAGGCTTCAGGGTGACGAATTCCGTTCTATCATGGAAAACGCGCCGCTTCTGGCCCAGGCTATAGCCGACTATATGGGTAAAACGACCGGCGAATTGCGCGAACTGTCTTCTGAAGGTTTAATCACCGCAGATATAATCAAAAAGGCCATGTTCGCGGCCGCAAACGAAACGAACCGGCGCTTTAGTGAAATCCCCATGACCTTTTCGCAGGTTGGAACTATCGTTGCAAACACCATGCTTCAGACATTCCAGCCGGTTATCCAGATGATCGGCCAGGGCGCCCAGTGGATATATGATAACTGGTCCATTCTTGAACCTGTCTTCTGGGGTCTTGCGGCGGCCGCTGGTGCTTATGCTATCGCCCTGGGTATTCAGACAGCCGCAACGTGGATCGCTACTGGGGCCGCAAAAGCCTTCTTTACAACCCTTTTGTCAAATCCTTTATTCTGGATAGCGCTTGCTGTCGGTACGGTGGTAATGATGATCTACAAATGGGTTGATTCCGTCGGTGGCTTGCGTGTGGCCTGGCTAATTACCTGTAATGCCCTTTTAACCGCCTGGGATTGGGTAAAGATTGGCTTCATGACCGGCGTTTACTGGGTAATGGATATGTGGAATAAGTTACAGCTTGCCTTTATGACGGCCGGCGTGAATATCGCTAATTTCATGGGCGACATGAAAGCAAACGTCCTGATGATCCTTCAGAATATGGTTAATGGAGCAATCAGCATTATAAACGGGTTCATATCCGCGCTGAATAAAATCCCTGGTGTCAGTATTGACCTTATCCAGGAAGTAACCTTCGGTACTACGGCCCAGCTTGAAAATGAAGCCGCTAAACAGGCCAGGGCGCAGGGCCTGGAAGACTACAGGTCCCAGATAGAAAGTAAGATTGCCGAACGTGACGCAAAACTTAACCAGATGAAGACCGACGCCAGAGCGGCAACGGCACAGCGCCAGGCAGAAATCGCAACCGCAAAAGCTGAAGCCGCAAATAAAAAGGCGGCCGAAAGCGCTGACCTAATAGGTAAGTTCACCGGCGACATTGACAGCGTCGGCACCGTCGGCGAAGTCGGCAAAATCAAAGAAGACGTCAATATCGCCGAAGAAGACCTTAAATTCCTTCGCGACGTGGCCGAAATGCGCTATACCCAGAACCTGGTCACATTAACCCCGCAGGTCATACTTGATGGGGTCCAGATCAGCGAAAAGGTCGACGTTGACGAAGTCATTAATAAAATCGAAGCGAAGCTGGAAGATGAATTCTACGCGGCCGCTGAAGGGGTGTATCTGTAATGATATTCTTCCGCTCAAAAGAAAGCGAAGACCTGAAAACACTTCTTCGAATGCTTCATTACTACGCGGATCGTCGCCTTGAAGGTCAGATAAATGTAACCGGCCGCACCGCAATTGTCGAACTGATCCAGACCTGTATCAATAACGGCGATAGACAATTCGGATCTTCGGCCTGGGAAGCATATTATTCTATCTTTGAGCGGCACCAGGAAAAAAGTCTTCCAGCTTCGCGTCGGTCCCCTCAAACCATACACAAGGAGATCGACCGAATCTTCAAAAAGGCTTACGGCCGGACCTTCTTCGACAAGGACATTTACCGGTTTTATGTCACCGCGGGAGGTCCGGAAGTTAAAGAACTCTATGAAAAAATAATCAATCGTGAAAGGAGTATGTGAAAAATGAAATACGGTATCGACAACCTTATCAAAACCATTGAGGACTACGGGAAGGCTATTAAGAAGTTCAACGACGATAAGAAAGAGATCATGCAGGCTTTTCAGCCAGCCGAAGCCAAAAAAAGGATTGAAAGCCTAACAGCTAAAATGAAAAGCACGGCCGAAAAGCTGGAAGTGGATTTCGTCCAGCAAATCGACAAAACGATCGCGGCGGTTGAAAAGGATCAGTCCGTTTCGAAGTATATTTCGGACCCAGGGTTCACAAACGCGATTCAGATTCTTTCTTCTGGCGGATCACGGCTTGACAGTAACGCCCTGAAAGCCCTGGTCGCCCCATATCTGGACGACTATATCGCGAAGAAGTCCATTGTAGCCATACTTAACCAGCAAGGCCGCGACCCGAAGCATATCGGAATTGACGACGGCGCCGACGCACTTCAAATCCTTCAGGAGATCAAGCGTAACAGCGCTATGACCTTCCGTATGTGGAGCGGAACAGAATTCCCGTTAACAGGAGCGCCTTCTGTTATTGCGCACCAGCTTAACAGGGCAAATCAAATCCTGGAAGGCGGTTTCGATCCCCTCTTGGAAGCTGAAGTATTCTAAAAGTCAAACGCAAGAAGGACGCTGTGATTTACTCATGGCGTCCTTTTCTTTTATTCGGCACATTCCTAACCCTTTATTCAAGTGGTATAAAAGCCTTTATAAAGGGTTTAGGAAACTGTTTTAAAACGGTTACAAGAACGGTTAGGGCAACCAGGAACAGGAACAGGAACAGAAACAGAAACAGAAAGTATGCACGGAGCGGAAGCCGCTCCATGCCAGCCGGATATATGATAGTCTTCTATCAAATGCCAGCAGAACGGCCATAAACGCCCCAGGAAGGGCGATTTTGCGTCTGGTAATACCTTTCTTATGTCGTCGAAATAAACGCACACAGGCCGCCCAGACGCGCCGTAAATAGGCAAAATAAAAGCGCCTGGACGTATATCCAGACGCTATAAGAACAAGTTTAGTTTTCTATCGCGTTACTTACCACATAAGCCAGATAGTCCGCCGCTTCTGAAGCATTACACCCCTGGAATATAGATGTGGCTTTTTCTGGGTGATGAATCATGTTCCAGGCCGTTTCAAAGCCGATAATAAAGGCCCCTTTTTCCCGTGCGTGGTCATGATCCGCGATAAGATCGTCAAATTCCCTTTTCTGTTCTTCCGTTAAACTTGCTTCAAAAGCCTTCATTCTGGCTTCAAGCTGGCGCGATTCTTCCCAGACCGGATCGTCAATGCTAAACCGGCCATTCGCTTGCAGCGAAGCACTGTATAACGCGGACAGTAATTTTAAATTCAACATGATAAAACCTCCTTGAATTATATTGAGTTATCGAATTTTATTCGCAATCTCATTATAAAACCAAAGTAAACAGAAGTCAACCCCTATTATGTTGAATATTCGAAGAAAATTCGCATTAGCTTTACAACGTGCTGAAATGGCGGTATAATATTGGGGTAAAGGAGGAATAGCCATGCCGATTTCATATAAGAAATTATTTCATATACTGGTGGACCGAAATCTGTCCGCCGCAAAACTTTCCAGAATGTCCGGAGTGGCACAAAGCACGATCAGCAAGTTACGCCGTGACGAAGTGGTCCAGACAGACATTATCGAAAAGATATGCGCCGCCCTGGACTGTCAGCCTGGCGATATTATGGAATATATCCCTGAAGAAACCGAATAATCCGAATAAAAGATTAAAAGGGTCCGGACATAAGTCTGTAGACCCTTTTTTATCGCCCGAAGGAGGGAAAAACCTATTCTTTGGTCGATAGTTCATAGTACTTTTTCGGCTGAATAAAGTCTGGTAATTCAAGGTGTAATATTCCGCAACGGGAACAACGAAGCCGCCTTAATAGGAACCAGCGAACGGTTCCCGATCCGTCGATTGAATGGCGCTTCCTGGTATCATAGCCGGCCAGGAATTGCCCACAGTCCGGACAGGTAGGGACCTCTTTATTCACGATTTTATAAATATCCCGTTCGGCGTCATACTCTATGTTATAAACATTGATTATAACCACGAATACGCCCCCTTTTCCCTGCCATTACCAGCATAGCGGTAACTTTAAGGTATTAAGTGGGACGCTAAAACACAAAAAGCGCCCAGATATACTCCAGGCGCTTAATATGGGGCGTTAGATATAAAGTTCTTTCAGATACATTCAACGGAAAACACTTGAAGTCAATTGATAGCAAATGTCCCCGTAATCCAATCCAATCCAATACAATCCGAATCCAATCCAATACGCCTATCGGCGTTTAGGTGTTGGTGTGGGGTTTTTTATACTGAAAATAAAACAGCGGACAGGATATTATTCCTTGTCCGCTATCTCTATAATTATTCCGAAACAATCCGGTAATACGAAAAGGTTCGGATAAGATTTCGTTGGTGGAGGCGAGGGGAGTCGAACCCCTGTCCGAAACCGTATCCACAAGAGCTTCTCCGGGTGCAGCCCTCAATTTAAAATTCCCTCAATCCAACGCCCAAGGGCAGGCTTTGGATATCGGTATCCTTTAAAATCCGTCGCAGTTCAAGGCTACCGCTGCGATAGTTCTAGAGTTTAACCTTCCCGCTCAAAAGGCCTGACTTAATGACGCCAGCTACCCGAGGTGCAGGAACCCCGGACTGACGGGCCGCCTAAATTAGGCAGCAGCTAAAACGTAATTATCGTTTTCAGCGTTTATTTTAGGTTCTCGTTTTTTAAAGAGGCCCACGAGAATCCTCTACCCGCTACTCAAGCTTCAACAATCCCGTCGAAACCAATACGCCCCCATGTATAATTATTTAGTTTTCACAAGTGTTTTACATATCCATTATCAATATCTGCTGCTTTCTTTTATCCTCCTGTCAATTTCCCTTTGTGCATCCTTTTTAGCTATATCTTCTCTCTTGTCATACAGTTTTTTACCTTTTCCAATACCCAGTTCAATCTTTACCCTGCCGTTTCTAAAATAAACCTCCAGCGGTACCAATGTCATTCCCTTTTGCTGAATATATCCGATAAGTTTATTGATCTCAAACCTGTTCAAAAGAAGCTTTCTGTCCCTTAAAGGGTCCTTATTGAATATATTCCCCTGCTCATAAGGACTTATGTGCATGCCATATATGAATACCTCGCCGTCTTTAATGTTGGCATAGCTATCCTTAAGGCTAACCTTGCCGGCCCTGATGGACTTAACTTCAGTACCCGACAAAACTATACCTGCTTCAATGGTTTGCTCAATAAAATAATCATGCCTGGCCTTTTTATTTTGTGCTACAACCTTTTTTTCTTCCTTTACCATTATATTACCGCCTGTCAGTTTAATGTTACAGATTGACCGGATAAAAATAACCCTTCCCAAGGAAAGGGCATGTTTAACAACATATTTATCATGCCCTATTATTATAACATTTCTATTTTTTCTGTCAAGTACTCTGTTTTCATGTTTCCTTTTATATAGCTCGCATACTCTGCCGGTCATGCTGTTCAACTCCTCATGTCAAAGTTTGGAGGCTGCTTCCGGTGAAAAAGCAGCATTATAAATCAAGCAAGGGACTTCAATCTTTCAAGAGCCTCGTAGGGAACTTTTAAATTTCCTCTTCCACTGCCTATTTTTATATCCGGTTTAAAGCTGCCGTGGAAATCGCTCCCTCCTGTAGGTATAATATTATGCTTTATTGCCAGATTTAAAAGATTTCCCGTATCTTCGGGAGTATTATCCACATAGTAAGCCTCTATTCCCATAAGTCCTGCCGAAACCAATGTTGAAAGCAGTTCGTCAAGCTTACCCCAATCTAGGCCCAAATGAATGGGATGGGCCAGAACCGGTATTCCTCCTGCCTCTCTTATGGCCTTTATTCCCTTTTCCGGAGTCAATGAATCCCTTTTTACATATGCCGGTTTTCCATTGGATATATATTTATCAAAAGCCTCCGCCACATCTTTCACATAGCCCTTTTTAGCCATTACACTGGCTATGTGCGGTCTTGCCACAATCCTCCCCTTCGCCTCGGCAATAACCTCTTCCATGGTAATATCAAATCCCATCGAATTGAGCTTTTCGATAATTTTGGGGTTCCTTTCCTCCCGGCTCCTTCTGAACCTCTCCAACAAAGGCTCAATTTCCCTATAGCTATCGCCGAAGAAATAACCCAGCATATGCATTTCTGTTTTATAGTCAAGACTTATCTCCACACCGGGAACCACTTCCAAGCCTATCCTTTTTCCTTCTTCAACAGCCTGCGTTATTCCGTCAACAGTATCATGGTCCGTTAGTGCCATAGCGGATAAGCCGTTTTCCTTTGCATGTTTCACAACTTCGGAAGGTGTCATGCTGCCGTCCGACGCAGTGGAATGGGTGTGCAAATCAACAAATCTATCCATCGTTCAATGCTCCTTATAATAAATAATATGAACAACGAAAATATGAATTGCCCGGAAGTTTAATAAGCCTTTTGGCAAAGATCCGGGGGAAATTTGCCCTCATAGACCATCTTAAGTATTTTATTCAATGTATAAAGGGATTTTACAGCCTCTTCCTTCGTTATAATATTCTTTTCCAAAGCCTCTGCCAGTTCGTCCAGATCAAGCACCTCAACCTGCCCGTCGGGCATTATCTTTACATCTACAAGTAAATCAACCAAGGTATATCTGTCCTGCAATTCTTCATACAAAACGTTTATTATATCGCAATACCAGTATTTAAACTCTCCGGAAGCACCAAAAAATTTACTGACCTTATATCCTTCTTTCAGGAAAGTAAAAGACATCCCTCCGGAAATATCCTGTCTTTCTTTTATCGGTTTCCATCTGGTTACCAAAAGATTATCGTCTCTTAAAAGCAGTTCATCACCTGATATATCAATAATTTCCGAAGGTATATATCTTTTCCTGAGTATGATCGGCTTTTTCACATCCATCCCCCTTGCAAAAATGCCACCGATTTATCCGAGCCTCCAAGGCCTTACTTCCCTGAATTGACTTGTAATCGGCGTATTTAAATTTATTGTACTTATTAATCTATTATACCATATAAATTACAATTTTAAAATTAATTAATCGATATTATTTCCCACATCCTTCCACAGTTAGCTCTGTGATGCTATAATATTGTAGTGTTGTATGGCATCAATTACAAATTGATAATCATATACGGAGCTTTACGGAAAAATATCTATAAATATTCCCTGAGTCTCAACTATTTGCAGTTAGCGGCAAGTTGTCGATGAAAAGACAATCTCTATTAGAAATATCGGTTGGGGGGAGAACAATTTGCAGAAAAAGAGATCATGTAACAATTGTCTTAAAGGGACTACAATAAGCTTAAACGGTGATATATTGTGCATTGAAAAAGGTGTGGTTTCAGCAGATTACGTCTGTTCCAAACATAGATTCATGCCTGCTCTTAAGTCCTTAAAAAGAAAAATCAATACCTGCGTGGATTGTGAAAACTTTATTATATTCGATACCACAAATATTGAGGATAGGGCTGTAGGCATATGTCAATTATTCACAGTACGAAAGTATGACGGAAAAGCTAAAAAGGTTTGCTCTAAATTTGTAAAAAGAGTTAAAAAAGAAGTTTCCTGAACTTAATATTCGCTATTATTTTATTTTAAACAAATGCCGATATCATAGCTGTAATCATAAAAATAATGGCGGGGTGATCGCTCTTGCTGCGTGTCAGTGACATTTTCGAACAAAAACTAAATGAAATTCAGAGCAGGGTACCTCTTAGAATCAACAGACCCACAACTTCCTCCTTTCAGGACATATTAAACAATGTTGTAAACAACAGTACTCTTTCAAATAGTGCTGAGACTGTTAACAATATAAATGCATCAAATACTTTCGCATTGCAAAGCCTTAGTACAAAGAACAGTACCGTAAAAGCCGTGGACAAGGAAGGAAATGACAGAACCCTGGACTATCAAAGGGCACTGCTTTCCCGAGCTCAAAGTACGGCTTATATACCCAGTGACCAAAATGAGCTTATGAGCCTGATAGATTATAATATCAAGGTGGCTTCCCAAAAATATGGAGTGGATGAAAACCTTATCAGGGCAATAATCAAACAAGAGTCAAGCTTTAACCCAAGAGCTCTCTCCCATTCCGGCGCTCAGGGACTTATGCAGTTAATGCCCGGTACTGCGGATGCACTTAAAGTAAGCGATCCATGGGACATAGCACAAAACATAGACGGCGGTACAAGGTATATCAAAGATCAGCTTGTAAGGTTCAATGGCGATATGGTTCTCGCGCTGGCTGCTTATAATGCCGGTCCCTACAATGTTATCAAGTATAACGGTATACCGCCTTTTAATGAAACCCAGAACTATGTGAAAAAGGTTATGCAGTATTATTCCCTTTATTCAGGCAATTAATCAAAGTAAAACATAAAGGGCGTCAAGCCCTTTTTTATTCTATAACATTTTTAATTTACATAAATCTTTTTTGAAATCAATTTTCAATTAAACATTTCTTTTTTATTTCATTTTTTCGAAACAGTTTGTACAAATATTAATCCACAATATCCACATGGTTATCCACAAGTTTAACCTTATGGTATAACTGTATTTAAGTAATATTTCCACATTATTCACATGACAAGTTTCAACAACTTCCGTCACAATTCCGGATAGTTTTACTGGTACTTTTGTCCTATAAACATATTAAAATCTATTTGTAATTTACGTAAACAAAGCTTCAAAAGTCTTTTCTTCTCGCCTCAAAAGCCTTGATTTAACTGAGTTTTGCTAAAAGCCCTTCTTTTTCGACGGATAGCCTTATTGGTTAATAATGGCATTTTTGCGGCAAAAAAATATAGTACCAAAATACTATTTACAATCTATTATATTCGTTTCAATAATTCCTTTTTTTATAATAAATTTGTATCCGAATGCAAAATAAAAGCTGTGAATAAACAAGAAAGTTATCCACAGCCTTTGCCTTTATCTTTCTCCCAATTTCAATCCGGGTACTGCATTTAAATATAAATCGGATGTCTTGCCTTTTATAAATTCATAGTAAGCCGCCGCTGCTATCATCGCTGCATTATCCGTGCACAGAACAGGTTTTGGATAATAAAACTCAAACCCGTGACTTTTAGCCTTATTCAAAAGTTCGCTCCTCAGAAGGGAGTTAGCTGCAACTCCACCGGCCAAAGCAACCTTATTAGTTCCTTTTATTTGTGCCGCAGCAATCAAATTGTCCGTAAGAACATCCACTACTGCTGCCTGAAAGCTTGCACATACGTCCTCAACACTATACTTCTCACCCTTTTGCTCCATAGTGTTAAGATAATTTAAAACGGCTGTCTTAAGTCCGCTGAAGCTAAAATCCAGGCTCCCGTCTTTAAAGACCACTCTGGGAAAAGCGATGGCTTTGCTGTTACCGGTTTTAGCAGCCTTGTCAATTAAAGGTCCTCCCGGATAGCCCAATCCCACAGCCCGTGCCACCTTGTCGAAAGCCTCTCCGGCCGCATCGTCCCTGGTTTTCCCCATAATCTCAAACCTGTCATAGTCCTCAACATATACAATATGGCTGTGACCTCCGGAAGCAACAAGGCAAACAAAGGGCGGCTCTAATTGGCTGTGCTCAATATAGTTTGCCGCAATATGTCCCTCGATATGATGAACCCCCACCAAGGGCTTGTCCAGTGCAAACGCTAATGCTTTGGCTGCCGACAAACCTACCAAAAGTGCCCCAACCAATCCGGGTCCATAGGTTACCCCTATGGCATCTATCTGATCAAAGGTTATACCCGCTTCTTCAAGTCCCTGGTGTATTACCGGCATTATCAATTCCACATGCTTTCTTGACGCTATTTCCGGCACTACACCTCCGTACTTTTGATGCAGGCTTACCTGTGACGAAATAACATTGGATAAAACCTGCCGTCCGTTTTTGACTACTGCTGCCGATGTTTCGTCACAGCTTGACTCTATTCCCAATATAATAATATCTTTCATTTAAACACCCGCTTTTTAGAAATTCATAAATATATATTATTATTTTAATCCGGTTTTGTAAACAGCTATCGGGTGCATGAAAGGGTGTACATATAAATGTGAAGAAATATGTTCCCGAAACTTAAGTTTCGCAAGTTCAGAGCCTGTAAATACTCCTCGGGATCGGGCAAAACTCGCTTCGCGTAAGTGGTTGCTCTCCCTTTCCTCGTCGTATTAACAGGCTCTACAACTTGCTTCACAATGTTTCTTCCACATTTTTCTTCACATGAACAATGATGTGCCCTTTCATGCAATTAATCGCTTATGCTCCCGATGCACTGAGCACATTAACCGCATTCTTTTGAATGGAAATGCTCTCCGCTTCTCCTTCCTTCTTTCCAAATACCAATTTCATAACCTCATGAATATCTTTAACGGGGATTACCTCTATATCAATGTTTTCAAACATCTCCTGCCAGTTTTCTTCCGCAATAATCACTTTTTTAATTCCTGCATTTTTTGCCGCCTCAATTTTCGCCGGCACACCTCCCACCGGTTTAACCTTGCCCCTAATTGAAATTTCTCCTGTCATTGCGATTTCACTGCTGATAGGAAGATTTTTAACCGCAGAGTATATGGCCGTGGCTATGGCAATACCTGCCGATGGTCCGTCTATGGGAATACCTCCGGGGAAATTCAAGTGGATGTCGTAGTCTTCATAGTCTATATCCATCACCTTCTTTAATACCGTTAGAACATTATCCACAGAAGACCTTGCCGAACTGGTTTTTCTTAATTTTTGTCCCCTTGAGTCCATTTCCTCCTCTTCAACAATTCCCGTAATCTTCACCTTTCCGTTTCCCCGGGCTACTTTCATTGCACTTACCTCAATATCAATTACAACACCGGTGCAGTTTCCGAACACTGCAAGACCGTTTATGCACCCTACCTGTTCTTCATGCTTTACCTTTTTCTCAATCCGGGGACTGTAATGTCCAAACTCAATCACCCACTCAATGTCCTTTCTTTTTATCTGGCTTCTGCCCTCAACCAGTGCAACTCCTCCGGCAATTTGAACAATATTAACGGCCTCTCTTCCGTTTTGAGCGTATTTGGCCACCAGCTCCGAACAACCCTCTTCCATATTGAAACCGCCCTTTTGTGCGGCGTTGTTGCTTATTTTTATAATTTCGGAAGGTGTTAGGAGTCTAAAATATATCTCAACACAGCGGGATCTGATTGCAGGAGGAATTTCATCCGCTGTCCGGGTTGTCGCACCTACAAGCCGGAAATCCGCCGGCAAGCCCTTTTGAAATATCTCATGTATATGGTAGGGAATATTCTTATCCTCCGAGCTGTAGTACGCACTTTCAAAGAATACTCTCCTGTCCTCCAATACTTTCAGGAGCTTGTTCATCTGTATGGGATGAAGTTCTCCTATTTCATCAATAAACAATATTCCGCCATGGGCCTTTGTTACAGCTCCGGGTTTGGGCTGCGGTATGCCTGCCACTCCATATGCTCCTGCCCCTTGGTATATCGGGTCATGTACAGAACCGATAAGCGGGTCTGCAATTCCCCTTTCATCAAATCTTAATGTTGTTGCATCCATTTCAATAAACTTGGCATCCCTTTTGAAAGGTGACAAGTCGATTTTCTTTGCCTCTTCAAGGATTACCCTGGCAGCAGCAGTTTTACCCACACCCGGTGGACCGTAAATTATCACATGCTGCGGGTTCGGACCGCACAAGGCTGCTCTTAAGGCTTTGATACCCTGATCCTGCCCCACTATTTCTTCCAATGTCGAAGGTCTTGTTTTTTCAGACAAAGGCTCTGTCAGCTTTATTTCTCTTAATCTTCTCAGCTTGTCCAGTTCTTTTTTTGACTCTTTTTCAATTGCACTTTTATTGCCCTGCTGCGATCTATAAAGATTTAAAAAGTACAACCCTATTATGATTGAGAAAAAAAACTGTATGATAAAAAGAGTGGTTGTTATCATTGTTTGTCCTCCCCAAAAGATCTATATTTTGAATTCTTCACCTTGATTATATTATTACCAAATCTTCTGTTTTAATTTGTGAAATTCTATAAGCTTCATCAATATAAGGCTTATTAATGCATCTTTTACTGTTCATTTGCTAAATATATAGTTGCTTCAATGAAAATGCCGTATTTATATTATTTACTGTGTTAGATATTTTATCCTAAGATTTTAAAAAAGATTTTCGCGCAGCACTTCATTCATATGCGCAACAAAAAAAGCCAGGTTATTTACCTGACTTCTGATCGTTTTTCTCAACATGTACATCTCTTTTAGAGATTTAAAAAAGTGAAAGAAACTTAAGTATTCAAAACATTTTCTTAACTTTGTTCAATGTACCCTGTTTAAGAAGCTGATTCCTTCTTAACTCTGGATTTTTTATTTATAGACTTTTTTAATGATTTTTTATTCTCATTGATTATTATTGTAGGACTAGCCTTACCCTCAACAGCATCCCGCGTAATTATACATTTCTCAACATTCTCCTGAGACGGGATATCATACATTATATCCAGCATAATCTCTTCAATGATTGCCCTAAGTCCCCTTGCACCGGTATTTCTGGCAATGGCCTTATCCGCTATAGCTTCCAGGGCCTCTTTTTCAAACTCAAGAATAACGTCATCCATCTCAAAGAGCCGCTGATACTGTTTTACAAGAGCGTTCTTAGGCTCACTCAAAATCTTCATAAGAGCATTTCTGTCAAGAGAATGAAGAGATACAATAATTGGAAGTCTTCCTACAAATTCAGGAATAAGTCCAAATTTCAAAAGATCCTGAGGAAGAATATTCTTCAATACTTCTCCCACATCAATCTTTTTCGGGCTTTCTATTTTAGCACCAAAGCCCATAGTTTTCTTTCCTATCCTGTTTTCAATAATCTTATCGATTCCGTCAAAGGCTCCACCGCATATAAAAAGAATATTAGTGGTATCAATCTGTATAAACTCCTGATGAGGATGCTTTCTTCCTCCCTGAGGAGGTACTGAAGCAATGGTTCCCTCAAGTATCTTTAACAAGGCCTGTTGAACGCCTTCCCCACTAACATCCCTTGTTATTGAAGGATTTTCTGATTTTCTTGCAATTTTATCAATCTCATCAATATATATTATTCCTTTTTCCGCCTTCTCAATATCGTAATCTGCCGCCTGTATAAGTTTTAAGAGAATATTCTCAACGTCCTCACCGACATAACCTGCCTCAGTAAGGGATGTGGCATCCGCTATTGCAAAAGGAACATTCAGAATCTTCGCAAGGGTCTGTGCCAAAAGCGTTTTTCCTGAACCCGTAGGTCCAAGCATCACTATATTGCTTTTTTGGAGTTCCACATCCGACCCTTTGTAATCCGAATTGATCCTTTTATAATGGTTGTAAACTGCTACAGCCAACGACTTTTTCGCAGCTTCCTGACCTATTACATACTGATCCAGTATGGCCTTTATTTCCGTAGGCTTTGGTATGCTGTTCAGATCGGCATCAGCTTTTGAATCCTCAAACTCCTCCTCAATTATTTCCGAGCAAAGCTCAATGCACTCATCACAAATGTACACACCCGGTCCTGCTACCAGTCTTTTGACCTGCTCTTGGGTCTTTCCGCAGAAGGAGCATTTCAGCTGCTTTTTTTCATCATATCTGGACATCCAACTACCACCTCATTTATTTTCTTCTTTCCATTACTTCATCGACAATTCCATAAGCCTTAGCTTCCTCTGCAGACATAAAGAAATCTCTTTCCGTATCCCTTTCAATCTTTTCAAAAGGCTGCCCCGTTCTCTCACTCAGAATTTTATTTAACTTGTTCTTGATTTTAATTATTTGTTCTGCATGAATCTTTATATCCGTTGCCTGACCCCGTGCTCCACCTAGCGGCTGATGTATCATAATTTCGCTGTTGGGAAGTGCAAATCTCTTTCCCTTGGCGCCGGCAGCAAGAAGGAATGCACCCATGCTGGCTGCCATACCGATACAAATTGTGGATACATCCGGCTTAACATACTGCATAGTATCATATATGGCAAAACCTGATGTTACCGAACCTCCCGGGCTGTTTATATATAACTGAATATCCTTGTCAGGATCTTCAGCCTCTAAAAACAGCATTTGAGCAACCACAAGACTTGCCGTAACATCATTAATTTCATCACTTAAAACTATTATTCTGTCCTTAAGAAGCCTCGAATAAATATCATATGAACGCTCACCACGGTTAGTCTGCTCTACTACTATCGGAACCAAACTCATAATATCCCCTCCTGTCAATTTGTAATCTTATATATCTTTTCCCATATTGTCCAATTATTAAACTTCTTTTATGCTATTTTTGCGTTGTCCACCAAAAGTTTTATAACCTTTCTGATTTCAATATTGGTCTTAATATATTCTATATCGTCATCTTTTAAATGTTTCTTAAAATCATCAACTTCCTGCTTCATATTTTCAGCCATTGATTTGATTTCTTCCTCAACCTCTTCATCTGATGCATTAATATTCTCTACCTGGCGGATTTTTTCCAATACCAGTTGAGTCCTGACTTCCTTCTCTGCCTCAGGCCTTAATTGCTCCCTAAAGGTGTTGTAATCCATGCCCATAATGGTAATATACTTATCCAGATCCAGCCCTTGATAACGCAATCTAGCATCAAAACTACGTACAAGCCTTTCCACCTGGGTATCAATCATGACCTTCGGAATATCTACTGTAGCATTTTCAGCAACCTTATTAACCACATCATCTTCTATTTTATGCTTTGCCATATGTTCCTTATTGTCCTCAAGCTTCTTCCTGATATCTGCCTTATACTCTTCCAATGTGTCAAATTCGCTGACGTCTTTGGCAAATTCATCATCTATAGCAGGAAGCTCTTTAACTTTTACATCATTAACAATTACCTTGAACAAAGCCTGCTTTCCTGCAAGTTCCTTCTTTCCGTAATCCTCGGGGAAGGTAACATTAACATCGATGTCATCCCCCGGCCTTCCGCCGATGAGCTGATCTTCAAACCCTTCGATAAAGGTTCCCGATCCTATTTCAAGAATATAGTCGCTGGCCTTTCCTCCTTCAATGGGCTCTCCGTCACTAAAGCCTTCGAAGTCTATCTGTGCCAGATCTCCTTTTTGAATTCCTCTGTCTTCCACCGACATAATCCTTGCGTTTTTCTCCGCAACTTTCTTTATTTCCGCTTCAACTTCTTCATCGGTTACGTTAACGTCAGGCTTTTCAATCTCAATACCCTTATACTGTCCAAGCTCCACTTCGGGAAGTACGGTTACGCTTGCCGTAAACAACAGATTCTTACCTTCTCCGACCTCTTTAATTTCTATGCTCGGCATGTCTACCGGATGTATGTCATTTTCCTTGATTGCCTCATCATATGCTTCAGAACAAACAATATTAATCGCATCTTCATACAGGACTTCTTTTCCGTAATACCTCTCTACAATATTTCTCGGAGCCTTACCCTTTCTGAACCCGGGAACATTAAATTTCCGTACGTTTTTTTGATAGGATCTTTGAAGTCCTTCCTCAAATTTTTCCGCTTCAACCTCAATTTCCAGTTCTACAATATTCTTATCCTTTTTTTCAACCTTAACGTTCATTAAAACAAATCCTCCCATTATTAAGTTATAAATTTATATTAAAATTCAGTAATTTCAGTATTAAAATTCACCATTGCTGCCGATTAATGCCGAATAATTTCCCATCAAATTAAGCCATTACATTATAACATAATATGTTTTGAAAATCCAATACAAACACTAAAAATTTTACAAGCTTACTCTTAAGGGCACAAAACTTAAATAATCCGCCGAGACCAAATTAAACTCAATGCCTTGAAACTCTCCAATTACAGCACCTTTATAGCTATTCCCGTGCAAATGCCCATAGAGGCATTTCACTACTCCGTATTTCCTCATTATTTCCACAAATTCCGACGGTTTTCCTTCCGGATTAAAGGGCGGATAATGCATTGCAACAATAACTTTTGAAGGCTCCTTTAGAGCCGGAACACTCTTTAACGACAGCTCAAGCCTCAAAAGCTCCCTTTCATATATCTTTTTATCCTCTTGAGTAAAATCATCATCACCGGGACACTTCCAGCCTCTGCACCCGCAAATTATATAGTCTTCGACTATAAGGCTGTTATTATGCATAAAGCTGATGGTTTTTAGGTCATGTTCCGCAAGAAATTTGCTCAGCTTGCTCATGGTAGTCCACCAGTAATCGTGATTTCCCTTCGATATAATTTTTTTCCCGGGAAGGGCTTCAATAAACATAAAATCATCAACTGCCTGTTCAATATATGTAGCCCAGGATATATCCCCCGGAACAATGACACAATCATCGGATCCTACAGTCGCCTCCCAATTATCCTTCAGCCTTTGCATATAATTTGACCAGCGGTCGCCGAAAACATCCATAGGCTTATCAATTCCATATGCAAGATGCAGGTCTGAAATTGCAAATATTGCCATGTTAATACTCCTCTTGCCAATATATTTTAAACCGGATTTACTGTCTGAAAAAATCATAAATCTTTTGAGCCAAGTCCCTGCTTATTCCTTCTATCGCAGCCAAATCATCAATACCGGCATTTCTTATGGCTTTAACCGATCCGAAATGCTTAATTAAAAGCTTTTTGCGTTTAGGACCGACTCCCTCTATTTCATCCAAAACCGAACCCCTGTATCTTTTTGCCCTAAGCTTTTTGTTATACTCCAATGCAAACCTGTGGGCTTCGTCCTGGATCGATGTCACAAATCTTAAAAGTGTAATATCATTAGAAAGCTCCAGCTCCTTCTCTTCCGATACAAGCCCTCTTGTTCTGTGGTTTTCATTTTTCACCATGCCGAATACGGGAATATTAAACTCAAACTCTTTTAATGTGCCGTTAACCGCATTTACATGTCCCAATCCGCCGTCCACCAGTATAAGATCGGGGAGCCTTCCAAACCCGGCACCTGCTTTTTCGTCATCAACATTTATTTCAAATTCCTTCTGTGCCCGTTTAAATCTTCTGAAAATAACCTCCTGCATGCTCTGATAGTCATTCTGTATATTTGTCGATTTAATTTTAAATCTTCTGTAGTCGCTCTTTTTCGGGCGCCCGTTTTCAAACACCACCATTGATCCCGCTATTTCAGTGCTTCCCGTGTTTGAAATGTCATAGGCTTCTATTCTCTCGGGGGATTTATCCAAAGCCAGGACCTCTGTAAGCCTTTCCAATCCCTCTTTTGCCAGAGCATCCTCTTTGCTTATTCTATCTCTGAAACGTTCAAGCTCAATAAGGGCATTCTTTTTTACCATCTCCACCAGTCTCAATTTTTCGCCCTTTCTCGGTACCTTAATATATGTCTTTGTCTGACTTTTGCTGTTGAGCCACCTCTCAATAATGCTTGCTTCGTCAATATCCTCCTGTAAAACTATTTGATTGGGTATATAGGCGGCACTGCTGTAAAACTGCTTTATAAATGCGGACATCAGCTCATTGTCCGTTTCGTCCGCGGTACCTTCCAGGATAAAATGCTCTCTTCCGATAAGCTTTCCGCCCCGGATAAAAAACACCTGAATACACGAATCCGCTTCTCCTCTTGCAAAAGCGATGATATCCTGGTCCTCCATGGCCGTAGAAACAATTTTCTGTTTTTCGGCTATATGCTTAAGGCTGTTTATCTTGTCCCTGATCTTCGCCGCCTTTTCAAATTCCAGCTTCTCCGATGCTTCCTTCATGTCCTGCTCCAGCCTTTTTAATATATCCTCCTGTTTTCCACCAAGAAAACTGCAGATATCCGCCATAAGGGACCTGTATTCCTTCTTGCTCACATTTCCCTGACAGGGTCCGAGGCACTGGTATATATAATAATTCAGGCAAGGCCTTTGTTTTGTCGGTTCCCCTGTTAAGGGCCTGTTGCACGTTCTTGCGGGAAAAAGCTTTTTTATAAGGTCCATCGTTTCCTTTACCGCAAACTCGCTGGTGTAAGGACCGAAGTATTTCGCCCCGTCCTTCTCAACCCTTCGGGTCACTAAAACCCTTGGATATTCCTCATTCATGGTTACCTTAATATAAGGATAGGTTTTATCATCCTTTAACTGTATGTTAAACTTGGGGCGGTGCTTTTTTATAAGATTGCATTCCAAAATCAACGCCTCAAGCTCGGTATCGGTAACTATATACTCAAACTCATGAATTAAAGGCACCATAGCCTGTACCTTTGGAGTCTGGTTTGCCAGGGACTGAAAATATTGCCTTACTCTGTTCTTTAAGACAACAGCTTTCCCTATATATATTATTTGACCGTTTTTATCTTTCATAATATAAACGCCCGGCTTCTCGGGCAATTTTTTTAATTCTTCCTGTATATCGAACACTTTTTCACTTCCTGGCTTTCATCCATTTTGTAAGTAATTTTTTTACATCCCGAAGGCTGTCTTTTTCAAGTACCCTCCTTGCCAAATCCTCTGCCTCCGTGATGCTTATGCCTTTAACAAAATTATATATGTCATTGACAGAAGCAGGGCTCATACTGAAATTGCGTATGCCCATCCCAAGTAAAACCGCCACACCCATAGGATCCGTCGCCATTTCTCCACAAACACTGACTTCCGTTTTATTCTCCAAAGCCTTGTCCACACAATATTTTATAGTATTAAGCATTACCGGCTCAAGGTATGACCTTTTTTCCAGTGTGGAGCATTTCCTGTTTTGCTCACATATCTGATGGAGCATGTCATTGGTGCCTATACTTATAAAATCCACCTGCTTTAATATCTCTTCAAGGTTTTCAACGGACAAAGCCGTCTCTATCATTGTACCGACCCTAATGCTTTGCCGCTTACCGTTTATTCTTTCCAGTTCATCGTTTACATAGTCTATTATTTCCCTTGCTTCTTTAATCTCGCAAGCGTTATCCACCATGGGAAAAGAAATTGCAGCATTACCGTATTCGGAAGCACGCAATATGGCACGTACTTGAGTAATAAACTCCTGTCTTTGCTCCAAAGACCTTTTAATGCCCCGGTCACTTCGGCTTATAGAATTATCATTCATGTTCAAAAATTCCGGCACCTTGTCTCCGCCGATATCCGCGGTTCTAATTATAACCGGCTTGTTTCCCATGCACGTTACAATCTTTTTATAAGCTGCAAACTGTCTGCTTTCATCGGGGATTTTTTTATAATTTATAAACAAAGACTCGGTTCTGACCAGGCCTATTCCTTCAATATCCGACTTTCTGGCCCTAAGGAACTCTTTAACGCTGCTGATGTTTAAAAGCAAATGCACCCTGACACCATCCGCAGTCACTAAGCTCTCGTTTTTCTCATCATCTGAAGCACCATCATCCTCACCACTGTTTTTTATCACGCAAGCACTCTTTTTATTTGAATTCCTTATACAAGCCTTTATATCATGATCCGACGGATTAACAATCAGTACGCCGTTTACCGCATCCACTATGGCCGGGCTGTCCGAAAATTTATCCGGTTCCCGGATATTAACCCCGTTTAGAGCCGGTATACCGGTACTTCTGAGAATTATTGACGCATGGGTAAAATAACCGGCACCTTCCTTTGCCACAACACCTTTAACTTCCTTTTTTCCAAGCTCTGCCGCAAGAATAGGTGTAAGTTCATCCACCACCACTATATGATCCTTTGTTATATCCTCTGTTTTTATTTCATTGCTGCCGGAAATATTTTTCAAAAGTCTTTTCCTTATATCAATCAGGTCAAAAGCCCTCTGCTTTATGTAATCATTATCACTTTTTAATATTTCATCTATGTACTTTTGAATACATGTATGTATTGCCCTCTGAGCAGTGTATCTCTTATTTTTGATAGTATCATTAATCTCTTCAAAGAATTTTTTATCATCAAGTATTTGTGAGTAAAAATCAAAAATGCGGTTTTCCTTCTCACTTAGTATTCCTTTAAATCCGTCATTTAAATCATGAATTTCAATAAAGGTTTTACATATGGAAACCTCAAGGTTTGTAATCTCATTTTCGACTTGGGATTCCTCTATCAGATCCTCATTGATTTTTACATCGGGCTCCTTAATGAAAAATAACCTGCCCATACCAATGCCAAAGGAAACCGCTTCGGCTTTGAAAGTTTTCCTCGCCATAGCTAAACACTTTCTTCCAGTTTTAATGAAAGATGCTCACCCAATTCTTCAACCGCTTCTTTTTCGTCATCACCCTCGGCAATAAGTACTATTTTGCTGCCGCAATCAACTCCCAATGCCAAAAGCCCCAGCAAGCTTTTAGCATTAGCCTTCCTCTCGCCTTTTTCAATCCAGATACTTGATTTATAATTAGATGCCTTTTGAATAAATAAAGCAGCCGGCTTAGCTCCCAATCCGGTTTTAGTTGTTATTGTAATTTCCTTTTTTACCATGTAACTTATATCCTCCCAAATAACCAGTTTTCCACAATATAATGATTTAATTATAACACCAGTATTTTATCAAAACCACGGTTTATATTTCAATCCCGTACATTCCGTATTAAAAAATATCTTTACGTAATGCCCGGTTATTTTGATTTTCAATGACTCAATAATTTATATTTATTTTAACATTTCAAATATACTTACGGCAACCTTCCCCTCCGATACCGACGCTTTAATAACAATTGGATTCAAACGGTTGTTTATAAATTTAAAATCTTTGGATCCGTAAACCACCGTCGCATCCCTTCCTTCGGGAACATAGCCCACCTTTTTCGAGTGATGGTGTATTTCTGTAATTTTAAATCCCGCTTTCTCGGCTGCATTATATAATGTGGAAGAAAGCTGGCAAACGCCGCCTCCAACTCCATAGTCTTTTTTAGGCCCATCCTTTGTTCTCTTAATAATGGGTGCCTTCTTATATCCCTTTCCCTCTGTTCTTTTTCCTATTGTATCATTAAAGGAAAACTCTTCACCGGGCAGCACTTCTTTATTGTTAAGGCTTTCCGCCGCAATACGAAGGTTTTTAACTCTGTTTTTATGGTCATCCAATATTTCGGTGGAAAAACTCCCTATCTCAATAAGCCCATTATTTGTATCCTCAGTAGCCAAGTTTCTCAAATCTCCGCCTGAAATTCGAGGACTTACGTTTTCTATGTTAAGCTCATTATTTTTTATCTTTACCTCTTCATTTTCCTCACTGTGCTGTGCTCCTTTGCATCCTGCAGCGAAAGCAATCAAATTAACCGTCAGAAAAAACATAATTAATTTTTTATTCTTTATTTGCATATATTTTTCCTCCGTGGCAATAATAATTAAGTGAAAAATTAGTGAAGAAAAATAAAGATGAAACATAAGTTTCTGCAATATTTTTCTTCACATATTAAATACAGTATCATTTACCGGTATATCATGTTATTTATCAGCATAAGAAATACTTGGCTCAAAACAATATTGATCAATGCAAGTACAACGTTACTTATAATGATTACATTACCACTGCCTTTTTGCTGCTTATTCAACAATACTCCAAAGGTTATTCCGGCAATTGCAAACAGTGGTGTTACAAATACTGTCAATGCCGCACTTATCCATCCTAAAACAACATAAAGTTTATCTACCCTTTCGAGTGCAATCGCACCTTTATCATCGGTATTTATTCTCTCATTATCGATAAAACTGTCTTTTTGCCGTTCTTCGTCATTGCTGTTTTTTCTTGATTCTTCAATGATTTCATCATTTTTTCTAAAATCATCGTCCATGAAATCACCTCCGTTCGATTATTTATTATTAGAGTTATTTCTTTATAAAATTCAAGTATTATTTTCTTAAACAAAAAAAACGAAGTCTTAATAGAAATGCTTCGTTTTCTTGTTAATATTTAATCGATTATTAAATTTTTAATTTTTGCTCGACCCTGAGGAGTATTTACAGGCTCTAGACTGCGTAGCTCACGTTTCCGGAATATTTTTCTTCTCCTTTTCTCATAGGCAAAGAAAAATATGGAAGAAACTTTATGTAGCAGTCGTAGAGCCTGTTAATACGACGAGGTCTGGGAGAGCATTGTTTGAACGTAGT
>FWPV01004222.1_pt1 | contig 31049 bp, 27 predicted proteins | sample 2228371 | NCBI WGS metagenome assembly FWPV01 (sample SAMEA103939776, study PRJEB20133) | metagenome | reverse complement strand
GGAATAGAACCGGGGGCCAGCCGTCTTTCCGAGTTGACCAAAAGCAAAAGTGGTGGCTAATAGGACAAAAGCGATTGGAATTATGAATAAGGTCTTTCTCATGGTTACCCTCCTTGCGAATGGATTTCAAGACTGAGCGTCTGAGAATTTTCTTCTAACATCTTTTTGCCCCTCAACCCATCTTAACTCCCCCTAACCCCCTCTTATTTTAAGAGGGGGGATATTCCTCTTCTCAAGAGAAGGGGAGACATGAGAGGTTATGAAATTTTAGATGCCATTTGTTTGCCTGAATCCTGACGCGCCCGCAGACGCAAAAAATACCAAATGGTTGTTTGGAAAAATCAGCTCCTGGTTCACGTCATGTCGCAGTCCGAATACTGATCCAGCTGCCAGCAGTGGTTGTCCCGCTGGTCGGGCATCGGCTTGAGGAGTTGATGAAAAATGAAAAACAACCAGAATGATAAGAATGCTATTGAGGAAGATGCCGAGTTTCCCCATCTTTCTCAATCTCTTACCTACTTGGAGGGAAAATCCTCACCGAGGAGATTTTATCCCCCCAGCCTTCTGTACGAAGATTAGGGATAGGTGTTGTCTTTCGCAATAATGCGCCCTTGAACTGTGCATGCTCGTACATTTCTACAGTCCATCCGTTAGGAACCCAGACAGACGAAGCTTTGTCATTGAAGTCGTGTATTCCTAAGTTCCGCAACTGCATACCTGCACGTAGCGGAAGAGCTCTACCATCGAAATTTACATTTTCGTATAAGACGGGATAAGCATCGTTATTGGTATAGTGCTTTAAGTAAATATCATCCTGCTTAGGATCATTGTCGAGCATGAGAACATGCAGCTTGCCAGCTATCCCGGGCGCACGCCGATCATCCAAATCCCATATCGTCATCCCCTCGGGTTCTTCGTATTTTGGCAAACCAGGATGAAATTCATAATTAAATGGACCCACCCCACTTCGCGAACGCAGAATTCTCCTTCCGGTTCGTAAATCGAAAATGTGTATTCCCCAGCTTGGATGGCTATCCTTGTAATATCCCGCCACCAAATATAATAAATTTCCACTTGCTGAGATAGCCCCACCTTGCGGTGTATCTATAAAAACTCCTTTCCCGGATTCATCCTGAAGAGGGATCGAGGCAAGGGATCGAAGGTTCAATTTCCTATAGTTCCTCAATGCTTCCCAGTCAACCCCGAACCTCAAAAGAAGAGAATTTTTCGAAACCGAGGTATAAAGTGTACCTTGAGAATCTATTGCGCACCATGGTGCATCATTTAGACCTGAATAAGCATGACTAATATAGTTAAGGCTTATCGACTCAAAAGCAGCTATTACAGGTGGCTTTTGTTTTCCTGTGATCGGTATGAGTAGATAACCTTGACCCTTAAATTCATAATGCTCGAAATCCCCAAAATGGTCATATCCGTGAAGTGCGGGGATATTCTTAAGGTCGATAACTTTAACTCCCGGCGTGTTCCTCCTTGCATTTGCAAGATCGACTGACACCGGGATTTTCCATAACGAACCTTTCTGTGTGATATGCCAATGATCTCTGTCATGTGCGATACCTTGGGCCTCATCACTCCAATCGATCTTACGCGCTTTCGGATGTTGACCGACGTATACGTTATATATTTCACTCTCAATTGCCGCTGAATTAAGCCTCTCTGGATACCGGAGCGTCAGAGCAAATAGAATCACGGATGCGGTGATTACATTGATCGTGATTTTTTTCATAACATCGCTCCCTTTTCGTTCTCCTCCCTTTTGTAACTCCCCCCGGCCCCCTCTTATTTTAAGAGGGGGAGTATTCTAAACCTCCCGCATCCTCTTAAGAGGAGGAGTATTCTAAGCTCCCGCATCTTCTCTCAAGGGGGTGAGGAGGAGGGGATCGATCCTCCGAAGCCCGCTCCACTTCTAAGAAGGAAGAGCCGTCTGTTTCCCCCTCTTATCTTAAGAGGGGATTTAATTAACCTTGACCCCCTCTTAAAGTAAGAGGGGGTCAAGGGAGGAGAGGAACTTACTTTCGCAAATATTCGAAGCTTGGTTTGGGTCTTCCCACAAAACAGGATTTGTTAAAGCCGTACTTCTTGATAATGGCAAAAGCCTGGCGGGCTTCCGATTCCTTGGCGCCAAAATCGAAAAGCCAGTGGGATCCGTCTACGATCTTCCATCTTCCGCCTATGTTTTTGACCTCGATTGTCTCGGGGTTAAACGAAACGCAATCCTCGCCGGCAAAAGCGCCCACGGGAGCGGCGCCACCAACCAAGAGGTACGAGAAGGATGGCTGTGGCCTTCCTACAAAACAGGATTGATTCATTCGATAGTGCTTGATAATACTGAAGGCTCGCTCAGCCTCGTCCTTCTTGTCGCCAAAGTCAAAGACCCAATGGCTTCCATCCACAATCTTCCATCTCCCACCAACCTGTTTGACCTCGGCTGTGGCAGGATTGAAGGAGACGCAATCCTCCCTCACGGGTTCTCTTGCAACCTCAGCTTTACACTCGATCTTGAAATTGGCCTTGTTCGATTCAACATCCTGTGGGTAGACCACTTTTATGGCTTGCCATCCCTCGTAGGAAGGGAAGCTTGGCCCCCCAAGTGTCCATGTGGTGTTTACTGGTTTCGAGCCATCTTTCTCAAAAGTGAGAGTGTGGACAGGAGCAAAGGCACCGTCGCTTCTTATGAACTTGTACTGAAGTTTTAGAGGGGGTCTCGAAATGTTCGTTACAGTGATTCTTCCCTGAAACTTAATTGTTGCTGGACAGCGACCGGAATAGGTCTCAGGGATTGCCTTCAACTCTGCGGTGATTTTTGGTTGTGCATAGGGAACTCCCGTAACCGCAAAGAAAAAGAACGCTAAAATCACAGTGACCCAAAACATTTTTTTCGTTATCTTTCCTGACATGGCTGATTTCCCCTTTCTTGGTTTTTAACTCCCCCCTAACCCCCTCTTGATTTAAGAGGGGGAGGATTTAACTCCCCCGGTCCCCCTCTTAAAGTAAGAGCGGGGTCAATTAAGGGGGAAGTAAAAGGGTTTTTCTACATTTGTTTCATCTCCCATGTGCCATTGCAAACAATTCCCTCAGGGACCCTTTGGGTCGTGTAAGTCCCTTTCCCCATCCATTTGCCACCCTTAAGACATAAGGTACCTTTGAATCTTGTCACTTCACCGGGTTTCTTCGTTGTTTCGCCGTTGATGTTGCAGCAACCTTTCTCCGTTCCGGGAGTCACAGATCCGGAGAACTCCTGAACCGATCCATCCTCGCCTGTGACTTTTCCCCAGATCTTGGAGCCGCACCTCTCTGCCTGGTAAATGACCATTTTGAAAGGCCCCTCTTCTGGTTTCGGACAGGATTTTGTCGGAGGCAGTGCGTCTTTACGGTATCCTTCGTATTCCCCTGCGATACAACATTTGCCTGGAACCTTTGGGGGAATCCCCCCTTGGGGACGTACCGGGATAGGCTGCTGCTGCGTTTGGGCCGAAGCGACAGCGGCCAGGATGAAAAAGAATGTCATAAGAACAATCCATGCCTTCAGTTCAAAGAGTTTCTTGATCGTAGTCATCTCCGTCACCTCCTTTCTGCTTGGGATTTTTGAAACCTCGTGGATTAAGGCCTTAACGTCCAACCCAAAGGCCTTGCACAGAATTCTCTCATTCCGTCGATCCTGAAGGGTGTTTTCTCGACATCTAAGAACACTGTGAAACAGTGGTCAAAGCGTTGAAACGCATAGCGGGTGTTAGGGAAGTAATAGTCTATGGAACCCCGATGAATGATCGCATTGATCAACTGAGCTACGATTTGGTCGCGATCCTGTAACAGGAGGGTGCCACGCACGGGAGGTCCATCATTTCTTAAGCGGACTCGAAACCGAACCTCCTGACCCGGGCGGGCAGGATCTGGGTACATGTCGAGGTCTTCGACAAGGAAGGGACCAATGGCTAAGGGGCCTAATGTCCATCCATAGGGAGATCTTCGACAGCAAAATTCTTTGACCAAATCGACAGGTCTCCTCGTCCTTTCAATATCCACCTCAACGGTGAAGCAATGGGAGTACCTTGAGAGGCGATAAGGGGTCTCCGGGAAGACCACTCGATTATATCCCGGCCGGAGAAGCACATCGTAGGCGGCAGTGATTACTTCATCCCGGTCCTTGAGAAGGATGTTAACCCATCCTGAGAAGTGAGACAGGTTCGAGATCGTTACATAGAAACGAAGCAATTGTCCCTCACGAGCGGGATCAGGGCTCATCTCGATTTCGAGCACCCTGAGATCCCGGGGGTCGAGGCTCGGCCCAATAATCCGAAAAAGCTTTTCTGCCTGAGTGTGACCGAAGGAAGGGAATAGAATCAGAAATCCGATTAGAAAGGGAATCACTTTTTTCTCCATGTCGTTTGGCTCCTTTTAGGCAATTTTGCCAAGTAACTTCCCTCTTAAGCATGAATCGGTGTCATTTCGATAGTCCTTAAAGAATCAGCGAGAGTCAATAAGATATACGACTTTCCAACGATAGAAAGGCTTCCTCCTGGGAGATAGGAAGAGGGTTTCGAAGGCGGTGAAGAAGAAGGCGGATACGAGGGCGATGGCGGATATGGAGGAGGAGCGGAAGGCGGATAAGGGGAAGGCTGCTGGCCAGGAGGAGGAGGGTATGGAGGTGGAGCCGTTGAGGGAGGGTAGGGCGAAGGAGGATAAGGTGAAGGAGAAGGAGCCTGGGGCGGAGAGGGCGACGGAGGGTATGGCTGAGACGGATAGGGAGGTGGAGGCATCCCGGGCGGTCCGCTTGGAGGCAAAGGCGTTCCGGGCGCCCCATAGACGGTGGGAGGCTTCACAGAAGCGAGAGGGATCCCTGTTGGGATTTTGTTAAACACAGATTGATCGACCTCGATCACCTGATCCCATTGGAACCCGTTGGCCTGAAAGGTCTCGGGATCGGGAATGTAACACTTTCTGCCGCCCCTAATGACATAGGCATGGGCTTTGCCCTTGAGTCTGATCAGAGTCCCGTCTGGATAAGGAGCGATGATCTCTTTTGACCAGAGAGGGGGTCCTTCGGGGATGCTCATGAGAGTTTGTGAATCGAGTTCCTTCACATCCTCCTTCCTAAATCCCATCTGCCTAAAGACCTCCTCACTTGCAATGGCCCGTCTCTGCCCACTCTGGATCAAGTATATCTTTTCTTCTCCTTGAACCCGGACGAGATCTCCATGTTGTTGAGCAGGGAGTAGAGACGGATTCCACAGAGAAAGGATGACCGGAAGGAAAAAGATGAAGATCGCCTTATTTACTCCGATTCGGTTCGTCACCCTCATCTTGTCACCTCTTTAGTGCGATGCTTGAAAGAGCGGACTGAGCCTTTTGAGTCCGATAACGAAGAAGACTCCAGCCCGTGTTCTTTTATGGACTCTCCGATACAGTGGCCCTCCCAACCCATCCTTCTTGGCCATCTTCGAGTCTAACCCTAAACCACTGTCCCTGTTCTTCGACGACCTCAAGGGCGGTTCCCTTTTGAATCTGAGTGGTTACCTTGAAATTGGTCCCAGGTCCCTCGCGGAGACTCACCTGCGGCCATTTCACAAAAACTACGCGGGAGGAAGGAGCCGAGGCTTGGGGAGGTGCTTGTGGAGAAGGGGTCATCTTTGGTGCTGGGGAGACCAAGCCGGACGCAGGGGGCGGCGTTTGGGGCCCAGGGGCTACTGAGCCTCGGAAGTACTTTTCTGGTGTCTTGGCCGTAATCAATTTCACAGCTTCCTCGATACAGATGCGGATCGCCTTTTCCATGGGGGTTTTTGAGTATCCTGATAACGATCCTGCCAGTGTTCCTCTTGAGAGACCGGCAAGGCCTTCGATATCAGTCGCTGTCCCCTCGACTTGCTCCGAGGCGAGCCTTCGCCCTGTCTTTGCATCGACCATCTTTACGATCAATGCGACGTGGGATTTCTTGATTGCACCCCCCGCTTTTATCCTTCCCAATGTCTCACCGACTCTTCGAGAAATATGTCCCGGCAAATCAAAAGCCCTTTCCGCTTCTCCCCCGACGCCCGATGTCCCAGGTTCAAACTCCGTGATCGTCCCCATGACAAGAATATCGGCCCCTTCGATCTCACCGATGGCGGGAGCAGTTTCCTGCTTTACACGGCCCGATGCCCCAAAGTCTTGTTCTCCAAGGACGTCGCCGATGGCCTCTCGCTCAAGGACGATGAAACGATTGGTAGCAAAGAGGGCATTGGCGAGCATTTCTGACATCCCCGTGCCGATCTCGGCTCCCCCCTTGGCAGACTTGTTCTCAAACCTTGTCACTGCCACTCTCGCCTTCGGCCCAAAGGCGTCCTCCTTCTGGGCCTGGTCGATCGTTGGTCCTTGACTCGGGGTCCCTCTGGCCTTGGGCTTGATGAGCTGAGCCATGGAGGCATCGCTGAGAAACATGGCGAGAATCACTAAGGTTGCCCAAAACAAAATCGACTTCTTCATAGATCGACCCTCCTTCGTCTTTTTTTCTCTTTGTTACTTTTTTAGAAAGAATGCTTTAGAGCCTGACTAAGTCGTTTCGATGAAACAAAAAAGCCCTCGCAGGTTCGAGTTCTATTTCAAAACTGCAAGGGCATCAAACGAGATCGAGTCAAAACCCACCGGCCCCACCTCCCCTATGGCCAAGGGATAGAGAAAGCTTTACATGAACCCATGATATCAGAAATATTAGAAAGGTCAAGCTCTCCAGATCTCTTCGCTCATTAGACGACGGTGAGGGGAAAAATATTCAACCGCCTCGTCATCTCCTCCTCGGGCGCCTCTCGGGTATCTGAGGTATCTGAGGCATTTGGGGCATCTCGAACTTTTGTGGGGCCTCCGTAATTTGACTTTTTGCCCCGGTCCCGTAGCCCGTGAGCGCCATCTCCGCATCCTTTGACTGAGATTTAATCAGTCCATAGGGGCAGACATCTTTATAGATCCATACATCGGTGGCCTCCCCTTGGGCCTGATACTGCATGTGCTGAGCCTTGAATGCTCCGGCGGGGACAGTAATCGTTTCTATGCCCTTGTCAACTATGTTTCCCTTGGCCTCCTGCCCTTTCGACGGCCCTTGTCTCATCATCTCAACGGGCATCTCCCTCGCAGGTTTGTCCCCCTCTTTGACGATCAACCTCTTGATGTTTTTCGGATCTTCTGGATTTCCCGACACAAGCATCTTTGTGATAATATGCCCTCGTTTTCCACCCTCCATCACGGTTTCGTACCAGTAGGCATCTCCTTCTTTTCCAACGATTGCAACCTTCATCTTCATTGACCCTTCGCGTTTAGTCGTGATCTGATACTCGGACCAACCACCGATCACGGGCTTGAATTCACCATAGAACGAGGGTCCGGATGGCTGTCCAAACTGTGCGCCAGCAAAGTGAGCAAAAGATACAGTGAAGAGTATTGGGATAATCCAGAGCATTCTTTTCATAGCCCTTCCTCCTTGTGCTTGGGCTTCGCAACTACCCTATTTCTTTTCCGAAACAACAATGGCTGTCACATCACGGATCTCCTCCCCCACGTAGGGACGCTGAACCTTGACCCAGAGCTTGGAGCTGGCAAGGTCTTTTGCGTCGTCAAAGATGAAGTAGGCTTCCCACAGATCTCCCTCAAATAGATCAGACTTTCTGGGCTTCCCTGATGTCCCAGAGGCCCGAGGCATTGCGATCTCTTTCGCAATTTTATTGTAGAAGGATGCCACTTTTTGAAAAGAATCGGTGGTGGTATAGACCGTGGCTTTGGTTCCGGACTTTTTGGCCGCCGCGGCAAACTCATTCGCCTCCTTGGTTGCCTTCTCATCAATTTTTGCTCCGGGATAGGGTTTGAAATCCGCAGCCAGGGCGAGGCACGACAATACGATAGCAATTAAGGAAATAACCAAAGCAGCTTTTTTCATCTTTTCCTCCTCTCAGAGATTTTTTGGTCTACTGTTTTACAAGTTCGACACGACGGTTCTTGGCTTTTCCCTCTTCAGTATCATTTGAGGTAACAGGAGCCAGGGGGCCCACCCCGCCAGCTTTAAGGCGGTCCGCTGCAATCTTGTATTTGGAAACCAATTCCCCAACCACCGCCTCAGCCCTTTGCTGCGAGAGTTTCATATTATATTCAAGGCTCCCCACATTATCGGTATGGCCCACCACATAGAGTTTGAGCTTGGGATCCTGCTGAAGCAGTTTTGTGATTTCTTTCAGGGCTGGTTCAGATTCGGGCTTGACGTCTGCCTTATCAAAGTCGAAATAGATGTCATAGATTGCTACATGACCAGACGTATTAATCCCCTCCGCCATGAACTTGGCATCGGCCACCACCTGCTGAGTCATTTCCGCTTTTTCAACCAAGGTGAGCTTGTACCAGCTGTAACCATAGCTGGCGTAACTATCGAGATGGGCCCATATCTCAAGTTTGTCTTTCTTAAATTTGGTATATAGATGATATCCACTCTCAAAGGACGTCCCTCCTAATTTCTTGACAGCATTGGCATAGTTTCGGCGAATCTCCAATGCAGACGCTGCCTTCGCATTATCTTTAAGATAATACCATAGGTGATACTTTTTGCCTTCCACGGTTACTTTCGTTTTGCCTTGAGTATCCGGATCCAAAAACTCATATGCATCAAAATCTGCTTGCTTACAATCTTTGATATAGTAATTGGGCATCCTTGAAAAAAAAGGATGATCCTTGCAACCCTTTTTGTCTCCCTGTGCAAAAACAGCGCTCGCGAATATCAAAATTCCGAGGATCAACCCATAAATGATTTTAGCTGCTTTTTCCATCTCTTCTGCCTCCTTCTTGTGAGAGATTTTTTCTAAAATCGAGCAAATAAAAAAAAGAGCTTTAGCCCTGCCGGTTCCACTCTAACTTACGAATGAACCTGAGCGCAATAGGGTTAAAGAATATTTTTAAAAGACAGTAAAATACTGTTTTAGACGAGGTTGGCAACGTAAATATTCACATCCAATTCCTTGGCCTCCTCCGGAGAGAAGAAAAGTTCTTGACATCATCTCCTGTTGGTGCTATCAAATCCCGCTGTGAAATTCGTTCGGAAAAAGGAGGGCATGCATCTTGGCAAAAGGGTTCGTGAAATGGTTTGATATCAAGAAAGGATACGGGTTTATTGAACAGCCTGGAGGAGATGACGTTTTCGTTCACTATACGGGAATCACGGGAGAGGGGTTTAGATCTCTTCGTGCAGGAGAAGAGGTTGAATTTGAGATCACCGAGGGTCCAAAAGGGCCTCAGGCGACCAATGTGGTCAAAACGAAGTAGTTTCCGGATAATACGCGACAAGCAAGGGTTTTCGGGAAAGGAGCCCTCGCCTATCAGGGTTTTGACAGGTTGATTCGATCCTGGATTTTCTTCAAGGCCTCCTTGACCCTGGGAAGTAACGCTTCATTGCAGGATCTCTCCAATTTACCCAAGACCCTGACCGATCTCTCGGTGCCAATTCTTCCCAGTGCAGTGCAGATCGTTTCCAAGGCGGTTTCGGAAAGAGGGTTTTTCTGAAAGAGGCCCATCCACTGCTTCATCCCCCTTTTCTCCAAGACCTCTATGAGGAGTTGTTCTGTTGTTTTGCCTTCGATGGTTAGGTTTCCGGTCAGACCAAGGGCTGCGTAAATCTGTGTTTCAAGTGGATCCTTCTGGGGCGTGGGTGCGGCAAGAATCTGCTTCAGAATCTCCACCATCTTTGCAGCGCCTCTCGGGCTTTTGATCATTCCCAGGCACCAAATGGCCCTCTTTTGGACCTCGGGATTCTTATCAGAAAGGCTTGCCAGAAAGATCTCTTCCCCTTCATTGCCTCCGATCAAACAGAGGGTATGCAGGGCCTGCTCCCTTAGCTTCGGGTGCTCATGAGCGACATTTTTCTTCAAGATTTTTAATAGGGGAGCCTTCCACTGTTCCGATTTGATCTCCCCCAGGACGCGAAGGATATCACAGGTCGTTTCGACGGAAGGCTGCTCCTCTTCCAGTATTTTCAAAAGGTGAACGGTGGCTACCGTCCCGATCTCGATCAATGCCTCACAGGCATTCTTTCTAACCCATTGGTCCTCGCTCCTCTTCAAAATATCAAGCAGGTGCGGGATGGACCCCACTTCGAGGGCGGCAAAAATCGGAACGATGGCTGCCCGGATTTCTTTTTTCCCCGTCAGGAATTTCTCTTTCAGCATAAAGGGCACAGGACCCTTTCCAATCTCCTCAAGGACCTGGCCGGCCAGCAGGGCCCACATCATCTTCTTGTGAAAATGCTGTTTCAGGGTTTCGATGATCTTCAGGACCTCCGCATAGCGGTCCCTGCGTACCAATTCAGGAAGAATCTTGACAAAGGAGGTGGCAAGGGTAAGGAACCTCTCCTTGTCCTTTGCCTGGTCCAATTGTTGGTAGAATTGGTCCGCATAGTTCAGAAATTTATCGGTCAGTTTCTCAAGAAGGATCTTTTCCTTCAATGTGGGGGACAGATCCTCGAGACGGATCAATTGATTCCGGAAGAACTCCTCGAGCAGGTTCTCAGCCTCTTGAGTCCCGAGCTCTCTCAAACGGGCGACGAATTTAGGAAGGAGTCGATCCGATTTCGTCTCGAAGGGATCTCCTTTTTGGAGTTTTTTCAGGTTGAGATGTTCCCTCAGATAGATCCTCGCGGTTCCAAGGAGATAAAAAGGAGGGAGGAAGGTGATGAGGGCATCCTCGATCACTTCCTCGCGGTTCTCTGGTGTGGCGGCGAGATCGCTATTTTGAATGATACAGTAAAGAAGTTCATGGTTACGGAGTGGGCGAATTGCATCCTCGACGAGTCTTTTTCGAATGGTTTGAAGTTCCTGCCCCGACAGCTTCTGAAAATAAGGAATCATTTTCAATTCCTTCTTCATTCGAGAAAGGGTGATCCGGGCCCTCCAGGGCATCTCCCGATCAGGAGCGAGAACCAACTCCTCGTTAAACACGAGGGAGATGTTCGTAACATTGTTGCGATAGAGGGCCGCGATAAACCGATCCTTGTCCTCCTTTCGGTGGATATCGAGGAAGGACGGATGGCTCATGAGATCGATGAACTGAGTGAATTCGGTCTGATCCATGCGACTCTTCATGGTGAGGCTGACGAGGTCCTTCCGTTCCAGATAGCTAAGGAACTTGGGGATGTAGAGTTCTCCCATACCCCTCATCATCAGTCGGCTCAGCCTTTGGGGTTCCGGTAGGATGCCCTCGATCAGCACCTCCTTCTGGTCCTGATCACTCCTTGCCAGAAAAGTGAGTTCCTCATCTCGCTCAAAGAGGTTCTTAAACTCTCCATAGAGTCCTTCTTTTGCTTTGATCGATTCAGGGTGATCGGGGGTATAGTATCCCGTTCTTAGGAAGGCCTGGATGATGTGAAGGGTGAATTCGGTCAGCTTCGATTGAAGCTTCTGGAGGCGCTCAGTCTCTTCCGGAGGGAGACCCTCGGGGATTCCCTCCAAGGCTTTCTTGGCAGATGCCGGAGGCGCCGTTTTGAGGGTTGTCATAAATATCTTGTCGATACATTCCCAGAAAGTGAAGAATTTGTCAAGGTCTCAATTTTCTTAACGGAGGGTTCCGTGATAAGATTTTCTCCGGCCTCCCTGTCTGATTCCCTCGAATTTCCACGGAAGACTGAACGATTGCAGAACGTCGGAAGCATTGACTTTTTGAGAAAGGGCTGATTAGACTAAAACGAGAAAGGCGGTTCTTAGACGCTCACACCCCATGAAATCTTTTCGAACTCTCAAGGACGACCTGATCGAAAACCGCTGGCGGATTTTCGTTGGATTGTCAGCGCTCCTCATCGTCGATATCCTCCAACTGATCATTCCCAGAGTGATTAAACATGCGATCGACGATCTCACCTGGGGAACAGCAGATTCCTCCCGCCTCATTCTTTATGGGATGCAAGTCCTCGCATTGGCTTTCGGGATTGGCGGATTCCGATATGTGTGGAGGTCTCTGCTCCTCGGAACGGCGCGCCGCATCGAAAGGGCGCTGAGGGACCGGTTCTTTCACCACGTTCAATCCCTCTCCCCCACCTATTTCTCACGGTCAAAAGTGGGAGATTTGATGGCCCACTCGATCAACGACATCGAAGCCGTTCGCATGGCCTTGTCGTTAGGGGTCGTTTTTTTGGTCGATACGGTCACCCTGGGGATACTGACCATCTTCTTCATGGTCTATATTCACCCTATCTTGACCCTCTATGCGATTCTTCCCATGCCCTTGATCACGGTGTTCACCCTTTATTTTGGTCGGACCATCCACGAGCGTTTTGAGATTCTGCAGAAAGCCTTCGCCTCTCTCACCGAAAGGGTTCGAGAGTCCATCTCGGCGATCCGCGTGGTCAAGGCTTATGTCCTGGAGGAGAGGGAAAGAGAGAAGCTTTCGCGAGTCAGCCAAGACTACATTCAGAAGAGCCTAAATGTGACGAAGGTGTGGGGGCTGTTCTTCCCCGTCATTCTCTTCCTTTCGAATCTCTCCATGGTCATCGTTCTCTATCTCGGAGGCAAGTTGACCATCTTCCACTCCATCTCCACAGGGGATTTCGTCGCCTTTATGAGCTATCTTGGGCTTCTGGCTTGGCCGATGATGGCCTTGGGTTGGGCTGTCAATGTGATTCAGCGAGGCGCGGCCTCCATGGACCGATTGAATCATGTGTTCAGAGAGGTTCCGGAGATCTTCGATATCTCTGAGGCGAAGGGAAAGGCAGAGTTGAAGGGGAGAATCGAGATCAGAGGCTTGACCTTCTCATTGGGAAATGGGGGAGACCCGGTCCTCCGGGACATTCGACTCACCATCGCTCAGGGGGAGAAGATCGTGATTGTTGGCAGGACGGGGTCTGGGAAGACCGTTTTATGCAACCTTCTGACACGTCTCCTGGACCCTCCGCAGGGGACGCTGTTCATCGACGGAACAGAAATTCATCGTATCCCCCTCACGGTGCTGAGGGGATCGATCGGCTATGTTCCTCAAGAGACCTTTCTCTTTTCGGATACCGTGAGAGAAAACATCGCCTTCGGTAGGCTCGATGCCACGGACCGAGAGATTGAGGAGGTCGCGCGGGTCGCACAGGTCTACGACGAGATTTCCGAATTTCCTGAGGGCATGAACACAGTGATCGGAGAGAAAGGGATAACACTCTCTGGAGGCCAGCGACAGCGGGTGGCTATCGCCAGGGCTTTGCTCATGAACCCCAGCATTTTCATCCTGGACGACGCCCTGTCCTCTGTCGATATCGAGACGGAAGAACGCATCCTGCAAGGATTGGAGAACTACCTCCAAGGACGAACGCTCATTCTCATCACCCATCGCGTCGCACCACTTCGGAGGGCCGATCGAATTATCGTGCTCGAAGGGGGAAGGGTAGCGGAGGTTGGGACCCATGCGACCCTCTTGGCCAAGGGGGGGATTTATGCGGACCTCTACTGGGAAAGGGAGCTGGAAGAAGCGCTGGAACGCGAAGGAGCGCCGCATTAGAGGCTGGGGGATCGTCCCGTTGGACGGGACTTGAGGTTTTGGGCAACACGAGATGAAATGAGTATTTTGTCTCAAGCCTTAGGGGGGCCGAAACGATGCACAGGTTCAGGGGGCCGATCCTCTGGCGAGGTTTTGAGCTATGTACGCTGATTTCGGCTACATGGAAGAAGGAAAATTAGGGAAGGCCTACGATCTCAAGTTGATGGCGAGGCTTTGGGTTTTTCTGCAGCCCCATTGGCTCTTGATGGCGGTTTCCCTCCTTTTCGTCCTTGTCATGGCCGGCTTGGATCTTGTTATTCCCTATTTGACGAAGGAGGCCATCGATCGCTACGTGGTGGTTTCGGCGAGGGAGGTTTTGCTGAAAGGGGATCATTCGAGAGAGGAGAATCAGCTTTTGATGCGGGTGGGCAAGAGCCTCGTTCCTTCGACGAGGGAGGGGAGATTCTTTCTCCTTCCCCAAGAATTGCGTTCTTTGGACGCCAAGGAGACGGCCCTTTTTCAAAAGTACGGCCTCTTCTCCGAGCGCCGGTTCTATGTGTTTTCCGTCGAACAACCCGAGGTAGAAAGGGTGCTAAAAAAATACCCCTCTCTGTTCGAGCCAGGCGGTTCGTACTGGTTCATTCCCTTTGAAAAGCTGAAGGAGATCGAAAAGGAGGATCTGCGGTCCCTAAGAGCAAGGGATGTGACCGGCGTTTTTCGCATCGCCGCGGTTGTCCTAGTGATTCTCACGGTTCATTTCGTCCTCAACTTTTTCCAGGTCTATGCCATGGAAGTGGCAGGGCAGAGGATGATGCATGGCCTCCGAATGAAACTCTTCTCCCATCTGCAAGGGCTTTCTGTCTCGTTTTTCGACCGAAATCCCGTGGGAAGGTTGGTGACGCGACTGACGAACGACATCCAGAATATTCACGAAATGTTCACCTCGGCACTGATCCATCTTTTCAAAGACCTCCTGTTGCTCTTTGGGATCATCGTTCTCCTCCTCTACTTGAATCGGGAACTGGCCTTGGTTTCGTTCTCCGTCCTCCCCCTCATCTTCGTCACCACGCTCTTCTTCAGCCGTCAAGCAAGGGATGCTTTTCGAGAGATCCGTTTCAAGATCGCCGAGATGAATGCCTTCCTTCAGGAGAATTTTTCTGGCATCCGAGTGGTCCAGCTTTTTCAGCGGCAAAAGGAGAACGGCCGGCGCTTTCACAGGATCAACGAAAGCCACTACCTGGCGAATATGAGACAGATCCGCATTTATGCCTTCTTCGTTCCCCTCGTCGAGATCCTGAGTTCGGGGGCGATCGGGTTGCTCCTCTGGTATGGAGGGGGAAAGGTGATCCAAGAGAGAATCACCCTTGGGGGTCTCGTCGCTTTTCTCTCATACATTCGAATGTTCTTCCAGCCCATTCGCGACCTTTCGGAGAAGTACAATATCCTTCAATCAGCCATGGCCTCTCTGGAGAGGATTTTTTCGTTGCTCGATCAGGACGAAAGGGTTTCTCAATCGGTCTGCCGCCGAACCGACGCGATCCGAGGGAATATCGAATTTCGAAACGTCTCCTTCTCCTACAATGGAGTTGATCGGGTGCTCCATAACGTATCGTTTTCGGTCCGTCAGGGCGAGACCGTTGCCATCGTTGGAGCGACAGGGGCTGGAAAAACCTCCCTCCTTCACCTCCTCGAACGGTTCTATGACCCGCAGGAAGGCACGATCCTTTTGGATGGAATGGATCTTCAGGAGATAGATCTTCATCATCTTCGCTCGCAGATCGGCTTGGTGATGCAAGACACCTTTCTTTTTGCAGAGGAGGTCGAAGAGAATATTCGCTTGGGAGACCAGCGGATGGATGGGGAGAGAGTACGAGCGGTGGCCCGGCTGGTGAATGCAGACAAATTTATAGAGCGATTACCCCAGGGTTATTATACGAAGGTAGGAGAGGGCGGGGAGGAGCTCTCGGCAGGGGAGAAGCAGTTACTGGCATTTGCCAGAGCGCTCTACATCGATCCCAGGATCCTGGTGTTTGACGAAGCCACCTCCCATGTGGACCCGCAGACGGAGAGGTTCATTCAGGAGGGGCTAGAGGAATTGCTCAAAGGGAGGACGGCGATCGTGATTGCTCACAGGCTCTCCACCATTCGGCGCGCCGATCGTATTGTGGTCCTCCACAAGGGGAGGGTGAGAGAGGTTGGAACCCATGCCGAATTGATCGCCAAAAGAGGTCTCTATTATAGATTGTACCGGCTACAATTCGGGGAAACGGGTTTGGCAAGGAGCATAGAGCAAAGCGGATAGCATGAAATCAAAGGATCCTATGCGCTTTGCTATCCTTCGGTTGGGGTTGACAAACGCGGGGGGCTATCCTATATAGGAGGAAGGGTAGGATGGAAGAAAAAGAGGGCCAAGCCTTGGAGAATTTGGGTGAAGAGGGAAAGAGGGAGCTCGATCTCAATGCTCTCTTTCCGGGAAAGGATTATGACCTCAATGCGCTCTTCCCTGATGAAGGGACGAAGAAGCTTCTTTATGCGGTGAGACGAAACAAGCGGGAGATTGAGCGCTTGATCAAGAGCCTCGATGTCGAGGAGGAGTGAATGAGGTGTCCTCGATGTAATGAAATTCTTCCCTCCAACACATGCCCGGACTGCGGGGCGGAAATCCTCGAGGGAAGCCTCTATTGTTCTTGGTGTGGGCACGCCATCCCAAAGGAGGAGGAAACGGATTTCTCTGATCGTAGGCTGTGCAGCGATGGGAACTGTATCGGGGTGATCAATGAACAGGGCGTTTGCAATATCTGTGGCAAGCCCTATAGCGGGGACCCTCTTTAGCGAGGGTTGGGAAAGGTCGAAGGGATGGATGTGTTGACACTTTTCGGAGCAGTGATTATCTTTAGCTTGGTGTGACTATTCGTTTAAGGAGGACCGGATGATTTTCTTACCGAGAGGGGGAGCGGACAAGGATGAAAAAGGAAGGGACGAGAGGCTTGTGGTCCCGAGCGAGCTCCCCGTGCTCCCTTTGAGGGGAACCGTGCTCTATCCAGACCTGATTCTTCCCATTATGGTGGGGAGAAAAAAGTCTGTGAAGCTAATCGACGATGCCATGGATGGTGATCGCATCATTGGCATTGTCACTCAGAAAAAGTCCGAGATCGAGGATCCGAAGGAGAATGATCTCTATTCGGTGGGGGTTGCCGCTCTCATTCTCAGGATGATCCGCGAACTGGACGGTAGCCAGCGTGTGATCGTGCAAGGGATATCGAGGATTCGGGTGAAGGAATTTCTGCAAAGGGAGCCTTATTTTAAGGTCAGATGCGAGACGGTTGATGAGCCTTATACGCCTGGTGTCGAAATCGATGCCCTCGTCATGAACCTGAAAAATCTTTTTCAACGGGCCGTTGAGCTCGCTCCCTACCTGACCGCGGAGCTCGGCACCATGGTGAACAACATCAAGTCCCCGGCAATTCTTGCTGACCTCATTGCGTCGAATCTCAATATTTCGACGGCCGAAAAACAGGCGATCTTAGAAACCTTCAATGTCCGGGAACGCCTCGCGCGCGTCCATCTCCATCTCAACAAAGAGATTCAGGTTCTTGAGCTCGGGAACAAGATCCAGTCTCAGGTGAAGGAGGACATGGATCGGACCCAACGCGAATATTATCTCCGTGAACAATTGAAGGCGATCAAGAAGGAATTGGGGGAACTCGATGAGCACTCGACGGAGATCAAGGAGCTTCGGGAAAAGATCAAGAAGGCGAAAATGCCTCCCGAGGCCCTGGCTGCCGCTGAGAAAGAGTTAGATCGTTTGGCCAAGATTCCTCCGGCCTCAGCGGAGTATACGGTCGCGCGAACCTACCTGGATTGGTTGGTGGAACTCCCGTGGTCGGTAACGACGGAGGATAACCTTGATATCGACAATGCTCAAAAGACCCTGGACGAGGACCACTACGATCTGGAAAAGGTGAAAAAACGTATTCTTGAATATCTGGCCGTCCGTAAGCTGAAGGCGGATATGAAGGGGCCGATCCTGTGCTTCGTGGGTCCGCCCGGAGTGGGAAAGACCTCCTTGGGGAGATCGATCGCTCGGAGCATGGGACGAAAGTTCATCCGCATCTCCCTTGGGGGAGTCCGAGATGAGGCAGAGATTCGAGGTCACCGTAGGACCTATGTGGGGGCCCTTCCGGGCCGCATTATCCAAGGGATTAAGAAGGCGGGGTCGAATAACCCAATCTTCATGTTGGACGAGGTAGATAAAATAGGGATGGATTTTCGGGGGGATCCCTCTTCGGCGCTTTTGGAAGTTTTGGATCCCGAGCAGAATTTCTCTTTCTCGGATCATTATATCGACGTTCCTTTCGACCTCTCCAAGGTCATGTTCATCACGACAGCCAATGTCCTTGATACCATACCCCCGGCATTGAGGGATCGGATGGAAACGCTGGAGCTGCCTGGGTATAGCGAAGACCAGAAGATGATGATTGCCAAGCAGTTCCTGGTTCCAAAGCAGATTGCAGAGCACGGGTTGACCTCGGAATATATCGAGTTTACGGATGAGGCGATCCAGGCGATCATTGCCTCCTATACTCGAGAAGCCGGGGTGAGAAATCTGGAGCGGGAGATCGCTGCCATCTGTCGAGGCGTGGCGAAGGACGTTGCCCGGGGGATCAAAGAGAAGGTCGTAGTGGTGCCGGAGATTTTGAGTAAGTTCCTCGGTCCAGTGAAGTTCTTCCCGGAGGTGGCTGAGCGGACCTCCGAGCCTGGCGTGGCGACCGGCTTGGCGTGGACGCCCACCGGGGGGGACATCATCTTCGTCGAAGCGACAAAAATGAGGGGGGAGAAAGGCCTGACGTTAACGGGTCAGTTAGGGGATGTGATGAAGGAGTCCGCCCAGGCGGCCCTCGCCTATGTTCGCGCGAAAGCGAAGGAGTTGGGGATCGAGGAGGATTTCTTTGAGAAGAACGATATCCACATCCACGTACCTGCCGGTGCTATTCCCAAAGACGGTCCGTCGGCGGGGATCACGATGCTTGTCGCTTTGACATCGTTGCTAACCAACACGCCCGTTCGAAACGATGTGGCGATGACTGGGGAGATTACCTTGAGGGGGATGGTTCTTCCCGTAGGAGGGATCAAGGAAAAGGTCCTTGCTGGGATGCGAGCGGGGATCAAGACGATCATCCTTCCGAAGAAGAACGAAAAAGACCTCGAGGAGATTCCGGAGCACATCCGAAAGCAGATGAACTTCAAGTTCATCCAAAGGATGGACGAGGCGATCGAATTAGCCCTGAAGCGCCCCGAACCAGTGACGACGGAGCGGGCAACCGCGAGTGCTGCTCTGGGATAGAGATTGAGCGACGTTCCCAGCGCCCTCCAAACACCACGGCTCCCACTTCATGAGATGACACGTGGATTTCCCTAAGCTTCGAAATGTGAATATCTTTCCCGTTCAGGTGTCGGGCCAAACGCTCATCTGCCTGCAGGATCCCCAGAATGTCAGTCCCTCCGCACTCTTTCTCACTCCCCCTGTCTATTTCATCGTCTCTCTCCTTGACGGCCAGCATTCCATTCTGGATATCCAAGCTGCCTATATGAGGAGATTTGGTGAGATCCTTTATCGAGAGAAGATCGAGGAGGTCATCCGACAACTCGAGGAGAATCTGTTTCTCGAGGGCGAGCGGTTTCAAGAGGCTTTGAAGGAGGCGGATGAACGATTTCGGGTTGCTTCGTTTCGTGAAGCTGCCTTTGCTGGTAAGAGTTACGCCGAATCGCCTGAGCGGTTGAGGAATCAATTGGAGGGATATTTCACCGGACCCAATGGTCCTGGACCTCTGGGAGAGAAGAGTGAAGGGGATGGTCTCAAAGGAGTGGTCGCGCCCCATATCGATTTTCAACGAGGAGGGGTCTGTTACGCCTTTGCGCATCGGGAGATATGGGAGGGAAATTCGGCCGATTGCTTCATCCTTCTCGGAACAGCCCATGCCTTCACGGAGAACCCCTTCTGCCTCACCAGAAAAGAGTTTCAGACGCCCCTTGGTCGGCTGCCGGTCGATCAGGAATTGATCGATGCAATCCAATCCCGATGTCCCTACGACCTGACGAGGGACGAAACAGTCCACCGGAGCGAGCATTCCATTGAGTTTCAATGCGTCTTCCTCCGCTACCTCTACCCCGAGCCTGCCCGTTTGAGGATTGTCCCGATCTTGTGTGGATCGTTCCAACATGCGATTGAAAAAGGAACATCTCCCATGGACGAGGAGGCAATCCGGCAATTCATCGAAAGCCTGAGGGGTGCCGTCTCATCGACGGGGCGGACGGTCTGCTACATTGCCAGCGCGGACTTAGCTCACCGAGGGTTACAATTCGGAGATTCCGAAGGGGTAGGGGAGTATGATTTGAGAATTCTTGCAGAAGAAGATGAAGCGATGCTTCAATATGTGGAAAGATTGGATGCCGAGGGTTTTTTCTCCTCTATCTCGAGGGAGAGGGACCGAAGAAGAATTTGTGGTCTTCCCGCCATCTATACCCTTCTCAAGAGCGTGGAGGCGAAGGAGGGCAGGCTGCTGAAGTATGCTCAGGCCTTTACGCCGGACACCCAGTCGGTCGTCACCTTTGCCAGCCTGGCGTTCTACTAAGAGAGACCCCGATGGAGGTTGGAGGAGCGGCCCGAAAGCGGGCCTTGAGGTTAGAGGCTTAGATCTTTGATTCTTCTCCTCCATCCTCAAGCGGAGCGGTCCTCAAGACCCAAAGGGTCGCTCCTCAAACGAAGTGGTCCTGAACATCAGGAGGGTTTCTGCTTCAGCTTCTCGATGGCAGGGTAGAGTTCGATAAGGCTTCTCTCAAGATCGGCGGGAACGTCAACGGGAAGGTTGAGGATCTTTTCTCTGAGGAGGGCCAGAGCTCCCAGTCTCTCACTGATCTCGCGTGGGGTTACACGGCTCAATTTCTTGGAGACTTCTTTCACCTCCTCGTTAAGGAATTCCACCAGTTTCAAGATTTCAGAGACCCTTTTTTGCGACATTCGAGGCTCCCCCTCCTTTTCAACATCTCCACCATACACGATTTCAACAAAGAATTCAATCAATTCCTTTCACGCGATGCCTCACTGAGGCGTAGGGAAGATCCAGTGATCGAAAAGAATGTCTCGGAAAATCTTATGAGGGGGATGATCTGAAAATGATGTTTTGGCGAAGGTCACTTTGCCGGTGATTGGAGAAGAGCAAGGCATGACCCTTTAGTCTAATCCATGAAAACTTCTTCCTTTCTGAGATCGGAGAGGCTTTCGTCTCCCTTCGTCTGGAAAGTTCGGATCCAGGCTTGAACCCGTTCCTCCCCGTAGGCTTCTTTCCATCCAGCCACGATCTCCTCCACGGGCACGTCCGCATAGGTGCCGTGGAATTTCACGTACTCCATGAATTTCTGATTTTTCATGTTGTAAGGCTGAAAGAGCGAGTCCTCTCGGCCATTGAAATCAAGGGGAGGCACCCCATGCCTTAAACAAAGACTGCTGTTGAACGCAGGGGTAGCCTTCACCCACCTTCCCTCCAAGAAGAATTCTACAAAACCGTGATAGACGAAGAGGTTGGTTCCTATAAAATCGATCAGCTCCTTAGTGGCCAAGTGATTTCGAACGTCGGCGAGCCCGAGGCGCGAGGGGATACCCACCGCCCTTCCTAAGGCGCAGAGAAGAGAGGCCTTGGGAACACAGAAGCTTTTCCCCCTTTTCAATACGTAGCTCGGGCGATAATGTTCGGGAAGATAGAAGGGCGAGTAAGGGTCGTAGAGGATTCGGTCTCGAGCGGCAAGGTAGAGCTTCACTGCCTTTTCGATCGGGTCGTCCGCACCACCGATCGTTTCCATTGCAAAACGACGGACGAGCTCATGATCGCAGTCGATCACAGGAGTCGGTTTCAAATAAATGGAGAGGTCTTGGCTCATCTTTTTCCTCTCTCTATCAAATAATCCATCCTCATTATAACATAGCCCATCCTTTCCATGCTCCAAGGAGCCCCTACAGTCTCCCAGGGATAACCGCCCCAAGACCCAGTCCTATGCGGGCATATAGCAATCCGACGAGGACCATCAAGAGAGCAACGAGTACGCAATAATCGACTCTGCCCATCCGGGGCTCATAGTAGAAGGTCCGTGGAGAGTGGGGGCTGAACCCTCTGGCTTCCAGAGCCATGGCAAGAAGGTTCGTATGGCGAATGGCGTAGATAAACAGGGGGACTGCCTGAGGGATAAATTTCCCGATTCGGCTAAAGATCGAACCAGACTCGAGATCCAGCCCCCGGCAGAGTTGAGCCTGAATGATCGTAGCCCCTGCGCCAGCAAAGGTAGGGACCAAACGTAAAGCGGTCGAGACCGCAAATGCGACAGGGTAGGGGATCTTCATCCGGATCAGACCATTCGTCAGTTCCTCGTTGCGAGTGGTGGACAAAAAAACGAGACCCGTCGCTACGAAGGTCGCTAAACGGAGCCCCATAGCGATGCCAAACAGGAGCGACTCCCGGCTCACCTCGAGGGGACCCCATGACCACAGGAGCGTTCTCCCTTTTGCGAAAAAAGGCCAAAGCAAAGAGCTGAAGACGACCAGCAGGAGGAGAAGAAAGCGGAGGCGCCAGAAGTTTCTGAGAGCTTTGGCACAAACCGCAAGGAGAAAGACCCCCGTGCTGACAGCGCCCATATAGAGGGGATGGTTGAAACAGAGGCAGAGGCTGAAGACGATGAGGACCCCCAGGATCTTTGTCCGTGGATCGAGTCGGTGGATCCGGGTATTCTTGTCAAGATAAAGGAAGATGTTCATGGAGTCGCTCGGTCTACCAGGGAAATTCAATGGAATCGGACAGGGATGGCGGAGAAAATCTTATGGCGGAAACCTGAGCTTCTCCCCTGGCTCGAAGAATCAAAATAGAGATTGGCAGGGCTTTCCTGCCATAGGCGAAGTGACCTTTGCCAAATAATCATTTCGGATCGTCCGCTTGGTAAGATTTTCGAAGATATCCCTGTGCGATGACCCCGTTTTTCCCACGCTTCAGTGAAGTATTACATGTTCATGGTAGATGCCAACGAAAGGGAAGCCCCTGGCCACAGGTCGGGGCTTCCCGGCAAAGGAATATCGCCTTCCACCCCTCATCCGCCCATCATCTCTTCAGTTCCTTGGCCAGCTCCTCAACGGTCAGCGCCTTCGTTCCCAACCAGTTGCTCAAACGGACCAAGGAGGGAGGGGAAAGGGAGGCACTGGCTAACTTGTTTTCCTGGGCGAAGACTGCCCGGGTCGGTCCGTCGGCGAGAATAGTCCCGTCCTTCATAATGATTGTTCGCTCGGCATATTCAGCGGCCACCCAAAGGGAGTGGGTGATGATGATAATCGTATGGCCCAGGTGATTGAGCCGTTTCAACATCTCCATCATGCTTCTTTGGTGACGATAGTCGAGCCCCGTCGTAGGCTCGTCGAGGATGATGACCTGTGGTTGTGCAGCGAGCACGGAAGCGACCGCCACCCGTTGCCTTTCACCTTTCGTTAGGGCAAAGGGGACCCTCTCTTCGTATCCGACGAGTCCAACGGCCTCGAGGGCCTCCTCGGTGCGCTTGACAACACTTTTAGGGTCTTCTCCAAAGGCTCTAAGCGTGAAACCGACCTCGTCTTTGACCGTTCGAGAAAAGATCTGGTGGTCAGGGTTTTGAAAGACGTATCCCACCCATCGGGCCATCTCGCGATGGCTATGTTCCACCGTCGGCCTCCCCCGGAGCAGCATTCTTCCCGAGGTGGGCTTCAAGAGTCCATTGAAATGTTTTGCCAAGGTAGTCTTACCAGAACCGTTCTGCCCGAGGAGGGCAACAAACTCCCCTTCATGGATGGAGAGATCAATCCCGCGAAGGGCTTCAACTTGGTAGTGGGGATAGGAGTAGCTCAGACTCTGAGCTTCAAGGATCGGGGTCCCATGCCCGCAGCGTCGGGAGGACGACGTGAAGTCCGATTTGTGGCGATCGAGGAGATGTTCTTTCTCAATCAGGGCGATAGCGCTCTCCACCGTCAAGGGATCGCCCGCCCAGCCCATTGCCCGAAATAGTTCGACGAGGGCGAGGGGTTTGACCCCACAGGATTGCAGCAGCGATCCTTCCCTCAAGATCTTCGCAGGAGAATCTCTGGCCACGAGTTGACCCTCGCGCAATAGCCAGACTTGATCAGCCGAAATGGCTGTCTCCGGGTCATGATCCACTACGAGGAGCGTCCGGCGTTCTTCGCGGACGGTTCTCGCCAAAGAAAGGATTTCCTCCCGACCCTGAGGGTCGAGATCGCTCGTTGGCTCATCCATCACAAGAATATTGGGTTCCAAGGCGAGCACCGAGCCGATCGCCAGGCGTTGCTTCTGTCCCCCAGAAAGGGAGGCGGGCTCTCGGTGGCGCATGGATTCCAATCCCACGAAGGAGAGGTACTTTCCAATCCGTCGTTCAATCTCCGGCCGAGCCACGCAATGGTTCTCGGGACCGAAGGCCATCTCCAGTTCCACATTGGTCGAGAAGAGTTGGGCCTCGAAATCTTGAAGGACTAATCCAACAACTCGAGACATCCCTGCGACTGTGTGGCGGGCAACCTCCTTGCCTTTCACCCACACGTGGCCTCGGTATTCTCCGCGGAAAAAGTGTGGGATGAGACCGTTCAGAGCACAACAAAGCGAGGACTTGCCTGCTCCTTCGTGTCCCATCACGACAACAAACGAACCCTCTTCAATTTCGCCACGGAGATCTCGCAGGGCGGGTTGCTCTCTTTGGCGGTATGTGAAAGAGAGATGATCGATGGAAACTGCGTTGGCCATCCAGGAGTTTCTCTTCCCTAAAGTAACACACTCCCAATGAGAATGGCGAGGGTTGAGAGCCAACCCAGAGCGAGGACCGGTAACGTCGGAAGGATTCCGGCAAGAAGACCCACGATAGCACCCCCCGCGACCATCCATGCCCCCACGGTCCCCGCGATGGGGTGCCCGATCTTCTCTTCCTCCATTACATCTACCCAGTGGAGGCCCAGTTGATCTTTCGTAACCCCGTAGACGGCGAGAAGGAGAAGGATCCCGATCCAACTGGCGAGCGTGTTATTGAGGGTGATGATTTTGGTGAGAACAGCATAGGGAACGATCCCGAGGGCGTCGACAAAGATGCCGATGACGACGGCGCAAGAGGAACTGGAAACGAAAGAAATGATGGCATAGGAAACCCAACTCCGCCAGCTCCCGCTTTTCCATTCCCTGGACTTCTCAGCAAAGGGAAGAAATGTGATCCACATCGTGTACGGGAGATAGCCGAGCAAGAAATTGCCTACGAAGCCAGCAATGGAACCGGGACCTAAGGTGCCACCGAAGATGTCACCGAGGAGGTTGCCAATAGCGGTGCCCCAGGCACCGGCGGGACCAAAGAGCAGGCCAAAGGTCATGGGGAAGATATTGGCGACACGGACCTCAGTGATTCCGGGGATGAGCGGGATAGCGGTCTTAAAGGCGATGAGCGCTGCTCCGTAGATAGCGGCGCACACCGCTACCAGGATGATCATTCGTGTGCTGCCCCACATCGTGAAGATGGCTTTCATGATGGTGCCCCTCTCACTTGCAAAGATGAAGGATGATTTATCGAATCGAAGTGAAAGATATCAAATTGGGGATAGAAAATCAATGCGAAGTCTTAATGCGTCATCGAAGCATGGCGAAGATTGTGTCATCGGACAGGGATATCTCCGAAAATCTTACGAACGAATTTTCCCGATCGACTGAGCGATTACGTTTCGATACACATTCTCCTTGAATTCGGAACCGAGTAGTGCTATCATGATTTTCGATTATGGAGAACCCCTTTGAAAAGAGTATGGGGATATGACCTACAGAGTTCTGCTGGTAGACGATGAAGAGTTCATGAGAAACCTGGTCGTTAGGCTAATCTCAAAACTTGGCTACTCCTGTGTGACCGCTGTCAATGGAATCGATGCTCTTACGAAATTGAGCGAAAACAGGTTCGATGCGGTCATCACGGATATCCGGATGCCTGAAATGGACGGCATCCTTCTCACACGAGAGATATCGAAGCGATACCCGGGGGTTCCCGTCATGGTGATGACGGCCTTTGACGATGAATATTCAGCGGGGGTGGCCATCTCAGCCGGTGCAAAAGACTTCATCATAAAACCCTTCTCCTTGGACGAGTTCAGTGTTCGATTACATAAAATGATTGGGGACTCTAAGAATGCCTTTCCGCTCGAGGCGGAAATGAGGGAGGACGATTTCCCCGAGAGTACGCGTAACTTCTTGAAGGACGTCATTCGATTGCATCGGATGAGAAGCGATCTCGCCACGACAGGGGAGAACGAGGCGGTGGGCGAAGAAGATGACGATGAGGAGAATTAGAGGCGAGGGGACGTGCTCTTTGGGATCACAGATCGACTTCAGGAAAACGCCGTACTGATCGAGGGTGTGAATCTTCTGGCTAACCAGGAATCAATCTCATCTTTTGGCCTCTTCCATCTCTCCTTAAATTCATTCCACCTGAAATGAAGGATCAGTTTGTTATTTTTGAAAAAGAGGATCAAGTTCCTTTTCTCGTAGATCCAGGCCACACACTCCCCCACCTCATTCGGCTCCCGATTGAGAAAGAGAAAATCGAGCCTGAAGAAGCCTGCCAAGCGACCGAGACCCAACCGGAATTCCGGCAATCCCCACTGGTTCAAGAAGACACTTTGGTAGATACCTGAGAGCTTTAGGTGAAGGTTGGGGCGAACGGACGGAGTCGGTTTTCTCCAGATAACGGCCGGGGAAGGTTTTTTCAGGAAAGGGGGAACGACGTTTGGAAAGAGGTTTAGCATGAGACTACCCAGAAAATCCTTATGTCATTTTACATGAATTTCATCATCTTTACAGATTCTAACCTTTCGCCCCTCGCTTACGGTTCTGAAAAAAGTAATGGCCGCGGACAAAAGTTTGGCGATCCGATCTAACCCGCATGATCCGTCACCCCGCCTTGCCTTAGGGGAGCGACGAAAAAATCTAAAAATTTTGAACTATTATGGCCCCCGACCTCGGCAAGGCGTTGTCTCCTCCTTTCAAACGCCGGGATTCCAGGCTTTCTAAATGCAAGATAGGTTCCAAAGGTCTCGGTGGCCCTCTTTCCTTTGTGGACCAGTACATTCTCGACACCCCTTGAAAAGGGTTCGAGGATCGTCCCATCAGGAACCAGAAATCAGTCTCTTCAGGGTGAGCGCGTTCTTGATGGCGAAGCCATAGGCATCATTATTGAAGTAGACGAAAACGTCCTTCCTTCCGCCTCTCCATTTTTCGATTTTCTCGGCCCATCCTTTCAACTCCCTCTCCGAATAATTCGAGCCATAGAGAACCTCCCCCCCATGAAGGCGAAGATAAACAAAATCGGCTGTAATCCTTTCCATAAAGGGAAGACCCGATCCGTGAGCAATGCAGAAGGCAAAATTGAATTCCTCCAAGGTCCGGAAGGCTTCCTGGCAGATCCAGGATTCGTCCCGAAATTCGAAGGCGTGTCGATGGACCCTTGAGCGGGGAAGGGTTGAGAGGAGCACACAAAACTCTTCCAATCTTTTTATGTCGAATTTAAATCGGGGAGGAAGCTGCCAGAGCAACACGCCGAGCTTCTCTTTGAGCGCGCAGGCGTGGTCCAAAAGAAGGGAGAGCGGTTCTCTGCAGTCCCTCAATCGTTTGATATGAGTGATGAACCGGCTTCCTTTCACGGCAAAATGGAATTTCTTTGGAGTCCGTTTGTACCAGCCCTCGAAGGCCTTCTTTTGCGGAAGGCGGTAAAAAGAGACATTCAATTCGACCGTGTCGAAATGGTCCGCATAGAACTCGAGCCACTTCCTCTGGGGGAGATCCGACGGATAGAAGACCCCGTTCCACCAATGAGGGTAGTTATAACCGCTGGTCCCGATGAGAATCATAGGGTCTGCCCTCTTTCCTCCTCCGGAGCGGTTCTCCCTGCCGCGCTCACCCGCAGAGATGGGAGTCATCCTAATGGAAGAGACCCGTATCTCGGGGTCCTCGTTGAGACCACTTACGTTTGTAGTAGGAGCGGCGAATCTTGAGTCGAATGTAGGGGTAGGCCATATAGATCAAGCCGAAGAAAAGCCCACCGAGGTGGGTGAGGTGGGCGATCCCGCCGCCCGTGCCCGCCCTTGAAGCATAGAGTTCGATGAGCCCGAAGATGACGACAAAATACTTGGCAGGGATGGGGAAGAGAAAATAGATGTAGATGAGCCGGTTGGGAAAGATCCATGCGTAGGCCAGCAGAATTCCGTAAATTGCCCCCGACGCTCCGATGATCGGAATCAGCTGGTAAGGAGTGAAGGCCACTGTGCAGAGGGCGGCTCCAATCCCGCAAAAGAAAAAGTAGAAAAGGAATTTCCTCGATCCCCAATAGCTCTCCAACTCTCCGCCAAACATCCAAAGGGCTAAAAGATTGAAAAGGATATGACCAATCCCGCCGTGGAGGAAGATATAGGTCGCCAATTGCCAGAAAAAAAAGTTCTTCCAGACCAGAAGGGGAACCAGACCGAGGTAAAGGTTGATTCGGGGGCTCACGACCGTCTGGAGCAAGAAGGCAGCCCCCATGATGATCATCATTTTCTTGATCACCGGGGTCAAGCCATATCCGAAAGAAAAACGATACCGGTAGTAGGTCATTTTTCGCTCCCGGGAAAAAGGATTTTGGGCTTTGAGATTTGAATCGGCTTCAAATCCGTATCCTGTACTTCTTCATCTTGTACCTCAAGACCCTCTCACTAATACCGAGGCTCTCCGCAGCCCTCGTCTGGACCCCTTGATGTTCATGAAGGGCTTTGATGATCATATCTCTTTCGATCTCCTCCAGCGATTCGGGAAGACTCTTTTGCGATTTGGAGCTTTCCCAGAGAGCCTCCGATTTAGCTTCCCTGAGATGGAAGGGGAGGTCCTGGGTGGTGATGATATCTCCCCGGCAGAGGACGACGGCCCTTTCGATGAGATTCTCTAATTCTCGCACATTTCCCGGATAGGAGTACCGAAGGAGGAGATTCCTCGCCTCCTTGGAAACGTCGGAGATCATCTTCTGATTCGCCTTTGAATATTTTTTCAAGAAGTAGTCGATCAGAAGGGGGATGTCCTCCTTCCTCTCCCTTAAGGGGGGGAGGAAGATGGTGATGACGTTCAGCCGGTAATAGAGGTCTTCTCGGAAGGAACCTTTTTTTATTGCCTCCTCAAGATTTTGATTCGTCGCAGCGATCACCCTCACGTCCGTCTTCAACGTCTGGTTCGACCCGAGGCGTTGAAACTCCTTCTCCTGGAGCACGCGGAGGAGTTTCACCTGTGTCCCCGGTGAGAGGTCGCCGACCTCGTCCAGGAAGAGGGTGCCGCCGTTGGCCTCCTCGAAGCGGCCGATCCTTCTCTGGGTTGCTCCTGTAAAGGCTCCTTTTTCATGACCAAAGAGTTCGCTTTCGAGAAGCGTTTCCGGAATGGCCGAGCAGTTCACCTTGACCAAAGGCTTCTGGGAACGGGGCCCCGCAAAATGGATGGCATTTGCAATCAATTCTTTCCCTGTTCCGCTCTCGCCCCGAATGAGGACGGTTGCCTGACTCGGCGCCACCCGTGCCACAAGGCCCATCACCTCCTCCATCCTTCGGCTTCCATAGATGATGTTACCGAAGGTGTAGCGCTCCTGAAGCTGCGCCTTCAGGGCCCTGTTTTCCTGGATGAGATGTAAACGCTCAATCACTTTATTAAAGATGAGGAGCAGTTCGTCGAGGTCGATGGGCTTGGTCAGATAATCCAGCGCTCCCTCTTTCATACAAGCGACAGCGGTCTCCACCGTTCCATAGGCGGTCATCATCACGACGGGGAGATCGGGATAGGATTTTCGGATTTCGCGGAGGGTCTCAAGGCCGTCGAGCTCCGGCATCTTATAGTCGAGGAGGACGATATCAAAAAGATCCTTTTCGAGTCTCTCCATGGCTTCCTTGCCATTGGCCACCGTTTCGACAGAAAATCCCTCCTTCTTTAGAAACCCCTCAAGGAGATCCCTCTGAGTTTTTTCGTCCTCGGCAACGAGTACTCTTGGCTTCTCCATGCTCATCCAACCATTGGGAGGTGGAGGCGAATGATCATTTCGCACAGTGCGGCGCCTTCAACATTTGCCCTCTAACCTTTTGGAGTGTTATGTCCTATCGGTAAGGTCGCTGTGACTTTCGTTCCCACACCCACTTTGCTCTCTATCCTCAGGTCCCCTCCGTGAGCTTCGATGATTCGGTGGGCCATGGGAAGTCCGAGCCCTACCCCTTTCTCCTTGGTCGTATAGTAGTAGTTGAAGATCATCTCCATTTGATCCGCGGGAATCCCTGGGCCCGTATCTGAGATGATAATCTCGACTCGATTCTTGGCAAGCCTCGTTTCGATCCTCAGGATGCCTCCCTTCTCCATGGCCTCTATCGCATTCTTCATAATATTGATCAAAGCCTGTGTCAACTTTTCGGGATCGCATTGGAGGGGAGGGATCTCCGAGTTGAGTTGAGACTGGATGGTGATCCCCTGGGAGGACGCCTCTTCCTGAAAGAGGTTGATCAGATGATCGAGAAGCTCCTGGAGGGAGGAGGATCTCACCTTGAGCTGGAAGGGACGGGAGAGGGCGAGGAACTGTTCGATGATCTGATCGATCCTTCGAATTTCTTTGAGGATGACCTCGGTAAAGGCAAGATACTCGTCTCTTTTCGTTTCGTCTTTAGGAAGAAACTCTCTTCTTAGTCTTTGGAGCCCCATCCCCATGGCGTTCAAAGGGTTTCGTATCTCGTGAGCCACCCCTGCGGCCAGGTGGCCCAGGGAGGAGAGTCTTTCAATTCGCTGGATACGATCCTCCATCTCCCTCACCTTCGTGAGATGGCGGTTTTGGTCCAGCCAGATCAAGGTGATCGCAGAGATCCCTAAGAAGAGAAAGAGGAGAACGGAAAGGATGATATTCTTTTTGATTTGGCCGAGGACGGCTTCAATTTCCCTGGGGGAATAAGCAATGCGAATAATGCCAGCTGTCAGATTCCCCAGGGAAAAGGATTGCGCAACCTCGAAGATGTCCTCTCCGTTATCCAAGGGGAAAAGGCGGGAGAGAGCTTCGGGACTTCCGAGCGATGTTCTCAGGAAAGGATCCTCGGTTCTCCTGCCGAGAAATGCAGGATCGGAATGGGCGAGGACAGTGAGATCGGAGTCGTGCACCGAGATGAAGAGGATATCCTGTCTGGGGGCAAGTCCGGAGATGGCCCGCTGAATGACCAACTGGCGAAATACCCTTCTCATTTGTTCTCCGCTGAAACGAAGGACGATGAAACCTTCGGCGGCCTTTCTGGAGATAGCGATGGAGAAGAGCTGGTCTTCCTTAAGAGGCTTTCCGAAAAGATCGATGAAGACGGAGAGCTTCTTCTGAAGAAGTTGGGGCGGCAAGCCGCTTCCAATCGAATCGTGGGAGCTCCTGACGAGGCGTCCCTTCCGATCGTAGATCTCCGTGGAGGTGGCAAGATATTGATCTGTCAAGGATTGGAGATCGGAGGGCGACAAGGG
>FWPV01004221.1_pt1 | contig 31057 bp, 23 predicted proteins | sample 2228371 | NCBI WGS metagenome assembly FWPV01 (sample SAMEA103939776, study PRJEB20133) | metagenome | reverse complement strand
CCCCCCCGCTAGGCTAGGCTCCATGACCTACGGCGACTGGGCGCTCCTGCAAGACCGGCGGGGCCGCACCTACCTGTTCCGCTTGCAGGCGGGGGGGCGCTTCAACTACCACCGGGGCTCCCTGGACCACGAGGCCATCGTGCAGGCAGGCCCCGGTGCCCGGATCGCCACCCCGCAGGGCGAGCAGTTCACCATCCACCGCCCCACCCTGGAAGACTACGTCCTGCACATGCCCCGCGAGGCCACCCCCACCTACCCAAAGGACGCCGCCACCCTCTGCTTTTTGCTCGACCTGGCCCCCGGCATGTGGGTGCTGGAAGCCGGTTCGGGCTCCGGGGGCCTGACCCTGTACCTGGCGCGGGCCGTAGGGCCTGCGGGCCAGGTGTGGAGCTACGAGACCCGCCCCAAACACCAGGCTAGGGCCCGGCGCAACCTGAGCGAGTTTGAAGACTGGGGCAACGTAACCTGGCTCGAGACCGACCTGGCCCAGGCCCAGCTACCCCCCGGCACCTTCGACGGCGTGGCGCTGGACCTGATGGAACCCTGGACAGTCCTCCCTGCCGTAACCCCAGCCCTCAAGCCCGACCGCTTTCTGGCCTGCTACCTGCCCAACCTGACCCAGGTGGTGGCGCTGCTCGAGTACCTCCAGGCCCAGCGCCTCCCCTACCTGGTAGAGCGCACCCTGGAAGTGCTGCACCGCGAGTGGGACGTGCGCCCCCCCATTGCCCACCCCAAGTTTCAGCAGGTGGGGCATACGGCGTTTTTGGTTCAGCTTAGGCGGGTTGGGGGGGTCTGATACCCGAATTATCCAGGCGCAGGCGATACCATTCAATATAATGGCAAGAATCAGAAGAATCATAAAAATAAAAGCCACGCTATCCCGAGCTCTGGCCTAATGAATTTTTAGACGCTTTTTACGTTGATGGCGACTTAAGTTATAGCTTTCGCACTAAATCATCTACAGCTCCTAGGCATAGCTGGATATTATTTTGCGCAATTTGCACAGATTTGCCACCAATATTGTGTGTGCCAGGTTTCAATTTACTGAACGGAGTGCCTTCGGCAAAAGCAACTACTCCGGTAGTTTGGAAATCTCGAACATCAACAGTACCACTAGGGAGTTCAGTAAAAGTGAAAACTGAAGGATGCGTTTTGAGTAAGCCTTGGACTAGATCAATGATTGACAATAAAACGGATGAGTACGCGGAAGCAGGCCCCATATACTGCGTAATACGGTTCTTTACGATTAAATGTATTTTAGGTAGAGTTCTACCAGCGCCTTGTAGTTTGGTAGTAAAGGAATATTGACCATAGATAGAAGATGGCAGATTTATCCCATGCACTAATGAAAAAACATTCTGGATTGCTCTTCTTGATGAATCATCTGCCATAACAGGTAAAACAAGCTTCTCAGCAGTAGAAAGTGCAATTTGTGTATATATTGAAAAACTTGGGTTGTTGTCGATAAATACGGCCTGATAAGGTTTCTTTAACAAACCGATAAAATCCTTCAGCCAATCGATCACTTTGAGCCAAGTATCCGTTACTGGTATTTGAGTATTTGCTAACGTTGCCATAGCATTCGCTTGCAACTCTACTAATGGGTCACCGGCTAATAAATCGATATTTTTAGGTATGTTGGGATTGTATTTATTAGGATGTGAAAGATAGTCATCAGGGTTGATTGTAGGTATTGTGTAAGGAGACGGTAGGCGAGATTGAAAATAGCCACCAATCGACTTTCGTGGTGAATCCTGATGTAAGCACACGAGGTTACTACTCCCGTTCCCTATCAGTCCTCCCAAAAGCAATTCAGAAAGGTTTGCTTGGGGGCAAGCATCAATAACAAGTATTTGTTCTTCTGTATGCATTTCAGCATATCTAATCAAGGCCTGGAATGCTAAGCTTGTTTTTCCAGTTCCACCTTTGTTATTCCAAAAACCATAAATCTTCATTTTGTTTTTCTCCTCGACATTAAGATATTTGAAGCTTTGCGAAAGCCCAATTCGCCGCTGCGGTCTAAATATAAATAGTCACTTAGATGTCACACTGTCATATGATACCCGGCTGTGGGATGTTATGGGATATACTGAATATACCTAAATGACCAGAAACGATATTCACTCAAAACTTCCCCCTGTCTCAATGAAGTTCACAATATCCTTCATCTCAAGCACTTGAGCCAACGCATAGAAGCCTTGCATGTGTACTACTACACTAGACTAGAATTCATTCGCTTTTATGGCAAGCGCTATCAGCGCCATCCAAAGAAATGGAGTCGAGGAAATCCGGCCTAACCTGTCCCATATGGCCACTGAAAATGATTTAGCGGCTTCCCTCCAATACATTTTCCTCCCAGCATAGGTGGCACGAGTACAAGCCGGACTCAACACTGAGGAATGCCAACAAGCCCCCTGCACTTTGCTTGAACAAAGGTGGGTAACGCAAACCCCCACAGGTCAAGCCCTCTCCAAACCCCTATACTTGGCCGTGGTAGGGCCGGATGGAAGGTTTGCTGATTCATGCAGTGGTGCGCGAGCTGGCGGGGCAGTTGCCCCTGCGCAGCCTGGGCTGGGCCTTTCCGGACGAGGGGACGGCAGCGCTCTTGTTGGAGGGGGTGGGCAACCTGGTGCTGCGCTACCGCCCGCCCAACCCCATCCTGACGGTGGAGCCGGGCCGCCTGGGGGGCGAGGCCCGAACCCCTTTTCAGCGGCTGCTCGAGGCCCGCTGCAAGGGGCGGCTGGTGGGGCTACAGCAGGTCAAGCTGGACCGGGTGGTGCTGCTGGAGTTTGAGGGGGAGAAGGGCTTTGTGGACGTGGCCCCGGCCCGGCTGGTCTTCGAGCTCACCGGGCGCAACGCCAACCTGATGGTCTGCGACCTGGGGGGGCAGATCCTGGGCATAGACCGCCCGGTCACGCCTGCGATTAACCGCTTCCGGGAGTTGCGGCCTGGGCTGCCCTACACCCCGCCCCCGCCCTACCAGAAGCTCGACCCCCGCACGCTAAACCCGGAGGCGCTGACCCCTTTTGTGGGCCAGACCTTCGCCCAGCTTCTCAAACACCTGGACGGGGTGGGCAAGGAACTGGGGGCCGAACTGGTGCGCCGCGCCCAGCTCAGCCCCCAGACGGTACTGACCGCCGGGCATCTGCCGCTTATCCACAGGGTTATCCACAGCCTGGTGGAAGAGCCCCAGGGACGCACCCCGCTTTCGGCAGCACTGCGGGCAAGCTGGGAGCAGGAGGAGGCCGAGGCCCTGCGCAAGCCCCTGCGGGAGGCGCTCGAGCGGCAGATCAAAACCCTGCAAGCCCGTTTGCAGGACTACCGGCGGGCCCTCGAGCGGCTAGAGGAAGCGACACGGCTGCGCGGGTGGGGCGACCTCCTGATGGCCTATGGCCCGCAGATTCCGCCGGGAACGGTGGCGCGTCTCCAGGACTTCTCCGGCCAGCCGGTAGAAATTCCCCTGGAGAAGGGGCTCTCGCCCATCCAGAACGCCCGCAAATTCTACGAACGGGCCAAGCGCCTGGAGGCCAACGCCGAAAAGGCCCTGGAGCTCTTCCCCCAGACCGAGGCGCAGATCGGGGCCCTGGAGGCCGAGCTCAAGCGGGTGGAAGGGCTCTCGAGGGACGAGCTTCGCACAGAAAGCCGCAAGCTCCGCGAGAAAGGCCCCCAGACCGGGCTGCGCTTCCAGAGCCCAGGAGGGTTTGAGGTCTGGGTGGGCCGCAGCAGCAAGGAAAACGACCTCCTGACCCGCATGGCCCATTCCGAAGACCTGTGGTTTCATGCCCAGGGCCTCCCCGGCTCGCACGTGATCCTGCGTACCCAGGGGCAGCCCGCCGCCCTGCCCGACCTGCTCTATGCGGCGCAGCTGGCGGCTTATCACTCCAGGGCCAGGGGCGAGAAAAACGTGCCGGTAGACTACACCGCTAAAAAACACGTCTGGCGGCCCCGCAAGGCCGCACCGGGACAGGTGCTCTATACCCAGGGCAAGACCTTGTTTGTGGATGCAGAGCCACCAGAAGGATGAGCAGTCAGGGCGAGGAACCTGGCGGCTCGTCTTCGGCACGCACGCGCAGCCAGCGGGCCGCCAGGGGCAGGGTGGTGCCCTGCACCAGCACCGAGAAGATCACCACGAAGAAGGTTACGTTGAAGATTTGTTGGGCGGCCTCCACCCCGGCCAGCAAGGGAAAGGTGGCCAACACGATGGGAATGGCCCCGCGCAGGCCCACCCAGGCGATGAAGGCCTTTTCGTTCCAGGTAAAGCGGGGTGTGGGCAGGCTAAGCAGCACCGCCACCGGGCGGGCAACTAGCAACAGAAAAAGGGCCAGCAGAATCGCACTCGGGGCCACCGCAGGCAGTTGGGAAGGAAACACCAGCAGGCCCAGGGTGAGGAACATGCCGATCTCCATCAGCCAGCTCAGGCCCTCGTGAAAGCTGGTGAGGGCGGTTTTACGGGGAAAATCGCTGTTGCCCACCACCACTCCGGCCACGTACACCGCCAGAAAGCCACTCCCCCCCAGCACCGCCGTTAGCGAGAAGACCAGGAGCATCAGGGTAAGGGAGAAGACCGCATACAGCCCATCGAAACTGAGCCGCAGGTGGCGCAAAAGCCAGACCGAAACCCGGCCCAGCCCGTACCCCAGCAGCAGGCCCAGCAGCATCTGCTGGACGAACATGGGCAGAATCTGCCAGCCGCTCATGCCGGGCTGGGTCAGGAGCAGGGTCAGGCCCACCGTCAGGAAGACCGCCATGGGGTCGTTGGTGCCCGACTCGAACTCGAGCAGGGGCCGCAGCGGCTTACGCAGGCGCACCGCCCGCTCGCGCAAAACGCCAAACACTGCGCTGGCATCGGTGCTGGAGACAATGGCCCCCAGCAAGAGGGCCTCGAGCCAGCGCAAATCCAGCACCCAGTAGGCAAAAGCGCCGGTGGCCAGCATGGTGATAAACACCCCTACGGAAGCCAGCGACAGCCCCGGCCCCAGAATGGGCCGCACCATGCTCCAGCGGGTGAAAAGCCCGCCCGAGTAGAGGATGAACATCAGCGCCACCGTGCCCACAAACTGGGCCAGGGCGTAGTTATCGAACCAGATACCCCCCGGGCCGTCGCTGCCGGCCAGCATCCCAATCGCCAGAAACAACAAGAGCCCCGGCACCCCCAGCCGCCCGCCCAGCTTGGTGGCCAGCACGCTCAGGAGCAGCAAAACGCCTGCTACCAGCAAGATGAGTTCGGCCCTTGGCAACTACACCTCCACGTCCCATCTGCCCTCCTGGGCAGACACCGCCCTTTCCTGGTGCGCGGGGCACCTCGAGGTTCAGTATGCGGCCAAACCCTGCTGGAAGCAGGGGTTCAGTTCCCAATTCGGGTGTGCAGATCGCCAATCCCCTCGATGGCTACCTCCACGTGGTCGCCGCGCTTGAGCTCGCCCACCCCCTCGGGCGTGCCGGTCAGCACCACGTCGCCGGGTTCTAAGGTCATGAAGCTGCTGATGTAGGAGAGGATCTGGGCCACCGAGAAGATCATCAGGCTGGTGTGGGCCTCCTGGCGCAGTTCGCCATTCACATAGGTGCGAAGGACGGTATTCTGCGGGTCCAGCGAGGTCACCAGCCAGGGCCCCAGGGGGCAGAACTTGTCGGCAGACTTGGCCCGCACCCATTGCAGGTCGGTTTTTTGCTTGTCGCGGGCGGTCACGTCCAGGGCACAGGTATAGCCCAGCACGTAGTCCAGGGCCTCGGCCTCGGGCACGTTCTTCATGCGTCGCTCGATGACAACCGCCAGCTCCCCTTCGTAGTGCAGCAGGTTGGTAAAGCTGGGATAGGGCACCACATCGCCGGAGTGGTCGGGGCGGGCCGGGTTGGCCGGGTGGGCCAGGGTATTGAGTCCCTTGAGAAACAAGCCCGGCTCCTTGGGCAAGTCCTGGGCATCGTTGCCCATCTCCTTGATGTGGTCGAGGTAGTTGCGCCCTACACACACAATCTTGGTGGGCGTGGCCGGTGCCAGCAGGGTCACGCCCCCCAGGTCAAAATGACGGCCCGTGGGGTTGCCCGCCGGGCCGTCGGTCTCGTGGATCATCTCGCCTTCTAGAACCCCCCACTGGCCTGCACCAAAACGTACGAGCTTCATAGTGGGTCAAGTATACCGTTGCCCGGCTGTGGTTGTCCTAGGACGTTTGCCTCAACCCGAGAGAGCCGGCGTGTATTTGGAAAGCCGAACGCCACCTTTAGCCTGGCGGGTCATGTGGGCCTCACATCGGATTTCTTGAGTTATTCGGAAAGTGTGGATACACCCAGGTGATGGGCCCTGGTGTTAGAGTTTAGGAAGGGCAACGGCTCATGCGAGTAAGGAATTCACAACTACTGGGCCTTCGCAAAATACACCGGATGTCCGGGCCCGCCGTCGTGAGCTGAAAGGCTCCCAGGGGTTGAGTGCCTGACCATGCCCTGTGAGCCTCTTTGCCGATCCCTCGAGCCACGAAAGGAGCTTGTATGAACGCACTATTGCTATGGGTTCTGGGCATTCTGGGGGTACTGCTGTTGCTGTGGGGCCTGACCCGCCTCCAGCGCGGTGGGCTAGCCTGGATGGCTTTCGGTGCGCTGCTGGGCCTATTTGGGTTCGGTGGAGCCTGGCTGCATCACCAGTACGGCACCCCGGTGTTCTGGGGCATGGGCGTGCTGGGTGTGCTGCTCCTGGTCTGGGCCTTGCTAAACCTGCGTCAGCGCCGCCTGGCAGGTTGGACGGCAGCCCTGGCGATTCTGCTGGGGCTGGTGGGGTTTGGTAGCATCACCCTGCTGGATAGCCCCAACCCCAACCTGCTGACCTCCGGCACCATCCCCGACCCGCTCAACAATTTCCGCACCGGCCCGGCCATGCCACCCACCGCAACCCCCACCACCCCCGAACCCACCGGAGCAGTCCCCACGCCACCGGTGGAACCCAGTCCCGCCCCTACCAGCCCCGAGCCCGCTCCCACCCCTACTCCGTCCGAGCCAGGCCCGCCGCAAACCACTCCAGAACCCTCACCCGCGCCAGCGCCCACCGAGCCCACCCCTCCCCCGCCTGCTCAGCCTGTGACCTCGGGCAGCGTGCGCGAGGTCGAGCCAAGCTGTCCTTGCCTGCTGAGCGTGAGTGTCAATGCAGCGAACCCCACCGTTCGCATCCTGCAAGGCACCCAGGAGATTGCCAGCAGCAAGCTGGGGCGCTCGAGCTTCCTGCTCGAGGCGGGCGACTACACCCTGCAGGTCGAGGCGCCCGGATACCGAACCTTCAGCGCTCTGATTAACGTGCCCCGCAACAAAAACCTGGAAGTGGAGCTGGTGCAGTAGGCTCAAAGCCCAAAGCCGAAGGCTAAAAGCAAGAGCCCGCCGTGGCTGGCAGTACAGGCCGGGGTTTATTCTCAGTCTGGAGCTCATGCCAAACTGCTCTGAGGCCACTGCTCTGATGCCCTGCACTTGGCCTTAAGCCTTCAGCTTTTAGCTTTCGGCTCTCTATTGCTTGCAGATTACACTACACCCCGGTATGGTGTAGATATTGTGGGAGAAGTGAGTACACTCTGGCAGACCTATTTGGAAAACCTGCGCCCACACCTGAGTGGGCGCGACCACCGGGGCAAAAAAGGCAGTTTGCGCTGGCTGGAAGCGGCGGTGGCGGAGCGGGGCGGACGGGCCGGCACGGTGCGCAACATTTTGTACAAAGACCTGGGCAGCCCGGAGGAAAAGCTGCGCCTGTTTGAAGTAATCGGCGATTTGTACACCGAGTCGGGCCTCGAGGCCCCCAGCCTGCCCTCGGAGCTGGCCCTCGAGTCCGCCCGGCGGGCCCTGGGGCGCGACAAGCGCAGGCTGTTCCGGCGTTTCGTGCGGGCGCTGGAGCAGGGCGACAAGCCCCAGATGGTGGTGGTGGGGGGAGCCGCAACCGGCAAGGGCGTGCTGCTGGCGGCGGTGGAACGGGCGGTGCCCAACTGCCTGATGGTGAACCTGGGGGGAGAGCTGGCCCAGCACCTGCACCCCCTGGCCGAGAAGCTGGACATCGAGCTCGAGGGCATCTTCTCGCAGCTTTCCCCCACCCAGCCCTACGCCTTGCAGGCCGCCCTGCAAGATGAGCTCCGCAACGAGATTGCCAAGGCCCTCAACGCCTTCGGCAAACCCCTGCTCCTGCGGGCCGAAAAAGATGGCCAGATTGGGGGGCTGAGCCTGCGCGACGCCCAGGGCAACCCGGTGGGGCTGGCGGCCTGGGTCGAGCCCCTGCTGCGGCGGCTTACCATCCCCTTTCTGGCCGGGCTCTCCGAACCCCCGCCCAATCTGGCCTGGAGCCCCCTTTCGGCCCCCAGCCGGGCCGAGGCCCGCCGCTACGTGAAAGACCGCCTGCCCGACCTGCCCCCCGAACGGGTCGAGGCCCTGGTGAACCAGGCCGGGCGCAACTTTGCCGAGCTTTCCCGGCTGGTGCTGCTGGAGGCCGCCCAGACCCACGGGAGCACCCCGAATCTGGCCCAGGACACCACCCTGCGCCCCATCCTGCACGCGCTGGCGGTGCTCTCCCCCGAGGCCGACCCCGGCATTCCGGTGGCCCTGCTGGAAAAGTCGTTGAACAAGGGCCTCGAGCACCTCTCGCAGGCCGAACGGGCGCTTTTGGCCCCCATGGGCGAGGGCAAGGTACGCCCGGCCCTGCGCACCTTGCTGCCCAGCGTCCCCGAAAAAGAAGCCCGCAAGCTACACGCCCTGGCCCTGGATTTTTTCAAGGGCGATCTGTTCCGCTTGCTCCATCACGCCCGGGGGGCCCACCGGCTCGACAAGCTGTTGGAGTTGCTCTCCCAAGACCCCAGCCGGCTTTCGCTCCTGCCCACCCTCTGGGCCGAGTCGCAGCACTGGCCCGGCCCCGAACGGGAGAAACTGGCCATGGCAGTGGTGCGCTACCGCGCGGTGTTGGGCCAGTACGCCCACCCCGAGGCCCTCGAGGCCCTCGAGCTGCTCTTTCGTTCCGCCGACCCCGCCACCCAGTCCTGGGCCCGGGTCAAGGCCGCCGAAGCCCGGGTGGATGCGGGGAATTTCCCGGCTGCCCTGGAACTGTTGCCCCCACCCGAGACGCTCTCGGGCGACGTAGGGGCCGAGGGGCTTCTGGTCTGGGCGGCGGTCGAGCGCTGGCAGGGCGACTATGCCCAGGCCGAAGCCTACGTGCAGCAGGCCCTTTCGCTGCCCATCCAGCCTTTCCTGGCCGACCGGGTACGGCTGTGGCAGGGCCTGGTAGCCAAGGACGCAGGCCGCTTCGAGGAAGCCCTGGAAGCGCTGCGCCAGGTTTCCCACGACCCTTTGCTGGTAGGGCGGGCCCGCTACCAGTCGGGCGACTTGCTCCTGCGCACCGGACGGGTCTACGAGGCCGAGGCCCAGATGCGGCAGGGCTTGCAAGCCCTCGAATCCTCGGGGGCGCCGCAGGAAGAAGTAGCCAGGGTACGGGCCCGGTTCGGCACCGCCCTGCGGCGCATCGGCAACTTCGAGGAGGCCGAGAAATACCTTTACCAGTCTATTCGCGAAGCCTCCGACGGGTTTATCCGCGCCCGCGCCATGAGCGAGGCCAGCGTGCTGGAGCTGGTGCGGGGCCGCCCCCTGGAGGCCCTGAACCTGCTGGCCGAGGCCGAAAGCTACCTGCGCGAGGTGCGCGAACGCCCCGAGGAGGCCCACTACCGCCACCGGCGCACCCTTTACCGCATCGCCGTGGCCTACTGGGTGCGGGCCAGCGGGCTGCCGTACCTGCCGCCCTATGTGGGCGGACAAAAAGCCCCCGAGAGCGAGAAAATTTTGCGCGAGCTGCGCGAAGAACTCCTCAGCAAAAAGCTTCCCGGCGACCGCTACATTGCCCTGGCCATTGACACCTCCCTCAAGCTTTCCTTGCTGATGCCGCCCGACCAGGCCGAGGCCATGATGCAGGGCTGTTTGCAGCAAAGCGACCCCTACTTCCAGGCTCAGGCCCGCCTGGGCTACGCCGAGACCCTGGCCCGGCAGGAGAAGTGGGCCGAGGCCCTGGCGCAGGTAGTGCAGATTGGCGATTTGCAGGACCCCGGCGTGCAGAGCTGGAAGCTGGGACTCGAAACCCAGGCCCTGCTGGGGCTTGGCCAGGAGGAAGCCGCCTGGAAAAAGCTGCAAAGCTGCATGGGTCTGCCCGCTCCTTACCGCGCCCAGCTGGGCCGGGTGCTGGGGAAGATCTGGCCCACCGAGGCCCTCCAGGCCCGTTTGGGCAATTGCTCCCCGCTGGCCCTCGAGGATGTACTGGCCCTCCGGCTCAGCCAGAGCAGTTGAGCCAGGCGGCGTTATGCTAACCTTACCTGGACAGTTACTCAGAATGATGACGCGAAAGGCACAAAAACCCAATTAACTGGCATTCAGAGCACAGCGAGGAATCCTATGCGCTACCTTCCCCAACATTCACCAACCTTGCACGGTGTCAGATTCCTCGTCGGCTAACGCCTCCTCGGAATGACACAGGTATTCGTTGTTGGATTCGACGATCCTTGTCTAGTTGTCGCTGCCGTTCTCAGGATCTTTGAGAGTCGTTCCTTAGCCCCCTCATCCGGCGGCACCCCAGGCGCAGTCAATCGCGCTTGCATCACTGCATGCTCAGGGTGTCGCCACCTTCTCCCGCCCAGGGGAGAAGGCAAGAGGTTCACATAGATTTCGGCAGTACGGCGCACTGTTTAGCCCTGGCGTTACGCACTCTGAGCAGTTTGTGTACAAACATCACTGCCTTAGGGGGGATGTTTTCCTATGCTGCAAGTGTGCATTGGCACCGTGGGCCTTTTATTCAGCGCTTATTCTCACCCCACCGCCTCAACTATTGGGGGTTATGGCTGGGCGTGCTTCTTTTCAACGGACTGGTAGCCATTACCCTCTGGAATGTGGCAGTGCCGACTTTCGTGCGCCTCGAGCAGCAGCAGGCCCAGGAGGAGCTCACCGCCATCGGCCAGGGCCTGGCCCAGGCGCTCGAGGCCCATCAAGCCAGCGTGACCGACGTCGCCACCTGGGACGATGCCTACGCTTTTGTGCAGCGCTTCGATCCCGAGTTCGTGCGCAGCAGCATCACCCCCGAAACCTTCTACCCCATGGGGCTGGCCTACCTGGCTTTTTTCGATCAGGGGGGCCGGGTCGTCTACGGAGCCCAGGTCAACCCCAGCACCCTGACGCCACTACCCGCCGAGGTCGAACAGCGGTTCAGACAGCACATGTTGGGTAAACACGCCAGCAGCTTGATCAAAATAGGCCAGCAAATTCTGCTGGTAGCCCAGGCGCCCATCATCCGAAGCGATGGCAGCGGGCCCAGCCGGGGTACCTATGTGGTGGCCCGCAGGCTCACCCTCAAAGGTCTCAACCTCCTCGATACCCCTACTACCACCGTTCACCTCGATCTGAACGCTGCTGCCGATGACCCCGTGCATGCCCAGCAACCCCATGCGCATGTGCTGGGCCGCCAGACCCAGTGGCTGCACTTTCCTTTGCGGGGGCCGGGTGGCGAGGTGCTGGGCGAGATTGTCCTGAAGCAGCAGCGAACGCTGTACGCACTGGGGCTTGGGGTCTTCTGGCGCGGGATGCAGGCTACCTGGATCATCTCGGCGTTGGTTTTGCTGCTGGGCCACCTGATTCTGGCCCGCCTGGGCATAGTTCGGCGCGAGCAACAGCGCCTCGAGCAGCGCTACCGGGCAGTGGTGGAACAGGCCACCGAGGGCATGGCTCTGGTGGACAGCCAGCGCTTTGCGATCCTCGAGGTCAACCAGAGCCTGGCCCGATTGTTGGGCTATAGCCCCTCCGACCTGATAGGGAAAAGCGTGCTGAAGTTTGTAGACCACGAAACCGCCAAAGTGATCCGCCAGCTTCAGTCAATCGCCCAGGGAGATGCGTTTCGTGGCGAGTTCCGACTGCACAAACAAGACCGCAGCTTGCTAGAAGTTGAGGGTTCCGTCAGTCCGGTGGTGGAGGGCCCAGACCGCTTTTTGCTCATCACCTTCCACAGCATCCAGGCCCGCAAAGAAGCCGAGCAGGCCGTGCGCGCCAATGAAGCCCGGCTGCGCCAGATTACCGACGGGATGCTGGATGTAGTAATGCTGTGCGACCTCGAGGGCCGGATTGAGTACGTCACCCCCTCTTCAGAAAAGCTCTTCGGCTATACCCCCGAAGAGCTGGTAGGCCGCCATGCGATCGAGCTGGTGCACCCCGACTACCAGCCCCAGGCGCTGGAAGCCCTGGCCCGTGGCATGGCCAACCCCTCCGAGAACCGAATTGAGCTGCTCGATGTCCACAAGGATGGCAGAACCCTCTGGGTGGAGGTGGTGGGCACGCTGCTCTACGAAAATGGGCAGCCCCACAAGGTACTGCTGGGCAGCCGCGACATCACCCAGCGCAAGCGGTACGAGAACCAGATCACCCACCTGGCCCTGCACGACCCCCTCACGGGCCTGGGCAACCGCCGGATGCTGCAAGACCGGGCCGAACAGACTTTGGCCCTGGCCCGCCGCAAGGGCTGGCCTGCGGCGCTTTTGTTTCTCGACCTGGATCGCTTCAAGGCCATCAACGATACCCTGGGCCACGATGCCGGCGACGAGCTCCTGATTCAGATTGCCTGGCTCCTGAAGCATTCGGTGCGGGAGGAAGATATCCTGGTGCGCTATAGCGGCGATGAGTTTGTGATTTTGCTGGGCGAGGTTGGGCTGGAGCAGGCCCGTCAAATTGCAGCCCAGCTCTTGCAGACCATCGGTACCTCGCTGGTGCTGCGTGGGCACTCCGTACAGCCTGGGGCTAGCATTGGTATTGCCATCTATCCCGAGCACGGCGAAGACCTCACCGCCCTGCTCAAAGCCGCCGATATTGCTATGTACCAGGCCAAACGCACTGGCACGCACATCAAAGTGTACGACCCGGCCCAGAACCCCTACACCGAAGACCAGCTCCAGCTCGAGGCCCACCTGCGTCAGGCCATTCAGGAAGACCATTTCGAATTTTTCTACCAGCCCATCCATCAGCTTCGCACCGGGCAGATTTGCGGGGTGGAGTCGCTGGCCCGCTGGCAGCACCAGAGCATGTGGATTGCCCCGGCCACCTTCATCCCCCTGGCCGAAGACCTGCACCTGATCGAGCGCATTGACAACCTGGGCCTGCGTAGAGGCCTGGCCGAACTCCAGCGACTCCGCGCTCTAGGCTTATCGCTCACCCTTTCGCTCAACCTATCGGCCCAGACCTTGCAAGACCCCGCCCTGCCCCACTACATCCAGGCCATGCTGGAAGCCCACGGTATCCCGGCCCCTTTCCTGACGCTAGAGATTACCGAAACCGTGCTATTGCAAAACCTCGAGAGGGCCCGCCTCATTCTGCAAGAACTGCGTGGGCTGGGCGTGAAGATTGCCATTGACGACTTCGGCAGCGGCTATGCCTCGCTGGCCTACCTGCGCCACCTGCCCATCCACCGCATCAAGCTGGACCGCAGCCTGATCCAGCAAATAGGCCATAACGCCGAGGATGAGCGGCTCCTACGGGCCCTCATCCAGCTCGGGCACAACCTGGAAATGGAGGTGCTGGCCGAGGGCATCGAAACCCCAGAGCAGCTCGAGTGGTTGCGGGAAGCCGGTTGCGACCTGGTGCAGGGCTACCTGCTGGGCCGGCCCGGGCCCTTCCAGCGCGTTGTAGCGCAGCTCGAGCAGTCCTTGCTCAGTGCCCCTCCAGCTCACGCAGAAAGCCCCGTAGAGCGGTGTTGAAGGCTTTGGGGTTCTCCAGGTTGGCCAGATGGCCCGCCTGGGGAATTAGGAGCATCCGGCTATCGGGAATGTGGGCGGCCATCTGCCGTGCATCGGCGGGAGGGGTCAGGGTGTCCTCTTCTCCTACCAGTATCAGCGCCGGAACCACAATATCCGGCAGCAACGGTACCGAGTCGGGGCGCTCGGCCAGCCCTTTGAGGCTGGCAATGGTCTTGTCTGGGTCGGCAGCCAGCAGGGTCTGGCGTACCTGCTCCACCAAAGCCGGGTTCCGGGTGCGCGTACGCTCGCCAAGGTGTCCCGGCAACAATGCCTCGGGCAGAAAACCCGTTCCTTCCTGCCGAATTCGCAAGGCCATCTGGGCGCGAGCCGCTTTTTGTTCGGGGGTGTCGGGGGTGGCGCGGGTATCGGCCAGCACCATCCCAAGGAAGCGCTCGGGCTCGAGGTTCCACAAGCGGAACATCACGTAGCCCCCCATCGAAAGCCCTACAAACACGGCCTTCTCCCAGCCCCGGTTGTCCATTTCCACCAGCACATGGGCCGCCGCACTTTCCAGGTTCTCGTAACCCAAAATCTCAGGCACCAGAACGGGATGCCCCTTCACAACCTCGAGCTGCCCCTCCCACATGGCCGGGCTGTAAGGAAAGGCATGGAGAAAGATCACCGGAATAGACATACCCAAAGCATAGCCGAAAGCCCAAAGCCAAAGGCTGAGACACCAGGGCGTTGGGTACCTTTCAGTTTGGCACAACTTGGAAGCGCACCGCCTGCAACCCGGGATCAGGTTTCTTTGGCCAAACCCTTCAGGGCCGCCTGGTACAGCTTTTCAATGTCAGTCTCGCCGGCTTCCAGTTGCCATTCGTAGGCGGCCTCGAGCATCCGGCTGAAGTCCTTTTCAGGCTTGTGGCCCCGCGCAATCAGGTGGCGCCCCAGCAAAACCGGCCTGATTGGCACCGGCTGCGGTTCAAAAAACTGCCAGGACTCCTGAGGCCGACGCTCGCCTCCATCGGCTTCGTACAGGGCTTTCAAGGCGGGCAAATATGGCCCGGCCTTGGCCTGGAACTTGCGAATGGCGGCTGGCGTAGGCTTGGTAAAGACCGGCACCATGTGCAAAGCCGTGGTCACCACCAGCTCGTCGCGCAGGTGGTTGGGCAGGCGCAGTTCACGGGCGATGCGGGGAATCAGCGTGGCCCCTACCCGCTCATGACCATGAAAGCTGTACCAGCCCTCGGGCTTCCAGCGGGCGGTGTCTTTCTTGCCGATATCGTGCAGGAGGGCGTGCCAGCGGATCGGGGGCGGAGCCCGGTCAACCACCTGAAGCACGTGGGTCAGCACGTCCCCCTCGGGGTGCCAGCGGGGGTTTTGCAACAGCAGGTGGGTATCTTCAAACTCGGGAATCAGGCGCTGCAGGATTTCCAGGTCGTACAGATAGCGCACAAAGCGGCTGGGCGTACCATTCTGGAAGGCCTTATCAAACTCAGCGGTCACGCGCTCGATGGCTACATGCGAAAGCACTTCCGGAGCAGCTTCCCGTGCTGCTTGCAGGGTAGTTTTCTCAATCTCGAAGCCATACCGCGCCGCAAACCGGCCTGCTCGAATCACCCGTAGGTAGTCCTCGCGGAAACGCTGGCCGGGGTCGCCCACTGCCCGCAGCACCCCCGCCTCGATGTCCTGCTGCCCACCGTAGGGGTCAATCACCCGTCCTTCGGCATCCATGGCAATGGCGCCGATGGTGAAGTCGCGCCGGGCCAGGTCTTCTTCGATACTCTGGCCCCACTGGACCCTGGCCTTGCGCCCAAAGGTTTCGACATCCCGCCGAAAAGTGGTGACCTCGTAGGGGTGGCGGTCAATCAGCACCGTAACGGTGCCGTGCTCTATGCCGGTTGGAATAGCCTCGAGGCCATGGGCTCGAGCCAGGCGCAGGGTTTCTTCGGGCGGTGCAGAGGTAGCAAAGTCCAGGTCTTCGGGCTCGAGGCCCAGCAAAATGTCGCGCACCGCCCCCCCCACCAGGTACAGGTCGGGCAGGAAGGAGAGTTGCTGCATAACGGCCCGGTAGTCCATAGCCAGCGCCAGACCTTGAGGGTAACACCTGCGAAGCCTGTTGCCAAGGCGGTGCTACCCCAGCAGACCCCGCAAATCCTCCACAGAAAGCCCTCGAACACCCCCCAGCACAAAGCACTCCTCCTCGAGCAACCCCGGCCAGTCCTGCAGAACCTGAGCGAAGTTTTCCTCTGACCCGGCCTGCGAGGCATGGGCCAGCACCGCAGCCCGGATGGTCTCGGCATAGGGTCGCACGTCTACGAAGAGCGCCACCGAGCAGGCCGAAACCCCGTAGCGCTCGGGGTCAAACTTGGTCCTGGCTACCTGTTCCTTAAGGCGCACGGGGAACAGAAGGTGCCTGGGGGGTTCGGGCATCACGTTGCCCGCCCGCCAGAACGCCCCCACGGTAGCCCGGTGCAGGTGAATGTGGTCTGCATGCCCGTAGTAGCCCTGCGGGTCAAAGCCAATCATCACCTGGGGGCGAATCTGGGCGATGTGCGTCAGTAAAACGTCCTCCACCTGTGGCAGATCCTGGTGCATGAAGCCCTGGGGGTTGGCCTGGGCCACCTCGAGCGGATAGCCGGAGTCCTGGTAGTCCATAAATATGGGCGGACGCAGGCCCAGAATAGTGCAGGCAGCCTCGAGTTCCTTCTCACGCAGCCGACCCCTGGCCTCCCCTTTGGGGTAGCGCGTTTCATCAATAGCGGGATGCCGAATGCGGCCCTGCTCGCCTCGAGTTGCACAGATCAGGTACACCTCGTGGCCCTCTGAGGCCAGCTTGGTTAGGGTTCCGGCGCAAAAAAACGATTCGTCGTCGGGGTGAGCGAAAACAGCCAGTACACGCATGGCACCCCAGTCTACCCCTGCCCGGTGAGCATGAACGAGGCATTTGTGGTGTTCCCAGGGAGAACCTGGCCAGAAATCGCGCTAAGTATCTCCGCGATAGAAACGTAATGGGTAAGGAAAGAGTAATTCACGAAGCCGCGCCGATGCAAACCCCAGAATTCGCACTTCCGTTGAGCAGCATGATATTTCTATCGCGGGCGCACTTAAGGACCTCCCGCCTATGTTTTGGCTACTGAGATGGTCGAAAATCATTCGGGTATTGCGCCCGGAGCATGATTTTCTAGTGCAGCCTGGATTCATCTCTAGACCTTATACGGGCGCAACTTAGACCCGTACCTTGTGCAGCTCGAGCAGCCCCCGCACCGGGTGCTTGCGGTCTATTTCCTGGATCAAGCGCAGCATGTACACCACCGCCGCCGCGTCCCAGGCTTGCGGCCTGCAGGAAGCCGGGTATGGCACCGGTGGCTCCCCCTCCTGCCTGGGATAGCCCCCCACCAGCTCCGGCAGGCGCCAGTCGTGCTGGGTCATGGCCAGGCGGAACAGGTTCTCGGCAGCTCGCAGGGCTTCCTGGTAAAAGCCATATCGCACCAGCCCGCCAATAAACAGGGCGTTGTCGTGCGGCCAGACCGAGCCGTTATGGTACGAGAGGGGGTTGTAGCGCACCTCGCCCGCCCCCAGGGTTCGCACCCCCCAGCCGCTGTAAAGCGCCGGGGAGAATAGGGTCTGAACCAGTTGGGGTGCGACCTCATCTGGCACGATACCGCTCCACAGCAGATGACCGGGGTTGGAGGTAAGGATGGCCATGGGCTTTTTCGCACCATCCAGGCCGGCTGCGTAGGTTTTGAGTTCCGGCAGCCAGAACTGCTGGTGAAACTGGGCTTTGAGGGTCTCTGCCCTGGCTTCCCAGGCCCTGGCCTGGCTACTTAGCGCGAGGGCCTGGTACAGCTCCGCTGCCGCCCGGTAGGCCATATAGGCATACCCCTGAACCTCGCAGACCGCAATGGCCCCCTGTGCCAGTGAGCCATCCTGGTGGCTTTGTGAGTCGTGCGAATCCTTCCAGGACTGCACCACATGGCCCCGGTCGGTGTTGGGGGCGTACTCCAGAAAGCCATCCTGGTCGGGGTCGGCGTAGTCGGTCATCCAGGTGAGGGCAGCCTCCCAGTGGGGCTTTAGTGTCTGTACCAGGGCCAGGTCGCCGGAGTCCTTCCAGTAACGGTGCAGCAGCACCACAAAAAGTGGGGTTGCATCTACCGTGCCATAGTAGCGTGCAAAAGGCACCTTTCCGGTGCGGGAGAGTTCGCCCAGGCGCATCTCGTGGATAATCTTGCCGGGGGTCTCGTCCAGAAAGGCATTAACTTCAGTGCCCTGGTATTTGGCCAAATAGGCCAGCACCCCCTGGGTGACCTCGCTGGCCCAGGGTTGCATCATATAGGCCGTCAGCAGGGAGTCGCGGCCAAAAGGGCAGACATACCAGGGGATGCCCGCCGCCGGGAAAAGCCCCTCGGGCAGCGAGAAAAGCAGGGCCCGCAGGTCGGTAATGGCCTGTTCCAGAACCCGCTGGCTGCGCCCGCTCTCCATGCGAAGCGGGAAACGCTTCTGCCAGTTTTCATAGCTAGGGAGTGCCAGGGTGTGAGGTTCAAAGGGGCTCTCGAGGCGGCCCTCCAGGGTTAGTACAGCCTTCTCTTTTGGCGCAAGGGTCCACTTCCAGGTGTAGATTTTTGCGTTGTCCCCGGTGGCCTGTTCCTGTGCCGGCAGAGGGCTGGGGGTGAGGTGGGTCGCCACCCGCAGGCCATCCAGAGCGGTGTATACGAAGCCCTGGATTTTGCGCGAAACCTTGTGCCAGCCCTTGGCCTCAAACAGGTCGGCGAAGTCAGCCGCAGCCTCGAGGGCCACCTCCACCGTCTGGGGCTTCAGTGAGGTGTTCTCCAGCTCGAGCCGTTCGCTAAAGCCGCCCCGCATTATCTGTAATTCCCGCCGCACCCCCACCAGCTGGTCGGGCCCCACAATCAGGCTCCAATGCTGCACCAGACGATCCGGACGCGGCGTCTGTGAAACCAGCAGGCTAAAGCCAGGCAGGTTCCACAGATACCGGGAGAGGTAGCGGGTGTCGTGGCGGTAGAAGCCGCGTTCGTCCTTATCGGCCATTCCCTGATCCGACAAAACAGCGTAGGTATCGTCTTCTTTGAGCGGCAACATGTAGAACCTCGCTGATAGCTCATGGCGCATGGCTGATAGCTTTTGCCTTAATGGCTATCAGCCGTCGGCTATTGACCATTAACCTTTCAAAGCGCTGGTCGAAACCCCCTCCACAAAGTAGCGCTGAAACACCACAAACAGAATGATAATGGGAATCATCGAGAGAAAGGCACTGGCCAGCATCAAACCCCAGTCGCCCGCCACCCCATAGGCGCTGCGGAAGAAGGAAAGGCCCAGGGGCAGGGTGTAGTTGGTCTGCTGGCCCGACAGCACCACCGCCGCTTTGAAGAACTCGTTCCACATGCCCTGGAAGGTCAGGATGGTGAGGGCCCCCAGCGCAGGCGTAGCCATCGGGATGATGATACGGAAAAAGGTGGTGATGGGGCTGGCCCCGTCAATCAGGGCCGCTTCCTCGATTTCGCGGGGGATGGACTCAAAAAACTGCTTCATGATGAAGACTGCCCCCGCCCCCACCGCACTCCAGACCACCATGCCCCACAAGCTGCCCAAAAGACCCAGGTCGCGCAACACCAGGTAGTTGGAGATGAAGATGGCCTGAGCGGGCACGGTCATGGTAAAGACCACAAAGGCAAACAAGTAGTTCTTGCCGGGGAAGTACATCCGGGCCAGGGCATATCCGGCCAGTGAAGCAAAAAGCAGGGTCGTCAGCACCACCGCCAACGAGACCAGAAAGGTGTTGAACGTCCAGCGCAAAAAGAAGCTGGCCCCGGTGTTGGGATCCCTGGCCTCGTTGAAAACCCGCACGTAGTTGCGGAAGGTATACCCCAGAAAGCCAGGCACTGCACTATCCCAACTGGCTACCCGCCCGCGGCGCTCGAGGCGGTTGGGGTCGAGGGTCGCCGAATAATACACCTGCCCCCTGGGCGCTTCGATGTCCAGCGGCAAACGGGCCGCCCGGGGGCCTTGCCCCTCATAGGTGATGGTAAAGCTGTAGGTGACGATCTGGCCCGGCTGCCCTCCCACCACCGCCGAACGGCGGCCTACTTCCTGCACCTCCGAAACCCTGGCGTACTGCGCCGCCTGCACTTCATCAAAAATGGCCCCCAGGCCCGCTCCAGCCCGCCGGGTCGGAACCGTCACTACGGGGGTTTGTGGCTCCTGGCCTTCCTCCACAAAATAGCTAACCTGGAAGGGAATGCTGGCCCCCGGCGCAAACCCCCCCGTCCAGGGGTTTCCCGCACCCAACTGTCCCAACCGCCAGGCTGCCGCCCAGTTTTTAGGCTGGGTCTGGGCAAAGAAGTAACGGAACGGCCACTCGAGCGGGTTGTCCTTCAGGCTGCCCAGGTAAGCCACATAAAAGGGCCCAATAAAGAAAACCGCCAGGGCCAGCATGGCCCCATAAACCCAGGCGGCCCTGGCCCAGCGCTGCCGGGCCAGATAGCGCTCGTCCAGCTTGCACCCCGGTTTCATCACTTGCGCCGCCATAGCTCCTCCTAGTGGGCTTTCTCCGAAATACCTAGGGCCCGTTGCAAAAGCACAATCGCAAAGGTCAAGGCTGCCAGCATGATGGCTGCCGCCGAGGCCAGCCCCACCCTGCCCTCGCCACTAAATACATTGTTGTAGACGTAGTAGGCCAGCACAATGATGGAGTCCAGCGGCGCTGCATCGCCCATCAGGGCTACCTGGTCGAACATCTGTAGGGTGCCGATGAGTGAAAGGGTAATCACCAGAAAGGTCACCGGACGCAGCATGGGCACTGTCACGCTAAAGAACTGCTGCAGGGGCGAGGCTCCATCAATCGCCGCCGCCTCGTAGATGCTTTTGGGAATGTCCTGCAAGCCCGCCAGGAAAATGAGCATCAGGGTGGGAATGGTGGTGAAGGTGTTGAGCATGATAATGCTCCACAGCGGAATGGGCACCCCCAGGAAGCGGTCGGAGTTGGTGAGCCAGGTGAACTCTGGCGGTTGGGCCTCGCGTGGCACGACTACCCCCAAGGCTGCCAGGAGCCAGGTTAGCGCCAGCCCCACCGCCAACGAGATGGTCGCCAGGGCCGGGTCGGTGAAGGTTACCGGTAGACCGCGCATACGTTCCCAGCCCACCTGTACGGCCTGTGCCAGTACAAAGATGGCGAGAAAGGTCAGCAGCACCGGGGCCACCGAACCAATCCAGCCAATGAAGGTATTCAGGAAACCGGTTTTCTGAAAGAACCAGATCGCAATCACGGTCACGGCTGCCGAGGAAAGCACGCTGGGGATGTAGTACACGGTGCGAAAAAAGGTGATGCCCCGCAGGCGCTGGTTGAGAATGGCCGCCATGCTCAAGGCCAGAAAGGTCTGGAGAGTGGTCACGATCAGCATGAAGCTGATAGAGTGGGTCAGAGCCGCAATAAAACGAGGGTCTTGAAACAACTGCACATAGTTTGCAAAGCCCACAATCTGATAGGACTGTCCAATCAGGGTCTTGTCGGTAAAGCTAAAACCCAGGGTACGCACAAAAGCAAATACAAAGAAAACGCCCAAGTGGATTAGAAAGGGAGCCAGGAACAAGAGGGCATAGAGCGCTTCTATTCGTTGCGACCTAAGCATGTATCCCCCTTTTCTAGCGTGGAGCCGAGCACCACAAACCTGTTGCAGCGCTCAGCTCCACACGCTAGGTTGATTTAGCGCACCAAGCGGTTTAGTTCGGCCTGGGCATCGGCCAGGGCCTGGTCTACCGACTTCTTACCCGTAATCACCGCCAGCAAGGCTTCGTTGATGGGGCGCATCCACTCTCCCCCGTCCAGCGAGCCAAACTTGAAGGGCAGCACGGCTCCACCCACGTTGGTCGAGCCCTGGAAGACCACCCGGTTCAGCTCGTTTTCCTTGCCGGGGCGCTGAAAGATGGGGCTGTTGGCCAGAGCGCTACGGCTGGGCAGGGCCAGACCACGGGAGAGAATCCAGTTCTGGGCCTCGGGGCTGGTGAGCGCCCGCAGCACCTTGGCGGCGGCATCCTTGTTGCGCGAGGCGGCGTTCATGCTCCACGAAACGGTGAAGATGAAATTGCCCCGCTGCTTGGTTACCGGGTCCAGGGGAATAAGGGTGGTGCCGTAGCGCATGTTGGGTGCCTTGTCGCGCAGGAAGCCCCCAATCCAGGCTCCCTCGATGGCTACGGCAGCCCGCTCGGCTCCGAAGCAACCGCCCGTCCAGCCTTCGCCGAGGTCCTGGGCGTACTTACCGGCTCCGTCTTTCACCAGGCTGGTGTACCACTCAAAGGCCCGGCGGAAGTTGGCGTCCAGTACGGTGCGCCCCTGGGCATTGAAAGGCCGCCAGCCAGTAGCGTAGGCAAAGGCGCCAAAGCGGGCATGGTCGGCTACCACGCAGAGCCCTGCCACATCCTTGACGGCGGCTTGTACCCGCTTGAGCTTGTCCTTGAAGGTGTCCCAGGTGTCGGTCTGGTTGGGGTAAGGCACCTTGGCTTCGTCGAAGAGATCGCGGTTGAACTGCACCGCCAGGGTGTTGAAGTCCTTGGGCAGGCCGTACACGTTACCGCGCAGGGTGAAGGCGTTCAGCAGATTGCGGTTGAAGACCGAAAGTTCTTGCTGGGTAAAGTACCGGTTCAAGGGCTCGACCCGTCCCGAAGCGAACAGGGGCTCCGACCAGAAGATGTCCACATAGAACAAGTCCGCGGCGGTGCCTGCCGAAAGCGCGTTCAGCAGTGCAGCACGATAATCACCCTCCACACCCTGGTATTCGGCGCGGATGTTGTCCTTTTGCAGCGCCGGGTTGACCACTTCCCGAACCAGGCTGCTGATAATGGCCGTATCGTTGCCCCCAAAGCCCTGCAACCGTACCACCGTTTGCGCCGAGGCCACGCTCAACGCGGCCAGAGCCAGACCTGCTATCACCCATCGCTTCATGATTGCCTCCTTCGTTTGAGAACTGTGCAAGCCAGAAAAAAACGACCCGAACCTACTACTGATGTTCTTCTTTTGGGGGCATCACGGTTAAAGCAGAGCCCCTCAAGCACTTTTCACCTCCCGCAAGCTGGTGGTGCCCCGAACCACCAGTTGCACCGGCACCCGCATCCCATGTGGCGTACCACCGGCCAGCGATTCCTTGAGCAACCGGACAGCAGCCTGGGCAATCTGCCCGATGTCCTGGCGCACCGTGGTGAGCGCTGCGCCAATCTCCGGCAGGTCGTCGAAGCCCACCAGCGAAACGTCTTGGGGAATCCGCAAACCTACATCTTCCAGAGCCGCTAGAGCACCCACGGCCATCTCGTCGGAGGCCGCGAACAGGCCGGTAAAGCGCAGCCCTTGCTCCCAGGCTTTGCGCAGCACCCGGTAGGCCGTGAGAGTCGAGAAATCGCCATCCAGCACAAGATGCGGCTGGAAGGGGACGTTATAGGCTTCCAGTGCCTTGCGGTAGCCCAGCAAACGCTCGCGCCCCACCTGTTGCTGGGGCTGACCCGTGAGGTGGGCAATCTCGCGGTGGCCGAGCTCGAGCAGGTGCCGGGTAGCCGCATAGGCCCCCCCTTCGTCGTCGGGGGCTACCCAGTAAGCACCGGGGTAGACCCCAATCAGCACATGGGGGGTTTGGGCGTTTTGCAGGGCTTCCAGGCGCGGGTCGTGATCGTGTGCACCCAACAGAATGTAGCCCCTTGCGGGGGTCAAGGGCAGACCCGCTGCATCGGTGGGGGTCTCCTCCAGACGCATACCCTCACGCCACAGGGCCTCGGTCAGGTGCTCGAACAACAAGACAAAATAAGGAATATAGCGGCGTACCCCTGGAGCCAGCAAAATTCCCACCGTGTCGCCCCGCCCGGTGAGCTCGCGGGCGGCCTGCATGGGCACGTACCCCAGCCGCTCCATCACCTCGAGTACCCGCTCACGGGTTTGCGGGTGTACCCCAGCACGCTGGTTCAGAACCCGGCTCACCGTCCCGGTTGAAACCCCTGCCAGGCGAGCAACATCTCCAATCGTGGGCATGCGGCGGTTATCCATAGGATATTTGTAAGCGCTTACAGTTTTTGTGTAATCCAAGCATAACGGCCTTCGGTAAAACTGTCAACTTCTAGAATATTAGAGCAATATAGAGATTTTTAACATATTTGGTATTACATTGGATTGCTTCAAAGTAACTATTCAGAAATAAAATGTAATCGCTTACAAACATCCGCCTACTTCCTGCATAACCCATCCCCATTGCGCTAACTCATATGCACAGCCCCCAACATCCCCACACTGCTAAGATAAGTTCCAGCATGAAAGGATTGATTCTCGCCGCCGGACGCGGCACCAGGCTACGTCCCCTTACCCACACGCGGCCCAAACCGGTCATTCGGCTGGGTGGCAAACCCATCATTTACTACGCAGTGGAAAACCTCTTCGAAGCCGGCATTACCGAGGTGGGGGTGGTGGTCTCGCCCGATACCCAGGAAGACATTCGGCAGGCCCTCAAGGATTTTCCCGGTGTTCAGATCACCTACATTGTGCAAGAACAGGCCCTGGGTATTGCCCATGCGGTGGGCACCGCCAAAGAATGGTTGGGCCAGAGCCCCTTCGTGCTCTACCTGGGCGACAACCTATTCCAGCGTGGAATCAAGCCTTTTGTTGAGGCTTTCAAGCCCGGTGTGGGGGCGGTGATTGCCCTGGTGCGGGTGCCCGATCCCCGGCAGTTTGGGGTAGCCGTGCTGGATCAGGGGCGGATTGTGAAGCTGCTCGAGAAACCCAAAGACCCCCCCTCCGACCTGGCCGTAGCGGGGGTGTACGTATTCAGCCCGGCCATTATGGAGATCATCGCCAACCTCAAACCCAGCGCCCGCGGCGAGTATGAAATCACCGATGCCATCCAGGCCCTGATGGATCAGGGGCATACCGTGCTGGGGCAAGAAATTACCGGCTGGTGGAAAGACACCGGACGCCCCGCCGACCTGCTGGATGCCAACCGCTTGCTCCTGGTAGAACAGAAAAGCCCCACCCCGGTGGTGGAGGGGCACGTACACAACAGCCAGATCACCGGACGGGTGGTCATCGAGAAAGGGGCAGTGGTCAAGAACAGCACCGTGCTGGGCCCGGTGCACATCGCCCAAAACGCCATGATTGAGGGGGCCTACATTGGTCCATTCACCTCGGTGGGGCCCAATGCCACCGTGCGGCAAGCCGAGGTAGAGTTTTCCATTCTGGAAGACGGGGCAGTGGTGGAGGATGTACCTTTGCGGCTACACGAGTGCATTTTAGGGGTGGGGGCTAAAGTCACCCGTCGCAACGGCCTGCCCAAAGCCCACAAGCTGGTGCTGGGCGATTTGAGCAGCCTCGAGCTGGCCTGAGCCCGTTTGCATAATCCTTTTACACAGCCGGGGTATACTCCGGCTGGAGGTAAATTATGTGGCCGTTTGGAAAGTCATTGTCTGCTCGAGTTCAGGACGCCATCAACCAGTGGCCCCCACTCCAGGGGCTGGGGCTCAACATCCAGGAACAAGGAGGGAATGTTCGTATTACCGGGGCGGTACCTCGTCAGCCCCACCTGTCCTTGCTGCAAGCCACGGTAGAGGGGGTTAAGGGGGTCAAGTCGGTAGACCTGAGCGGGGTCATGGTGGCCCAGCAGGAGGTTTCCGAGGCCGCCATTGCTGCCGAAGAGGAGGCCATCCGCAAGGCCACCGAGGCCAGCAAGCTGGCCAAAAAGGTACTGGCCACCCTGGAAGCCAACGGTGAACTCAAGGACGACCCAATCGCGGTGTTGCAAAAGGGCACCGGGGTCGTGCTCAAGGGTGCAGTGGACAGCCAGCACGAGTACAACCTGGCCGTTCAACTGGCCAAGCAAGCCGGGGCTACCGAGGTAGACGCCAGCGAACTGCAAATAGTGGAAGGCGCCAAGGCCAGGTTCGCCGCCGAGCAGGGCGGGGTCAACATCCCCGACGAATGGTACACCGTGCAACCCGGCGATACCCTCTCGGGCATTGCCCTGAAGTTTTATGGCGATGCCTCGAGGGATAGCTACATGAAAATTGCCAAAGCCAACAACATCGCCAACCCCGACCTCATCCGGGTGGGCCAGAAGCTCCAAATCCCCCGATAGAGCGCTCTTCACAAAAATCGGGCCATCTGGGATTCAGAATCCTTTGTCCTGGACAGAACATTGGCCGCCTGGTAGGGCGGCCTTATCAATGACCCATATACGCCTCGCAAAGCCTTTGGCTTTGAGCTTTCGGCCCTGGGTGTCGCAAATGTGGGGATTCATCAAAGTTGAGCGTTCGGGTGTAAGTGGTATTACTTGAGGACCGCCCTATCATCCCTAGTGCGCCCGCGATAGAAATATCATGCTGCTCAAGGGAAGTGCAAATTCTAGGGTTTGCAGCGGCGCGGCCTCGTGAATCACCCTTTCCCTACCGATTACGTTTCTGTCGTGGAGATACTCTCCCGATACCGCCGCAGGTTCTGGATATCCTCTTGTACAAGGTCGTCCCGCCAGGCCAGCGATTCCAGATGGTGGCGCAGCTCGTGCAGCAGGGTTTCCCAGATTTCGCCCTCCCAGTCGAAGTCGGGGTCTCCGGCGGCCAGCGCCGCAAAAGAGCCGTAAAACAAGGCAATGTGCCGGCCAATGCCGGCATAACCCCCCAGCACCGAAGGGTAGCCGGGGTCGTGGTACTCGCCCAGGCGCAGCAATTCGGGTTCGTCGGGGTCAGGTTTGAGGTGCTCCAGTACATGAATGCCGTGCAAGCCTTGTTTGTACTCGAGAGGGATTTCCTCCCACAGTCGCTCGGCAGTCTCGACAAAAGCCTCGTAGGTCATCGGGTCCAGTGTGGCACAGATAGGTGAAGATAACCGTGAGGGCAGGATACGCTTTAAGCCATGAATGGCCTTGAACAAGCCGGTCTGGCCATCATGGCTTTGAGCCTGGTGGAAGTTGCGCTGTGGAACTTTTTACGGGGGCGTGGATCCCTATCGGCACAAATGTACCCGTTTCTGATGGTGGCCGCAGTAGGAACCGGGGTGATGGGGGCTTTTTTGTATAGCTGGGGCTGATGGGCGGTTTGTCACGATTGACCCCGCTTTCGCCTGGGTGGTAGGCTGAAGGCTAGTTATGGCCGGGAGGTGGTTTTTTAGGTAGGCCCGCGGGAGATGCAACACTCTCTCGTGGGCGGCCTGTGTGCCGCCCATCGCTTTTGGGTAGACTGGGCGAAGTTTTTTGGGAGGCTGGATGAACATCGAGGCAGCACTGGAGGAGATCGGCAAGGCCCCCACGTTGGAGAGCCTGCAGGCCTTGAAGGTACAGTACCTGGGTAAAAATGGCCTGGTCACGCAGGAAATGAAAACCCTGGGTCGGCTCTCGCCCGAGGAACGCCGGGAAAAGGGCCGGGTACTCAACGAGTGGAAAGCGGCCCTGGAAACGGCCCTCGAGGCCCGCGAAGCACAGCTTCGGGAAGAGGCCCTGCAAGCGAGGCTTCTGCAGGAGTCCATAGACGTTTCGCTCCCCGGCTATGCCTTTCCTTCGGGGGGGCTGCACATCACCAGCCTGATTTTGCAGGAGCTGGTGGGCATCTTTCGCAAGCAGGGATTTAGCGTGGTGGAGGGCCCGGAGGTCGAGAGCGAGTTCTTCAACTTCGACGCCATCAACATGCCCGAATGGCACCCCGCCCGGGACATGCAGGATACCTTCTGGGTGGAGTTCAAAAATCAACCCAGCTTCACCATCCAGGGCCCTTTCGGCGAGGACGTAACCGGCCTGGGGGGGGCGGTGCTGCGCACCCACACCTCGGGGATGCAGATTCGCTACATGATTCAGCACACCCCGCCCTTCCGGATTGTGGTGCCGGGGCGGGTCTTCCGCTACGAGCAGACCGATGCTTCGCACGAGGCCATGTTCCACCAGCTCGAGGGCCTGGTGGTGGGCGAGGGCATCACCATGGCCGACCTCAAAGGGGCCATCAGCGAGCTGGCCCGGGGGCTGTTTGGCGAGGAGGGCAAGGCCCGCTTCCAGCCGACCTACTTCCCCTTTGTGGAGCCGGGGGTACAGTTTGCCATGTGGTGGCCGGAGCGGCAAAAGTGGCTCGAGCTCGGTGGGGCGGGCATGGTACACCCCTACTTGTTCAAGGCCGTGGACGACTACCGCGAACGGCAGGGCCTGCCCAGGGCCTACGAGGGCATGACCGGCTGGGCCTTCGGGATGGGGGTCGAGCGGCTGGCCTTGCTGCGTTATGGCATTCCGGACATTCGCTACTTCTACCAGAACCGCCTGAGCTTTTTGCGGCAGTTTAGAGGGTAGCCATCGCTCATGCCTGAGAGCTGTTGTGGCCGAATACCAGAGACCTGCGACATGAGACCTGAGACACATCACAATTCAAAAGAATCCAGGCCAACAGAACCCAGTGTAAGCCGCCTTTGCCAAAAACGAGGTTTCCATGAAAATTGTGCATAGCTGGCTCAAGGAATTTCTGCCCGATGCGCCCGGCAGCGAGCGTCTGGAAGAGCTCTTGGCCGGGCTGGGCATAGAAACCGAGTCCATCCACAAGCTGACCGCTCCGCACCACCAGATCGTGTTTGCCAGGGTGCTGGCCGCCGAAAACCTGGAAGGCAAGGAGGTGCGCCGGCTCGTGCTGGATATGGGGCGGGAGGTGCAGGTGGTCTCGGGCGCGCCCAACGCCAAAGCCGGGATGGGGGTGGCGCTGGCCCTGCCGGGAGCCCTGCTGCCCGACGGAACCGAGCTGGGCGTACGGAAAATAGCGGGCCTCGAGTCTTACGGCATGGCCCTCTCGGCCAGGGAGCTGGGGGTGGGCGAGTACGCCGGCGGCCTGCTGGAGTTGCCCGAAGACGCCCTGCCGCCCGGTACGCCCCTGGCCGAGGTCTGGGGCCCCGACGAGGTCATCGAGATCGAGATTACCCCCAACCGCCCGGACTGGCTCTCGGTGTACGGGGTAGCCCGCGACCTGGCTGCTCTGGGCCTGACCCTCATCACTCCCAACCCCAAGCCCCGAACCACCCCCCTATCCCTGCCCTTTGGGGTCTGGATTGAAGATACCGAGGGCTGTGACCGCTTCACCCTGTCCTATGCTCGGGGGGTGAAGGTAGCCCCCAGCCCGCTACAGGTGCAGCGCCGCCTGTACGCCGCCGGGATGCGCCCCATCTCCAGCGTGGTGGACGCCACCAACTACGCCATGCTCGAGCTGGGTAACCCCATGCACGCCTACGATGCCGCCTTCATCCGCGAAGGGCTGGTGGTGCGCCGGGCCCGCCCCGGCGAAAAGCTGGTCACGCTGGACGGGGTGGAGCGCACCCTGGACGAGCGCGACCTGCTCATTACCGTTAAGGAAGGCCCCCAGACCCGCCCCGCCGGGCTGGCCGGGGTGATGGGCGGCGCCGAGGACGAAATACGCGATACCACCACCGAGGTGGCCCTCGAGGTGGCCCACTTCGACCCCGTGCGGGTACGCCGCACCGCCAAGCGCCAGGGCCTCAAGACCGAGGCCTCCTACCGCTTCGAGCGCGGCGTGGACCCCGACGGGCCGCCTCTGGCCGCCGAGCGCTTCATGGAGCTTCTGCAAGCCTGGGGGGGCGAGGGGGTCGAGGTCGCCCAGGAACGCCTGGACCTCAACCACACCCGGCCCCGCCCGCCGATTGGCTTCCGCCCCGGCTATACCTCGAGGCTCGTGGGAATGGACTACCCCGAGACCACCCAGGCCGAGGTGCTACAGCGCCTGGGCTGCACCGTTCAGCCCACCGCCCAGGCGGGGGTCTGGGCGGTCACGCCGCCCAGCCACCGGGTCGACCTGACCATCGAGGAAGACCTGGTCGAGGAAGTAGCCCGCATCGTGGGCTACGACCAGATTCCCACCACCCTGCCCAGCTTCTTCCCCCACCCCGACAACCTGGGGGTGGACGCCCCCTACGAGGCCACCGAGCGGCTCAAGCAGGTGATGGCCGGGCTGGGCTTCCAGGAGGTGTTGAACTACGCCTGGTCGTCGCCGCAGGAGTGCGAGCTAATGCGGGCGCCGGCCCCCACGGTGTTCATGCAAAACCCCCAGACCTCAGACCGCACCGCCCTGCGTACCGCCCTCTACCCCGGCCTGCTCAAGAACCTGCAAACGGCCCTGGCCCAGGGCGAGGACGGGCCTTTCTTGCTCTTCGAGGTCGGCAATGTCTTCAACCAGACCGAGACCCCCCGCCTAGCGGCCCTGCTATGCGGCGACCCGGTGCCGGGCCTCTGGCAGAAGGGCCTGGGCGAGGGTTTCTTTGCCCTCAAGGGCTTCCTCGAGACCGCTGCGCGCAACCTGGGCAACCAGGTGCGGGTTGAGCAGGAAGCGGCACCCTACCTGCATCCCGGCATTAGCGGGGCGGTTTACTGGAACCAGCAAAAAGTGGGGCAGATTGGCGCTCTGCACCCGGCCATTGCCGCAGCCCTCGAGCTGCCACAGGCGTTTTTGCTCGAGCTATCCCTACCCCTGAGCAAAGGCCCCGGCACCTTCACCGATATTGCCAAGTACCCGGCCTCCATGCGCGACCTGGCCGTGGTTGCCCCTGAAAGCACCCCCTACGCCGAGATTGAGCGGGTCATCCGCACCCATGCAGGCAGGCACCTGGAAAAGCTGGAAATCTTCGATGTCTATCGGGGCAAGCCGCTTCGGGACGGTGAAAAGAGCCTGGCTTTCCACCTCACCTTCCGCCACGAGGGGCGCACCCTGACCGACCTCGAGACCGATGCCTTCATGCAAAACATCATCAGCGCCCTGGAACAACAGGGTTTCGCCATCCGCCGCTGACCACCTCTGCCCCCCACAGGGTGGCCTCTGACGGGCCCAGTTGGCGAAGGGCCTGCCACATCCGCCATTTCAGGCGCAAGCATTGCCAACCTCTGGCCTGCGCCAGCAAGGGGGCATACTCGGCCTTGATGGCTTCCATGCGGGCTTTCTTCCAAGCCTGGTAGTCAGGGTGGCTCTCGAGGCGCTCCCCTCCGTTGAGTACAAAGCCATGCTGCATAAGTCCAGGCTAGCAAACTCGAGGGATTTTAGGATAATACCGGGCCATCACCCAGCGTTAGAAACTTGAGCCGAACGCGTTTCTAACCGCCAGGATTAGCATAAACAGCATTGGCTTCACCAGAATCATGCAGGCAATAGGCTGAAGTGAGCGCAGCACACCGAGAACTAGCGGATGAAGTGATACCAACTTTAGGCGTATGACCAACTTGCAACAATACCCTCAAGTTACGCAACCCAGAAAAAAGACGATAGAATGGGGGCCTTCTGGTGCAACAGGAGACCCCAAGATGAGTATAACCCCGTTGGCGACGTACCTGGAAGCGATGCTGGTGTCAGTCGATAACCAA
>FWPV01004220.1_pt1 | contig 31061 bp, 26 predicted proteins | sample 2228371 | NCBI WGS metagenome assembly FWPV01 (sample SAMEA103939776, study PRJEB20133) | metagenome | reverse complement strand
GGCATAGGGTACCTCCTTTCTTTTGATTTTTATTCCCAGGAGATATCCTATGCTTTTTTATTTAAATTTCAACAGAAAAATTTACAGAACCCTCTATTATCTTACACTCATCATTGCAAATGGTTTTCATGAATATCGACGGCGAAAAAACTCTCATTCTTTTCCCCTAAAGACCAAACCTAATTCTTTGAGTTGCTCTTCGGAGACAAAAGATGGACTCTCGTCCATGAGCGACATGGCGCTTGCGGTTTTGGGGAAGGCAATGACTTCGCGAATGGAATCACACCCAGCCATGATCATTACTAAGCGATCAAAGCCGAACGCAATCCCGCCGTGGGGTGGAGCACCGTAGGTCAAGGCTTCCATCAGGAAACCAAATTTTTCTTTTGCCTCCATTTCGGAAATACCCAAAGCCTTGAACATTTTCTCCTGAAGGGAAGCTTTATGGATACGGATACTACCACCCGCAATTTCCATTCCTTTTAAAATCAAATCATAGGCCCGAGCCTGTACTTTTTCAGGATCAGTCAGTAACATATCTTCCTGTCCCACCTTTGGCGCCGTGAAAGGGTGGTGTCGTGCTACATATCTGCCCTCTTCGGCACTATATTCAAAAAGTGGAAAATCGACGATCCAAGCCAATCCCAGCTCATCCTCTGGTATCAGGTTCTCTTTTTGAGCGATTCGGCAACGAAGATCACCCAAGACCGACAAAACAGTGTCACGTTTGTCAGCAACCACCAATAACAGATCGTTGGATTTGGCTCCCATTTGCGCCAAGATTTTCTTTCGTAGCGCCTCTGAGAAAAAACGGTTTAACGAGCTATCCCAATCCCCATCTTTAACTTTGATCGCCACCAAACCGGCCGCCCCTCTTTGTTTTGCATATTGTGTCAATTCATCGATTTGTTTTCGGGAATAGCTGGCACATCTTGGTACGCAAATCGCTGCCACCATTCCTTGCGATTTCACCGTTTGGATAAAAATCTCAAATTCCGATCCCGCCGCCAGTAGCGTGATGTCTTCGATTTCCATGCCAAATCGCAGATCCGGTTTATCTGATCCGAACCTGGCCATGGCCATCTCATAGGACAGTCGCGGCAGTGGTAAGGATAGTGATATGCCCTTTACTTCTTTAAAAAGCACCGCCATCAACCCTTCGACCACGGCGAAAATGTCCTCTTCATCAATGAAAGACATTTCGACATCGATCTGTGTGAATTCTGGCTGCCGATCCGCGCGCAAGTCTTCATCCCGGAAACAGCGTACGATCTGAAAATATCGGTCGAATCCCGCCACCATCAGCAACTGCTTGTATTGCTGCGGCGACTGGGGTAACGCATAAAACCTTCCATGCCAGATACGACTGGGAACCAAATAATCTCGAGCACCCTCCGGAGTGCTTTTCATCAGAAAAGGCGTTTCAATCTCCACAAACTCTCTGTTAGAGAAATAATTGCGAACGATCTGATACATTTTGTGGCGAATAAGCAGATTCCGTTGCATTTCTGGACGACGAAGATCTAAATAACGATACTTTAAACGCAAATCCTCGGCCGCGATTTGATCGCCGGAAATCAAAAAAGGCGGTGTTTTGGATGTATTCAAAACCAACAATCCGGTCGCTCGCACTTCTATTTCCCCGGTCTGAATCTTGGGATTGATCATCCCAGTAGGACGCAACTCCACCACCCCTTCGACTGCAACGACATATTCACTACGAAGTTGTTTGGCATCATTATAACATGCTGAATCCGGATCGATGCGTATCTGTGTGATTCCATATCGGTCGCGCAAATCTAAAAAAACCAGTGAGCCATGATCTCTTCTTCGATCAACCCAACCATTTAAAACGATTTTTTTACCGTGGTGCTGGCGATTGAGCTCTCCGCAGGTATGTGTTCTCTTCCAGTTCATCTTTCCTTCTCTTCGTCATTATTGAAAACAAGCCGTCAGACCATTGATCGCCTGACGGCCCATAATCTAATAAAAGAATTGTAAAGATTTTTTATCAAATAATCAATGATTATTTTTCAATATCCAAAGGAATATGTCTGTCGCACCGTGGTATTACCAATACCAGCATCTACTACACCAAAATCATCCCATCTCCAGATGCGCGATAGGATACACTGTTCTACCGCTATATCATTAAGAGTAGACGAAATTATTTGAGCATCGATTACCTTGCCTATAGGTGCAATTGTGAAACGAACCACCAGTTTACCTTTAAGTCCTGGTCTCTCTTTCCGTTGACGTTCATAACAATACTGGATAGAAGCATTGTGCGAAAGAATCACAGCATTGACATGGTTAATATCCCTCGATCCAGTTTTTACCTTGTTTTCCGACAAAGTCTCCCCTAATAAATTTGCCTGCTCAATAACTATATCTTCCGATTTTAAAATTTCTTGACTGGATCCAGAATATAATTTTTCAATCGAGTCATCGATGGTGCCACCTCTACTGGCGTGTTCTCCTCTTCTCGAGGGTTCTTTCGTCCCTCCATTTCCTACCCAAGCCGGCTTCCTGCTTCCCTCCGGAATCTTTTGTAACTTTTGAAAGGTGGTTTGATAATCCTTTTCCACAGAAGCCTCGCTACCAATGATGTCTTCCAGCTCGCGGTAAACAGGATTGTCATTCGAGGCAATCTGGTATGCTACTTCGGGTGTTTTTCGCTGTTGTTCTCCGGACTTGAGAGAAGTGGGTGAATCATTCGGCACATTATCAGATTTTTGCTCTGTAGATTCGATACAATGAATGTTTTCAGGAAGGATTAGTCGTTCGGGGTTTTCATCATTCTTTTGGACACAACGGCTTTTATCTATATTTAAATATCGCTCCGTTTGTCTTTTCTGTAAGGGCTTCGTCTGAATGTCGTTGGCACTATGGGAGGGGCCAACCCTCTCATCGGTTATGCTCTCGTTTATGAAACCTCTCTGCTGAGGAGGTTTCTCAATTACCTTCACTTCTGTACGAAAAGAAAAAGAATAATAAATAATACCAACAGCTAATACCAGCGTAAATATGATTACTAGTCCAAACGCTCTCTTCAGCCCTCTCGATGATTTATGGAAATAATCTTTAATGATTGATCCTTTCGTTTTTTCCTTTACGATTTCTTCCACACATTCCTCCACCCGAGTTTACGATTTTAAACCTGGATAACCATTTCATCCCGCTTTTTGATAGACGACCAAGCGCATGTTGGGATACTCAGAACGACCACAGGTTGCCATTACTTTCAAAAGTGTACGAAAAGGTAATTTTTTATCACCTTGTATGGTCACTTTACCTGTGAATTTAATGCCATATTTCTCCTCGATGCGCTTGGCTTCTGTAGCATATTTTAATAAGACCTCTCTTAGGGCGGGAATTACTAATTCCCCATCTTCTTTGAGAGTGGAAAGTTTAACGATCGGGCGCTCATTGACCATGATCCATTCTTGCGATACAACCACATCCAAAGCCACCTCCGGCGCCACGTCGATCGTAGAAGAGGGCAAAGTTAAAGTCTGGGAGGGGTGAATAAGCTGGCCTTCCGTGCTATAGGTTTTTATGAGAAAAACGACGATGATGGTGAACATATCCATCATCGAAGTCAGGTTCAAACTCACATGAACCGGCCCAGTTGCATGTTTTTTTCGACGAGAGGGAATAAATGCCATGAATAGATTCCTTAAAAGCCAAACTTAGATCATCCCAGCGCTAATGACTACATCGGGAAATAGTTCATATTGTTTGTTTTCTACTCGGATGGATCTGGCCGCATCGATGGTATCGACCAGTACTTGATATTCAATCTCCATAGCTACTTGGACGATGACTCTTTTAGAGTCGAATGCCGTGCCACTAATTTTGCGTTTTATCTCATATAAGTGCGATGATAATTTAGCATAATCATAATTACCATCGGATAAAATTGGGATCGTTGGCCCGCCGGTCTGTTGATCGCGTAAAACGGCTCTCGAAGTTGATAGATAAAAACCCTTGGGAGTAATGGTGATAGTCAAATCCAAGCTTGGTTGCGCTTCTTTTTCATGAGCCACCTGAGATAAAGGGCCACTGGCAACCTTTGGCAAATTAAGCTCGATGATGCCCAATTTTACGAACGTAGCTGTTGATAATAACAACGGTATCAAAACAACCAACAAATTCATCACCGGAAATAAATTTAATTCTACATGTGCCGGTGCATATTTTCGTCTTTTTGACGGTCTATAAGCCATTGTCAGCGATTTCCGGTTAATAAGTTGATCAATTTCACCATGTGTTCATCGATTTCATCAATGATTTTATTGGTTTTGTTGACCAAAAGAGTATAGATAAGAATAGTAGGAATGGCAATACTAAGCCCAACCAGCGTCGTGTTCATGGCAGTAGAGATGCCCGCGGAAAGTAGTCGTGCTTTCTCAGTGGCATCGATACCGGGTGCAGAGATGGAACGAAATGAAATGATCAGGCCATAGATCGTGCCCAAAAGTCCCAGCAGCGTGGAAATATTTGCAATCATCGCCAGATAATTGGTTCGCTCTTGAAGTCGCGGTATGACCTCTAGCATACCCTCATCCACGGCATTCTGAACCGTACGGAAATCCACAGGATCGTGCTCGGCTGCGGCTTTTAATCCACAGGAAACCACTTTCGGTAATGCCCTATCCTTGGCAGCACGACACAACTCAAGCGCCTTATCAAATTCCCGCGCAATAACATATCTGCGAATTTGCGCCATAAATTTTGGGGCATTGATATCGCTTTTGATTAGAATGTAAATAATTCGCTCGATAGAAATAGCCACAGCAAACACTGCTGGTATAACCAACAGCCACATGAATTGCCAACCAGCGACATCTGGACTAAAATTTTTGAATACTTCCGCCATTTATTCCTCCTAATGGCAAAAAAAATTACCTGCCTTTTTCAAATCAAGATTAATTTATTTTTATTTCTTTTTTTTAGCAAGATATTTCTTTATATCTGTGGCCTTTTGGGGCTCTTGAAATTTTTTCGTATTTGGATTTGATGTATCTATTCCAGCTTCGAGTTCAACCTCAAAAGATCGAAGCACTAACGGCACACTACCCACTTCTGGCTCTACACGTTTTGGGATCAACGTCACATTGGGCTTCTCGATCACCGCTTCGATATGGATCTCTTCTAAAATTATTTCTTTTTCCATAGTAGTGTCCGCACGGCTCAAAGTGCTTCCGACCAAAGCTTCTTGAGCGAAAAGCCACCCTATTGGAATAATCGAAAAGCCCAGTAATATATTAAACCAAAAAACACAAAATATCCTCAACATTCAAATTCCTCGATACTTGTAGAGATAAATCACTGCTACTTCGAATCCAGAGCTACACTCTTACGAAATTCCGTCATTTTCTCGTACCATCCTCGAATCCAACCAATATTAACCTTTCCAGATATCCTATTCGTTCTTGGATTATTAATAGCTTCGATAGCTAAAATATTCTGACCGCTTTTGGCTAACGAACATACATCGATCTCCATGGGATTGGCCGTTGTACGTGACGGAGAACATCTTTTTACTAAATATCCATTAAAATAAACATCCATCTCAGTCCATTGATCAAAATGAATCAAAAAATTGCTGGGAAGGCCATCGAGATAAAAATTTTTATGAAAATATATTCTCTGTGGTGTAGATTGAGCCATATTACCCAACTTTTGATAAACTGCCTGTTCGTTGATCCATATGGATGCATCTCCATTCCGATCATTACTCAGCATGACTGCCGGTGTCCACTGCTGATCATCCGAAAGAGGGCTAGTCCAATTGACTGGTGGGATACAAGTTGTTTTCCAAGTCGAATCAGTAACGACCAATTGATACTCTAAAGATAGATTCAGCAAACCGGCATATTGCTCTGGTTCACATTTTATCAAGTGCAGTAGTAACAATTTATACCATCCATTTACGGTTTCATCGGAGTCGAATGCATCGTATGCTTTTTGGATAATTTCATTCTGCATGGTCATCAGAACGGCTGAGGTTCTTTCGAACATCGACACCGCCTGTTCAAATAAAGGACTTGGGTTTTGTAGATAATAGCTTCTGGTTGTATGAGCCTGTGTTTTGGCAAAAGTCGTTAGAGTATCGAGTTTTTCAGCAATAACTACTATGGTCTTTAGTAGAGAGTCTCGGGTTGAGGCCATTGCAGTGGAGATTGGACGAGAGGGTAAACCGCCCGTTTTCTCGGGCAATAACAACTGCACTATGCCATTCATTGCTTTTGCACATAACTCCAAGGTAGCAGACACAGCCTCTTCGGATTCCTTCATTTGTTGTTGTTTGGTTTCGTTACGGATCGCCCGAAATAAAATACTCGCGTAAGAACTGATCTTGCGATGCAGAAAGTCTATTCCATCTATGGCCAATAAGGCATAGCGTGCTTGCAGAAGATTGATTAATAATGGTATTTTTTGTTTAGATAGTTCTACCCATTCAGAAACGATCTGCAAAGAATCGCCTAATTGCACATTTTTTTTATGGCTGGATAAGGCCTTGAATAATAATGGTTCTGCTCCGATTTGAAGAATTTGATAGCGGTAATCCAACTCTTGAAGATCAGCCAAATTAGTTGGCATGGGGGCGTCCATGACTAACAAGGCAGATTTATGAAAAACATTTGCTTCGTTATATTGAACCGCCGTCAATCCTTTCTTACATTGATCAATCCATTTTGTTGCCAAACGGGAAATGCTATCCGAAACGGCACTCGTAAGTGGTAACCTATTATCCTCATTCTGGTCTAAACTCGCTTCTACGGAATAGTGATACTCTTTAGCCAATTTCGACAATGCCTGAACCCCCTGGTAAAAAGCTCTTGCTGCTTTTTCATACAACAGTGCCGATGATTCATAGATTTCCTTTTGGGCTAATATTTTTCGATTCTGTTCCATCGGCGGGAGCTGCTGCTCTTCCCATGCTTGAGCAAATATCTGATAAGCACGACCAATCATATAAGTAGCTTCATAGACCCGACTTGTGCCATAAGCGGCGCAGTTACCAAGATGGTGAATGATTTTTTTCAATAATTCCTTTTTACGAGATTTGTTGTTTTCTAATTCACTCTTCGGCAATCGAAATTGGATTGCTTCGAATTCCCGAAAATAGGCTATAGCTAATGCAAATTCTGCCTCAGCCGTATAGAATTCATTGCCGCTCATTTCCGTTTGCGTTGGGACTCTGCCGGCAACCGCCTTTTCCAATTCTTCGATGGCTTTTTGATGCTGCCCATTTTCCAAAAAATATTTACTGCGCAAAAAATGGGCTTCCACCACTCGAGGAGAATGAGGATAATCGGCAATGAATTGCTGATAAGCCTTATGTGCCTTCTCAGGGTCATTGAGTCGTTGATAGATAGCAGCCACTTCAAATGCCAAATCATCCGCCCATTCGTCATCAGCATATTCTTCTGTAAATTTTTTGTACACGCGCAGGGCATTTTGAAGATCGCCTATCTGATTATAATACAGTCCTGAATTATATAAAGCATCTCTTGCACGATCATGTTCAGGATGAATCGCAGCGACTCTTTCATACGTCAATGCGGCATTACGATAGTCCAAAAGTTCAGCATAATCGAAGGCCAAATTATTTTGGGCATCATAGATCAATGGGGAATGGGGATAATGGGCGATCAGGTATTGATAGGCTTCGATGGCGCGATTGAATTCATTGGCTTTTTCGTATTCCAGCGCGGAGTTAAAAATCGCCAAATCGACAAATTGGCCTTCGGGATTCTCTCTTGCCAGTCGGCGATATTCGTTGCCGGCTTCGAGATGCCGATTGTCATCTGCAAGTAATTCCGCATTCAAAAACACTGCCTCTAAAAGACGGCGACGGGCTTTTGCTTTCATCTCTTCTGGCGCCTCGCTCACTAAAATACGCCGCGCGACAATTTCAGTGCTGGGGAAATCAGCCTTACCAAAATAGCTCTCCATAACCGCAAATCTTACCCCCTCCGCTTCTTCACTGTTGGGAAAATGTTTTAATAGAGTATTGAAATATTTGAGAGCTTCCCGAAATTGTCCATGTTGATAATAGAGAGTTCCCACATTTGCCAAGAATATCGGAGTACGCGACCCATGAGGAAAAAGCATGATATAATTATCATATGCCTCTGCCAAATGTTGTTCTTCAGGGGATAAAGCAGTAGGCTGGATTTTTAATTTCTCCCGAAACTTTATTATCTTGTCCGCATGGTTCCCAAACTGAGCTCGAAGATCTTCTATGTGGATGGCCACTGTTGGCGCAGCCTTTTCACCTTGGTTTTTCTGTGCTTCTGCTACCGCTTCGTGTGCCAAAGCGACGGCATTCTCCGCCGCCTGACGTTGATATTTGGAATTCATATACTGCTGGCTAATCTTTATATATTCCGCAAAGGCTTCTGTTTGCGAGTGTAGTCTGCTATCCAGTATGAAAGCCATATTCCAATGGATCATGGCTGCCAGTGAATCAGCGGGAAAATATTCTAAATATTTGCGACTTTCCACCACCGCTTGACGATAGAATTCCTTTTGACCGCTTTCCTCGGCTTTATTGATCAGAACGGTAATATTATCGCGCAAAGCGCTTTCGACGTACATGAGGGCCCGATTTCTAACTTCTTTTGATTCGTTTTTCTGCCACCACTCAGAGCCTGGCCGATAGTTTTGGAAGAGAAAATCGCGCGCAAAAAAGGCCATGGCCTGATCATCCATTCGACGATAAGCCTGAACCATACGATTCTGGATAGCTGGTGCCATGGCATCCATAGGATAGAGTCTCAATATGGTTTGAAAAGTCTGTAAAGCAGAAGGATAGTCCTCTTTTTCATCCATGTACGCATCGCCAAGCCGTTTAAGGATATTAACTCCATAAGTCCTTCCCCCTATCTCCTCAAGGTATGCCACTGCTTTTTGCACACCACCGTATTCGAGAAAACAAAGTCCGATATATTCTATCGCCTCTTCTACCAAAGAGGGATTTGAATATTTTTGCAATGGATCATATGGCATGGTGTGAGTAATATCATCCACCAAAAGTGTAAAATAGGAGATAGCTCGTGCATAATCATTCCGCCGATAATAACACCAACCCAATCGATACAAAGCTTCATCATAGCGGGGACTATCACGATAGACGAGAAGACGGTTGAAATAGGTGATTGCTTCATCTATGCGGTTTTGGGGTGGATTAAAATAATATTCTCCGATTCGCATCAAAACATCTGGCAACAACGGCGTGTTCGGAAACTGCTGTAGCAATTTATTATAACATACAAAGGCGCTATCAGCTAATCCTGTCTCTTCAAGCAAAAGGCCCCTATTATACAGGGCATCATCTGCCAGATCGCTTTGTGGGAACTGTTGAAGGATCTCTGTGTATATTTGTAAAGGTCGCTTCAGGTCTTTTCGCGGTTCCGTAGGGGGGGAGAGAATTTCCCCTCGGCGATACTTGGTAAATAACGAATCATATTGTTGCATCCTCGCCTGATAGTCGTCTTGAGCTTGATCATAATATAACTCGGCCAAGCGGAGCATGATCTTATCAGCCACATCGCTCTTAGGATTATTAGCTAAAAAAAGTTCTCCATCTCGGATGGCACGTCGTCTTAGTGCTTCATTCTCTTTTTGTAGTCGAGTTATTTCTCGAGAATAGATATTTTGATATTGTTCCAGCTCTTCAAGGGTGAAGCTTTTGAGCAAGGAGTCCTGCTCACTCAGTCGTGATATTTTAAAAGTGGCAAGCTGGGCAAGGCTTTTCGTAACCTGGACACATAGGCATAGAACAATCAAATACAATCCTGCCAGCAATTGTATACCTCGTCTGGCACTTTCCATCTTTAATATGTTGTACCAAATTTTCATGATAGACCAGTATTCCCATCCCATCCGTTGTTATTGGGGTGTTGGAACAATTGCAGGCACATCGATGGGATATTCCTCGCGTTGCTTGTTATCGAAATAGTATTTTTGAAAATAGGTTTTACGTTCTAATAATTCCAATCGATTTTTCCGCGTCAGCAGGTTGTTTTGAATCAATTGAATATCGTGGGTAAAAGATTCCAACCGGCTTTCTAATTCTTCTTTTTTTTGCCGAAAGAGCGCTTGAATCGTCTTAAGCCGTTGGGCATTTTCATCAAGTTCGTTCAGCGTCTCTTTACGTTTTTTATCGAGAATATCGCTCAAATAAAAAGCAGCCAAACCACTCCAATAATCCAGATTGGTTTCTAACTTTTCAGACTGTTGTTGACTTAACCAAACTCGAAATCGGCTGATGCGATCCCGTAACCGATCCAAATCCTGCTGTAGAATAGTCAGATCGTTTTTCTCTGAGAGCTGATCGAATGAATTTGAATGATCATCGTAGTTAATCACCCATTCTGTGGCTTGCTCAAGTCGACGTTTTTCTATTTCTAATTCATTCTGGATTTGATATAGGTTATGGTCCTTGTAGATACGACTGCTTTCCCGAGCAGCCAGAGGAAAATCGATCAAGATTTTGGTATGAACGATATTCTGATCCGCTTGATAAACCTCCAATATCCTCATCAACCGGCGACGTTGCCTTTCGGCTTGCAGGGAAATATCATCCTGGCCGTTATTCTTGGCCCATGAAATAACGACTTCCAATTTATTCAAATTTTCTATAATTTGCCTCCGTTCATCCTGATATCCTTCGATGACTTCATCCGCCCAATCACTCTGCGCCGGTAATTTAGCCAATAAAGCATCTATTTCGTTTTTTAGGCCGTCAATTTCCTGGTAGATGGCCACCCTTCGTTTTTCCAATGCTTCTTGCTCTAATTTGCTTAGTTCTTTAGCTCTCTGAATGGTCGACAGCCGTTCTGAATAATAATTCTTCTCTCTCTCCATGGCCCTGCCCGCTCGTAACAAATAGCGATATTCATCCATTGCCTCATCTTCTTGCGCAAGAAGCTGTTTACAATAGGCGCTTAGGACTAAGGCCTCATATTGAAAATTGGAAGTAATGAAATTCGCGAGAATATCCCCACTTCTCTGCATGGCTTGGTCCACTCTCCCTAACCGCAGATGGGCCCAGGCTTGACCTAAAAGCGCCTTGTCGTACTCAGAAGAACCTTTCGAGACCTTTTGAAACGTCTGGATTGCCAATTCATATTTTTCTTGTTGATAATAAAGAAAGGCCAATCGAATCAATGCGGCATTTCTTAAATAAGCCATCTTTAGGTCGGTCCATGGATAACTTTTTTGATCTGCGAGCTTTTTAAAAATGCTCTCGGCACGATTGAAATCATGCAGATTGGCATAGGCGATACCAAGCAAAAATTGTGCAGACCAATAAAGATCAGATTTTTTGTTAATTTTCACCAATACAGGTATCATGTCTTTAAACTGCCTACGATCGAGCAACTCTTCGGCCGCTAAAAAATGCGCATAACACAACATTTCTTGATCAATCTGAGTGGGCACACTGACAAGCTGCTGATAATATTCTGCAAATTTCTGAGTATTTCCCGTCCAACGGCTATGTTGCAAAAGTCTGACCAGAGATTGAGGCTTAAAGCGGATATCGGTATTATCCAAAAGCACCTGTCGGTACAACTCGGCTGCAGCATCATAGGCATGACGTCGATAGCGACATTCGGCCAAATAAAAAAGCAACGGCGCTTTATCGATCAGGTAGGGTTCATATAATGTCAGAATGGCCTGTATCTGATATTCACAAAGCAGATTGTGTTCTCCCGTATAGGATAAAAGAGCATCGTCGATATCCCTGATCATCATTCGTTGTCTTTCAGATTCGGTCGCGTTTTCGATAAGGTCATGTAGGATGGCCTGATATTCGGTCAATCTAACTTTGACGTCTAGCAAACGATTTTTCTTCCACGCATCGATGAATTCGCTGACTGTGGGTGTGGCTGGCAGCTGATACCCAGCAGCGGTCATCAACTCATAGACCGTTCGATCTACCCGATTCATCAAGGATTGTTTGATACGATCAAGCTCACGAGAATAATCAGGCTCTGCTTTTACGCTGAGGGTATCGATTTCCTGCAACAATGCATCGACGCGTTGCAATTCTTCCATCAGGGTCTGGAAATCTCGTTCATTCATAGGTCCCCACTTACCCCATTGAGCAAGAGCTCGTAACAATTTTACTTTTTGAAGTTTTACCGCTTTAGTAGCATTCTCATCATCGCGTACTCGGGGATCAATTTCAAGCCGCTCTAAGTGATCATAAATATTCAATAATGAATCCAATTCGATGGTATAAGCTTTGGCAAGATCAGCAATGCGTTGAGCTGTTAATGGAATCTTGGTTATCAACTTGACATCTTCAACTGCTTTGAACAATCGCGTTTTGGTATCGGATAACATTAACTGGACGTTGAGGTCATCTCCATATTCGGCAATGCGGCGTAATCTCATCAAATCGTCGTAGAGTTTAATCAGATAGGCTAATTCACGATCATAGCTATCTCTAAGAGTATCGGATTGAACACCGAGACGAAACAATAGATTATCATTTTTAGTGATAAATGATCTATCGCGTAATTTAATTTCATCTTGTATGTTTTTTATGATAGATAAAAGTTGTCGCTCTCGCGCTATCAATTCTTCAATAACATCTTGAGTAGAGGTATCGACATAGTACTGCAATCGATCACGGAAGGGGATAGCTTCGATCTTTTGGGTTGGAGCGGAAGTTGTGGGTTCTTTGCAAAGGACGGGCTTTATCGGAAAAAAGAAAAGTGAGGCAGCCAACGTCAGCAGTATCTGAACCAGATGCCTATCCAGATGCAAAAGGTAAAACAAAAAACGATTCATGTACTGCCCTTTCGAGACAAAGTCAAAGACTACAAAATTATTGTAATCTTTGTTCTATCTAAATGTTAAGCATAATTTCTTTTCCTGTCAAGTGAATATTTTTATTTTTCAGTTTACTTTTCCTATCAGTTCCGCTGTATGAATGCGGTTCAGGGCTCTGGCTAAAGCAGCTTGCGCTCGAGGGATATCGATATCGATGGTTTTTTGTTGCAAACGGCTTAAAGCCCGGTCGCGGGCATTTTTTGCTCGTTCGATATCGATTTCTTCGGCGCGCTCGCAAGTTTCCACGAGTATTTTCATTTCGTTTTCTGCGACTTCAGCAAAACCCCCACTCGTGGAAAAATAGATCATCCCTTTTTCGGTAGTCACAGAGATGATGCCCACTTTTAATGCAGTCAAGAAAGGAGCATGATTGTACAAAACTCCGAAATATCCTGCAATCCCCGGTGCCTTTACATGTATGATATTGTCGGAGAAAACAATTCTAATAGGGGTGACGATTTCTAAGTGATATGTTTTACTCATGATAAAATACTTTTTGTTTTCGTCACTGTTAAATCAACTTTGGTCCCATATCCTTTTTGCTTTTTCAACGGCTTCTTCTATGGTGCCTACCATCCAAAACGCGCGTTCTGGCAAGTCATCATGTTTGCCTTCAATGATTTCGCGAAAACCCCGGATGGTATCTTCCAATTTTACATACACGCCCTTGTGGCCTGTAAATTCTTCAGCCACGAAAAAGGGTTGGGATAGGAATCGTTGAATTCGTCGAGCGCGGTTGACTATCAACTTGTCTTCTTCTGAGAGCTCTTCCATTCCGAGGATGGCGATGATATCCTGTAAATCCTTATATTTTTGCAGGATTTGTTGAACGGTTCGCGCTACATAATAATGTTCTTCTCCTACGATGCGAGGATCCAAGATTCGTGAGGTCGAATCTAATGGATCGATAGCAGGATAGATGCCGATTTCCGCTAAGGACCTCGATAATACTGTGGTGGCATCTAAATGGCTAAAAGTGGTAGCTGGGGCGGGATCGGTTAAATCATCCGCTGGTACGTAGATGGCCTGCACCGAAGTAATAGAACCGCGCTTGGTGGAGGTGATCCTTTCCTGTAATTGCCCCATCTCTGTGGCTAAAGTAGGTTGGTATCCCACAGCAGAGGGCATTCGTCCCAGTAAAGCCGATACTTCGGAACCCGCTTGCGTAAAACGGAAAATATTATCGATGAATAGCAAAACATCCTTACCTTCGACATCGCGAAAATATTCGGCCAAAGTTAATGCCGACAATCCCACACGCTGTCGCGCACCCGGCGGTTCATTCATCTGGCCAAAAACCATGGTCACTTTGGACTCTGACAAATTTTTCATGTTGATGACACCGGCTTGCTGCATTTCCAGCCACAAGTCATTGCCCTCGCGCGTACGCTCTCCAACGCCAGCAAAAACCGAAAATCCACCTTTCTGAATGGCGATATTATTGATCAATTCCATGATCAATACCGTCTTGCCGACACCCGCCCCTCCGAATAACCCAGTTTTACCACCTTTCGCATAAGGTTCTAATAAATCAATGACTTTAATTCCGGTTTCAAACATTTCCGTTTTTGTGTCCAACTCTTCAAAAGAGGGGGACTTGCGATGGATCGGCCAATATTCTTGAGCTGCGATCGGCCCCAATTCATCAATGGGCTCACCGATGAGGTTCATAAGTCGGCCCAGTGTGCCTTTGCCCACAGGCATTCGTATGGAATCATTGGTATCTACCACTTCTTGTCCGCGCTGCAATCCATCTGTGGAATCCATTGCTACGCAGCGGGCGGTATTCTCGCCTAAATGCTGAGCGACTTCGAGCACCAAGCGGCTGCCATCCGGGCGTCGCAATTCAAGCGCGTTATTGATGGCTGGCAGACTTCCGCTCTCAAAATATACATCCACCACCGGACCGATAATTTGACGAATCCTACCTATATTGGACATTGAACAACTCTCCTAAACAAATAGCTACCCACGAAGGGCTTCTGCTCCACTGACAATTTCGTTGAGTTCCTTGGTAATTGCGGCTTGCCGTGTTTTATTATAAAACAACACTAATTCATTGATCATATCTTCTGCATTCTCAGTCGCTGTTTCCATGGCGGTCATGCGTGCCCCTAACTCCGAAGCATGAGACTCTAATAATATTCGCCATATTTGGATATTTAAACTTAAAGGACATAAAGCATCCAAAATACGCTCCGGACTGGGTTCATAGATAAAACCCACCGCATACCTGCCTTCAGGTGGCGAAATGGGCTGTATCGGTAAAAACTGTTCGACTACAATCCTTTGCTGAATAGCGGACTTGAATTCGTTATAGATGATCAAAACCCGATCAAATTTCCGCTGCAAAAATAATTCCATCAAGCTCCCAGCTATCTTCTGGGCAGTAGAAAACTCCAAGTGATGGAAAATATCGATGAAATGGGCAACGATCGGCAAATTGCGACGACGCAGGACATCATAGCCTTTACGACCAACGATAAAAATAAATTTTTCAGGAGCACTGCTCTGGTTATACTCCAGCAGAGTCCGCCGAATGAGATTGGCATTGAAACTACCACATAAACCCCGATCGGCAGTGACCATGACGAAACAAACCCTCTCGCCGCTTCTCTGCTCCAAGAGAGGATGGGTCTTTTTCTTACTGCGCCCAGCAACTTGGGCCAAAACTTCTTGCAAGTCCTTAGCATAAGGCCGTGCGCTTTGCAGCTGGGCTTGGGCCTTGCGTAATTTGGCTGCTGCAACCATTTTCATCGCCCTAGTGATTTGCTGGGTACTGCGCACACTGGCAATGCGGCGCTTGATGTTTCTTAAAGTAGCCATTTATTTTTCGACCGAAAATAATTTCATAAATTCCTGACAAGCACCCGCTAAACGCTGATGTAAGTCATCACTGAGGTCTTTGGTCTCGCGAATCTCCCGTAAGATATCATCATAGCGGGACTCCATAAACTGAAGAAATTCTTTTTCGGCTCTGCCCACCTGCGAAACGGGGATGGAATCCAGATAGCCATTAACACCTAAAAAGATTACGCAAATCTGTTTTTCGACTGCAAGAGGTTGATACTGATCCTGACGCAGCAACTCCACCAGCCTCTGACCTCTATTCAATTGTTGTTGGGTGGCTTTATCCAGCTCAGAGCCAAATTTTGCAAAGGCCTCCAGTTCACGATATTGTGCCAGTTCCATTCGCAAGCTGCCGGCAATTTTTTTCATCGCTTTGATCTGCGCATTACCGCCAACGCGTGAGACCGACAATCCGGCATTGATTGCTGGCCGAATGCCACTGTAAAAAAGACCAGGTTCAAGATAAATCTGCCCGTCGGTAATCGATATCACATTGGTTGGAATATAGGCGGAGAAATCTCCCGCTTGGGTTTCGATGATGGGCAGCGCCGTTAGTGAACCGCCTCCTAATTTATCGCTTAATTTTGCCGCACGTTCTAATAATCTAGAATGAAGATAAAAGACATCACCGGGGTAGGCTTCCCGACCCGGCGGCCGGCGGAGAAGCAATGACACTTGCCGGTAAGCCCAGGCGTGCTTCGAAAGATCATCGTAGGCAATGACCGCGTGTTCGCCATTATCGCGAAAGTATTCGCCCATGGCCGCACCCGCATAGGGCGCAATATATAACATCGGCGCTGGCCAATCCGCAGTACTACTGACGACAATGGTATGATCCATGGCGCCGTATTGTTCAAGTTTGCTGACGACCTGAGCGACCGTTGAAGCTTTTTGGCCAATGGCAACATAAATACAAATGACACCCGTGTCTTTCTGGTTAATAAAGGTATCCACAATCAGTGCCGTTTTGCCGATTTGACGATCGCCGATGATGAGCTCCCGCTGACCTCGACCAATGGGAATCATCGAATCGATCGCTTTGATGCCGGTCTGAAGGGGTTCTTTCACTTTTTGACGTTGAACAACACCCAGCGCCTTCCGTTCGATGGGGCTGAATTGTTTGGCTTTAATCGGCCCTTTGCCATCCAACGGTTGGCCGAGGGGATTCACCACCCGTCCTAACAGTTCCCGTCCTACTGGTACTTCTACCACTCGCCCTGTGCGCCTGGCAATATCACCTTCTTTTATTTTGCTGTCTTCGCCAAATAAAATACAGCCAACATTATCTTCTTCTAAATTGAGTGCCATGCCAAACACACCGTTAGGAAACTCCACCAGCTCCATTGACATGACATTTTCCAATCCATAGACACGGGCGATACCGTCACCCACCTGCAGTACCTCCCCAACCTCTTCCACATTGATCTGTTTTTCGAACTGCTCAATCTGTTTTTTAAGTACCGATGTGATCTCTTCCGGTTTGATCTGCATGTAATTACCCTAAAAATAAAATATCAAACACCTAATGAGCCTCAAAAAATTTGGATTGCAGTAACTGTTGCTGTAATCTCTGCAACTGACGACGCAAACTGCCATCGATCACCTTACCATTGGCTCGCACAATCAAGCCGCCCATAATGTCCTCATCGACTTCATTCTCGCAAAGGACATTGGCATCTAATTGTCGGCTGAGGATCTCTTCAAGTGACCGAAGGTGATTTTGCTCCAGCGGCACCGCAGAAATAACCTGCGCGCGAATGCGCCTTGCTCTCATATCACAGAACAGAGCATACTGATGTAACATATCTGCAAACAGTGCCTGCCGCCCTTTTTGTATGATCAGTACCAAGAAGTGAAAGAACAAATCAACCACTTTGCCTTTGAGCAAAGCTTCCAATAATCTGATCTTTTGCTCTCTATCGACTCGGGGAGAAAACAAATACGCTTTTACTCTCGGTTCGTCGGTTAGCAAATGGTGCACTTCTCGAAACTGTGTCAAAATTTCTTCGACGAGATTTCTATCTTCGGCAAGTTCAAAAAGGGCACGAGCATATCTTTTGGCTAATGCTTGCGGTTTCATTCCATTTCCCGAAGATTAGAAAGAAAATCGTTCACCAAAGCTTCTTGCTCTTTTTGGTCCAAAGTTTTTCCGATGATCTTTTGTGCAGCGCTGATGGATAGATTGACGACCATGGTGCGAATTTCTTCCATCGTCTTTTCGCGGCTCAATTCAATATCCTGTTTTGCCTTTGCAATCAGCTGTTCTGCATCTTTTTTGGCTTTAGCCAGAATCTCTTCCTTGGTCACCTCAGCAGCCTTTCGCGTTTTGGATAGCATCTCTTGTGCCTCTGTACGAGCATCATCGAGAATTTTGGATTGCTCTGCCAGAGTCTTCTGGGCAACCAGACGGGCTTGTTCAGCTGCTTCCAGGGAATCTTTGATCCGCTTTTCTCTTTCATCCAACATTTGCAAAATCGGCTTCCAGGCGAATTTTCTAAGGATAAGAACAAGAATGACAAAAGTGATGACGGTCCAAAAAATGGTCCCGCCGCTCGGTGTCATAAGATCCATAAAAAGGACTCGCTGTTATCGGATTACTTTAAACCTAAAAGCAAACAAATGACGACTGCCAACAGTGCCACACCTTCAATCATGGCTGCGGTGATGATAACCGTACCACGAATATCACCTGCAGCCTCTGGCTGCCGAGCAATGCCATTAAAAGCCGCACTGGCAAGTCGACTGATTCCAAAGGCAGCTGAAAAGGTAACACCGGCGGCTCCAAATCCAGCCGCAAAAAATGCAATCGCTGTGTCGGTCAAATTTCCCATATTTCCTCCTGATGTAAAGTTTAGTAATGGATTTCTATTATTTTACCAATTGCTATACTCAATGCTCCGAGGCTAAGGATGCCCCAATAAAAACAGACGATAAAATGGTAAAAACATATGCCTGAATCAGGGCAATAAGTATCTCCAGTAAACTCGAAAAAAGAATGATGGCTAATGGAAAAGGAGCGATCAGCCAATTTTTAAAAAAGAAAATCAGACTCAGCAAGGCGAAAATGGTGATATGCCCAGCGATCATGTTGGCAAATAAACGAATCGCTAATGCAAAATGTTTGGTCACCATACTGATAATTTCCACCGGTACCATGATGAATTGTAACAAAAATGGCATGCCAGAAGGACAAAAATGTTTCAAATAACCCACCAAGCCGTGTTTGCGTATGCCCGCAATTTGAACGGTAACGAACGTCAAAATAGCCAGAGAAGCTGTGACAGCAATATTGCCGGTAGCCGTTGCCCCATAAGGAACCAACCCTAACAAATTGCATAACAAGATGAAAAAAAAGGCCGTTAATAAATAAGGGGCATAAATGTTAGCATCATGGCCGAGATTGGGCAAAATGACATTATCGCGTAAAAACACTACCAGCGCTTCCAAGGCATTAGCCAAACCGGATGGAACCAATAAGCGGCGTCGAAAAGCCAAACGAAAGGTTACGATTAAAATAACCGCCGCAATCCACATCATGATTACATGATTGGTAATGGTCAAATTGATGCCAAAAATCGTCGGCAGTTTGATCACATCATGCGGTAAAATGTGATGCATGATATATGCCGCGCCGCTCTCTCCATGCTCCGCTGCATGATCGACGCTCTGCTGTTCAGAAAGTTTTGCTGTTAATTCCGCAATCATTCCTTTTGACTGGGTTTTTTTTCAAGTAATGCGTTGACCATTTTTATTTCATGATATTGTAAAAACAAATAAAAAACCACCAAAGAGATCAAAAATCCCCACAACGACCATTTTAAAACTTTGATAAGCACGTAGACAACAACAGCCACTATGGCCAATCTCAAAATCATACCCCCAATCAACACCTGATAAAATTGTTTATTCTTCTTATTAAACCCCCATCGAATCGAAAAAAGACTAAAGAAAATACTCAATATACTTACAGCATACCCCAGTACACAGGCTTTTACGTCATCAATATCGCCCCAAAAATACACCGGTGCCAGCACTAACAAGAATAAAAGAATGGAGTACAAGAACAACCGTAAGATATGAATTTGCGGGCTGTCCATCAGTTTTTCCGTTTTTGATACCGATCACGCGGAAAAACCGTTCGGTAGATATTGAGCATGCCTGCCGTTGCCCCCAATAAAACTCCTAAAACAATAAAAATCGGCCGACTATGCAAATGGTTATCTAAAAAATAACCGATACCAAAACCTATGCACACGGCCACGGCAAGTTGTAGCCCAAGATCGAGATAGGGGCCAATTGTTGGTCTGGATTTATTTTTAAAAGGATCGGATGTTTGTAAAGACATTTTTTTATTTGATAATATTTTCCGTCTCGCTCTGCCCTTTCTCCGTCCGCGGCTTACCGTTGCTCATAGAACATTTACCGTCAAAAATGGCGCCCTCATCGATGATCAACTTGCTCGTTTTCATTTCCCCGTAAAGCTCAGCCTTGCTTTCGAGAACAACCCTGCCGGGGGCAATCACTGTGCCAATTACTTTTCCCCCCAAAATTAGATTCTTCACTTTAACATTACCACGCACTTCCCCCTCTAACCCCACAATCAATGTATCCCCGGCCGTCACATCTCCTTTAACCCGGCCATCGATGCGGATGCTTTGTTCGACCTTTATATTGCCCTCAAAGATCGACCCTTTCCCTAAGATTGTGTTCAGATCGCTCGGTTTTTCCACGTTTTTCATTGCCTTCTCATGAATTTGTGAAAATAAGTATTTTTTACATGCCTGAAAATGCCAGAATATAATCAACAGGATTCAATGGGATACCATCTTTCCACATTTCAAAATGCAAATGAGGTGCAGAACTATCGCCGGAACTACCCAAAAGAGCGATGTTCTCACCCTTTCGCACAACATCATTTCTCTGCACCAAGAGCCTCTGATTATGTCCATAATAGGTGAAAAAACCATTGCCATGATAGAGGATAATCATGTTTCCAAGGTTCTGAGTCCACCCTGCAAACAGGACGATGCCGTCACCCGCTGCGCGAACAAATGAGCCCCGCGGTGCCGCGATATCTATGCCGTAATGGTTGAGTTTTGAGTCGACACCGTCGCTCTCGGAAAATTTATTGGTCAGAACACCCGCTACCGGCAAATAGGTAGGGATACTTTTTAGATAGTCATGAATCCCAATATTATCCGATTGCTGAAAAAACCCTAATTTCTCCCGCAAATCAGCATGAGTTGGCTTGATCTTTTCTTGGGAAGAAAGCATTGCACTCACATCACGGATTTGCGGTGGAGTAAAATCATGAGATTCGATGGATAGACTCTTGCGATTTTCACTCAAACCCAAAGCACTACGAAGCTTCATGTCGGTGGCTTCTATTTTTTGAAATAGAGCAACCAGCTCATAAACCTTTTTGTTATTCTCAACTAATTGATTATTTACAGCGATCAGCTCAGCATTTTTGTTCATGTAATGAAAGAGATAATAATAAGAAATGGCACCGAGAACGATATGCACGGATAATATGATAGCCAAAACGCGTAGAATATACACTTTTCGCATTGACAGACGGAAACTCTTCGGCTCTGCTTGATCGTCGGGCACAATAAGAATTTGAATGGCTTTTCTCCGCACTCGCTTGGTCGAATTTGAAGAAACGATCTCTTTAAATGGTCGATACATTCGTTCCCTTATTCTCCTATGATTAAATCGACGATGCGATTCAAATCGTCTGTCGAATAATATTCAATGTTGATCAATCCGCCTTCTTTTCCAGCCTTGATGCTGACTTTGGTTGCCAATCGTTGCTGTAGCTTGTTTTCTAGATCCTCAATCAAGTAATTTGGCCTATCAGACGCTAACGGCTTTATTTTCGCTTTCTTCTTATCAGCATTCCGAACTAATTCTTCGACTTTACGGACGGATAAATTGTTGCTTACAATTTTTTTCCATAAATTCAATTGGTCTTCGCTGCTCGAAAGGGATAATAAAGCTCGTGCATGGCCGAAAGAGATTTCATTATTTTGCACACTCTCTTGAATACGGCGCGGTAATTTGAGCAATCTTAGAAAATTTGTAATCGTGGTTCGATCTTTGCCAACTTTATCCGCAACCTCTTCTTGCGTCAAATGACATTCTTCAATGAGCCGTCTATAACCATTGGCAATATCAATCGGATTTAAATCTTCTCGATGGATATTTTCGATGATGGCCAACTCCAGCATCTCATCATCTGACTGCACGTCGACGATAAAGGCTGGGATCTCGGGGATTCCAAGTTCTCGTACCGCACGCCAGCGCCGCTCCCCAGCAATGAGCTGATAGCCATCCTGATGTTTTCGTACCGTTATAGGTTGAACCAACCCTTTTTCTGCAATAGAGTTTTTTAATTCGGCAAAAGCCTCGTTATTAAATGTTTCTCTCGGCTGAAAAGGATTGGGCGAAATTTTATCTACATCAATATATTGAATAGGCTGTTTCGGCTCTACTTCTTCGGGAGCAATATCTGGTATAAGCGCTCTAAGACCTCTTCCCAGAGCTTTCTTGGTCGCCATTCTTGATAATTTCCTCTGCCAAACTCATATAATTTTCCGAACCGGTAGATACCGCATCGTACAATATAATGGGTTTACCAAAACTCGGCGCTTCACTCAGACGGACGTTGCGTGTAATGATGGTATCAAACACCTTACCTTCAAAGTATTTTCGGACATCCTCAGCCACCTGACGTGAGAGGTTCAGACGTGCATCATACATCGTCAGAAGAACACCTTCAATGGTAAGTTGTTCATTTAAATGCTTCTGCACCAGGCGAATAGTGCTCAGCAGTTGGCCAAGTCCCTCTAATGCATAATATTCGCATTGGATCGGTATCAGCACCGAATCAGAAGCGGTTAATGCATTGATCGTCAATAACCCCAGCGACGGCGGACAATCGATTAAGATAAATTTATATTGGTCCCGGATAGGCTGTAACGCCTGTAAAAGTTTTTTCTCACGGGTCATCGCCGAAACCAGTTCCACTTCAGCGCCAACGAGGTTGATGGACGATGGTACCAATTTTAAATATTTCAGCTCCGTATCAATCAGCAGAGATTGTATGCTCTCGCCATTAATCAACGCATCATATATAGTCTTTTTCAATGTGCGTTGATCAAAGCCTAACCCACTAGTGCTATTAGCCTGTGGATCAATATCGATAAGCAGAGTAGGGTATTCGGCAACTGCTAAACAGGCAGCCAAGTTCACCGCTGTTGTCGTTTTCCCCACTCCACCTTTCTGGTTAGCTATGGCAATAATTTTGCCCATCCACAGGCGTCCTCCATTTTAACTACATTGTAAAAATATAATTGATTTTATAATCAAAATCAATGAAAACTTTTCTATACTGGACTATCTTTCACTTCACATCTTTCTGTTTTTATAGTAAGATAACATAAGATATGGTGGTATTCTGATGTTATGATAATTATCGTTTTGAACCGACTCTCTCCAAGGTGAAAACATTGTTGACACAGAATCTGATTAATTTTACTTGTTTTAATAAAACAAGAAAAACTTTTATGAATAATTAATTTTTTCTTGAAAAGTTGTATAAAAATAATTACATTTTGTAAATATAATGGTATGGCATAACCCATTTTTATGCATAGGATGAATGATGAGTAGGGAGGTGGGAATGTTGGGGAAAAAAACGTTTTTCGTATTCTTTCTTCTATCGGCTAGGCTCCTTGCACAAGTTCCTAATGATTGGCAGACAGCCTATCATCAATTATATATAAAACTCGAAAATTTGCTCTCTTTATTAGAGGCGAAAAACAACGGTTCAACCAATGGCACCTTATTCAGCCAGGATCTTTTTCTTGCTAACAGCAGCCGTGGCTATGAATTAATCAATCCCGCAACCCAAGCCCATCTTTTATCTTCTATTGATAGTAGTCTTTCTGCTTATTCTGCAATTGGACTGAAAGCGGTCTCTATTACGGTGCAATATCCTCTACTGGTTAAAAATTTCCCAAATGAGGCAAAATATCGACAATTCTACGAAAAGATAGCCCAAAAAGTCCATAAAAAAGGATTCACGATACTAGTAAGCTGTCAGGCCGCTTTTTCAGATTCAACTTTGGGGGAGGCTAATTTAGTTCGCGATGTCGTCAAATGGTACAGCCATCTGACGGAAGAGAGCTACCGTAACGAAAAAACCCAGATGCTACAATCCATCATCGACATCATGGCGCCAGATTACTTGACTGTTGAGACCGAACCGCAGACGCAAAAAATAAATCTGAACAACCTAATCAACTTTGACAGTGACCACCTTGTTGATCTGGTTAATTTTTACCTCGAACATCTAAAACGCAAAAACACTCTCATCGGTGCCGGAGCTGGAACATGGGACCATCTTGAATATTTCCAAAAACTTGCATCGCAAACAGCTATCGATTTCATCGATATTCACATCTATCCTCCCCATTTTTCATATTTTGATGATATGGTATTTAAGATCGACTCATTAAGCCAAAAATACCATAAGCAATTAATCATCGGTGAAGCTTGGTGCTATAAAGCCACCTATCAGGAACTGCTAAATATCAACGAATCGGTTACCACTAGTTCTGAAATATTCTCGCGAGATATGTTCGACTTTTGGGTACCCATTGATTCGATGTTTATCAAAGCCATTGTAAATCTATCTCATCTCTCTAAAATAAGGCTGACTTCTTTTTTCTGGCCTACGCTCATGTTCGGATATCTTACATATTCGGATAAAACGCACGAGGGTCTATCCTCCACCGAGCTATTGCGAATGGGGCAGCAAGCTGGGTTTGAAAAATTACTACATAAACAACTCTCAACAACAGGTGAATATTTGCGAGAAATTTTAAAAAAGGATCACCTTACAGAAAGCAGAAAAGAAGAACGAAAAACACCTTTATTTATCTTGTCGCAAAACTCGCCCAATGCTATAAACCCATTGACCACTTGCCGCTTTTATTTACCCCAACGACAACGGGTTACTATATCGATTCACAACCTCTATGGACAATGGGTAAAAACATTAATAGATCAAGAAAAAGAAGCGGGAGAATATGAATTAACTTTCGATGCCAGCAGCCTCGCTTCGGGAACCTATTTCTGCTGCTTTGCTGCGGGGCCAGTGGTAGAAACGAAGAAAATGATTTTACAACGATAAGTTTTCAGGCATGAATAAAAAAAGCCGGATCGATGATCATCGATCCGGCTTAATTTTTTATCTTATGTTATATCGATTAAATTCATTCAGAGCCTTGATATAATTAGCCCGTTCATAGGCTTTAGGCTCTGCAATATTTTTTTGGCTCATGCTTCCTTTCATTTTTGCTATTTCCTGATACTCATGAGCTTCCATCCACTCGACAACCCCACTGATCATCTTTTCCAGATATTGGGGGCCATTGATCAACAGCGCGGCACAAACTTGAGCGACATCGGCACCAGCCATAATCAATTTGATCACATCCTCAGAATTGTGGACCCCAGTGCTGCCAGCCAGGCTTGCTTTTATTTTTCCATACAAGATGGCAATCCATCGCAAGGGTACTCGCAGATCTTTGGATGAGCTCAATACTACTCCAGGTTTCACTTCTAATGCTTCCAGATCTAAATCTGGTTGGTAAAAACGATTGAACAGTACCAAAGCATCGGCCCCGGCTTCGTCCAATCGTTTGACCATGTGAGCCAACGAACTGAAATAGGGGCTGAGTTTTACCGCCACTGGAATCCTAACGCTTTTTTTCACCTCTTTAAGAACGTCGAGGTACAATTGTTCAACGGTAGCGCCATCTTGCTCAGGATCGGTAGCTAAAAAATAAATGTTGAGTTCTAAACCATCCGCACCGGCTTGTTCAATCTTTTTGGCATAATCAATCCATCCGCCAGTCGATACGCCATTGAGACTGCCGATAATTGGAATCTGTGTCGCTTGTTTGGCTTTGTAGATATGTTCCAGATATTCTTCCGGCCCTAAATGAAACTCTTGCGCTTTCGGGAAATAACTCAATGCTTCAGCAAAGCTCTCCGAACCGTAACTGAGAAAATGGGTCAACTCTTCTGCTTCAAATGAAATCTGTTCCTCGAAAAGAGAATACATCACGATAGCGGCAGCGCCTGCATCTTCTAATTTCTTTATGGTATCCAACTCCTTGGATAAGGGTGAAGCAGAGGGAACCACGGGATTCTTAAGCTTTAATCCCATATAAGTCGTTGTTAAATCCATTGTAATCCTTTCCTTTCATTAATCGTTTAATTCATGAAAGAATGCTTTTTCTCATAAAATAGTCCATCGGGTGATTATGTTTCGGGGGCTTGAGTCTCACCTTCGCCATATTTCAGCGCCGCCCAATTGGCATAGATTTTCCAGCGATCGGAAACCACTTTCTGTGCCTCCATGATGAGTTTCTTTGCCCGATCTGGCATGCTCTTAGTAAGCATTTTAAAACGCGTTTCTCTATAGGCAAAATCCTCGTAAGAAATGCTCGGCTCTTTAGAATCAATCTTTAGTGGGTTCTGCCCTTGAGCTGCCAAATCCGGATTGTATCTGAAGAGAGTGAAATGTCCAGATTCAACAGCTGCCTTTTGTTCTTCCATGCCCTTTTCCATGGTAATGCCATGGGCGATGCAATGGGCATAAGCGATGATGATACTCGGCCCGTTATAGGCATCGGCCTCTAGAAAGGCGCGAACCGTCTGGAGATCATTATATCCCATTGCTACTCGAGCAACATAGATGTTGCCATAGGTCATAAAAATTAGACCCATGTCTTTTTTGGGTAATGGCTTCCCGGCTGCGGCAAATTTGGCTACAGCACCCAGCGGTGTAGATTTGGACATCTGACCACCGGTGTTGGAGTACACTTCCGTATCCAAAACCAGAACGTTGACATTACGACCAGAGGCCAACACGTGATCCAACCCACCATAGCCGATGTCGTATGCCCAGCCATCACCGCCAACAATCCAAATGCTCTTTTTCACCAAGGTATCAGCGATAGCCAGGAGATTAATCGCTTCAATGGATTTATCATCCGCCAATTTCTTGCGTAAAATTTCTACACGCTGGCGTTGATCGTAAATTCCGGCTTCGGTGCTTTGGTCGGCATTCAAAATAGCAGTCACCAAATCATCGCCCAATTTGCTTGAGAGCCGTTTCACCAATTCTTTAGCATATTCATTATGCTTATCTATGGTTAGACGAAATCCCAGCCCAAATTCAGCATTGTCTTCAAATAGGGAATTACTCCAAGCGGGCCCTCTTCCTTCTGCATTAACAGTATAGGGAAAAGTCGGCAAATTGGCGCCATAAATTGAAGAACAGCCGGTGGCATTAGCGATGATGGCCCGATCTCCAAATAGTTGGGTAAGTAATTTCACATACGGCGTTTCTCCACATCCGGCACAGGCGCCGGAATATTCGAAAAGAGGCCGTAGAAATTGTGACCCCTTCACTGTGCCTATTTTTACTTCTCTGCGGTCTAATTCAGGAATGTTAAGGAAAAATTCATAATTTGCTCTTTCTCGCATTCTGATGGGTGGTTGCGGCTCCATGTTGATGGCTTTTTTGCCGACTTGGGTTTTGTTTTTCGCCGGACACACTTCCACACACAAACCACAACCGGTACAATCCTCTGGTGCAACCTGCAAGGTGTATTTCCATCCTTCAGGAAAATCTTTTCCTCGTGAATCCACAGATTTAAAGCCAACGGGTGCTCCCTGCAAATACTCGGGATCATACGCCTTTTGTCGGATCGCTGCATGGGGGCACACCATCACACATTTGCCGCATTGAATACAGGTTTCTGGATCCCATTGCGGTATTTCTAAAGCGATATTTCTCTTCTCATATTGCGTTGTACCTGGTTCAAATGTGCCATCATCCGGAAAAGCGCTAACTGGCACATCGTCTCCATGGCCGACGATGATCTTGGCCACAACATTCTTCACAAACGCTGGGGCATGGTCAGGCACAACTGCCGGCATTTCGATGGTACTGGTAACCTCGTCTGGGATTTTAACTTCAAATAAATGGGCCAGGGTATGATCCACAGCAGCAAAATTTTTCTGGACAACCTGATCGCCCTTGCTACCATAGGTTTTTTTAATAGAGTTTTTAATCAACTCGATCGCTCGGTCTTGTGGTAGTACTCCGGATATAGCAAAAAAGCATGTTTGCATGATGGTATTGATGCGAACCCCCATCCCCGTATCTTTGGCCACCTTATAAGCGTCAATCACATAAAATTTCATTTTCTTTTTGATGATTTGCTCTTGATAAATCCGCGGCAGCGTATCCCAAACCTCATCAGGCCCCGCCTGGGTGTTCAATAAAAAGGTTGCACCTTCAGCGGCTTTTTCCAAAACATTCAACCTTTCGATGAAAAATTGTTGATGACAAGCGACAAAGTTAGCGCTGTCTATTAAGTAAATAGAGCGAATAGGTCGTGGCCCAAAACGTAAATGGGAGACGGTCATCGTCCCTGCTTTCCTGGAATCATAAACAAAATATCCCTGTGAATAATTCTCGGTCTCTTCACCAATAATCTTGATGGAATTTTTGTTTGCGCTTACCGTGCCGTCAGAACCAAGTCCATAAAAGATAGCCCGTACCACATCATGAGGCTCGATGACAAAATTGCGGTCATATTCCAGGCTGGTATGAGTGACGTCATCGTTGATTCCAACAGTGAAATGATTTTTGGGGTTCTCTTTTTTCAGCTCGTCGAATACTGCTTTAACCATCGCCGGGGTGAACTCTTTGGATGAAAGGCCATATCGCCCGCCGATAACTCTGGGCATTTGCGCAAAGGGTAATTGTCCAGCAATCATGGTTTCAGCTAACGCACTCAAAACATCTTGATACAAAGGTTCTCCGGCTGCCCCCGGTTCCTTGGTTCGGTCCAATACGGCTATATGTTTGACAGATTTTGGCAGTGCTTGGATGAAATGTTTCACGGAAAAAGGCCGGAACATCCTGACCTTCACCAGACCCACCTTTTCACCCCTTTGGTTCAAGTAGTCGACGGTTTCGTGTACGGTTTCGGCCCCCGACCCCATGAGAATGATGACCCTCTCTGCATCTGGCGCACCCACATAGTCATAGAGATGATATTGACGGCCCGTCAGTTCTGCGAACTGGTCCATCGCTTTTTGTACATGTTCGGGACAGGCCAGATAATAACGATTGACCTTTTCACGTCCCTGAAAAAATATGTCCGGATTTTGCGCGGTTCCCCGAATGACCGGACGATCTGGCGACAAGGCACGTTTTCGGTGCTCAATTACCAATTCGTCATTAATCATCGCCCGTAAGACTTCGGTCGGGACCAATTCTACCTTTTGTACTTCATGAGACGTCCGGAATCCATCGAAAAAATGCACAAAAGGTACACGCGCTGCTAATGAAGCAGCTTGGGTAATAACCGCGAAATCCATCACTTCTTGAACCGAATTCGAAGCAATTAATCCCCAACCAGTTGCGCGAACCGCCATAATATCACTATGATCGCCAAAAATTGATAATGCATGAGTGGCTACGGTTCTCGCTGATACATGAAAAACCGTCGGCGTTAGCTCACCGGCAATCTTGAACATGTTAGGAATCATCAAAAGAAGACCCTGAGACGCAGTAAAAGTCGTCGTCAAAGCCCCCGTCTGCAAGGCTCCGTGGACAGCCCCTGCAGCCCCTCCTTCACTCTGCATCTCTATTACTTGCGGCACGGTGCCCCAGATATTCTTTCTCCCCTCCGCCGAGTAAGCATCTGCCCACTCACCCATATTCGATGAAGGGGTAATGGGGTATATAGCAATCACTTCATTAATTTGATGCGCAATCATCGCGGCGGCTTCATTGCCATCAACCGAGATCATCTGTTTAGTCATTAGTAACCTCCAATTCTATAAAAAATCGATCGTCGTTTTAGTAGCCGAGCGCTTTACGGTTATTGTTATGGCCACTCCCGTTATAATTCGATAATTACATTGAATTATTTTTTAGACTTGAATTTAGAAAAAATAATCATCTAAATCAAGGATTTTCCCATAGAAAACTGGATCGGTTTTGGGTTTAGAGATTGAAATATTCAAACCATGGCTTCATACCATTTAAAATAAGAAATTGTAGCAACTCTTTCTTGCAAATTCAGCTCAATATTTTTTCCTAGCATTTGTTATTTTTTTCTTTTTTAGTATATTATGGTTAAATAAATATCCCTTTTGTTCGATAGATTCGGATTCTATGTTAAGCATACTTCTGAAATTACTTTAACCTACGCAGAGTTGGTTCAAAAAGACAATTGACATAGCATCCAAGATATTGGCTTTATCGCCACCCAAGGCTTTTATTTTTATAAGCGATTCAAAGGAAGGGAATTGTACAAAAGAATGGTATGTGAAAAACCAAATCTAGAAAATTTTTCCCAATGTGATGCCATTGTTTGTGATTTCGATGGAACCATTTACTTAGATCAAACGCCCATAAATGGCGCAGCTGCTTTCCTCCAGCGAATAGTTTCTTCCGGCAGGAAGTTATTTTATTTCACCAATAACACCTCGAAATCTCGCCAAACCTATCTGGAAAAACTTCGTGCCTTCGGCTTTCCTGCGGAAGACGAAATGTTGATCACTGCAACCGATTGTACGATCGATTATTTGAAGAAAAATGCTTTGTTTCCGGAAATATACCTCATCGGCAATCGCGATTTGACATCTGAGTTTCTGAGAGCCGGTTTCATCTGCCTGAAAAGTGGCCAACTGGATTCTATCAGACCATTCGCTCTGGTACTGGGTTTCGATACAGAATTGACTTATGAGAAGATCGCTGCTGGTTATAGATTGCTCACAGAACATGAAATTCCTTACATCGCTACTCATGCAGATATCCTTTGCCCTGTTGGGGAAGGACGTTTCATCCCCGATGTTGGTACTTTCATCTCTCTTTTTGCGACAGCCACAGGAGGTAAACTTCCACTTGTAATGGGAAAACCAGAAAAAAATGCTGTTGAGGCTATCTGCCGGCGAGCCAATTTACCTCCGCAACGCATCGCCTTTGTTGGCGATCGACTCTATACGGATATGCGTATGGCAAAATTAAACAACATGGTAGGCGTTTTAGTACTCAGCGGCGAGACTAATTTGCAAATGGCGCAATCATCGCCCGATCGACCGGAGATCATCGTCCCCAGTGTTTCAGATTTAATTCCTGCTCTTTAACCCTAAATAGTTGTCACTGAAAAAGTCACTTTTTAGCAAAAAGCATAACAATTTTTTGTTGTAAAATGCCATTTTCCGAATAATCTCTGAAAAAATCC
>FWPV01004217.1_pt1 | contig 31066 bp, 18 predicted proteins | sample 2228371 | NCBI WGS metagenome assembly FWPV01 (sample SAMEA103939776, study PRJEB20133) | metagenome | reverse complement strand
GCCGGCGTCAGCCGACGCGCCGGATCGATATCACCAGGCGAATACGGATACTTAAGTGAACAGTATTGGTGCTAGGCGGATTGCTCTGGCGAAATTATCTCGCCAGCGGAACCCTAGGATTGGACACGCGCCCATTCGCACAACCCGGCGCGTTGTTGCCAACCTTGCACCACCCATTCCTTGAAATCGCTAAGCTACTGGCGGCTTATCTGATCGGGCGGCTCGTAACCGCAGCCCATTTGAGAACGCATCCCAGTGAAGGCCCATCGATGGTGCAAGCGCAGATTCTTTTGTGTGTTTGTGGAGCCTTCATGATGATTATTATCGGCGATTCGCTGGCTAGAGCGTTTGGAGTCGCGGGCGGCGCGGCGATTGTGCGGTTCCGCACGCCTGTCGAAAATCCGCGAGAGGCGATGATCTTGTTCTTGCTGCTGGCGTTGGGCATGGCATGCGGCGTCGGAGCGTTCGCCATCGCCGGATTAGCGACTGCGTTCGTGGTCCTCTTGCTCCATCTGCTGGGTGAGGTCCGACCTATCCCATTGCGGAACGTCACCTTGCGAGTTACTGCGAGCGATTCCGAACGGGCGCTCTCCAGCGTGAACCGGCTGCTAACCGCGAAGGACATTCCATTCGAGCCCCGATCTATCTCCGGCTCCGGACCGACGGAACTGGTTTACCGCCTCGCCCTCAGTGACAAGACGGATCCGGGCGCCCTCGCGCTCGAGGTAAAGAACCTTCCTGATTCGACGGTGGAGTCCGTCACCTGGGAACCCGCCAAAGAGCCCAAGAAGAAAGACAAGAAGAGGGGCAAAGACAAGGATCAGAATGCGGAGGAGCTATGAAGCGAGCCGCGATCGGAGCGCTGGCGGCGCTCGTCTTCCTGCTGGGGACTGCTTTAGGCAATGACCCGGCTGAAGGACAGGAACGCGCGAAGCGATCAAAGTCGAAAAAGAAGAAGGGCTGGGATTTGCGGCTGTGGGACCAAATCTCACTGCGCCACGGCAATGCGCTGCGAATCAATCTCGAGTACCGGCTCCAGACTGATTTTCTGGGCGTCGACCCAGACCCTGAGGTCGGGCGCGACCTGTTTGAAGTACGCAGGAACCGCGTAGGAGTGTCCGGAACATTCTTGCGCGATTTCGAATTCGAATACAAGTATGACTTTGGTAGGGCCGAAAGCGCCACTCGCGACGCGTATGTGAATTACCGCCGCATCCGTTCGCTTCAATTGCAGGCCGGCCGTTTCAAGCTGCCGTTCGGGCGCGATATGCTCCGCTCGCCGAAAGATCTGGACTTTGTCTACCGTTCGCGCCTCGGAGCGGAAATCGCGCCCGCCCGCCAGACGGGACTCATGCTGCACGGCCCGGTGTTCGGGCGTGCGCTGCGTTATCAAGCTGGCATGTTCCTCCACGATGGCGAGAATTCTTATGGGGCGGACAATGTGCGCGGGGGAGGCCGTATAGCCGCCGTGCGCGTGCGGAGCGAACCCGCGCAGTATCTCCGCCTCCCCGGCGTTTTGCAGAACCTCGAAGCGGCCGCGGCGATAACACGGGGAAGCGTCAAGGAAGGGCGTTTCGGGCTGCGGGGACGCACGGTATTCGGGACGACTTTCTTCCCGAGGCGGGATGCCCGTGGTCATCGGACCCGGGTAGGCGCTGAGGTGAGCTGGATGCCCGGACCGCTTGCCCTGGAAGCAGAGTACGCTTACATGACCGAGCAACGCATCGGGCAAGGACTTCGAAGCCAGAACCTGCCCAACGTGAACGCCCACGCATGGTACGTGGCTGGAGCCTGGGTAATTACCGGCGAAGAAAAGCGCGGCGGCGTCCGCCCCCGCAAGCCCCTCTTCCAGGGAGGATTCGGCGCAGCGGAATTCGCTGTTCGCCAAGAATACTTGGGATTCGGCAGCGCGCCATGCCAGACGCCTCCCAGCCTTAGTCCGAGGGCCTGCACGGTGCTCAAGAGCCATGACCGGGCAAGCACATTTGGGGTAAACTGGTATCCAAACCGGTTTGTTAAGTTGCTCGCCAATTTCGTCCGCGAGGAGGTGCATTCCCCTTATCTGGACTGGGACCGGCCGCGCCAGCTGTTCTGGACCCGCGCTCTGCGCTTGCAATTCGTGTTTTGAGGGGCTACTGTGCTGCGAGCTTTATCGCTGTTGATTGCCGCCACTGCCTTAAGCGCCGGCGCGACCGCCGAGCCGGCCGATGACTTGTTCGACGATTCCGTCCTTCATGAAATTCACCTGTGGGTTCATCCGGTGGATTGGCAGACATTGAAGGAGCGGTTTCTTGAGAACACCCATTATCCAGCGGAGTTTACTTGGCGTGGAATGACAGCGGTGGACGTTTCCATCCGGTCACGGGGTTTGGGAAGCCGGAGCGATCAAAAGCCAGGACTGCTGGTCCAGTTCGACCGCTACGTTAGAGCCCAGCGATTTTTGGGGTTGAGATACCTGGTATTAGACAACAGCTTGCAGGACCGCTCTTTCATCCGCGAAAGGCTGTCCATGGCTTTGTTCCGGCGAATGGGAATCGCCGCGCCAAGGGTGGCGCACGCGCGCGTCCACATCAACGGGAATTACGCGGGAGTCTATCCTATCGTCGAGAACATCGACGAACAGTTCCTGGATCGCCACTTTGGAGATCCGAAAGGATTTCTCTACGAATACCACTGGCTGGATACCTGGGACCTCCGGATCCTCGGATCAAGCGGTTGGGATTACTTCTTCAAATTGGAGCCGGTGACCAACACCCATGACCCGCAGCTTGACCGGATCGAGGAACTGGTGCGAACGGTCAACGAAGCGCCGGAGGCCGAGTTCATAGCCCGCGTGTCCCCGTTGATCGATCTTCGCCAATTAATCACCTACCTTGCCACGGAGAACTACCTCGCCGAGTGGGACGGGTTCCTTGGCACGGAGGGGATGAACAATTTTTATCTATACCGGCCGTCGCAGTCCAAGCAATTCCGGGTGATACCGTGGGACAAAGACGTCACATTCGGCATCCTCGACCATCCTGTGGATTTCAACTTGACGACGAATGTGCTGGCGCGGCGGCTGCTTTCCCGCCGTGAGTATTTCGATTTGTATTTGAGAGAACTCGAGCGCGCCGCGGAGATAGCAGGGGGTCCTGACGGGTGGCTTGCCGCTGAAGCGGAGCGTGCTTACTCCCAGATACGTTCGGCGGCGTTGGAAGACGTCGTGAAGCCATGGCCGAATGAAGACTTTGAAAGCTGGTCGGATGGCGTCAAGAATTTTGCGGCTAAGAGGCGCTCAGTGGTGCTGGAAGGGATTAGAAGGGTGGCCGGGAAATGACGCGGCGCAGGGATTTTCTTCAGACCTTGGCTCGGATCCTGCCTCTGGCCGCATGGCGCCCTCAGCCTGCCGCCGGCGCTACTTTGATGCGCCACCCCTACCTGCAAAACGTCGGCCCTACTTACGCGTCCATCGTGTGGACGACTATCGAGGGGGGCACCGGTTCAGTCCGCTTCAACACCGACCGGAACCTCACCCGCCAGCGTGCCTCGGTGGTGCGGGAGTTGGAGACGGAAGAGACCAACCTCGAGTATTCGTATTTCCGTCACAAGGTCGAGCTCCCGGATCTCCGCCCCGACACGAGGTACTACTACCGGATTTTTGTTGACAACGAGGCTCTCACGCCCGGCGAAGACCTGTCCTTCCGCACGCCGGGTCCGGGGCCTTTCTCCTTTATCGCGTTCGGAGACAGCGGTTGGGGTGGCCTGGAGCAGTATCAGCTTGCCGCTCACATGATCAAGGAGCAGGTCGCCTTGGCCGTGCACACGGGCGATATCGCCTATCCCAACGCCACGTTTGCGGAGTTCGAGACGAGATTCTTCGCGGTTTACCGGGAAATGTGGAAGCGAGTCCCATTCTTCCCTTGTCCCGGAAACCACGAGTACTACACAGCCAATGGCGGCCCCTACCTGACAGTCTTCGACGTGCCGAAAGCCGGCGTGCCGGTTGCCGGGCAGGGTAAGTTCTATTCATTCGATTGGGGTCCTGCGCACTTCGTTTCTCTCGACTCGAACCAGCCGCTCGTCGACGCTTCGCGCGGGCGCGGGCCGATGCTTGACTGGCTGCGCAACGACCTCCGCGGCACAAGACAGCCGTGGAAAATCGTGTACTTCCATCATCCGCCGTATGCCTGGGGACCGAATGAGAAGGACCCCAACTCGGAGCTGGTGCGGCAGCACGTGGTTCCGATCTTGGAACAATATGACGTTCAACTGGTGTTGAACGGCCACGAGCACAGCTATCAGCGTACATGCCCTTTGCGCCGGGGGTTTCGCACCGGCGGGACGGAAGGCATTGTATATGTCACCACGGGCGGAGGAGGGGGGCCTTTGTATGAGGTCTACCGGAACCCTCTGCATGAGTATGGGGCTTCCGTGTACCACTATGTCAGAGTGGATGTTGACGGAGTGCGGCTCCGCGTGCAAGCCATCGGGATGGACGGCAAACCGTTCGACGAAGCTGTCATCGCCCGGCCGCCCCGCGTGGCGGAGAACGGAGTAGTGAATGCCGTGCCCGAGGTCCAAGGTATCTGTCCGGGAGCCTTGGCGAGCATTTTCGGGCAGCATCTGGCAGCGCGGGTGGAAAGCGCCGCTGTTCCTAACTTCCCGCACAGTTTGGGGGGCGTAAGGGTCTGGATCGACGAGATCCCCGCCCCGCTGCTTTACGCATCCCCTACCCAAGTGAACTTTCAAGTGCCTTTCCAAGCGGGCGGTGCTCCGACAGTGCGTTTGGAAACTGATGCGGGATCGGTCTCGCTGCCGGTAACCATTGAGCCGGCGGCGCCCGGCATCTTGGGATTGCTGCGCTCAGACGGCGAGGCGTTGATTGACGGGATGCGCGTCGCCGCCGGAGAAACGCTGACAGCCGTGGCGGGAGGATTCGGAACCAAAGAGCGCCCTCCTGAAGTGCGTTTTTACATCGGTTCGACCGTTGTAGTGTCAACCGCAGTCCACCCGGTTTGGGATGGAGTGTTCCTCGTTTCCTTCAAGCTGCCTGCTGCCTTGGAGTCCGGGCGGCACCCGCTCCAATTGGAAACCCAAGGGATTCCAAGCAACGCCATCTGGCTCGTCGTAGGCGACTGAGGAGTACGCTCGCTCCACAGGTTTCTCCCCCTGCCGCACGCTCTCAGCCATCCGCGCCGGAGCTTCTGATACAGTAGCTTGCATGGCCAAAGCTGAGGCGGACGGCGTAAAGGACCTATATGGGTTTCACGTCGAGGACGAGCAAGCCCCGCCGGAGGGGTTGTGGGGGACGCTCCGCCGCATCGGTCCCGGACTGATCCTTTCGGCTTCCATCGTCGGCTCCGGCGAACTCATAGCTACGACGACTCTCGGGGCGGAGGTTGGCTATGTGGCTTTGTGGATCATCTTGTTAAGCTGCGTCCTGAAGCCTGCCGTGCAGGCGGAACTCGGACGTTACGTCATTGCGACCGGGAAAACAGGGCTGGCGGCTTTCAACGAAGTCCCCGGACCGCGCTTAAAAGTCGGATGGGTGGTGTGGGGATGGGTCATCATGACCGCCATGACCCGATTCCAAATCGGCGCCATGTACGGCGGCGTGGCTCAGGTAATGAATCAGCTCATCCCGGAGGTGTCGGTCACCGTTTGGGTTTTCATCCTGCTGGCCATCACCCTGGCGCTGCTATTGGGAGGCGGATACGAACGCATCGAAAAGCTGGCCACGGTTAAGGTGTGTCTTTTCACGATGTTAACGTTCCTGTGCGCCTTGCTATTGATGAGGCGCCCGGAGTACTTCTCCTGGAAGGAACTGGTGGACGGGCTGACGTTCCGTTTACCCCCCAACAACGGGCTGGCAACGGCGGTCGCCGTTTTCGGAATCACCGGAGTGGGAGCCTCGGAGCTGTTCATGTATCCTTACTGGTGCGTCGAGAAGGGTTACGCTCGGTATGCCGGCAAAAGCGACGGGTCAGCGGCTTGGCGCCTCAGGGCGCTCGGTTGGATCAGGGTGATGCACACCGACATCGTGGCTTCCATGGTCATTTATACCGTGGCTACAATCGCGTTTTACCTCCTGGGCGCCGGCATCCTACATGGCATGGGTCTGGTGCCCGCGGCGAACGATATGATCCCGGTGCTCTCCCGTATGTACACGGAAACCCTCGGTCCATGGGCGCTTTGGTTGTTCTACGCCGGGGCGATCGCCACCTTGTACGGCACGATTTTCGCCGCTACGGCAGCCGATTCCCGGGTTCTAGCCGATCTCATGCGCTTGGCGGGAGTTTTCCCGGCGGGCGACTACAGCGCCCGGGTGAAATGGCGCAACCGGTTCGTGGTGCTCCTGACGGTGCTCGGGGCGGGGCTGTTTCTCGGCGTGCGCTCCCCCGTCCTGATGGTCAAAGCCGGCGGAGTGGCTCAAGCTATGATGCTGCCGGTGATCGCCGTGAGCGCCCTGTACCTCCGCTACCGGCGTTTGCCGAGAGAAGTCCTTCCAAAACAATGGATTACAGTCGCTTTGTGGCTCGCGAGCCTAGCCATTATATTCATGATCGTTTTGTACGGATTCATGGCGGTTCGGTAATCCTGTTGTAACCTGTCACCGTACCAGTACGTCGAACCGAGTGAGAAGTTAGGCGGATTCGCCACACTATCTCGCTTGAAGTGCGATCCCTCCAGTCCGCTCAGGACGTTTGGTCGTACTTGCGCCGGCGGGTATGTTCCTCCGAGTACCCGCCGGCTTTTTTTGCTTTATCTTCCGCCGGATGTCGTGTAGCCTAGCCGGCTAGACACACTCAGAGTCAGACACTGCATTGGGAGGTCTGACATGAGCCGGCTAGCGCACAGATTAGCGATTGTCCTCTTAGCCGCTTGCGCGGTTTGGGGACAGTCCACATCGTCCACGGTCAGCGGGAAAATCACCGATCCGAGCGATTCGGTAATCCCAGCCGCCACGGTGACTATCGTCAACGAGTCCACCGGGTTGCGGCGGTCCACTTCGTCCAACGAGGTAGGGAACTACGTTCTGCCGCTGCTTCCACCAGGTAAGTATAGGATAACAGTACAAAAGGATGGCTTCCGTCCGGCCAGCCGCAGCGGGATCGTGCTTCAGGTAGACCAAGTCGTGCGCCTTGACTTCGTCCTCGAAGTCGGCGCGGTGACAGAAGCCGTCGAGGTGGTGGCGCAAGCGCCTCTCATTGACCAGGAAACCTCCGCCCTCGGGCAGGTGGTGGATAACCAGAAGATCCTCAGCCTACCTTTGAACGGGCGCATGACGTTCCGGTTGGTGAACCTGACCCCCGGGGTGTTAGTCACCCCCGGTTCGAGCGGTCAATTTGGCGACATCTCCGTCGGAACATTCGACGACGTCCACTTCTCCATCAACGGCGGGAGGGCGCAGAGCAATGAGGTGATGGTGGACGGAGTCCCTTCGACTACGGGATTCCTGAATCTGTTCACGACCGTCCCGTCGGTGGACGCCACTCAGGAGTTCAAAGTTCAAAGCAATAGCATGTCCGCCGAATGGGGCAGATTCAGCGGCGGCGTCATCAACGTAAGCACCAGAGGCGGGGGTAACGAATACCGGGGCTCGCTGTTTGAGTTCGTCCGGAACAGCGCCTTCGACGCCAACGAGTTTTTCAACAAGCGCGCCGGGCGCGACAAACCGCCCTTCCGAATGAACCAGTTCGGCGGAGCCCTCGGAGGACCGGTGCAGTTGGGCAAGCTCTACGACGGTCGGAACAAAACATTCTTTTTTGCCAACTACGAGGGCACCCGGTGGCGAAGGGGCGACATTTATTCGACTAACGTTCCAACGGAGCGGCAGCGCGCCGGGGACTTCTCCCAAACCTTCACTGCCACGCGCGACCTGATCGTCATTTACGATCCGCTGACCACGGCGGCGGTGGCGCCGGGGAGCACACAATACCGGCGCACGGCGTTTCCGGGTAACGTCATTCCGTCCAACCGCTTCGACGTGGTGGGCGCAAACCTGGTGAAGTTCTACCCCGCTCCGAACGCGCCCGGCAATCCTATCACCAATACGCAGAACTTCCTCAGCAACGCCCCGCGCAAAATCAGCAAGAATGAGGGCGCCATCCGGATTGACCGGAATTGGAGCGAGCGATTCCGCTCCTTCGGGCGCCTGGCGGTGACGGACAACGTCCTCGGGCAACCGGATCATTTCCGGAACGCAGCCACCCCGGGCGTGGGCGCCAACGGAGATATCAAATTCCGGTACTACACGGCGAGTTTCGACAACACGGTAACACTGTCTCCTTCCAGGCTGCTCAACGTCCGGTATGGCTTCGCCCGCTTCAATTGGGCGCGCAAGACACGGAGTTACGGCTTCGACCAGAAGACGCTGGGAATGCCCGCCTCCACGGTCAGTCAGATGCAAATCCCCGTGTTCCCGGTGGTTTCGGTCGAAGGCTTCAGCGCCCTTGGGGGAGGAAGCTTCCTCGACACCGGTCAGGATACGCACAGCCTGCTGCCTTCGCTGACGGTGATTCGCGGGCGGCACACCATCAAGACCGGAGGCGACATGCGTTTGCGGCGCAACAACCTGTGGGTGATCGCCAATGGCGGGGGCTCATACAGCGTCACGCGAGCGTTCACCCGCGGACCCGACCCCAACGTGTTCACCGCCAACGCGGGCAGCGCTATCGCCAGTCTCTTGCTCGGCACGGCAGCCTCAGGGCAGATTGGCAGCTATCCCGGCGTTTCCCTGCAAAACTATTACTATTCGTTCTACTTGCAGGACGACATCCGGCTTCACAAGCGCCTCACCCTCAACTTGGGACTCCGCTATGAGACCGAGTCGCCCCATACCGAGAGGCGCAACTTCCTGGCGTGGTTCGACGTGAATCAAAAGAGCCCGCTGGCCAACCCGGCGTTCCCCAACCTCACGGGCGGGCTGCGGTTCGTCACCAAGGATGGCGCCGGGCGCCACGCCTACGCCTGGGACAAGAACAACTTTTCCCCGCGCGCCGGCTTGGCTTTCTCGCTGAATAATCGCACGACCATTCGGAGCGGTTTCGGCATGTTTTACGCCCCGCTCGAAACGAGCAACGATCTGAACAACTTCACTCCCGTGAACGGCAACGGGTTCAGCGGTCTCACGCCGTTTGTCGGGACCATCGATTCGCTGCGCCCCTTCAACGTGCTCTCCAATCCCTTCCCCACGGGGTTGCAGCAACCGCCGGGGAGCGGCGCCGGAGCGCTGGCGATGGTGGGTCAGTCCGTCCTGAGTTGGGACTACACCGGACGTACGCCTTACACCATGCAGTGGAATTTCGACATCCAGCGGAGCATCACCAACGACCTCCTGGTCGACGTCGCCTATGCCGGCAGCCGTGGCGTCCATCTGGCGCGCAACTCCGACTTCAACGCGCTTCCGACGGAACTGCTATCCCTCGGCGCGCGCCTGCAAGAACTGGTGGACAACCCGTTCTATGGCAAGATTTCCGTGGGCGCGCTTTCCCAACCAAGGGTGCAGCGGCGGCAGTTGCTGCTGCCGTTCCCGCAGTTCACCGGCGTGAGCATCATCAACACGGGACGCGCTTCCTCCGTGTACCACTCCTTGCAGCTCAAAGTGGAAAAACGGATGTCCCACGGACAAAGCTTCCTGGTGTCTCTGACCGCAGGCAAGCTGATCGGCGACTCCAACAACTTCCTCGCCGGACTCGGGGTGCAGGGCAACAGCACCGGAACACAAGACTGGTACAATCTGCGCGCTGAGAGGGCCATTTCCGAAATGGACATCTCGCGGGCGCTTACCGTCAGCCATGTGGCCGAGCTTCCGTTCGGCAAAGGACGGCGTTTCCTCCAAAAACAGCGCGTGCCGGGGCTGTTCCTGGGAGGCTGGAATCTGAGCACCATCTTCACCGCCCGCACCGGAATGCCGCTCGCCGTCACGGCGCCCATTCCCGGCGGCGGCAACCGGCCAAACAGCGCCGGACGCAGCGCCAAGATTGACGAATCGCGCAGCCGCAACGACAAAATCAACCGCTGGTTCGATACGACAGCGTTCCTGCTGCCGCCTTCATTCACCATGGGCAACGTCAGCCGCACCCTTCCTGACACGCGCGGACCCGGAGTGGCGAGCATCGACTTCTCTTTGGTCAAGAACGTCCGCTTCTTTGAGCGCTACAACCTTCAGATCCGCGGCGAGGCGTTCAACGCCTTCAACCGTCCCCAATTCTGGCTGCCCAACACCGCTTTCGGAAGCCTCGACTTCGGGCGCATCACCGCCAGCCAGCAAACGGTGCTGCCCAGGGTGCTTCAGCTAGCGCTTAAACTGGCGTTTTAGCCATGCGAACCGGCCTAATTCTTGCTTGCGCGGCGCCTCTGCTGGCTCAGCAGATGGCGCCCCTTCGCCCTCCGGCGACGCCTCTCATCACCCACGACCCGTACTTCAGCGTCTGGACCATGGCGGACCGGCTGTACGCACAGCCGACCCGCCATTGGACCGCTTCGGAACAGCCCCTCACCGGATTGATCCGGATTGACGGCAAGGTCCGGCGGTTCATGGGGGTGACTCCGCGATGGGCGGAGCGTCTGGAGTCCTTGGAACAGACCTCTTTCCAGCTCACCCCGACCCGCACCATCTACACCTTCGCGGGCGAAGGCATTGAACTGAAGCTGACCTTTCTGAATCCTGCACTGGCGGGCGACATGGAGATCCTCGCCCGCCCGGTTACTTACCTGCTGTTCGACCTTCGCTCCACCGACGGCAAGCCGCACCGGGTGCGTTTGTACGTCGACGCGAGCAGCCACATCGCCGTCGACGGTCCCGCGCAAAAGACCATGTGGTCCCGGCACCGGGTGGGCAGCCTCGAAGTGATCCGCCTTGGAACCATCGAGCAAAAGATGCTCAGCCGCTCCGGCGACAATCTGCGCATCGACTGGGGTTACTTCTATCTCGCGACGCCCGCGCCCGCCTCCACGGTGGGGGTCACCGCGAGAACGCGCGCCGGCGTCGTCTCCACTCTCGATCTCCCCGCCCCGCGCGACTTGGAGGTCCCGCCGCAGACCGACCGCGACGTGTGTGTCATCGCCCTCGCCATGGACGCCGACGTGCCCGCCGGCGGCGCCGCTTCGCGCTACCTCATGGCGGCGTACGACGACATCTACGCTCTCGAATACTTCCGGCGCCCCATACGCCCATACTGGCGCCGCAACCGCGCTCAGCCGGAGGACCTGCTCCTCGGCGCCGCCAAGGAGCTGCCCGCTCTCCGGAAGCGCTGCGAGAGTTTTGATCAGGAGCTTACCGCCGACATGGTCCGCGCCGGCGGTCCCAAATACGCCGCCATTGCGACGCTCGCCTACCGGCAGACGCTTGCAGCGCACAAACTGGCCGCTGACTGGGATGGTACGGCTCTACATTTTTCGAAGGAAAATTTCAGCAACGGTTGCATCGGCACAGTGGACGTGATCTATCCCGCCTCTCCGATGTTCCTCCTGCTCAACCCGAAGTTGCTCGAGGCGCAGCTCCGTCCGGTTTTGGACTACGCGCGCTCCGGACGGTGGAAGTGGCCTTACGCGCCGCACGACTTGGGGCAGTATCCGCTCGCCAACGGCCAAGTCTATGGCGGCGGCGAGGAGTCCGAGGACCGGCAGATGCCCGTCGAGGAAAGCGGCAATATGCTGATCATGCTCGGCGCGCTCGCCAAGATTCAAGGCAACGCCGAGTTCAGCCGCCCCTATTGGCCGCTGATCACCCGATGGGCGGAATTCCTGGCGGATAAGGGCATGGATCCCGACAATCAGCTTTCGACCGACGACTTCGCCGGGCACCTCGCCCACAACACCAATCTCTCGATCAAGGCGATTCTCGGACTTGGCGCTTACTCGCTGGTGGGGGAGATGCTGGGGCACAAAGACGCCGCCGCCAAATACCGGCGCATGGCTCAGGAGATGGCTCGCAAATGGCCCGCCATGGCGGACGACGGCGACCATTACCGGCTGGCTTTCGATCAGCCCGGCACCTGGAGCCAAAAATACAACCTGGTGTGGGACAAGCTGCTGGGCTTGAACTTGTTCGATCCCGCCATCGCGCGCAAGGAGATCGCTTTCTATCTGAAAAAGCAGAACAAGTACGGTCTGCCCCTCGACAACCGCGCCGACTACACCAAGCTTGACTGGATCCTCTGGACCGCCACCCTAGCCGATCGTCCGGCGGATTTCGAGGCGCTCATCGATCCGGTGTACCGTTTCCTGAATGAGACCCCCGACCGCGTCCCGATGACCGATTGGTATTGGACGAGCACCGGGAAGCAGCGCGGCTTTCAAGCGCGTTCAGTGGTGGGCGGCGTCTTCATCAAGATGCTGAGCGATAGCCAGATGTGGAAGCGCTGGGCGGAGAAAGCCCGATAGGGAAGGAGGTTTATGAATCGACGGGAGTTTCTGGGCGCCGCAGCGGCCGCAGCCTCGCCCGCGCCCCAACAGGGCAAGCCCAACCTGGTGTATGTGTTCGCCGACCAGCTCGGCTATCAGCGCTGCGGCTACGCCGGGGATGAATATGCCCGGACGCCCAATATCGACCGCTTGGCGGCCCAGGGTTGCAACCTGCGCCAAGCCATCTCGAACACGCCGGTCTGCGCCCCGTACCGCGCCTCGCTCATGACCGGCAAATGCCAGTCCAGCACCGGGATGGTGATCAACGAGTTGCGGCTCAGTCCGGAACACGAGTGCTTTGGCCACGTTCTGACCCGCAGCGGCTATCAGACCGCGTACATCGGGAAATGGCACCTATGGGCGAATCAGTGGGGCGGGCACGAGCTGCCGCGCAACGGGTTCGTCCCCCCGGGACCCTACAGGTTGGGATTCGACGGTCTCTGGGCGGCATATAACTTCAGCCATGATTACTACGGAGCGCCTTACTACCGCGACACCTTGAAGCGGCTTACGTGGGAAGGTTACGAACCCGACTCCCAGACTACGCTGGCGATCGATTTCATCCGCCAGAACGCCAAGGCGAACCGCCCGTTTGCAGTCTTTCTCTCATGGGGTCCCCCGCACGACCCTTGGACGTGGAAGAATGTGCCCGAGAAGTACGCCGACATGTACCGCCGGGTGAACTTGCCCCTGCGGCCTAACTTTTCGGAGACTCAAGACCCCTATGGCGACGGATGGGCGCGCTTGCCGGAAAACCCGCGCACGGTCATTCCGGAGCGCATGCGGGTGTATTACGCGCAGACAGCCAGCATCGACTACAACCTGGGCCGGCTCATGGAGGCCTTGGAAGCCGCTGGCGTCTCTAAGAACACGATTTTGGTTTTCACCTCCGACCACGGCGAGATGTTCGGCTCGCACGGGCGGATGGGCAAGTATAACTTTTACGAAGAAGCCATCCGGGTGCCGTTCCTCGTCCGCTGGCCGGCGAAGGTTCCGGCCAAAACCGTCAGTGAAGCCCTGTTCGGAGCTCCGGACATCATGCCCACGCTGCTTTCGATGATGGGCTTGCCCGTCCCGCGAGGCGTCGAAGGGCACGACTTCAGCCGCCATGTCATGGGCCAAGGCGGCGCGGAACCCGAAGCGGCTTTCCTGCAAGGGATGGGCACCACCGCCGCCTGGCGCGACGGCACGGAGTGGCGCGCGGTTCGCGACCACGACTACACATACGCCGTCTACCGCCGCGACGGCTCCGAACTGCTGTTCCATCACCGCCGGGACCCGTATCAGCTCGTAAATCTGGCGCAGGACCGCAGTCACGCCGCAACATTGAAGCATTATCGCGAGAAGCTCGCGGCGATGCGCAAGGAGCGCAATGACAACTTCGAATCGTGCACCTGGTACAGGGACCATTGGACGCGCGAGCGCAACATCATCAATACGGCGACCGGGGTCAAACACGACCTCGCCAAGCTCGACCGCATCGCGCGCCGCTACTTTCCCGAAGGGATCCCGGCGCCTGACCGCTAATCGGGCGCCGGGGGATGGGCGCGCGGTGTGACAGAATGGTGACACGCGGCGTCATGCAAACGGCGCCGCAGGGGACACTCAGTATTTTAGGACCGCCATGTCGCGCGACGACGCCATCCGCGTGGTGAGTGAGCTTTTTGACGGCTGGTACATAGTGCTGTTGCGCTATGCCGGACGGCTCACCGGCGACGGCGGCGCGGCGGAGGACGTGGTCCAAGAGAGTTTTATGGAGCTGTTCCGGCAACTGGTGGCAGGCAGGAAGATCGATAACCCGAAGGCGTGGACTTTCACCGTCGTGCGCCGCTCTGTCTTCCACCGGGTCCGGCAGCATGGAGGGCGCGAGGTTCCGCTCGAAGAATCGGAATTGCTGGATTTTGCCGTCTCACCGGCGGACGGCGGCGCGACGGATTTCGAGCGCCTGATGCGCCTGCTATCCCGGCGAGAGGAGGAGGTAGTGCGGCTCCGGCTCGAATCCCTCACCTACCGCGAAATCGGCCGGCAGTTAGGCATAACTGCATCTAGCGTGAATACGCTGCTCGCCCGGGCGCTGCGCAAGCTCCGCGCGCACCTCGACCCCGCATCCGCCCAGCCCACTCCATCCCGAAAGGAGCGTTCCTACGATGCGTTTCAAGCATTGCACTGACGAACAGCTCCTGGCTTATCTGGATGGCGAACTCGGGCTCCTGAGCCGCCTCCGCTGCGTTCGGCATTTGAGGAAGTGTTGGGGGTGCCGCGAGCAGCTTTGGGCGGTTGAAAAGCAGATTGAGCGGCTGGCCCGCCTTGCCCGCGAAGAACAGGCGCGTTTCTGCCCCGAAGCGGAGGCGGCAAAGCGCCGTTTTCTCGCTTCCATCCCTCCCGAACCGGATCTTGCGGCTCCCGGCGTTCGGGCGCTCGCTTGGCCCCGGTTGGCGGCGAGCCTGGGGCTAGGGGCTTTGGCGTTCGCGGCTGGAATCAGCTACTGGCATCACACTTCCGGACCCCATTCGGTGGTTCATCCGCCGCCGGCGGTGTCTGCCCCGCCCCGCCCTCTCCCGAGCGCCGCGCGTGTCGTTGAGACTCCCGTGAGCGCCCCATCGACATCGGAACCCCTGGAGCTCCAGCCTCAGCCACTGAAGCGGTGGGCCCCGGAATCTTTGGCTGAAGCCGAGTTGGAGGCCGTCTCCGTGCTCTGCGCGCATGCAGCCCAAGCCTTTGCCGCCTTTTCCTTCGAACGGGACCCGGTTCGGGGGCTGCGCATTGAGGGCGTGGTAGAGGATCAGAGCCGTAAGGACATATTGCTAAGCGGATTCGCCGCGGCGGTCCGCTCCGCGCCTTGGAGCGCGAACTTGACCGTAGCAGCGGAATTGCGGCCTGCTGTTCTGCCCGACACCCCGCCGCCGGAGCACACCGTCCGCGCCCGAAGTTCACCCGCAGAGGCGTGGTTGCAGGAAGCGCTGCAAAGAAACGCCGCAGCCGGCGCCGTCGCGCCGCAGATCAACGCGATTGTGAACGGCGCATTGCGGCATGCGGGCAGCGCGGCGGTTGCGGCATGGACGCTCCGCCGGCTCATGGACCGCTTCCCGGATTCGACGGTGGCGGGCCTGTCCCCCCGCGGGCGCGAAGTTCTCGCCCGTATCGTGACCGGAGAACTGAGCCGTTTGCGTGAAGCGCTCGCCTCCGAGCGGGAGTGGATGGGTGAACAATTTCCGGACGCGCCGCTAGCCCCCATCCAGGACATTTTCAAGGCGGTATCGGAATGGGAACGCCTGGTTAACATTTTGATGACTTGCTGCGACGAACCTCCCGCGGACACGCGAGCCGCTTTACGCAGCCTCGCGGCGCTGCTGAACGGGATCGAGAACCACTTGGCTTCCGGGGATTTCCTTGCGCGGCACTGGCCGGCTTTGGCGAAAGAGCTCAGGAGTTACGCGCAAGCCTCATCCCGGTAAGGCTCGGCGGGCTCAGGCGTTCGCCACCTCTTCGTATGCCTGCTTGAAGCGATCCATTTCAGCGGGCGTTCCGAGCGTGACGCGCAGCATCCGGGTGAGCGGTGGAAACGGGCGGCCCACAACCACGCCGCGGCGGGCGAGGGCGGCGCCGAGTTCGCGCGCTTCCCTGCCCGTTTCGAACATGACGAAGTTGCCGTGCGGTTCGATGTAGCGGATCTTTTTGGCCTTCAACCAGGCGCAGAAGTCGTCCCGGACCGCCGCCAGCTTGGCTTTCCTTTCCCTCAGGATTTTGGGCGCATCCGGCAATACAGCCAAAACCGCCCGTCCGGCGAGAATGGAAGGCACGCTCGGGCGGAAGGGGCTCATCCGTTCGATCAGGTCCGGACGCGCGCAGACGAATCCGATGCGGAGTCCCGCCATCCCGTGAATTTTCGAGAAAGTCCGCGCCACGACCACATTGCGCCCCTTGTGGACATGCTCGAGCGCCGATCCGAGCGACGTGAAGTGGATGTAGGCTTCGTCCACCACCAGGACGGTGTCGCGCGGAAGGTTGGCCGCCAGCCAGTCGATTTCGGCCTTAGGCGTCGCCGCGGAAGTGGGGTTGTTGGGATTGCAAACGTACACCAGCCCGGCCCGGTTCTGCTCCGCTTCAGCAGCCATGCGTTTGACGTCCGCGCCGTATGAGGGCGCAAGGGGAACCCGGATGACCGGAATGCGGCAGCCTCCCGCGGCGGCGCCCACGAGTTCGAACGTCGGGTCCATAACCACCACCGGGCGGGAAGGCGAAGCGAAGGCATGTACGGCGGCGTGCAAAGGTTCGGAGGAGCCTGCACCGACCAGGATTTGTTCCGGCGCGAGACCCTCGCTGCGGGCGATGGCGGCGTAAACTTCGCGGAAGAAGGCGAAGTGGTAACGCCCCGAGGAAGGTATGGCGCTTTGAATCGCCTCTAGCGCGGCGGGCGGCGGCCCGTCGGGATTCTCGTTCGCGTTAAGCCAGATGGCGCCGGGCGGGATCGACGGGGGCAGCGGCCTTTGGGCGAACGCCGCTTCGCCGCCGAGCGCCGCCGCGGCCAGTGAGTGTGCAAACCGCCGGCGGGTGATCATTACCGCCTATTGTAGCGCTGTCGAGCCTTCGTCCCGGAAAACGTACCAGCGCGGATCCGCGCCCTCCTCTTCCACACGGATGTAACAGCTATTATCGACGGCTTCGCAAACCACCAGACAAGTTCGCCGGTCGAATTTCACCCGTCGGGTTTCAAAGTACGGCGCCGCCGGCGCCGCCACCCGTTCAACCAAGTCTCCATCCCGCTTCATGCCCATTCTCCCCATACGACCCATAAGGCCTTCCGCCTAACCCATCGGCCGTCCCTCGCCCCGACTTTAGACGCTCGCTTGTCGAGGCGCTCCGGCGGAACGGGAGAATGGCATTGGCGTTCACCGGCGGCTGAAACAGGTGAGCCGCGGATGAACGCCGATGAACGCGGAGTGAGATTTGTGAGAGTGGTTCCGAAGGCAATGCGCGGTTGCTTAGTCGGCTTCGTCGACACCCCTTTCTTTGACTGAGTCAGGCGCGTCGTGTTTGGGGAGCCATTTGGCGAGTTCCTTCTTGACTGCGGCGAACTCGCTCTTGCCCGCGAGATTGGTCCATTCGAGCGGGTCTTTGGAGTGGTCGTAGAGCTCTTCGGTTCCGTCGTTGTAACGGATGTAACGCCAGCGCTCGCTGCGCACGGAATGGTTGCCCCGGAGGTAAGTCGTCAACGCCGGGCGGTTCCACTCGGCGGACGGATTGCGAAGCAGCGGCATCAGGCTCACGCCTTCCAACCCGTCGCGCTTCTTCAATCCGCACAAATCGATGAGCGTCGGATAGATATCCATCAGGCTCACCGTTCGCTGGCAGCGGCTCCCGGGCTTGGTGATGCCGGGCGCCTTGATCATGAAGACATTGTGAGTCGCCTCCTCCCACAGGGCGAACTTGCGCCAGTGGAGCTTTTCGCCTAAATGCCATCCGTGGTCGCTCCATAGGACGACGATGGTGTTCTTGGCGTAGGCGCTGCGCTCCAAAGCGTCGAGCAGGCGCCCCACCTGCGCGTCGGCGAAGGCGATCGATGCAAGGTAGGCGCGCACGGCTTGACGCCACTGGTTGTGCTCGATGACCTTCTTGTGATCCCCCGAGCGCAGAGCGAGATGGCGCCCAATGGGCGGGACGTCGTCGAGATCGTCTTCTTTTACATTCGGCAGCGTCACCTTATTGACGTCGAACATGTCGAAGTACTTCGGCGGGACGTACCACGGCAGGTGAGGGCGGAAGATGCCGCATGCCAGGAAGAACGGCTTGTCATGCTTGCGTTGCAGTTCTTTCGAAGCCCAATCGACCACCTTCCAATCGCCCATCTCGCTGTCGGGCACGAAGACCGGACCCCAATCAAAATGCCCTGTCTTAGGGATGCCGTTCAACGGACGGTTGGGCGGGAGCGGATCAGGCGGCTTGTTCCGCATCTGGTCAGGGTAGTATTCGTGCCAGCTCGGGGGGTCGGGATAAGCGCCATGGTAGATCTTGCCGGTTCCCACCACGCGATATCCATGCGCCATGAAATGCTGCGGCAGGGTAACGGCGTCCTTGGTTGCGGGCGCTTTGCGCATGGGCTGCTGGTTTTCATAGACGCCGCTGGTCGACGGCAATTTTCCGGTCATGAGCGCGGCTCGCGAAGGATTACAGACGGGCGCCGCGCAATGCGCCTGAGTGAACAGCACTCCCTGGCGCGCCAGGCGATCGAAGTTGGGCGTCTTGGTGTCGGGGTGACCGCCGAGGCAGCCAATCCAATCATTCAGATCGTCGATCGCCACGAACAGCACATTGGGCTTGTTCGCTGTGGTCTGACCGCTGATGATGAAGGGCGCGCCGGCGGCGGTCAGAAAATGTCTTCGGGTGGTCTGCATAGAATTCCTTTCAGCTTATACGTCTCGGGGACGAACGTAAAACTCGAGCGCCTCCTCGCGGCTGAGCCGCTGAGGTTCCTTTTCAGCGTCCGGATGGGTGACGCGGAAACGGTCAAGCATCAGAGTTTCCAGTTTGGCTACGACGTCCGGATGCTTGGCCGCGACATTGCGAAACTCCCCGGGGTCGTTTTCCAGGTCAAAGAGGCGCACATAACGGCCGGGGGTGGGACTATCGGTCTCGTAGCCGTCGCCGCGTTTGCGTTTTCCGGAACAAAAGATCAGCTTCCATTTGCGGGTCCGGATGAAAGCTTCTTCATTCTCCAGATAGACGGACAGGATATGCTCGCGCGGATTGGCGGGCTTGCGCCCTTCAAGGTATGGCCTTAGCGAACGGCCCTGCGTGCCTGGCAGCGGCGGAGCTCCTAACATATCGAGGATGGTGACGGGGAGATCCAGATCTGAGGTCAGATCCTTCACCACGCCTCTCTGAATCCGTCCCGGGAAGCGCATGATCAAAGGCACGCGCAGAGCCTGCTCGTAACCACAATGCTTCTCGAAGCGGCCGTGGTGGCCAAGGCAGTAACCGTTGTCGCCCCAATAGACGACGAAGGTGTCCTCCTCGAGTTTGTATTTCTTGAGCAAGTCCAGCACGCGCCCGATATTGCGGTCCAGGAAGCTGACCGACGTGTAGTAGGCGGCGGTGATGCCGCGCTTTTCGTCCGGCGTCAGGTCGCGGAAGATGAGCGGGATCTGCCACGCGTCCTCAGGACCGACTTTCTCCACCGGGAAACTTTTCGGGTTGAAACGGTCGCGGTCCTCGATCGGAAAATCAAACGGCGAGTGCGGCTCCTGGAAACTGACCCACAATGCAAAAGGCTTGGTATGGTTCTGCTCCAGATATTCACTGACCCGGTTCACCACGAACGTGGACTTCATCTCCGCATCCGTGCGCGCCATGGGCAGCTTTTCGCTGTTGAGCCAGATCCGCGCGTGGTCTTTGAACGGACGCCAAACCGGCTTCGTACGGATGCCTTCGGGGACCGGTTTCGGTTTCACGGCGGCATTCCAAGCTTTATTAATCGCCTGCTCTGTCTCCATGACGTCGAAGCCAAACAGACCCGGTTGAGGAGGGCGGTTCAGGTGCATCTTGTTGAACACCGCAGTCTGGTAGCCGGCGGCTTTGAGCTGTTTGGCCAAGGTCGGCTTATCGAGAGCGAGAGGAGTGGGCAGCCGGGTAACGCCGGCGGCGTAGGGATGGAGACCGGTCAGCACCGCCTGGCGGGAAGGGGCGCATACCGGCGAGGTGCAATAGTTGCTGGCGAATCGCGTTCCCTCCGAGGCGAGCCGGTCGAGATTCGGGGTCTGCGCCAGCTTGTTGCCGTCGCAGCCCATGACATACGCGGCGTGGTCGTCGGCAATTAAAAAGAGGAAGTTTGGCTTGCGGCGCGGGCGCGGGGTCTGCGCAGCGGCGGCTCCAGCCATGGCTCCGAACGGCGTGTGATTCCACTCATAGCTGCATCATCCTTCAGGATGGGGTGGCGGCGTCAAGCCCAACTGCGGGAAGCGCTGGCGGAGGGCTCGGGCGAGAACCAGAAAGTCCATCATTCCTGTCCAACCAAGGAACTTCCGCCGCCCGTCCGCGAGCCACAGTTCGAGCCCTTCGGCGTAGCCATGCGTCTCCCTGACGGAAGCTCCGGTGATTTGACCCCATGAAATGGAGGAAGACAGCATCATCCCATGAAAAGAAACGCCCTGCGGATCCACAACGATTCGGAAAGCGGCGCGCCGGGCGAGCGCGAAAAGCAAGAGCAGCAACACGGCGGAAACGCCCCAGAAGAAACCTGTCCCCCCGACTACGTCTTGTAACGCGGCTTGAGTGGACGGATAGATGCGCAGAGGAAGACCGAAAAGGAGCGCGGCGCTCAGGGCGACGAAGAGATCGAGGACACGGATGGGGACCGGATCATGGCGTATGCCGGAGGGCGCCCGCAAAGACAGGACAATGTAAAGCAAAAGGCCGGCGATGGCGAAGAGGGCGGTTTGCCTGCGCGCCGGATAGACGACGCTCGAGGGTGCGTTCGATGAATGTGGTTCCGGATAGAGCACGAATTCCAGGTCCCTCCCGCCGGCGTTGAGCCAGGCATTGAGGAAGCTGGTCCGGCGCAGGGATTCCCGCAGGGCGGGGGCTACGGCGTTGAGGGGCGGCTCGGCGGAGTCGAAATAGACATACTTTCGGACGAGGCGGCCGGCGAATGGCCCCCGGTTCTCCGCGGCGGCGGCGACGTGGCTCGCCCATTCGGGCGTGATGGCGGGCTGAGGCGGCAGCGGACGGCTGCTCATGGTCTTCTCACGGTACTTGTCCGCCGAACCCGGGTCCGTCGTTCGGCGCACGAGTTCCCGCGCTCCAAACAGCGCCCCGAGACGGGATTGCTCGGGCGCGCCATAAACTTCCTGGTATTCCCGGGCGAAGTCGACGGCTCGCACGGCGACGAGCTCCGGCGGCGTGAACCAGAAATGCCACGCCGCAGCGAAGAAACCGGCGGCGAGAGCGAGACGGGCGGCTAACTCCCTCATCGCGAACCCCCATCGATCCGCGCGCCGGATACATAGTGGGCAACCGTGGCGGCTGCCTGCTCGTAGTTGAGCGGAGTGCAATAAAGGCGCAGGACCACGCGCCAGCTATTCATCAGCGAGATGACGCACTGCCGGGGATGAAGCCGTACGCGGCGCACTTCATCCCAACCGATGGCTGTGTTCGACGTGGCCAAGCCAATGGCGCCGGCGCCGGCAAGCCCCGGACGCCGCTCGAGAATCCCGAGGATCAGCGCCGCCCAACTGCCCCACTTGCCGACGCGCGAGCGGGATTCGACAAAAGCGCCCGACGGGTTCAACGTGAAAACGGCATGAAAGCGGTTGCCGAACAGCACAAGCATCACCAGCAACGCCAGCGCTGCGAGGAAAGCGATGACGGCGCTTACAACGCCCAGAGCTGAAGGCCAGCTATCCCTCGCCGCCGAGGCGCCGGCAAGGATCCCGCCGATGATGGCGGCAACGATGAGGTAAGTCCAAAAGAACAGCTTGCCGAAATCGTAAAGGACGAAGCGGTCAGTGACCAGAGCGAAAGCGTTGGTCCACTGCAAATGCGGGGGAGGCGGAGAGTACTGGAAACCCTCCTGAGCGTTTGTGGACATTGGAATCTCAATGGATTATACACACTGGGCCAGCCATGCTGGTAAAGGCGTTTGATATACTCTGACGCATTAGATTGGGAGGTTTGGACGCTATGACTCTGTCAGTAACCCGGCTTTGGATCGCTGCTAGTCTTACGGCGGCGGCTTTATTTGCTCAAGGCTCGGTGACTATTTATGGAACCGTGACGGATAAAACCGGCAGCGTGATCCCGGACGCCGCCGTTTCCATCGTGCAAACTGAAACGGGTCAAGTACGAAGGATCACCACCAATGAGCGGGGCGAGTACGTCGCCACGCTGCTGCCTATCGGCAACTACTCGGTGACCGTGGAAAAGCCCGGTTTCAAGAAGTTTGTAAAAACCGGCATCGCCGTGCAAGTGGACGAAAACAGGCAGGTGCCGGTGGTGCTCGAGGTAGGCGAGCTTACCGAGAGCGTGACGGTGACAGCGGAGCTGGTTCAGGTGGACACGCGCACGGGCACGCTCCGCGAGGTGGTCGATTCGAAGCGCATCGTGGAGCTTCCGTTGAACGGGCGCAACACGCTTCAGTTGCAGTTGCTCGTTCCGGGCGCGGGCGCCGTCGCCGCTCCCGGTCAGGGGCAGAACAGCACCATTTCGATCAACGGCGGGCGGCAGAACGGGAACAACTATGTGTTGGATGGGGGCGACAACCACGACCCCTACTTCAACTCGCCGTCCATCTTCCCTCCCCCGGACGCGCTCGAAGAGTTTTCCATTCAGACGAACTCTTACAGCGCCGAATATGGGCGCAACGCCGGCGCGCTGATGAACGCTGTGACGCGTTCCGGAAGCAATCAGTGGCGCGGCTCGCTGTTCGAGTTCTTACGGAATGAGAAGCTGAACGCCAGGAACTTTTTCGCGAATTCCGTTCCGCCTTTCAAGCGGAATCAATTCGGCGGGACGTTCGGCGGTCCGGTGAAGAGGGACAAGACCTTTTTCTTCGTCTCATATCAAGGAACGAGGGACCGGTCGTCGCCATCCGCCCAAACCGCCAACGTGCCTTCGGAGGCGGAGCGCCGCGGCAACTTCTCCGCGCTAGCGCGGCGGCTGACCGACCCGGCGGGAACCGGTCTGACGTTTCCCAATAATGTGATCCCGGCGAGCCGGCTGTCGCAACCGGCGCAGAAATTTCTGGAGCGCTTCGTTCCTTTGCCGAACCGCGCCGACGGGTTGTACAGCTTCGCCAGCCAGGAGGCTACCGACCAAGACCTGTACATCGGCAAAGGCGATCACCAGTTGAAAGACAATAACCGCCTGAGCGCGCGCATGCTGGTGCAGTTGAGCAAGTTTCAAGAGCTTCCGGGCAACCTGCCGAACCTGTTCGCCAACATCGAATACACGAACTACAACCTGGCGGTGACCGACACGCACATCTTCAGCCCCACCCTGTTGAACAATTTTGTGTTCACGTTCAACGACATCGACCGGCGGCAGATCTCCGTGGTGCCGGGCAACATCACCTGGAACGATCTGGGCGCCAGGTTTACACGCACGTTCACCGCCGAGGGCGTCCCGGCGGCGATCAGCACGAACGTGCAGGGGAGGTTCAACGCGTTCACGCGGTATCCCCTGCAACACTTCCGGCGGAATTTCGAGCTCAGCGAGCGCTTGAACTGGAACCGCGGGGCGCACTTCTTGAAGTTGGGCGCGAGCTACCGGCGTTCGATTCTCGATTTGCAGGAGTACTTCCAGGGCGATCCCGCCCTGGTGTTTAACGGACAAATCTCAGGTGATTCGGCAGCCGACTTCGTGTTGGGCAGACCGTTCACAGTGACGCAGATCGCCGAACTGGTGAACCAGCCACGGCAAAACGAATGGGGCGTGTTCGTGCAAGACGACTGGCGGGCGAGCCGGAAGCTGACGCTGAACCTCGGTTTCCGGTGGGATCCGTTCCTGCCGTTCAAGGATACGCAGAACCGTTTCGCGCAGTTCCGCCCGGGACAACAAAGCACGCTGTATCCCACGGCGCCGGCGGGTTTGGTGTTCCCGGGCGACGCCGGGGTGCCCGAGGGCGCAATGGAATCCCGGCTGAAGAGATTCTCGCCCCGCATCGGTTTCGCATTCGACCCGCGCGGGCGCGGGAAAGTGAGCTTCCGCGGCGGCTACGGCATCTTCTGGTCGCAGATCCGGCAGCAAGCGAATAATCAGCCGTCCAACACGCCGCCGTTCTCGATCCGGCAGATCATCAACGTTCCGCCAAGCTTGGAGAATCCCTACGCCCAAGCAGGCAATCCGTGGCCTTTCAAGCCGCCGCAGACGCCGGAAGAGCGGCGGAACTTCCGCTTCCTGCGCCCAATCACGATGCAGCCTTACGATCCCGACTTCACCAATGCCTACATGCAGCAGTGGAACTTCAACATCCAAAGGGAAGTTTTCGGAGCGTGGCTGGCCACCATCGCGTACGTCGGCAGCAAGGGCACGCACCTGTTCAATCAAAGCGAACGCAATCCGGCCATCTACCGCCCGGGTGCCACGGCAGCGAACACCAATGCGCGGCGGATCTTTGCGCCGGATTTTGGGACCATCTCCAACCAGCAGAGCACGGGCAATTCGATCTACCACTCGATGCAGCTCAGCGTGAACAAGCGCTTTTCGAAGGGATACTCGCTGCTTGCTTCATACACCTGGTCCAAGATGATTGACGACTCATCGGGGGACGGCAGCACGGCGTCGAATCCTTTCGACTATCGCAATCAGCGCGCCGTTTCAGACCTTGACATTCCGCACCGCTTCGTGGCCTCGTTCTTGTATGAGCTGCCGCGGCTTTCCGGCAAGGGGCTGGTGCAAAAGCTCGTGCTGGGCGGGTGGAACTTGAATGGGATCACGGTGATTCAGAGCGGGAGACCGTTCACTGTGGTATCTGGACGAGACAACTCATTTTCCGGGGTTGGCGCAGACCGGGCAGATCTGATCGGCAACCCGCATCTGCCCACCAACCGTCCGCGAGCCGAGCTGATTAATCGCTACTTCAACACCGACGCGTTCACGTTCAACGCCATTGGCACCTTTGGAAACGCGGGGCGCAACATCCTGCGTGGTCCCGGAGATGTCACTGTCGACCTGGGGGTATTCAAGAACGTCCCTGTCACCGAACGCCACCGGGTGCAATTCCGCGCCGAGGCGTTCAATTTGCTCAACCGGGTGAACTTGGGCAACCCGAACGCCAACCGCAGCGCCGCGGCGTTTGGCCGCATCAGCAGCGCAGGGTCGCCGAGGGTTGTGCAACTCGCCCTGAAATATTCTTTCTGAAGCCGGGAGGCTGCCATGAACAGACTGTTTTGCCGGGCGCTGAGCGTGGCGCTAGCGCTAGGGTGGTGGTGCGCCTGCGCGCAGGAGACGCGCAGCATGATCTTCGGAACGGTTCGAGATCCATCGTCGGCGCCGGTAGGCGGCGCCGTGGTGGTCGTCGAGAATGTCGAGACCAACGTAGCGATGAGGCTGGTCACGAACCAAACCGGCTATTACGAAGCCAATCTGCTGCTGCCGGGGGAATACCGGATTAGCGCGGAAATGAAAGGCTTCAAGAAGACGGTCCGCAGCGGTGTGACCCTGCCGATCAGCACACGGCTGGAAATCGACCTGGTATTGGAGATCGGTGCAATCACGGAGACGGTTTCAGTGACCGCGCAGGCGCCCCTGCTTGACACAAGCACGGTGTCGAGCGGGCGGGTGCTCGACAACCGCAGCGTGATGGATCTGCCGGTGATCGCCAACAACACGATGGTGATGGTCAAGCTCACGCCGGGCATTCAGACGAGCGGCGTGAACGACTATCTCGGTCCGCACTCGAACGTGGGCGCGTCGGATTACAGCACGGCGGGCAACGTGGGCGGCAACGAATGGTCGATCGACGGAGTGCCGAATAACGGGGCAAGCCGGCGGTCGGCTTACTTGCCGCACGTGGACACCGTGCAGGAAATGAAGGTGGAGACTTCCAGTTTCGACGCCTCGGTGGGACACACGTCGGGCATCAATGTCACCATGATGACGCGCGCCGGTTCCAACACCTATCGCGGGACGGCCACCGAGCAACACTGGCAGCAGCGCTGGCACGGCGCGCCGTTTTTCACCAAGCAGCTTTATTACCGCCAAATCGCGGAGGCGGAAGCAAAGGGCGACAAGCAACTGGCGGATTACTTGCGGAGCCAGGACAAGCAGTCTTCAGGGCGATCGAATAACTACGCGGCGACCTTCGGCGGTCCGGTGCGCATCCCGAAGTTGTTCAACGGGAAGGACCGGCTGTTCTTTTTCTTCAGCTACCAGGGCAACAAGGACAAAGTGGCCGATTTGCCCAGCCGGATTAACAACACCATCCCGACTTTGGACGACCGGAAGGGCGACTTCTCTCGGTTCCTGCTGGTGAACGCGGGCTTGTACCAGCTTTATGATCCCCTGAGCATTCGCCCCGATCCCGCGCGCCCCCGCAACTACATCCGCGATCCCATCCCGGGCAACATCGTTCCCCGAGCCCGGATGATCAACCCGACGTACGACTTCTATGTCAAAATCCTGCCCACGCCCAATAACGACCCGGATCCCCGCAAAGAGCCGCTCAACAACTTTCTGTCGGTCGACTCGCCGCTCGTCCGGGACTACAAGGCGTACAGCAACCGGGTGGATTACAACATCACGTCCCGGCACCGGGTGTTCGTGCGGTGGTCCTACAACGACTGGATCAACGAAGCCGACGATTGGACCTACCACACCATGCGCGGGCTGGCGTCCCTCCGGCAAACCCGCACCAATCTAGGGGGCACCGCCGACTGGGTTTTCACTCCCAATTCATCCACCGTTTTGGACGTGGCGATCGCCGCCAACAACTACCGTGAGGGCAGCAGACCGGACGTGCCGCTGCGTTATAAGCCCAGCGATGTCGGACTGCCGAAGTACCTGGACGAGAAGGCGGGCGACCGCCACATCATGCCGCAGATGAGCTTTTCCGGATACCGGACGATCAGCCGGAACTATCCTGAGCAGACGAATTTCCGTTCGCTCACGGGAAAGGCGGACCTTTCGCACATTCGCGGGCGCCACACGCTGCGAGCCGGATTTGACACCCGGGGGCAATTCCGCACGGGCGGCGGCGGGGGCAACACTTCCGGCAACTTCTCATTCGACAACCGCTGGACGCGCCGCAATGACGACACGTTTACCCCGGCGGGCAATCTCGCCCACAGTTGGGCTGCGTTCCTCATGGGATTGCCGGCAAGCATGACGGTGGCTAACACCGACAGCTACGCCATGTTGAATCCGTATTACGCCTGGTACGTGCAAGATAGCTGGAGAGTCAATCAGCGGCTGACGGTCAACGCGGGATTGCGCCTCGAGTACGAACTCGGTCCCACGGAACGTTACAACCGCATCATCGGGTACTTCGATCCGAAGGCCAAGCTGCCGATCACCGACGCGGCGCAAGCGGCTTATGCGCGCAACCCGGTTCCCGAATTGAGCGCCTCGGCGTTCGTCATTCAGGGGGGCTCGATCTATCCGGGCGTGCGCGGCGTGGACCGGAAGTTGTGGCGCAACGAATTCATGTGGCTTCCCCGCCTCGCGGCGGCATACCAAGTGGACAGCCGTACGGTGGTGCGCGCCGGTTACGGACTCTTTTACGACACGCTCAACGTGCTGAACCAGGGACCGGATCAAACCGGATATAGTCGCACCACGTCGACCCTCATCTCGACAGATTTCGGAGTCAACTGGCTGGTGGGCGATCCGCGCCGCGGGATCAGCCCGCTGACTGATCCTTTCCCCGTGCGCTCCGACGGCACGCGATACGACGCGCCCACCCGCGACGCGTTAGGTTTGATGGCGCGCGCCGGACGCGGGTGGACTTTCGGCAACTACGACGCGAAGCACGCCCGGCAGCAGCGGTGGCGGATCGGCGTGCAGCGGCAAATTGGCAATGACTTTCTGATCGACGCGGCTTATGCCGGCTCTTACTCAGACCGCGTGGGGGTGACGCAGAATCTTTCGGCGCTTTCGGAAAAGTACTGGGCCAGCGGTTTGACCCGCGACAACGCCAACGCCAACAACTTGAACGCCAACGTAACGAATCCCTTTGCTCTGGCCAATTTCGCTGGCCTGCGGACGACCGACCCGCTCGTCTACCAGGATCTCAGCACGCAGGGATTCTTCACTAGCTCGACCATCCGCAAGCAACAGCTCTTGCGTCCCTACCCGCACATGAACGGCCTCAATGACCGCTTCGCTCCGTTGGGCGAAGTGCGGACGCACGCGTTCGAACTGCAATTCCAAAAGCGGTTCTCCAAAGGTTTCAACCTGAACTTCGCTTATACGCGATTGAGCGTGCGGGAAGCGGTGGATTTCTTTAATGAGTTCGATACGGCGCCTTTTTGGGTGGAGAGCAACCAAGGCCGGCCCCACCGGGTGACAGCAACGGGCATCTATGAGTTCCCGGCAGGCAAAGGCCGCCGCTATTTCACTTCCGGACCCTTGAGCTGGGTCTTCGGCGGATTCCAAGCGGCGGCTACGTTTGAGTATCAACCGGGTCCTTTGCTGAACTGGGGCAGCAACATCTTTTATTACGGGCAGCTCGAGGACATTGGAAAAGGCACACGAACGTTGGACCGCTGGTTCAACACCGACGGCTTCGAGCGCGTCTCCGCACGCGGACCCGCGGCTTACCACCGCCGCGTGTTTCCGACGCGCGTCGACGGCGTCCGTGCCGATGGCCTGAATCAATGGAACGTGAATCTCCAGCGGGATTTCCGGATTACCGAGCGGGTGCGTTTCCAGGTGCGCATGGACGCCATCAATTTACAAAACCGCACGCAGTTCGCCGCGCCGAACGTGAATCCCTACTCCACCGACTTCGGGCGAGTCACGGCGCAGACCAATACCCGGAACCGGTTCTTGCAGTTGCAAGGCAGGCTGAGGTTCTGAAGTCCGGCGCTGGCGTTCCACACGCAGCGTTGATAGCCTATTGCGGATAGGAGGCTTCCTATGAGAGGCAAGGCGGTTGGTCTGCTCGCGCTTGCGGTTGTGGTGTGGCTTGTCGCCGGGACGCCGCGCCCAAGTGAGCGGCAGGCGCCGGCAGCCGCGGCGGGCGACATTTCGATTTTGGTTCGCTTGGGAATCGGGGATAGCGAGCCAACGGATTGGTCAGGCTCGTTGACCGTTACGGGCGGCGAAGCCGTGGGCTTGCGAAGCTGGCGCCCGTACCCCGGAGATGAGATCAAAGGCGTCTCGGCATGGTCGATGGCGAGCCGCCGCACGCCGGCGTTTCAGAACCGGTCCTGGGAAGACGAGCCGATGCAGCCCTACCGGCGCGCCATGTGGCCGGCGACTCTGGTGGTCGATCTCAAGGGAGCGGCGCCCGTGGTTGAGTTCCGCACGGCGCACGGCAGCTTTCAGGTTCGCGCCGGGGAATTGCCGGCGGGAGAAATACGGCGTTATCTAAATGGCAAGGCTACCGTGGAGCGGGCGCCCGCCGCGGCGCCGCTTTCGAGCGCCGGTTACGAAAGCGAGTTCGTGGACCTTGCGGCGGGCGTGGGCAAGGAGATGTGGGCTGCCTGGACCGGATACCGGAAGGGCGGCAATGTGGTGTTCGTCCGACGGTACGACGGCTCGCGCTGGCTCGAACCGCAAACGCTCACGAACGAAGGCGGCGACGTGTTCATCGTCAAGCTGGCGCGCGACGGCGGCGGCATGTGGGCTGTGTGGTCCGAGCAGGTGAATGGCAACTGGGACCTCTATGCGCGGCGTTTCGATGGCAAAACCTGGGGCGCCCGGCAGCGGCTCACCGAGCACCCGCAGCCCGACCTGTTCCCGGCGATGACCACCGACGCCAAGGGACAGACGTGGGTGGCGTGGCAGGGCTTCCGCGACGGGAAGTCCGATATCTTCGTTCGCCGCTGGGATGGCGCGAAATGGACTCCGGCGGAGAAGGTTTCCTCGTCGCCGGCGAATGACTGGCAGCCCGCCATTGCGGCGGATTCAAAAGGCAAAGTGCACGTTGTTTGGGACACCTACCATAAGGGCGACTATGATGTCATGGTCCGGACGTGGGACGGGACGGCGTGGGGAGCTGAAAAGCCGGTGGCGTCGACGTTGAAGTTCGAAGCGCACGCTACCGCCGCCTGCGACAATCAAGACAGGCTCTGGGTCGCTTGGAACGAGAGCGGCTTGCAGTGGGGCAAGGACACCGGGTTCCTGGTGCGGCGGCAAGCGACTCCGCTATATAAGCACCGCCTGATCGCCGTGGCGATTCAGACTCCGCAAGGCTGGCGGCAGCCGGCGGTGGAGGTGGAGGCGGCGCTCCCGGAGGATTTGAGAGACCGCAACGAATCGCTGTATCTCAAGGCGGACGCCACGGGGCGGATGTGGCTGTTCTTCCGTCACCGCTTCGACCGGATTCCCGACGTGCCCATCTGGGCGGCGCTGCACGGAGCGGCATTTGAGCTTTACGCCACGGCGTACGAAGGCGACCGCTGGAGCGCGCCGATCCCGATCCCTTTTAGCCAGGGACGCTCCGATATGGCGACGGCGGCGGCGCTTGACGCTGCGGGCAGGATGCACGTCATCTGGGCGACGGACGGGCGCAACTATGACGCCATGATCCACGAACGGGCGCAGGTGTTCACGGGAGTCCTGCCGGCGCCCGCCGGAACGGTGCGCCCCTTGGCGCTGCAGCCTCGGGTGGAGCCGGCGCTGAGGAGCTTTCCGGTGCATCCGCGGGAGAAAGAGGACGTGCAGCGCATTCGCCAAGCGGCGATTCGAGCCGGCGGGAAGACCTACCGGATCTATCGCGGGGACATCCACCGGCACACTGAGATTTCGCGGGATGGCAAGAACGACGGTTCGATCATCGACACGTATCGCTACGCCATGGACGCGGCGGCGTTGGATTTTCTCGGCGTAAGCGACCATAACAACCAAGGCGGACCTGACTTGGAGTACATCAACTGGTTCAATCAGCAACTGGCGGATGTCTTCTATGTGGCGGGCTCGTTTGTGCCGTTGTACGGCTACGAACGCAGCGTTGGGTTTCCGAACGGGCACCGGAACGTGATGTTCGCGCGCCGGGGTGCGCCCACCTTGCCGATTCCCC